>VOFK01002712.1_pt1 | contig 104816 bp, 76 predicted proteins | sample 5384121 | NCBI WGS metagenome assembly VOFK01 (sample SAMN12384730, study PRJNA508395) | human gut metagenome | isolation source: healthy gut J | host: Homo sapiens
CAAACAAAGCATACTCAAAAAAAGAGTTGAGACAGCTTTTCTAGCTAATTCTTTTAGATTCATAAGATGTGTTTTTATAGTTATTAAAATGTTTTTTTAAGGTTTTGACCTTAGCTTCACTGTTGCAAAATTATTGATATAACATTACCTTGATGTGTAGTTTTTATCTTTTTATGTGGATTTATTAGGTATTTTTCACGACTTCCAATTATTCAACACAACAAAAAGAGGAGACCTCCACCAACGTAGAAGTCTCCTCTTCAAGCAATTACAAATTCAATCTAGTCTATTGGGTTCCAATTACTTTGAGTACCAAAAATAGCATCGACCGTCACCGCCTCAGCTTCTTTCTTTGTCAGCTGTTTGCTCCACGCTACCCTTTCCGAAGCATTTGCACCCTCACCGGTATTTTTATATTCCATATAACGGGCGGTTTCTTCATTGGACTGCTTACCCCAATTGTGCCATCCGGCAGGAACAATATGCTTGCCCAATTCACATTCTATAAATAAGGTATAAGCGTATGGACGCCAAGGACGACCTAAATACACTTTATCCACTCCCGGTTCTGCCGTCAGCTTACAGTGTTTGAAAATATATCCATATTTAGCCTCTTTCGGAGTGGAAGCAGCCGTTACATACGAATTGCGTTTGCTGTGGATCATACAATTTTCAAACAAAGCGGTGGAAGGACCGAAAATAAAGTCTGTAGTACCATCGATATAACAATCCTTAAAATAAAGGCGGGTAAATTTAGCACCGGTATAAATAGTATCCTGATTACCCAAAATACGGCAATTGATAAATTTCAAACGGTCACCTTCCGTATGTAAAGCTACCGCCTGTCCCAACTGAGCCGCATTGTTCTCAATAGTCAAATTTTTAAAAGTGATATCACTGCCCTCTACCTTCACCGTATAAGTGCGGAAAGTACCCATTTTATTTATATTCGCATGATCATCATAAGTAATAATCGTCTTATCACGATCTTCACCTATAATATCTATATTTTCCACCCATGAAGGAACAATCACTTTCTCCTTGTATACTCCGTTCTTCACATAGATCGTAACAGTATAATCCATGAAAGCCCGCGCACTCTCTATAGCCTCCTGCAAAGTACGAAAATTCCCCGTTCCATCACGTGAGACTACAATTGTATCCTGACGTTCCTGAGCCCATGCTGCGCTTACAACAGACAATAGCAACAATAATCCTAAAACTTTCCTCATCGTATCACCTCCTATTATTCACATGCAGTTCCACAACTGTTTTTCTGAAACAAACGTTCCCATTCCAGACTGGCCATAATAAACGGACCTACTGCCTTCGCATCATTAGAACGTATTTTTTCAGTTATATAATAATTATAATCTCCGGTACGATACACTGGCTTGCCTCCCAAACCTGCAACAGCACAACCTTTAGTAATAGAAACCACACCTCTATCATCCACTTCTATAAATTGGGTCAAAAGCCCTTCATATCCCTTTTTAGCCACTTCCATGTACGAAGGACAAATATATCCCTTACGTAACGCTTTCAACAGAGTATATACAAACATGGTAGAACAAGAGGATTCCAGATAATTCCCCTCATCCCCGCTTCTGTCAATCACCTGATACCATACCCCTGTTGCTGGATCTTGAGTACGTTTAATCTGGGCAGCCAGTTTATTCAATATTTCGATAACAGATTCACGTCCGGCTTCGTGTTCCGGTATAAAATCGAGTACATCCACACAAGCCATTGCATACCATCCCATGGCGCGTCCCCAACAGTGTTGTGACCACCCGGTAGTTTTATCCGCCCACTTTTCACGCTTGCTCACATCACATGCATGACGGTATAGATCAGTCTTCGGATCATAATTATGGCGGGCCACTGTGACAAACTGATTGATAATATCAGCATAATCATTCACACGGTTGTTACGGTAAGCATACTCCGCATAAAATGGTTGCCCCATATAAAGCCCATCCAGCCACATCTGATTCTCATAAATCTTCTTGTGCCAGAAACCGCCATCGGCATTACGAGGATGCGTATCCAACTGACTGCGCAACAAATCCAATGCTTTCTTGTATTTCTCGTCCTTAGTCTGCTCATAAATACGGAAAAGCATCTTGCCGGAATTCAAACGGTCAATATTATATTCCTCCAGTTTATAAGTTTCGATAGAGCCATCCTGATGAATCATTGTATCAGCATAAGCCACAGCATAATCAAAAAACTTTTTATCACCGTATGCATCATATACATCCAGCATAGCTTGAAGTTCCAGGCCATGACAGTAATCCCACTTCAAACGGGTCTGAAAATCCAATTGCCAAGATTCGGGACAACGCACCATTTCTGATTCCGCCATACGTACAGACCAAGGCTTATTACCACAAACCTGCTGAGCCATGCCCATCAAAGGAACAGCCGCAAGCAAACCAGACACAATAATTTTACAAATAGAATTCTTTTCATGAAGACACTTATTTTTAGTATTAGACCTATTTATTTTATGAAACAAAAGTAGTATTTTCCTCGAAAAGCAGTGTGCACTTTTCAACCTACTAAGTGTATTATTTGGTATTCGTGTGCGAAAACGGTTATTTTTGTGCACGATAACGATAAAAATCGTTCAAAAATTGTCTTTTTACTAATTATTATGTCTTTCAGGTTTGATAAGTTGAGAAAAGGTTTTATTTTTGGGGCAGTTTTTAATTTATACTATTGTAGAAAACACAGTCATTTACTATTAATTCACAAGAGAATGGAACAAGTTTTTAGTTATATCATCGGTTTAGGAGCAGCGGTGATGATGCCTATAATTTTTACAATCTTAGGCGTTTGTATCGGAATCAAATTCAGCAAAGCATTAAAAAGCGGTTTGTTGGTAGGTGTTGGTTTCGTTGGTCTATCAGTGGTTACCGCACTTCTGACCAGCAGTCTGGGTCCGGCCTTAAGCAAAGTGGTCGAAATATATGGCCTGCAACTGAAAGTATTCGATATGGGATGGCCTGCTGCTGCAGCCGTAGCTTATAACACTTCCGTAGGGGCATTCATCATTCCGGTATGTCTGGCCGTTAACATCTTAATGTTATTGACTAAAACCACCCGTACGGTTAATATTGATTTATGGAACTATTGGCATTTCGCTTTTATCGGAGCCGTAGTTTATTTTGCAACAGATAGTATTTTGTGGGGATTCTTCGCAGCTGTTATCTGTTATATCATCACATTAATCTTAGCAGATTACACAGCAGACAAATTTCAAGGTTTCTATGATAAAATGGAAGGTATTTCTATTCCGCAGCCCTTCTGTGCAGGTTTCGTACCATTCGCTCTCATTATAAATAAGGTATTGGACAAAATTCCCGGATTTGAAAAGCTGAACATTGATGCGGAAGGTATGAAAAAGAAATTCGGTTTATTAGGCGAACCTCTCTTCTTGGGTATCCTGGTAGGATGTGGCATCGGTGCATTATCTTGCAAGAACGGACAAGAAATAGTAGACAAGATTCCTTATATTCTAGGTTTAGGTATCAAGATGGGAGCAGTAATGGAGTTGATTCCCCGTATTACCAGCCTGTTCATCGAAGGGTTGAAACCTATTTCGGACGCTACCCGCGAACTGATCGCCAAGAAGTTTAAGAGTGCTGTAGGCTTAAATATCGGTATGAGTCCTGCCTTGGTGATCGGACATCCGGCCACGTTGGTTGTATCATTACTATTAATCCCTGTTACTATCTTATTGGCAGTGGTGCTTCCGGGCAATGAATTCTTGCCATTGGCTTCATTAGCTGGCATGTTCTATGTATTCCCATTGATATTACCTATCACAAAAGGAAATGTAGTAAAGACTTTCATCATTGGTTTTGTTGTGCTGGCCATCGGTCTGTATTTTGTAACAGATCTGGCTCCTTATTTCACCAAAGCAGCACATGATGTATACGCCAAGACACAAGATGCTGCCGTAAACATCCCGTCTGGTTTTTTGAAGGTGGGGCACTGGATTTTTGCTTCAAGTCCTTTCTCATGGGCTATTTTCCATTTGACTTATTCATTCAAATGGATTAGTTCCGGAATTTTAGTACTGATTACACTTTTCTTAATGATACTGAACCGTCGTTCCATCATTAAATACCAGAAAACAATGAAAAATTAAAATTTAAAGATAATGATTATGAAAAAATTAGCAATTGCAATGATGCTGAGTGTTTCTGCTTGGCAGCTTCAGCTCAAGTAAATTACAAAGTACAGACCGCTTGCCATCCGCAAGATGTGAAACACTATGATACAGAACGTCTGCGTAGTTCATTTATGATGGAAAAGGTGATGGCGCCGGATGAAATCAATGTTACATACACCCTTTACGACCGTCTTATTTACGGAGGAGCTATGCCGGTAAACAAAATTTTGAAGCTGGAAACTTTCCGTGAACTGGGTCCGGAAATCACTTACTTCCTTGAACGGCGTGAACTAGGAGTCATCAATGTAGGCGGTGACGGCGTAGTTACTGTAGACGGTAAAGAATATCCTATGAAATACAAGGAAGCCCTCTATGTAGGTTGCGGGAATAAAGAAGTTACTTTTAAAAGTAATGACGCTGCCAAACCGGCTAAATTCTATATCAATTCGGCACCGGCTTACAAGCCATACGTTACTCAATTGATCACTACCGACGCCAAGCTTCAAAAAGCAAATCCTAAACAGTATGCTTTAGCTATCTCAGATCATTATGGAAAAATGGAAGATAGCAACGACCGTATTGTAAATCAGTTAATTGTAAAAGATGTATTGGAAAGAGTGAAAAACGGTGGTACAAACCAATTACAGATGGGACTTACTGAACTGGCTCCGGGTTCTGTATGGAACACCATGCCGGCCCATACACATACCCGTCGTATGGAAGCCTACTTCTATTTCAACCTGCCTGAAGGAAATGCCATTTGCCACCTGATGGGCGAACCGCAAGAAGAGCGTCTGGTATGGTTACACAATGAACAAGCCATCACTTCTCCCGAATGGTCTATCCATGCCGCTGCAGGTACCAGCAACTATACCTTTATTTGGGGTATGGGAGGTGAAAACCTGAAATACAGTGACAAGGATGAAATAAAATACACAGATATGAGATAAGTAGAATGGTACACACCATTACTCATTAACTCTTGTCATTCTGAATGTTGCAAGAAATCAACTCGTTTTCAGTTTTTTTTGCGACATTCAGAATGATTTTTTTAGAAATCTTACCATTGTACCGATTTATACAGGCTTTCCACCAATTTTTGCATAGAGAATAGGTACAGAATGGTTATTTTGCGTCTAATAAGAAAAACATAATTAAATCTATTATCATGAGTACATTTCAAAAAGTAGGTGAGAAGATGACAAACTTCAGATGGATAATCTGTGGTCTGCTATTCTTTGCCACTACAGTCAATTACCTCGACCGTCAGGTGCTTTCACTAACCTGGAAAGACTTCATTGCTCCGGAATTTCACTGGACGGATTCGAATTACGGAGATATCACAGCTATTTCTCTATAGTGTATGCCATTGCCAACCTGTTCGCCGGTCGTTTCATTGACTGGATGGGAACTAAAAAAGGTTATCTCTGGGCTATCTTTGTCTGGTCCTTAGGAGCTTGTCTTCATGCATTGTGCGGTTGGGCAACCGAAGAAACATTAGGTATTCATAACGCAGAAGAGATGCTTTCTGCAACAGGAGCCGTCGCTTCAACTATCGCCATTACCAGCGTTTATTACTTTATCGCTGCCCGAATCGTATTAGGTGTAGGTGAGGCAGGAAACTTCCCAGCAGCTATTAAGGTAACAGCCGAATATTTTCCGAAAAAGGACCGTGCATATTCCACTTCCATCTTTAATGCAGGTTCTACAGTAGGTGCTTTAGCCGCTCCGATCACTATCCCTCCTTTGGCACGTTATTTCCAAAGTATTGGTGTGGGCAACGGATGGGAAATGGCTTTCATCGTTATCGGTGGTTTAGGATTCATTTGGATGGGACTTTGGATGTTCCTCTATAAGAAACCCAATGTCAACCCTCGCGTGAATGCTGCCGAACTGGAATATATTGAACAAGACAACAACAATCCTGAAGAATCAGCAGAACAACAAGCTGCTGCCAACGACTTCGACAACAAGAAGATTTCATTCTTGCAATGTTTCAAATTTCCCCAAACATGGGCTGTATTTGTCGGTAAATTCATGACTGATGGCGTATGGTGGTTCTTCCTGTTCTGGACTCCGGCATATATTTCGGATGTATACGGTTTCGCTTCAGATACGGGTACCGCACAAATGTTGATTTTCGTATTATATGCTATTACCATGTTATCTATTTATGGTGGTAAGTTACCTACTATTATCATTAATAAAACAGGTAAGAATCCATATGCAGCCCGTATGCAGGCTATGCTTATCTTTGCCTTGTTCCCACTGCTGGCATTGTTTGCCCAACCTTTAGGCAATTATTCATATTGGTATCCTATCATTATTATCGGTATTGCAGGTGCGGCACACCAATCATGGTCTGCCAATATTTATTCTGTAGTAGGTGATATGTTCCCCAAAAGCACCATCGCTACTATCGTAGGTATTGGTGGTATGGCAGGTGGTATAGGTTCATTCTGTATTAATATGGGATCTGGCAGACTGTTTGACTATGCAGCAGAAACGAATATGACTTTTATGGGATTCGAAGGAAAACCTGCCGGCTACTTCATCATATTCTGTGTATGTGCCGTAGCTTATTTGGTTGGTTGGATTATCATGAAAGCATTGGTCCCCAAATACAAACCGGTTGATGCCTAATTAAAGAATTCACCACAGACTACACACCTAAGTAGCCTGTGGTATTTTTTTCCCTAATAAATAGTTTTCAGAAGATATTGATAGATAGAATTATGACTTAATATTTCAGGGACTCCTGTGATAAAAAGCTGCTTGCGTGCACGCGTTAAAGCGACATTCAGCTTACGGTCAATCTGTACACCGTCCTCTTCTGTCAGGTTGGGCAGAAACCTTAATTGATAGAGGTGATTCACACAAAAAGAATAAATAATGACATCACGTTCGCTGCCCTGATACCGTTCCACAGTGTCAATGGAAATCCTACTCAAAGCAGGAATAGCCAATGCCTGAAGCTCTTTACGTATCAAAGCAATCTGACTTCGATAAGGAGTAATGACCCCTAACGTTCGATTCGGATCAAATTCCTCTTCATGAGCCAGATACACCTCTTTGGCTAAACCGGCGACAATCTGTGCCTCATATCTGTTTGTTTTTCCGGAAACACTCTCCAAATCTTGCTTCGAAGGGATAAAACGTACCGGAGCCTCTATGTGCTCCAACTGATGAGGTAATCCCAAAGCCTCCAATTTTCCGGCATAAAATGCTTTATTGGGAAAAAAAGCCACTCCCGGATGCATACGCCCCTGACGGCAAAGCATATCTATCGCTTTAGGAGATTCTTCTTTTAAATGAAAACGATAAAGCCGCTCAAACAGAGAATCTTTTAAATTAAAAAGTCCGGCTTCCCTAAGTCCCTCATCATGCACTTCAGAATGTCCGCTATTCTGCAAAATAACGGCAGGCAACTGTTTATGATCACCTATCAGGATAAATTTACCCACTGCATTTCTTTCATCGGCAAACTTGGCACACAGAATACCCAACAATTGGGGTTCTAATATTTGGGTGGCTTCATCCACTATGGCTACATCAAAACGTTTTAATTTAAAAAGTTCAGCTTTAGCCGCAATAGAGGCCACGGTTCCAACATATACTCTGCAATCTGCCATACGGATATTCACCTCTCTCCTACTGTTGCATTCCGCCAATATATTCTCCAACAGATGTCCTCTAAAACGTACATCACAGGAAAGCTCACTTCCCACCCGTATATAATCTATACCGGGGGTGATAGAGGACAGTGACTGACAAATTTCATCAACAGCCCGGTTGGTATAAGCCAGTAACAATATCTGCATAGATGATGCTGCATAGAAATGTTCCACCATTCTACGCAACGCCCTCGAAGTCTTTCCTGTTCCGGGAGGTCCCACTAGAAGAAAATAATCACGGGCCGACTCAGCTTTCAACGCCACCCTCTCAAAATCATCACCGGTCAGCGCTATAGCTTCATCAAAAGACGAATCAAAGCGGGGAGGCCGTTGTCCCAGCAATAATTCCCGTCTTTCCGTATTCGCATCCAGAAAAGCGGAGAGTCCCAAATACATACTGCGAAATGTAGTATCCATCGTATCATGTTCTACAGCATAACGACTGTCCGGAGAAAAAACGGAAGCATTACGTTGGGTAGCACGTAAACGAATACGCAATTCTGTATCTGTAATCTGCTCAATATTACCCTTAAAAACCATTTTATTGGTCGCATTATCCAAGTCATTATTACGCTCATACAACACAACCACATCTCCTGTACGGAAATTGGGAAGAAACATTTCATCATATTGCGGAATAGACAAAAGTATATAGGCCTTATGAGCCTGTGATGCCCTATTTTCCATTATCTGCAAATCATATAATATCTCTCCCGCCTCACGTTTCTCATCCAGTGTACTCAGCCAAAGAGCTGAAGCCCCTGCACGTCCTTCATAATCCACATCTCCCGATTTGGAGGTATAAAGTTCTTTTGTAATGAAATTATAAAGCGTATAAAAATAGGCCTGCTCCAAAGGTTCCAACGCCGACAGCTTCTCCCGGAAACGCGAGATAGAGGGCTTCAAATACTGTTCCCAGAATCTGCCGCTCAGTTTTCTTTCATTCACCACCTCCGGATTGATTTGTGCCAACAAGTTGCGTGTAAAATCAGGATGATTATGGAATTGTACCCCATACTCGGCAGCAACAATACGGTTACGCAAATTGATAACCCGCCTTACCTGAGCCCACGATGCTCTGGCCGGATACAATAAAGGATAACGGGTATAAAGCAAATAGGGATGCATACGCCGCCGGTCCTGTCCCATGCTATATTCCAACACTGCCATATATAGCAGCATCTGAACCTTATTATTTTCCTTGGGTTCCACTTTTCCCTGCATGGAGAATTCATCCGCTTTGCCCGATTTCATTTCTATAAAGCTGCTCATATCCCGCTGCATATAGTCCAGACGTCCCTGAATGCCCAACGCCTCGCAAATATAGGACGGTTCCAGCACAGCCTCCTTTTTATCCAGATTATACCCCGGCTCCAAAAAAGTGTGTTGTACAACGTCCCGTATATGCTCAAAATGCATCCGGCAATCCTTGGCAAACTCTTTCTCTTTGGACGGATCACGAAGTTCGGCACAAGCAGCCAGTTCAATGGGATACTGCCGGAATGCCTTCTTCATACAGTCTATATAGTCCGGCTCCTCCTCACCTGCATGTATCCATTCATCCAGGAACAGATTGGCTATATTTCCCAACAGCAAAGGGCGGGCATTATCAATCGGCACCAGCCGGCTCAAAAAATAGTTTGCCGGATGGCTGCCATAATCCTTGTAACATTCCGCCAATGAACTGATATCTATCAAATAATCCGGTTCCAATACGATAAAAGAAGGGGTATAAATTCCATCCCTATCTACAGAAACATCCAGCAGATTAAGCTGGGCATATCGCCAAAGTTCCTTTATGGTTTCTTCAAATTCATGATTTATACCGGGTTTATTATAAACAACCCGTATAAGTTCATCAGCTATTACATCTACAGGATGTACATACAAATAGGTATCATCGGCATAATCAAAGCATACACGGATGCGGCGGATGTATTCCATCTTTTCTTTTTTCCCTGAAGATGCTATTTCCTGCTTGGGAAGAACTGAGAACAACTTCAATGGAATATCCTGTGCAAACATCTTCCTATATGCGTATGCCACTGCACGCAAATCACGCAGGAACTCTTCTTTTACAGGAGACTTACGATGGTTCAAAATATCATTGGAAGTCAGACGAAAGGTATGTAACTGATTCTGTTCTTTCAGATCCAGCCCATATTGAGTGGCTACATAATTAATACGGGCGGCCAAATCAGTGGTCTGCAAACTATTCCCTTGTATCTTTTCACGCACCACACGCTCCAATGATTCACGCAATTGCCTGTAACGGCGTTCCAATGGCTGGTTTTCATCTATATAAAGCCTGTATAACTCTTCGTAATACTCTTCTATCTCTTCATTCATGCCGTAAAGATACACAAATTATTATTAATAGAATACCGGCATAATAATAGGATGGGTTTCCCATTTACGGGTCATCGGATTAAATTCCCTCTCTGCTCCCGCTTCAATTCCGAAACTATCCGATATTTTAAATTCCAAAGTGCCTCCGTATGAATTTTGGTTCATAAAAAGCTGTGAAGCGGGAGTCATACCATATCCGTTATACACCGAGTATGTGCCGAACATATTGATCTTCATTCTGTCATTAATGCGAAAAGACAACCTTCCCTTAGCACCTAAATCATTAAAGCGGACTCCATATACATTGTATTTAGCAGCATATACTCCTCCCGTCACGGTTATAAAATCATTGAGACGCTGTGTGTACATCACTCCGGCATTACGTGCCTCACCTATAGAAGGCAACCCTTGAAAGGAATGATAACCACTCAGAATCCCTGTACTATTAATCTGATAAGCACGTCCATCTATATAATCATGTCCGAAAGGATTTCCGGAAAAAGTATAAGGGGATATCTTAGGCATTTCTTCACGGGAAGTAAAATCAAATTTTGGCATCCGCAATGTATCAGATAAAACGGGAGGTGTCAACGTAGGAGGTTCGTTTATAAAATCCATACTTTTATCAGCCTCATTCATCTCATTGATAAACTCATTGATTTTATCTTGCCGGATGATGAGCGTATCCTTGTCATTTTCAACCTGAGCTATGCCATGCAAGGAAAGAATAAAAGAATAAGAACAAGCCAATGCGTTTCATTTGTAAATGTGTTTTTTCAAAATTACAATTTCCGCATTGACTTTTCCCGTTTCATTAAGACTTAATAAGACTTTTTGACTGTATTCCTCAAAAATGCTATTGATTTACCATAGGAAGTTCCAGCCATTCGGTAGAAATATAATTCTTGCTTGAATCTATAGCAATTAATACCTGGTCATTATCCCGATTATAACTGCCGTCATAGGTAAAAGGAGTAATTTTACTATCAAATTCTCCTATAAAAGAAAGTTTTCCATCTTTAGGACTATACCACCATACTTTCTTTTTTGCGCCACTGATTTTAGTCAAGTCAACAGATATCGGATTTCCGGAGTAATTGTATACTAACAAATAATCCTTTCCGCGAGTCGCAATGGCTCTGTCATAACGATTCCCATTCGTACCGGCAATTACACTTTGATCCGGTACACGTTCAAAATAAGGGAAAGTTAACATCAGATTCTTCAGATATTTCATCTGATTGAAGCCGGGATCCTGCATTGCTTTATACCAAGGTTTCTCTATTCCATCAGCTCCATACCCACCAGGTGTACCCGGTTTCAAGAACTGCATGATATTATTATGTCCGTATGTATGTCCGCAAGAGCCCGCAAAAACAGACCAATATCCATAGCGTCTCACATCACAGTCACGCCAGCGTGGCTGGGCAGGATCATGCAATCCCTGAGGAATACCTTCATAACTGGGTTCTGCATCCAGAACAGGCTTCAGTGGAGTCATGGACAAAGCCTCTTCTACATAACGCCAATTGTCTTCCTCCAATCCCGTAACAGAAGTATCACCATCTCCTTTTTTCTGGCCATAACGCCTGTGTCCACTTTGGAACATATTCATATCCATCCACTCCTTATTATTCAGATGAGTAGCACTGGATGTACGGCCAAACGGATGAAAGGTCATTATATGATTCTTGTCCACAGCAAGAATACTATTCGCCAACGCCTCCCAAATCTCAGTATTCCGGTCAGCATAAGTATCTCCACCGATTACCCAAATGATATTAGGGGCATCTTTATATCGTTCACCTAAAAATCTACCATACGCTTTAGCCTCTTCAACATTCATCTTTCCGGAGCGCACAAGCCCTCCCCAGATACATACCATCGCTATGTAAATGCCGTTCTGCTCAGCTTTCTGAATAATATAATCCATGTGATCCCAATACCCGTAAACTCCTTTTCTGTCTATATTCTTAAAATTGAAACCATCTATCATGGAATACTGGCCATAGAAATTCATGGCAGGAACTCCATTTATAGTCTGTACCTGCACCACATTGAAACCTGCCTGACGACAATGTTCCAGATAATAAGCAGCCTCATCTCTATTCAGTTTCTCGGGCAACAGCCATCCTGTATCCCCCAACCAGAAAAAAGGAGTTCCGTCCGCATTCATCAGATAGCGGTTCTCTTTACTTACTTTCAGTTGTCCATGACTCCAAGGCTTATAAACCGACGATTTGCTCTGTGCTGCTGCCGAAAGCAGCCCTCCTTCCACCATCAGAAGAAGGAATAATAATACTAGATTCTTGTTTTTCATTTGTGCATTCATCTTATAAATTTCAAAAGCCCAAAGTAACTTATTCAAGCAGACAATTCTGGGTAATAACTAGTCTTTTTGAGGGAATCTTTTAGCTTCCTCCGCTTTCAGGTTGAGCAAAACTGATTCGGGAACTTTTATGATAGTACCATGCTTATGTCCTTGTGGAATAGAAATCTGATCGTCAATGGGAGTAAAGTTCTTGAAGTCTTTTTGTAGACACGGCTCCAAACCGTCCTTCCCGATAAACATCAAAATAAATCAACCATTCATCACCTACTTTCACGGCACACGGACCTTCAGAGTAAGTCGGTGCAAATTTTACTGACGGATCAGCATAAGGTCCTTCTGCCGATGGCCCGGATACACAGAACAAATCACTGTAACCAGGCTTTGCGATTGTTTCTTTTATAATTAATACATAGTCGTTTTTATCACGCTTTACTATAAATCCGTCAATAGAATTAAATCCCGGATCATAAAACGCCTTTGCAGGAGTAAATGTTTGGAAATCCTTGGTCGTGGTATAATAGGCACGGTGACTTTTATTAGCTCCCAAGCTATCGGCTGCCGTATATCTTTCTACAGGAATGGCAGAAGACCAGGCAACGATGAACTGTTCCTTTTCATCATCATAGAAAACTTCCGGTGCCCACACATTGTTAGTCAAAGAGTCTTTCATCACTTTAATTTCGCGTTGTTCACTCCAATGAATCAAGTCTTTAGAACTGGCATAACCAAATCCCTGTTCTCCATTCCAACTGATTGTCCACACTAAATGGAAAGTTCCATCCGGGCCTTGGGTCATGGACGGATCACGCATCATCGAATTGGGAGCATATTTCTGTTCTTCGGTCTGTTTAGTGAAATAATTATAATAAGGAGTCTTATTTCCTATTTCCGGTTTCAACCATGAACCTGCGATACTATCCCAATGATAGCCGTCATAGCTGTAAAGATAATGTAACCCGTCCAATGCCGGCTCACGATGAGAAGTGAAGATATAGACTTCCTTTTCGGGTTTTGTACAAGCTGTAAAAGCCAATAAGGCAAAAACGAAGGAAAAAAACAATTTCATAGCATGCTGTTTTATGATGATTCAATATTTTAAAATAAGACGGAAAAAAGAACTAACTGTACTCTATCCCTCAAAAAAATCACAATAAGACATACTGAATCAAGAAAAAAGGAACTATATTGATTTTTTGTAATTTTTAGGCGTACAGTCAAAATGAGCCTTAAAACATTTACTGAAATAAAAAGGATCTTCAAATCCCACCTTATAAGAAACCTCGGAAACCGTAAATTCACCCTGCCTTAGTAAAACAGCAGCCTTATTCAATCGTTTCATCTTTATCAATTCATTCGGCGAAAAACCTGTTATACCTTTTACCTTCTTAAAAAAAATAGTTCGGCGGATACCCGATAATTCAATAAACCTATCGATGGTAAACGTACTATCTTCATAATTATCATCCAAAATTTTCTCTATTTTATCAAAAAACTCTTTATCAGTTGTATTAGTCACTCTTTCGTCAATAGTAAACTCTTTGGAGAAAAGTTTTTTCAACAACTCCCGCTGTTCCACCAACTTCATCACACGTTTTTGGACGTATTTCAAACTGAAAGGCTTTGTGATATATGCATCCGCTCCACTATCTATACCTTCCAACTCATGCTCAAGAGAAGAGTGTGCTGTAAGCAAAATAATAGGAATATGACAAGTTTGAAAATCCTTCTTCAACTGACGCGTCACTTCAAACCCGTTCATTTCTGGCATCATAACATCACAAATTATAATATCCGGATTTGTATCAATTGCCTTTTGAAGACCTTCCTTACCATCAGCAGCAGTATCTACAATCATACTGCCGCTGAAACCATCCATTAAAAAATCACGTATATCATCATTATCGTCTATTACCAAAAGCCTATATTCTGCCAAAATATTGCTTTCTACAGAAGGAAAGACTTTCTCTTGTTCTACCTGTACAGATTTTACAACCGGACTATCCTCTATGATATCCATATGTGGACGTACAGTAACAAAATTCTCCCCTACATAAGTTTCTTTTGAAGTAGATAATTCCACCTTGAAAATAGCCCCCCCACTGGGGTTATCTTCAAAATAAATTTTCCCTTTATGAACATCCACAAATTCTTTCACTAAAGAAAGCCCGACTCCGGTACCAGATTTAGAAAAGTGAATCTGACTGAATCTGCTGAACAATAAATGTTGTTTCTCCTTAGGTATTCCAATTCCACTGTCTTTTACCGACAGGATACATTTCCGTCTTTTTCATCTTCCGCCAAGGACAAAATTATACAACCTCCTTTAGGTGTGAACTTAAACGCATTGGAAAGCAAATTATACAAAACTTTATCAATCTTCTTTCTATCAATAAACAAAATAAGTGACTCCATCGAACAATCAAACTGATAATTTATGTTTTTCTGTACAGCTATCTCTTGAAAGCCACCATAAATATCCTGCGTAAAACTTACCATATCTATTTCTTCAAGATCTAGCTTCAATACATCATTTTGAAGTTTTCTAAACTCTAACAACTGATCTATCAGTCGTCTGAGATTCATAGAATTCCGATTCAACACGCTTAATTGCTTATAAGCAGGGACAGGAAGGTCCCCCAGTTCATTCAATCTCTCCACCGCACCCTGAATCAAAGTAAGCGGTGTACGAAACTCATGCGAAATATTTGTAAAAAAACGCAGTTTGTGATTCGTCAATTGCTTCTCAATCTCTACAGCATTATTTAATCGGTTGAATTTTGCAATCAACCGATAAAAGACAAACAATATGAAAATAAACAGCGATACATACACTGTATAAGCCATATTGGACTTCCAAAATGGTGGAGTGATTGTAATTTTCAAAGAAGTCACTTCATCATTCCAGATCCCATAGGAATTGGCTCCCTTTACTTTAAAAGTATATTTTCCAGGTGGCAGATTTTTATATGTAACCGTATTCAAGGAAGCAGGAATACTCCATGACTTATCATAGTTTTCTAAAATATAAGTGTATTGATTCTGTTCGGGATTCTGCAAGTCCAATGTCGCAAATTCTACTGTGAATACATTTTGCTCATAAGTAAGTTGAATTTCTTCAGTATAGGTAATAGATTTCTTTTCTACGGAAGACTCGACTTCATTCCAATCTACTCCGTCAATCTGCAAGCTAGTAACCAGTACTGGAAAAGGGTTCGTATTCGGTTCAAATTTTTCAGGATCAAATATCATCAGCCCATCCAAAGTTCCCCATAACATAATACCATTCTTACATTTAAAACGTGCCCCCTCATTAAAGATATTCGCATAAGCTTTCTGGGCAAACTGATAGCTAATTACGAATAATCATTCTTACAAAAACGCGACAAACCATTCTCACTGCTTAGCCAAAGATAATCCCCATGTTCCAAAATACCCAAGACATAATTATCCGGCATTCCTTCGCCAATTGTAAAAGAGAGAAACTGATCAGAAGTCCCTTCACGCGCTTCTATATACTTGTCCAGTCCACCTCCGGCAGTTCCAATCCAAATATCTCCATTCGTATCCTGATAAATAGTCTTGATATCATTGCTGCTTAACGAATAAGGTGAAGTTAAATCCATATTATAAAAGACATAAGCATCTGGATTCCGTATCAGTTCTCCCGGATTAAACCTAACAAGTCCGTCAGAAGTTCCACCCCAAATACGCTCTTTATTATCTTGATAAAGATATCGAATCATACTCTTATTTCCTTTACCTGTGATAAAATTTTTAAAAGTAATACCTTCTTTTGTTTCTTGTGCCAATCCTATCCCCCCGTTCTCAAAGGAGGCAACCCAAATTCTATTCTTATTATCCTTCAAAATATGAAAGACAGCATCACTGCACAACGACTCTGGCTTATTTTTTTTATGTGTCAGATGAGCCAATTCGTTATAATTCTCAATATCAAATAAATAAATACCATACCCCTTGGTACCTACCCACATACGCCTTTGATTATCTTCCACCAGTGCATAAGGGTTTATAACCCAATCAATATGTTTTTTCAAGTTCATAGCAGAATCATAGACATACAGTTCCCCATTTTTCAAACCGACCCAGATATTTTCCTTTGAATCCTCATAAATGGAACGTACATTATTCGTCTTGCCGATAATAGTCCCTGCCTCCGGATGTACCACATGTACATATTCAGGACTTTTCACCACCCGTATAATTCCGGCATACTCACTTCCAATCCATATATTTCCCAAGCGGTCTTCAGTTATAGACAATAGATAGTTGGAAGCAAGACTGCTAGGATCCGGCTGGTTAGTGTAATTCACCAACGTCTCATCGACCGGATTATAACAAAATAAGCCAAACCCGTAGGTCACTATCCAGTAAAGCCCGTCAGAACCGGCTAGAACAGCATCTATGGATAACGCGGTCTGCCCTGTACCCATCATCGCAAGATCCTTATTCAAGTCTATATTTATCCTTCGGATTCTGGAATCCTCTCCATTGCAATACCATAATCTACCCGATTTAGAATAAAACCATACACCTTTCTTCTTATCATAAATAATCTCCACGTCCGAAGTGAGATGTTCTTTTTCACAATTTAGTCCAGACTGATGAAAAGTGCCATATGAGATATCATATATCCATACACCTTTGGAGTCAAAGAAAACAAGCAGTTCGTGAGATGACAGACGGAACAAATGAGTCATGGCATCATTAAAAGCCGGAGTTACCTCCTCAAAAATACCACGCTTCATATCATAGATCAACAATTCAGATTCCATTGTGGAGAAATAAATCATTCCCTCTACCTCTATTGCATGAGTGAAATAATATTCATAGGTATAAAACTCTTTAACCTCTCCTTGCTCAGAAATACTTTTCAACCCATTCTTTCCACCTATCCATATTTTCCCTGAACTATCTTCTAGCAAAAAATTACAGGCATCCTCTGCCTGTAAATAACTCTGCTGATCAAAATTTCCATCTTCTTTTGTGCAAACGAATTGTCCCAGTTCCTTTTCCCCACAACCATACATCACCACCGGAGGATTCATAGAAATTTTCATGAGCAAGCAATTTGCCATTCTTATCTCTTATGTGAACAAACTGATCACTAATCGGATTATAACAACTGTATTCCTGCTGATAGGTCTGTACCCAAAGGTTACCATCACGCGTGGCATATAGATTTCTAATTCTATGGTCATGCAATATATGCTGATCACCGGTTCGCAATTGATAAGATCGGATATTATAACCGTCATATCTGTTAAGTCCATCAAGAGTCCCCGCCCAAATAAAACCATTCTTATCTTCGGCAATAGCCCGTACTGTGTTTTGTGACAATCCGTTCTTCGAACTTATTTGAGAAAAGTTAATATCGCGTGCATGAAGAACAGACAGGCACAAACTAAGCAAAAGCAATGATATAGCCTTTTTCATACAATATGTTTTTATAGTATTAGAATACAAAGGTAATATAAACAGGAAAATAATACAATATTATCCCTCGAAGCTTTGTGTTCCCTGCAACACATTTTCGCCACAATAATCTATTTTACAACAGGTTATAAAAACATGGAATTGCGTTCACGTACGTAATTACTGTTTTTTGGACTCGTTTGCATTTTTTACGACAATGCTTCGGTTTACTTTTGTGAAAAATCACTTTTGTGTAACATAAATCTCTAATCGTTATGAAAGACAAAACATTAAGTTCTAATTATTCATTTAAAGGAACGATTTGGCTGTTCATGCTGGTCTTATCCTCCTTTATGTATGTAGCGAATGCTCAACAAAGAAATGTACAGGGCATGGTTACCGATCCAAATGGTGAACCTATTATCGGTGCCAGTGTTGTTGTAAAAGGTACAACCAATGGTACTATAACAGATTTTGATGGAAAGTTCACCCTCTCTAATGTTCCCGAAAAAGGGATTATCACTATAACTTATATAGGATATAAAGGACAAGACATTCCAGTAGCTGGAAAAAGTACATTGAAAGTAACTTTGGCAGAAGATACAGAAACGCTGGATGAAGTAGTGGTAGTAGGCTATGGCACACAGAAAAAAAGCGATGTAACAGGGTCAATGGTCAGCGTAGGAGCCAAAGAACTGAAATCCCGCCCAACAGCCAATGTATTTGAAGCCATGCAAGGTAAAGCCGCTGGTGTGGATATACGCACCAGTGACCGTCCGGGAGAAGTTGGAGATATATTTATCCGTGGTTCCCGCTCTCTGTCTGCTTCCAGTCAGCCTCTCTATGTTGTAGACGGTGTACCTCTAAATGGTACCGTAGGAAAAACTCATGAAGAGAATTTAGACAACGTAAGCCCCCGTGGTGGTACACTGGAAAGTTTGAATCCTTCTGATATTGAATCCGTCGAAGTGCTGAAAGATGCTTCTGCTACAGCTATCTATGGTTCACGTGGTGCCAATGGTGTCATTTTAATTACCACCAAAAGAGGCAAGGAAGGTAAATTTACTTTCAGTTATGCAGGCTCTGTTTCCACAGATAACATCAAAGACCGTACTACTTGGATGAGCGCCGGTGATTATCTGACTTGGCGTCGTTGGGCCTATTATTATTCCGATCCAAACAAATATCCGCGTGGCGATGAACCGACCATTGAAAATGACAAACAAATATTCAACGCAGCCAGTGATCCATATGCCTGGGCAAATATTGAACGTGGATGGTCTGGCAATACTTGGGACGGTTCAAAAGTACAAACCACAGACTGGGCCGATTATGTAACTCAAACAGGTATTACCACCGAACATACTATCAGTGGCTCAGGCGGTAGCGAAAAAAATCATTCGTATGTATCTTTTGGTTGGTTGAAAAACGAAGGAACAATCAAAGGTCAAGATTATACCCGTTACACCGCTAAAATAAATAATGACATGAAACTGACAGAATGGCTAACCTTGGCTGCCAGCATAAATGCCACTTACAGCGTACAAAATTATGGTATGTCGAATGACGGTGGTACTACCAGTGGACCGAGAAGTGCATATGCAGCCGCCATGCGTAACCTACCTTATGCCGTAGCTTATGACGATGAAGGAAAACGAATTGAATATCCAGGTGCTGACTCAAAAATTAAAACTGTAATAGATGAATGGAATTATTCAACCGATGAACGTAAAGTATTCCGTGCATTAGGAAGCTTCTATGCACAGTTAAATTTCGGCAAAATATGGAAACCTTTGGAAGGTCTTTCTTATAAACTTAATTTTGGTCCGGATTTCCGTTACTATCGCCGTGGAATGTTCAATTCTGCAGAAAGTACAAACCGTGAAGGTTTAAACTATGCTTCACTGACCAAAAGCACAGACTTCTCATGGACACTGGATAATCTTATATACTACAACCGTACCATTGGCAAACATGACTTCGGCTTTACCTTCTTACAAACTGCTACAAAATATGAATATGAAGCCAATAATATGAGTGGTGAAGGTATTCCTTTGGAAAGTTCCTTATGGAATGCTTTCAAATCACTAAGTTCATTAAAAAGTTGGGAATCCTCACTGACTGAAAAGCAATTGCTTTCCTACATGGCTCGTATGAATTACACCTATAAAGGGCGCTATATGCTAACAGCTTCTGTCCGTCGTGACGGTGCTTCTCAATTAGCAGATGGTCATAAATGGGCTACTTTCCCTTCTGTAGCTCTTGGATGGCGCATAGATCAAGAAGAATTTCTGAAAGAAATTTCTTGGATCAGCCAATTGAAACTTCGTCTGGGTTATGGTGTTACAGGTAATTCAGCTATTACTCCTTATCAAACCAAAGGAGGCATCTCTAGTTTATATTATCCTTTTGGCCCAAATCCTACACAAGGTTATATAGCATACGAAAACGAAGCAGGTATTACCAACACATTAGCTAACCAAAATTTAGGTTGGGAAAAAACGGCCCAATGGAACATTGGTGTGGATTTTAATTTCTTTAACGGCCGCATTAATGGTATCGTAGATGTTTATACGTCTAAAACCACTGACTTGTTAATGGCTCAAAGTATTCCTACCCTGACAGGTTATGCCCGCACTTATGCTAACGTGGGCAAAACCAAAAACTTTGGTTACGATCTGACGTTTAATTTTGTTCCTGTCCGCACCAAAGATTTTGAATGGAATATCGGAGTAAATGCCGCTTACTCCCGCAATGAAATCGTTTCACTAGCTAATGGCAAAGAAGATGATCCGGCTAATGGCTGGTTTATCGGTGAAAGTACCAACAGTATCTATACATATGAATCCGCAGGTCTATGGAAAGAAGAAGATCGTGCAGATATGGAAAAATTCAATGCCAATGGACATGACTTCCAAATTGGTATGGCACGCCCTGTAGACCAAAATGGCGATTACAAAATCGACGCCAACAATGACCGTACTATTGTAGGCTATTACGATCCTCGATGGACACTTGGATTAAATACGAACTTCACTTATAAAGGATGGGATTTAGGCATACAGCTCTACGGGCGTATGGGATTCAAATATTATGATTCCTCCGTATGGGTAGGCGGACGCTATAATGTTCGTGACTATGACTATTATAACGAAAACAACAAAAATGCAGCTCATCCTAAACCTATTTACGATGAAGGCGGAAAAGATGCGTACTACAACGAAACTTATTTAAAAAACGGTTCTTATCTAAAGATTCGTAACATTTCGTTAGGTTATACTTTCCCGAACAGACTGTTAACCCATACAGGTCTTAGCGCTTTACGCATGTATGCTCAGATTAAGAATCCGGGGTATATTTTCAGCGGCTGCAAGACATTAGATCTGGACACATATAGTAATACCTACAACAGCGGCTTTACTTTTTTGGCTTAAACTTGAGTTTCTAAATCAAACTAATAAAAAAATTATTATGAAATTAAATAAACACATATTAGCAAGTGTATTGGTAGGCGCACTAGCCACACCAGCCCTCACTTCCTGTTCAGATTTCTTAGATGAAAATCTAACAACTGAACGCAATACCGATTTTTTTGACACCAATGAAGGCGTACAGTCACTGGCAACCGCTATTTACTATAACCTTCGTTTCCATCATTCTTTCGAATGGGCATTCTCTACTACAAATTATGGAACAGACGAGTTCATAGTAGGAAACGATGGCAGCAACGCCATGTGGGATAGTTATATAGCCAATCTCAGTTCAGACATCGCCACAGTAAATATCAACACCACACATGCCTACGATGTATGGGATAATATGTATTCCGGTATCTCTTCCGCCAATCTTTTGCTAGAGAAACTGGAGAATTATTCGGGAAGCAATAAGAACGAACTGTCCGGCGTAGCCCACTTTATCCGTGGATTCAACTACTTTAAGCTAGTCAGCCAATACGGTGGTGTACCTATCAAACTGGCTTCTTCCAATACAGTGGAACGCGAATTTTCCCGCGCCTCAGCGCAGGAAGTTATGGAACAGGTATTCAGTGATCTGACAGCCGCTTATGGTGAACTTCCTGAAAATGAAGCAGAAGAAGGTCGTCTTACCAAGTACGTAGCTGCCCATTTCCTTGCCAAAGCATATCTATGGCGTGCCAGTGAACTCAATGACAATTGGAATTCCAGTACAAAAAGCAGTGATTTGACCAATGTTGTCAAGTATGCGACAGAAGTCATCAGTAAACACCCGCTAGCTCCCAACTTCAAAGATTTATGGAATTATACAGAAGTCGATGGTCCTAATGAGCAACTGAATGAAATCATACTAGCAGCCCAACGCACTTCTGCCGATGCCACCAAAGGGCAGTACGGTAATGAGCAACACCTTTATTTTTGCAGCCAATACCGCGACTTACCAGGTATGGCCCGTGATATTGCCGGTGGGCGTGAATACAACCGTCTGCGTACCACATACTATTCTTATAATGTATATAACCATCTGAACGATTCCCGCCTTTGGAAAACCTTCCGTACCAAACAAAACGGTAACCGTTCTGCTTGGAATGCCGGAGGCGTGGACTATGTAGCCGGCGACCGCTCTGTCATGTTCTTACTGAACAAACCCGGTGACAGTCGTGTTACCGCCCCCCAAAGCAATGCCACCTTGGCTGATGCTGAAACAAAGAAACCCGTTTCCACTGTCTTCGCACTCTATCCAGCTGGAACTACTGCTACAGATAAAGTTCTGGAAGACGATGCTTACATTAAATACTATGCCACTTGCAGCAAATATGCCGATGGCTCACGTAAATCCATTTCCGAAGAACAAGGTAATCGCGATGGTATTTTGGCGCGATCAGCAGAAGACTATTTCTTCCTTGCTGAAGCCTATATCCGCCAAGGAGACTACTCTAAAGCGGCAGAATATCTGAATGTCATTCGTCGCCGTGCTGAATGGAAAGCAGGTGAAGACCGCCAGGAACACGTAGATGGTGGGGCCGCCTTCCATGAAGGTTCTTTGGGATGGGGTATTTGGGGTGCTGATGCTGAAATTTCTACTTACTGTAATCGCAGTTCCTATTATGAATCAAACAATCTGCAACTAGGCTCACTGGATGCTATTCCATCCAATCTAGAAGTAACAGATATCACTTCCATTGCTTCTTTACCAGCAGAAGATCAGGCTATCTGTGAGAAGTTGGGTTACAGTAGTGCTTATGATGTGGCCATGTGCTTTCTCTTAAACGAAAAAAGTCGTGAAATGATGGGTGAATTTGTCCGTTGGGAAGACTTGGCACGCACAAAAACATTGGAAGCTCGTGTAAAGGCCTACAACAAGAATGCAGCTCCAAACTTTAATCCAAACAAGCATTATCTGCGTCCGATACCACAAACTTTCCTTGATATCATCCAAAAGATGGTCATGCGCTGACAACTGAAGAAAAGAGTGCTATGCAGAATCCTGGCTATTAATTATAAAATCAACGGAAACTCATCTGAAGTAACCAAAGGTGAGTTTCCGTTACTTTATCCAGCTTATGAAAAGAATCTATTTAACACTAGGAATAATAACCGTACTAGGGAGTATCTTCATGTCAACAAGCTTCACAATCAGTTGCTTCGGCAAACGATACCAACACCCCGTTACATTTATTAACTCCAGACTATTCCATCCCCTACAAAGAATGGAATATAACTGAAATCAAACAATGCCTTGATCGTATATTCTCTTATCTTGACCAAACAACTCCACCTCGCGTTATTGACCGAAAATCCGGAAAAGAAATAACAGACTATACACAAATCAACCAATATTCACAACTAGAAAGAGGAAACTTTCGACTGGCTAGTTATGAATGGGGAGTTACCTATTCAGGTATGATGGAAGTGGCACATGCTACAAGTGACTCCAAATATCAAGAATATGTATCAAAACGATTTCGTTTCTTATCAGAAATGGTTCCTTACTTCAGCCGTCTCACTCAAGAATATAATGTAGTAGACGGACAGATGCGACAAATCATACAACCCAGTACCTTGGACGATGCCGGAGCTATGTGTACAGCCATGATAAAGATGCAACGTATCCTTCCCGATTTAAACTGTAAATCCATAATTAATAACTACATGGATTTTATAGAACATAAAGAATACAGACTGCAAGACGGAACTTTCGCCCGGATGCGTCCACAAGCCAATACACTTTGGCTAGACGATATGTATATGGGAATTCCCGCACTTGCACAAATGGGGATTTACACCGGGGAAAAGCATTACTTCGATGAAGCGGTCCGTCAGATTCTTCAGTTTTCCAAACGTATGTTTGTAGAAGAGAAAGGACTCTACATGCACGGATGGGTAGAAGGCGCAAGCACTCATCCGACTTTCCATTGGGGACGTGCCAATGGATGGGCATTACTAACATTGACCGAGGTACTTGAAGCACTTCCTCAAGAACATACCGAATGGAAAAATATCCTAAAACTTTATAAAGCACATGTAGCAGGAATTGCCGCCTGTCAGTCGGGCAATGGATTCTGGCATCAATTACTAGATAGAAACGACTCATATTTGGAAACATCTGCTACAGCCATTTACGTATATTGCATTGCACGTGGTATCAACAATGGCTGGCTGGATGCAGTATCATACGGTCCTGTAGCACAATTGGGATGGAGTGCCATATCCACTCAAATCAATGAAAAAGGACAAGTTGAAAATACCTGCGTCGGTACCGGCATGGCTTTTGACCCAGCATTTTACTATCATCGTCCGGTAAATGTATATGCAGCACATGGATATGGACCAGTTTTGTTGGCAGGAGCTGAAATGATTAATTTACTAAATAAATATTACCCCAAAATGAACGATAGTGCCGTACAATTTTATACCACAAAGCAAAATGCATTAAGACCTATATTTGGAGTGGACGGACAAGAATTTTAAAGGTATTGGTTACAAAATAAGAAGTTGATAAAAGAAGTGTAGTAAACCGTCAATTTGCCACTCACATTAAAACAGCAGTGAAGAATCTGCACACATCCGTTTTGTGTTGACCGATTCTTCACTGCATTTTTTAGAATGACAAACTATATGATCAATCAATCGGATTTTCAGTTTATCCCTCCTAACTATTCAGAAAAGCATATAAATCACTCTTTAGTTTCCAAATAAACCAGCTGCGTCTGTAAATACTCTTCCAGCCCATGTTTACCATCCGCGCCGCCGATACCAGATTTACGCCATCCGGCATGGAATCCCTGCATCGCCTCAAAATTCTCACGATTCACATAAGTTTCACCAAATTTCAACGCACGAATCAATTTGAATGTCATATCCAGGTTCTGGGTATAAATAGAAGAAGTCAGCCCATATTCACAATCATTAGCCCAGGCAATGGCGTCTTCCACCTCTGTAAACTCAACAACCGGAAGTACCGGTCCAAAAGTTTCTTCCTGAATAATATCCATCTTTTGGGTACAATTAATCAAAATCGTCGGTTCAAAGAAATATCCTTTAGTACCGATACGATGACCACCGCATAGCAACTCAGCTCCCTGCTCAATAGCTTTTTTCACTTTCTCTTCTACTGATTTCAGTGCATTGGCATCAATCAACGGACCCATATCGAGGTCTGTATACTGATTCGGATCACCCACTTTCACCTGCTTGAATCCTGCCAACAGTTTCTCAAGGAAAGCCTCTTTTATACTAGAATGTACATACACGCGCTCACAGCAATTACATACCTGTCCTGTATTAATAACACGCGAAGCAATAATGGATTTTACAGCTAAATCCAAATCTGCATCCGGCATTACAATACCGGGAGCCTTCCCTCCCAATTCCAAAGAAACCTTCGTCACATTGGCAGAAGCGGCTGCCATGGTCTGTATTCCAGCCTCCACACTTCCGGTCAGACTAACCATACCTACTTTAGGGTTAGCAGCCAGTTCATGTCCAATCACCGAACCACGACCGTTCACCAGATTGAATACACCTTTAGGCAACCCAACTTCATCTACAATCTGTGCGAAAACATACGCGTTTTCCGGTGTCAGCTGACTCGGCTTTACCACAATTGTATTCCCCGTCAACAGAGCAGGAGCGGCCTTACGGGCAATCAAGAGAAAAAAGGGAAATTCCAAGGCAGGATGCCTGTTGTCACCCCAATAGGTTTCTTAAAGACAAATATATTTTCGTGAGGACGGTCACTAGGAATAATTTCCCCTTCATAGCGACGGGCCCATCCGGCCATATAATCAAGGTAATCAGCCGTAAATAACACCTCTACATTAGCTAATCCTCTTGTTTTTCCACCCTCCCGGATGATAATATCAGTCAATTCCTGCTCCCGCTTGCGGATACCTTGTGCAATCCGAGTTAAATAGCCGGCGCGTTCAATAGAGGTAAGACTTTCCCAAGAAAGCTGTGCCTTCACGGCGGCATTTATAGCTGCTCGTGCATCTTCCGGTGTGCCATCAGGCATTTTAGATATCACTTCTTCCGTAGAAGGGTTCAATACATCAATCCACTTATCGGATTGGTTTTCGATGAATCGCCCATCGATGTACATCTTTAATTCTTTCATGGCCTTAAATTTAAAATGAGTACCTTATTTCTTTCAATCTGAAATATTCAAGCAGTATTTTACAAATATATCGTTATTTATAAAGCCCCAAAATGTATTTTTGTTCATTAGCATGGAAATTTATACACTTTGACCTTTTTAATTGAACTTTATAAATTCCATATATCACAGTACTCACCAATTCCCACTGAAGAAATAAAAAAAGGGAAAGACCGGCAGCTATTCTATTGACATACAAACATAAAGCATGGAGATTTTTCCTTTAATATGGAAAAATCTCCATGCTCTTTAAAATCAGGCAAGCCAGCCAATGAAAAGTAAGCTATCTTCATAGGCCAAGTAAGTTAAGTTACTTCGGCATTTAAGTTGACTTACTTGGGCAAGTAAGTTAAGTTACTTTTCTTTTCATAGACACCTACCCTTTTCTCAAAGCCTTATCCGCCCCTACATCGACACCTTTCCATGCCTTCAGGTTAGTCCATTCACTATAAGGCTCAGTCCAAAAAGGATGATTTGCCGGAAGTCCCAATGGCAAAAAGACCGCTGTACACATATACAGACTGCCTGTATTTATATAAGGTTCGGACATATTTATCTGACTGCCTGAAAAGCCAATTTTCAGCCACCCGTTTTCATCAAAAGTACCGGGCATAGATATCTGCCTCTGCATAACAGCTGTCAGAGCAGAACGGATCTGTCCTTTGGAAAGAGGCTGAGGAATCTTGTCCAACAAAGCAATTTGAGAAAGCGCATGAAAAACGCCAAAACGATACACGATAGAACGGCCCACTACAGGATAAGTGGCTTCCGGAGAGATCATCCGTTCAAGCTGGGCAGCCATTCGTTGTTGACGAACCAATTGGCGTTCCAAGAACTCGGCACGTTCCAATCCATGCTTTTTCATGACAGACAATACATCCGTCAACATCGGATGGATGACCAGACTGTTATAGTAATCCAGATGCAATTCTGCCCCATCTCCATACCAGGCATCTCCTTTATACCATTCATCAATGAAACGGTTTACACCATAATATAATCTCTGACTATCATATTCCCCCGTAAATTCCAACAAGGCCGCTTCTACCATCGAAGCGAAAAGCAACCAATTACTCTCATTAGGCTTTATGCCACGCGTTCTTTTCAACTCATACACCAGTTTTTTTTGAATATCCACATCCAGATTTCCCCAAAGTTGTCTGGGAGCTCTCAACAAACCTTGTACAAGAAAAGCCGCATCTACCAAGGGCTGGGAATGACGGTTATCAAACATCAAATAATCAGCTGATTGCGGATCGACAGTCTGTTTCAGTCCTTTAACCACCAGTTGAATATACCTTTCTCTTAACTTTCCTTCCTGAGTATCATCAGGTCCCAGTTCCAGCCAAGGAGCAATACCGCAAACGGTTCTTCCTACCGCTTCCAGATAGGAAACACTTCTACGTAAAGGTTCATCAGACAGTGACTCAAACGGCATATTCTTTTTCAACGTGCCCTGACTGAGATTGACCAACACAGGATCAGCAATCCTTGTTAAAGTCTGCACCCAGTACATACGGTCCTCACTACCTGTGGGCTGGGCATACAGTTTTCCACACAAGATAATAAAACAAAAAGCGATTAACAAACAATTCCTAGTTCTCATTCTGTAATTTTTTTAAGCGTAACAAAGCCTCAACATAATAATAATCCGCATAAGACAGGGGAACATCTACTTCCGAATTTTTATTATAATTTCCCACACTATGCTTCAAGATAAAACCTCCGTTGGTTTCCGGTTCGGCAAGGTACTCCGGAGAGGACAAAGAACGAATCTGCATTTCTGCCAGCTCCAGCCAATCCGCTCCTTCCTTACTTTTATCCAGCTGACTCAGTTCAATAAGTCCCGATGCCATAACAGCAGCGGCGGATGCATCCCGGGGAGCAGCAGGAATATCCGGTGCGTCAAAATCCCAATAAGGTATTTTATCGTCCGGCAAATTGGGATGATTCTTAATATAAGAAGCTACTTTCCGCGCCTGTTCCAAATATTCGGTCTTTCCGGTCTCCCTGTACATCATGGTATAGCCATACAGTGCCCATGCCTGTCCTCTGGCCCATGCCGAATTGTCGGCGTACCCCTGATGAGTACCTTTAAAATGTGGTTGTCCGGAAAGCGTATCATAAGAAACTACATGATAACAACTATAATCATCTCTAAAATGATGTCGAAGAGTAGTCTGTGCATGACTGTCAGCCATATTCATCAAACGTTTCCCCCGTTGTCTTAGCAAGAAAAAACAAAAATTCCAGATTCATCATATTATCAATAATGACGGGGAAACTGCCATTTTTCATTTGAATTCCACGATTTGATAGCTTTTACCCGCTCATCATAACGAGTTGCCAAGGATTCCGCTCCTACAGTCATCACCTCTAAATAATGAGGATTCTTTGCCAACCGATATCCGTTTCCGAAGCTACAATATAACATAAATCCTAAATCATGGGTGGTGGTCATATCCTTGGCAGACTCCACCCGTTCTGTATATAGTTCCGCATATCTTTTCAGTTCATCCGTAGGCGTATTCTCATACAAATACCATAACACTCCCGGGAAAAAGCCGGAAATCCATGCCCGGTAATCAGATGTTTTCAACTCACCACCCTCATAAGTCCGTGGAAGCCTTCCTTCCTGATTTTCCACTTCCTTCGCTAAAAAGACAGCTTGCCGTTTGGAAACCTCCAGCCCTCTTTCTATTACTTCAACCATGGGCTCCCTTGTTTCACATGAAACGAGAAAAAGCCCCCAAACAGCTATCAACCCTATGAATATATTTTTCATAAAAAGATATTTTATAATTGATGTAAATATAGACGTATTTTCTTAATTTCTGAAATTACTGATTCAAAGTTTCTAAAAATTCCACCTCAACTATCCGGAGTTCATTGTGTACCTTCTTGCCTCCTTCAGCTTTGAAAAGATCAAGCTCTCCGGCCTTGGGTTCCACAACTTCTATGATTTGGCCGAATGCATCGGAATCCTGAGTAGCCCCCTTCAAACGGATGGTTATCTCATCAGAACGTACCGGACGGTCAATCATCAAATGGACATATCCCAAACTTTTCTCCGTGTTCCCGCTCCAAATCAAGTGTTCTCCGGCATATACTTCAAGCGGATAAGAACGCTGCCTCCATCCGGTCAGTTTGATACAGATATCATCTATTTCCGCACGCCTTTCCAATTTATATGTAATCCAGGCGGTGTTCAACCTGCCATCATTTTTCCACTCGCTCAATTCGTTGTCATCAAAACTTTTCCCTGCATCCCTTTGATTTGTTCCGGCTGTAACATCAGCTACTCTGACATCAACTTTGGTCTCTTTATAAGAGGGCGAGGACGGAGTTTCACCACGATCAAAACGGCTAGGCAACCCAACAGATGGGAAAAAGGTACTTAAGCCATTTTTAACTTCTACCGGCCGCGTACTGAAAGCTATTTCTTCTGAAGCCAACCCTTCTGCAGCCACCTTCAGCACCACATTCCCCGGTTGCGTTGTCGAGCGGATCATCACTCGTGTTATACCACATTCCACAGGAAGTTCTTTGCCAACACATAATTATCTGCCGCCTGTGCTATTCCTCCTCTCCATTCAGCTGGACCTTGTAAATCAAATTTTATCTTATGATTGGCTAACGGGCATCGTTCTCCATTGTCATCCACCACTTCCACCTGCACCATCGCTATATCAGCGCCGTCGGCAAAGACACCTTGCGGACCATGCATCAAGGTCAGTTTTAACCGTTCAGGCTCTCCAACGGTTTGAAAAGAATGACGGCTCAGTTCTTTATGCTGTTCATCGTAAGATATGGCTTCAATCGTCCCTTTCTCCCATTGCACAGAATCAAAAGTAAACAAGAACCGATAATCCTGTCTGCCGAAACCTTTGGATTTTCCATTTACAAACAGTTCCACTGCATCTCCCGATGAAACCACATAAACAGGTTTTCTCACATCCGGAGTATAATTCCAATGACCAATAATATGAGTATGATAGTTTTCCACATCCACCCATCCGTCCCACATTACCTTGTGTGCAAAGAAGCCATCTTTAGGGATTCTCAACGGATCCACCACACCGCTCCGGCGATAATTCTCGGCACCACGTCCATAAGTCTGCGTATCGGAAAACACAATCTTCGCGCCTCCTGAATTGACACGCCGGCCTGTTCCGGGACGCTCACGCCACAAATCATACCACCGTCGGACAAACTCCACAGTCAGCCTGTCCTGATTCTGATTATATGCTCCGGCGTCCTGTCCTTTGTGCAAAGGGCCATCTCCCTGTTTATGAAACGGATAACTGTATTCATCCCAATATTTACGCAGCCCCTCATCACGACAATATTCAGTCTGAATCATAGGATGATGTTCACTTTTATTCACATAAAGCATTTCACCACCATACTCAGCCTCACGAATGTCCAACATCTCCCGGGAACCTATCGCCCTTCCTCCATGCGGATCGTACTGGTCCCGTATGGCAATCATCTCAACCATGTGCTCACGGCTGATTGATTCATTTCCCGATTCATAAAATAAAATACTTGGATTATTACGCATATAAATAATAACATCCCTCATCAACTCTTTCCGTTGTTCCCAACGTCTGCCGGTCACATCTTTCCGCATCACCTGCAGGCAACATCTGTATCACCCCCCACACGGTCACAAGATTCCACATCCTGTTTCCAGGGAGTGACATGCATCCACCGAAAAAGATTGGCGTTATGCTCAATCATCAATCCGTTAGAGTAGTCACTCATCCAAGGCGGTACAGACATTCCTACTCCCGGCCATTCATTACTGGACCGTTGCGCGTATCCCTTCAACTGCAACACACGGTCATTGAGCCACACTTTTCCTTCTCCGAAACGAGTCTTGCGGAAACCTGTCCTAGTAACAACTTCATCCACCGGACGGCCATTTACCAACAGGGTAGTCTTCACATCATATAAATAGCCGTACCCCCAACTCCAAAAATGAAGATCTTTTAATGGTGCAGAAGCTTTCAATACAACCGTTTCTCCGGACTGCACTGTCGTCGGTTGTCCCCGGAATGTACTGACCCTTTTTCCATCATAATCATAAATGCTCACCTCATAATCCACATGAACGGACTTGCCATACTCATTCCGCACCTGTGACTCTGCATGAACAACCGCCTCACGGGTCCTTACCTTAATATCGGATGCATAGATGTAAGTCCCTGTAGTCTGTAAATTACTGTATAGAGGCAAGGTCTGGTATAATTTATCAGTAATGTGCAACCATACATTTTTAGGTACTCCTCCATAATTGGCATTGAAATTTCTATCATTCCACTGGAACAAACTTCCAGTCGAACGCTCCTTATACCTCCAGTCATTGTCTGTTCGGAGAGCAATCACATTCTCTCCACCAAAATTCAGAAACGGAGTCAGATCAAAGCCTACCGCCATCACCCCATTTTCATGCAATCCTATATGCTTGCCGTTCAAATAGAAATCCGCCGCCTGCCGTACTCCCTCAAACTCAATAAAGACCTTCTTCCCTTTTGCAGTCTTAGGGAGCCTGAAATGTTTTCTATACTAGGCTATAGTATCCGTCATTCCCCATATATGTACTTTAAATGCCTCATCTTCATTAAAAGCCCGGGGCAAAGTAATTTTTTTCCAGTTTTCATCGGAAAAATCCGTTCTTTCCGCCCCCGGCGTATCTCCGATATAAAGCAACCATCCAGGGTTGAAATTATATTTCTCACGGTTATTGCTCTGTCCGGATACGGGAAAAAGCAAAAGCATACATAATAAAATAAGTAAATTCTGTCTGTTCATGGTATTATTCATTTGATTTATCAACAGCAAATGTAGAAAATCCACCTTGATACAAACCGCTCCCACGTTTCAAGATGTGAAACAAATGTTGCAGATACGATGACAGAGCCTCTTACAAGCTTATTTATATTGTGTAGGCAACACCCCAAACAGTTTCTTGAATGATTTTGTGAAATAACTAGGCGTATTAAAACCAACCTGATCAGCTATCTCAGCAATGGAAAGCCCTCCTTCTTTCAATAATTCGGCAGCTTTACGAAGACGTACATTCTTCACAAAATCAGAAGGCGAACTTCCGGTGATAGATGTAATCTTCCGGTAAAGAGTAGCACGACTCATGCACATATCCCTACTTAAATCTTCTATAGAATATTCAGGATTACTAAGGTTCTTCTCAACCATATCCAATGCCTTCTTTATTAATTGCTCATCAGATGCTGAAATAGAATTCGCTTCTACTTTTCCTTCTTCCGACAATGGATCTATCTCATGCCTTTGCTCCGGATTTTGTTCCAGTGGCAGAACAGTCTGTGCAATAATGGGCTCCCGTAATTTCATATACATCCGGCCCAATCCCCACACCACCGATAAAACAACAAGTACATAAAACAAATACGCCCAGCCTGTTTCATACCAAGCAGGCAGACACTGGATCATAACCGTCAATGTACTCTTACTCCACAGCCCATTCTCATCTGTAGCACGGACTTCCAGTTCAAATTCCCCCTTTGACAAATCAGACAAGCCGATACTATTTTCCCCTGCCGGAAAGGCCACCCAATTATCGTTTCTTTGTTTATAATGATAAGCATATCTTACCTTATCCGTATTCAAATGGTCAAAAGTAGAAAAAAACAATTTCACATTTCTCTCATGAGGAGACAGGCTTATTTTCTCTTGATTACCCACCCCGATTTCAGAGGTGTTATTCATTTCGACGGATGTCAAACGCACCGTTGGTTCAGGTATCCTCCTCTTTTTTTCATTATAGTGAGGAAAAGTCACAATTCCACCTCATCCACCCACACTCATTTCTCCCCGAGGATCTTTATACAATGACTGGAAATCTTCTAGATTTATCCAAGAATCAGTACAAGACATCATAGTAAAGATATGTGTTCCGGGATGATAGACCATCACCCGCTGTGATGTAAGAATCCAAAGATTCCCATCGTCATCCGACTTTATATCCAACACAGCATCCCCTGTCAATCCACAATCTTTTGTCCGGGAAATAAAATCATTCGTATCCGGAGAATAACTATACACATTGCCCTGTTTAGTACCCACCCAAAGATTGTTGTCCGGTGCGACAGTCAATACCGAATAATTTTCTCCTGTATCCTTTATTTGCAACCGGCTTTCTCCGGAAACTCTCCACAACCCTCTACTTTCAGTTGCAAAATAAACAACTCCTTCATTAGACGAAACGATAGCATTTATAAAACCAACATCATCACAAACTGTAGTCAATCGGCCTTCCTCCAAGCTATACCGAAATAAATGGTAAGTGGTACCTATCCAAAGATTCCCACGACGGTCATCATGCAAAGCGCGGATACGCTCACCTTGTTTAATGGGTATGGCACATACGATGGATTCAAAAAGCCGGTTCTCCTTATACCGAATTAAAATTACCGAATGATCCCTTACCATATAGATTCCCTCTCTATCCGATGGCTTCTCAAAGAAAAAAGAAAGCTCCCTGTCATTCTTAACAACAGACATACGATCTCTTTGGGGATCATAAGCATACAGCCCCAATTTTTTTTTGCCTGATCCAATAATAATTCTTCTCTTGAGAAAACTGCATAGGAGACGCGATTACCCCCAAATTTTGCTTTACCCCTTCCATAGACAAAGGAAGCACTTCATTAGGAAGAAAAGAAATAATGAAAGAAGAAGGATAATAACCTGTCACCCATAAGTTTCCGGATTGATCGGAAAGAATCTTTGTGAGGATTTTCCTGTCAGCTGATAATAAACGGGAGAGATCTACCTTATCCAAAGATGCATCGGCCGTTATTTTATAGGCATATAAGTTATCTGCCGCAGTCACCCACAAATATCCCTTAACAGAATCTTGTATAATATGATGAAGCTCGGGTATCGGAGTTAGAAGACGCATTATCCACTGTTTGCAATCCAAACATTTTGTCTGTATCCTGTGCCTTGGGATCAAAACGTACAATACCTTTTCCCCAAGTAGTAACCCAATAATACGGGGTGTTATGATCTTCCGTCATGCTTGTGGGATACTCATCATAGGGCCAAGGATATGAAATAAAAGAGTCCTTTACCTTATCATAGCAAAAAAGCCCGCCTTTTGCTTGAGTTACCCAAACAGTCTGTTTCTTATCCTCATAAATAGAATTGACGGTATTCTCCCGTCCTTTCCATTTAAGAATGTATTTTCCAGTTCTTTCCCCTGACTCATTGTATCGAAACAAATGCCTGTTAGTCGAAATCCAGATCGTACCATCAGACGTCGCTGTCATTGTAGTTATAGTCCAACCCTTTATCGTTTCATCAGCAAGCGCCCTTATCTCATAATCTGTTTTTGACAAAATATAGGCGCCACGCTTCGTTCCAAACCATATTTTCCCTTCACCGTCTTCAGTAATACACGTCACACTGTTGTTTTCCAAGATTCCCGGGTTCTTGAAATCAGAACGGAATACTTTCACCGTATATCCATCATCACGGCACAAGCCTCCCCCTTCAGTGCCATACCACATATATCCTTCCGAATCCTGGAAAATACAAAGCAATTCTTTGGTCGGCAACTGTTCCGAATTAGGAAGGTTTCTTACTATCATATCAAATGCTTTGACCGGAACGGCATTTATCCGCACTGTCAATAACAAAATAATGATTGGTAATACTATCCTTCCTATGTTTTTCATATTCTTCACGCAAGTACTCCTGTTGAAAACAAACGAATACAAAGCTAGGAAGAAATTCAAGAACTTGCAACTTGTCGGTTTAATCAAGTACATTAAGAATGACTTAATAAAGAATATGGCTATTGAACAGACACTTTTTTCTATTCAACGCTCAGTCCTTCAACCGGAAGCTGTACCCGCCCTGTTCTCTCAGTACCAGTGGCTTCTTTCCGATCTTTTTTATAATTCTGACTGTACATCCTGCCGGAATGTCAATAGTGCTCTCCCCCTCGGCATTCAGTTTCAAGACAATATATCCTTCCTTTACCGGAATTCTGGAATGAATCCACTTCAAATGGAGTAACTCCGGTTTAATGGTATATTCATTCGTCTTCATCGAAGACTGGCTGAAACCGATAAGACCGTTCAATGCGCCTACCACTACCGGGACTCCATTCGCCCCATGACAAAGACTCAGGCCGTACGGACGATTATAAAACACCAGTTGACGGGCGCGGGAAGCATTCATCATAAAGTTCTCCGGGAAACGGGTATGTCCCTGATCCATCCAGTCGCCGAACACACCATAAATATGATCCCATAACTCTTTTATCCGCCCGGCTTTGGCATAAGCCAGAAACTCATAACCCTTCTCATAACTGACCACCTCATAATAGTTAGGCAAATTCGGCAGAATATTTTCAAAGAGGTTGTCATAATGTTCTTCGGGAAAGATATCGGCCAGTATTCCCCAATATTGGGCATGATGCGAAATACGCTTGTCCACAGTCACATTGTCATTCATTGTACCGTTGATGAAGACCTTCCGGTCATCATCCCAAAAATGTTCAAAAATCTTCTTTTAGATTCCGGGCCAACTTGCGGTATCTGTCCGCCAATGCACTCTCCTTCCACAGATCCGCGAAATAAGCTCCGGTCACATAATTATAATAGAGCATGATCTGGGCATAGGCCGCCACCCCTTTCCGGACAGGACCGTTATAGGTGGACCATCCGGGGGTATAACCGAACTGCCTGTCTCCATAATTGCCGTGTACAAAACCATTCTCATCCACGATGGAGGCATAAAAATCAAGCAACTGGATGATGCGGTCTTTGTATTGAAGGGAAGTGGCCAAGTCACCGAAACGCAGATAGTTCTGTTTCAGGCCGAACAGGGCATGCAACGGATAATCAGGAATCCCTATATCTGATTTCTGCGGATCAAGCGGCATCAGTGCTATGGAAATTCCGTTTTTTGACACCTGCTGGTCACCGAAAAGATAATCCCCCGCCAGGGTGCTGACCAGCGCATCCATGGACCAGGGAAGAAAATCACGCTTCACCCCGTCCAGATAAAAGCGGTGCATACTAGTATGCAATGTCGCACTGCTCATTTTGAACAGGTTGTTCACATAATCATCATCCGTTTCAAACTGCATCTGGTGCTCTACCGGCCACAATGACGCATCAAAACGAAGGGAGGTAATCTCAGCCCCCTTGTCGCATTCCAGTGAAACATATCGGAGAGCGCGTTCCGGCAAAGTGATGGTGCCTCCTTCTTCTGACAAGGTAACAGGAGCCAATGGATATTGTTCCAGTTTCTTATCATCCCGTTCCAGTGCTTCTTCGGGAGTTTCGCCAACGCGTACGGTTATAGTTCCCTTTCCTTTCGCTTGAAAGGTCAGTGTTCCAATCTCAAGATGGAAAAAGTCGATGAGGACATAACCATTCTTTCCGATACTAATTCCGTCTTTACCTTGCATCTCAGCATTGCGCATGGGGAGTATTTGTGAAGGTTTAATCCGGGCTGTCATATCTTGCGGAGCATCCGGCAGCACGCCCGGTTTATTATACATGACGGCACTCTCGGGTATTGTCCAATGCTCTTTATCCATGCTGACTTGCCATTCATCCGGATTTTCCAGTCCCGCCCCTTTCAGAATGATACAAGGTAATGAGTCATCCGTTGTCACCTCAAACAATAAAGAGGATCTGCCCACGGGTAAAATAACCTGTTTACCGGAAACAGACTGTTTTACACCATTTATATAAAGAATAATATCCGACGGACCCTCCCAGCAAAGACTACTTTCCTTTTTCAATCTTACCTCTTTTCTGAACCAGGCATGATTGTTCTTTGCAAAAAATTTACCCGGATATCCTACATTAACGCAACGCTCTTTTGAGATACGGGCACATTGTTGCTGGTAGAAAGCAGCCAGTTGTCCCGGATACCACATATAGCGACTGTTCCATTCCTCCTGAGATTGCCGGCTCACGATGGTTACATTAGGATCCAGAGAAGGATCGAACTCTTTGTCTGGGCATAACAACATAAAGATGCTGTTATAAAGATGCCAAGTAATTTTAATCTTTTATTCATATATTTCCTTTCATTCTTTTATCGTTTTCAACCGAAGTGTGCCTTTCAATCCAGCTGAGGATATTTTGACCGTAACATTCCCAGCCTCCTGATCGCTTCGGAGAATAATTTGCATCCTTCCCTGATACATTCGTTTGGAAGTTATGCCATGAAAGAGCTCATCCGTATAATGATCCCCGTTATCCAATGCCACCAATCGTGCCGCACCTTCCATTTGTAAAGTAAGTGGCTCGTTGTAGTCCCATACCGGACGACCTTTTTTGTCTATGGCCGTTACGTTTATATATTGCAAGTCCATACCGTCTGCTTTCCAGTCCGCAGGCGTTTCCGCCTCAATCCGGAGTGCCACGGCTTTTCCGGCAGTTTCGATATGATGACGAGCCACTTCTTTGCCCGACTTGTCACGGGCTATTGCCACCACAGAGCCACCGTTGCCATAAGGAACATCCTTCCAATAAATCATATTACGCAGGTTTGCCCGTGTCGTATCGTTTTTTTGAATTCCCATGCTCTGACCGTTTACCAACAACTCTACAGAATGTGCATTAGTGAAGGTGAAGAGTGACCGTCTGCTGCCCGGAGTATGATTCCAGCACTCGTTCAGCGCCATGCGCCCCACTATCACATCATTCCAACTGACGCTTTCCGCTCCCGCCGCATCGACCACTCCGATATGTACTTCAGGAATCTCCGGCATGAAAGCCGTTTTAATAAGATAGGCCTGGGGATAGGGGCGCATGGTATGCTCAAAGAAGGAGTAGTTCCACCCTTTCTTAGGCCATTTATTGGATTCCCCCCAATACTCGACCGAACCCCAATAGGCGATACCGACCATCCGCTCTTTATCCATATTATAATAAGGCTGCAACAAGTTGCTGGTTTCAGCCTCACTCTGGAACAGGATAAGGTCCGGCCGGTATTTCAAATAAGCGTCATATTTGTCCGACTGGTAATTGAACGATGCCACTTCTGTGGCACAAGCCAGTTCAGGCGGTACCAAATAGTCGTTGAACTCCTTGTCGTGCCGGGTTATAGCTCCCGCACGGGCGGGGAACATGGCTACAGTGGTGAGACGTGTATGATCCCATCTCTTTACCAGCTGGTTGAATATGTTATAGGTAGTGATTCCCCAGTCGTTGGTTCCTTCAAAACCTGCCCATCCTTCACGAATCTGAAGCTCGTTTCCCAAACTCCACAAAATGATGGACGGACGGTTACGGTCGCGTTTGATCCATTCTGTAATCAGTTTGTGCCAGATATGGGTGAATGGCTGGCGTCCGCCCCAATAGTCATTGTCACTCCATTTGTCCGTCAGTTCGTCCACCACCAGTATCCCCACACGGTCTGCAATGCGGGCAAAACTGTCACTGTACGGATTATGTGAACAGCGGATGCAGTTGTAACCGAAGGATTTGAGTTGCAGCATCATGCGTTCGATGGCCTTGTCGTAACAGGTGGCTCCCAGTGCACCCAGATCATGATGGTTGGCATTGCCCTGCAGGAATATCTTCTTCCCGTTGAGTTTGAAGCCGAACTCCGGTGAGAATTCCAGACTGCGGATACCGAACTGTTCGGTCAGGCTGTCCACCACCATACCGTCTGCCGTCACCACCACTTCGGCATTGTAGAGCTGTGGGGACTCACATGACCAAAGTTGCGGATTCTCCAGAGTAAGCGCCGGTAACCTCACTTCCGTGCAGGTCTGGTGCGTATGTTCGGGCATACCGGATTGCACGGAGCCCACTATGACACCTTTCGGATTGCGGAGGGTGGTCCGTATCCGTACGTCATGTTTCTGCCAGCCGTCCACCTCAACCTGTACGGCTACCGCTGCTCGGGAGGAGGAAACTTCGGGGGTGGTGATATACACCCCGTGGCGGGCGATGTGTGTGGGATTCTGCACCTGCAGATACACATCACGGAACAGACCGCCTCCCGTGTACCAGCGTGAGCCTTTCTTGGGACCGGTGGAGGCATAAACGGCTACCACGTTTTCTCCGTCGTGACGTAGAAAGGGGTAAGGTCCGCTTCAAGCCCCACATATCCATAATCTGTCGAGGCTATTTTTGTACCGTTCAGATAAACATCGCCCAGATAAATGATACCTCCGAAATCCAGAACCACCCGTTTCCCTTTCCACGACGGATCGGTAGGGAAAGACTTGCGGTACCATCCTTCGCACATGGGTTTAAATCCGCGTGCACCTCCACCATTTTCAGTCCAAGGTTGTTCGAACTGGAAATCATGAGGAAGGTCCAATGTACGCCAGGAAGAGTCATCCAAGGCAGGTGAGGCGAAATCGGTATTTTTATTCTCGTTTGTAACCAACTGGAATTTCCAGCCAAAGTTAAAAAGGACTTTCTGCTGTGATGCAAAATTTTCCAAAGGTACATTGACCAAAGGGGCTTTTTCCTGTGCTTTCTGATATTGGGCTGTTACTCCGACAGGAACAAGTATCAAGAAAAAAATGATAACGATGTTTTTTATTTGATACATTATTATAAAGAATGAACACCGATTTGTATCGGCTTGTGTGTATTCACAAATATCGGAATTATAAAGAGTTGCAGACATAGAATTTAGTTACGATTCCTGTATCATCGTACAAGTAGTACATATGATGGCTACTCTTTTCTTATCAATCATATGATATCGAGTTGTCATTAGGGCACTCCAATATTTTATAATTGGAATGCCCTAAAACTTATCTTTCAGCAGGCATATCCGGTACTATGGGCCAATATGGATTTTGATAGATAGGAGAATTTTCTACTGTTTTGTTATCGGGGGCGGTAATCAAAAACTGCTTGACCATAATGGGATGTAGATAATGAGCCATACGCCAAGTAAAACCATTATAACAGGTCTGTTTAGAATTCTTCTGGTAAGGGCGCAAGTATTCGCTGACATTAGGTGAAGAAACATTGGAAGCGTCTGATCCGTCATATAGCAAATCTGCATACCAAGTCTGCATAGGAGTGTTCCATAAATGGAAACCTTCCGGTATATAAGGTTGTTCAATCAACTGGTCCATAGCACGCCAACGGCATAAGTCCATATAACGAAGCCCATCCGCCATAAATTCACATCGGCGCTCACGACGTATATTATAGAGAGTTGCGTCTATTAACTTACCACCGGAATACGCTCCCCAATCATTTTCAGCCTCTTTACTCATATCCGTTAAAGCAATAGTCTTTGAAAATCCTCATCTACATGAGAACGACGGCGGATAATTTTCCAATATTCGGTCGCTGCTCCGTCCAAGGTACCATTCTTTTCATAACTGGCTTCCATGTAATTCAACAAGGCTTCTGTCGCACGATAAGCAATAGAGGCGGTATATCCTTTTGAATTGGAATAATATTTCTGATGGAAAGCTCCTCCTTTGCGTAAGGCATACCCAGTTACATAACGGCGTGCTCCGTCTGTAATGGTAATCAATGGATAAGTTTCTTCAACATTGGCAGTCTCACCAACCACATCTTTTATTAAGATGTTATGTTGTCCGGGTTCTTTCAGAAAGATAACCAATCGGCTATCTCTGTTTTGACGAACGTCGTGTATGGTTTTGTCTCCCATATAATATCCATCTCCGTTCATATAATCACCGTGGGTATAAACAGGAGTGCCGTCAGCCATCAAAAAGTTATTCACAAAGCTGCGAGTGACACCCACGCCATTGTTTCCCCAGCTGGCATATACATTTACGTTGTGGTGCACTAAGTTATAAGCGTATCTACGCCATAACAGAACTTCGTCGACTGAAGATAAATCTTCTTGAGCAAACATGTCAAAATAAGGGTTAGCATCTTCGTTAGTTGACTGCTGCAGAACGCCTGTATTTTCTGTAAGTCTGTTTTTATAGCGTTCTGCGATATCTTTAGAGGCAGTCATGGCGATTTCCAAGAAATAATCTATCTCACTGTCAATATTCCCACTGGGATACTGATAAGTGGAATTATAATCTTTTGTCTTGCCAGGCCAACCGTCACCATTGGGTACAAAAGCCGTATTCTTAAAATATTTCAACCAAGTACCTTCAAATAGAGCCACACGCGACTTTAATAAAATAGCAGCATCCGCATTTATTCTGGTTGTCGGCATATTTTTAGCTTTTAACAAAGTAATAGCTTTATCCAAATCACTTAGAATAAAGCGAGCCACTTCATTGCGTGGTGATCGTTTACTGGCTTCACTCAATGCTTCTTTGTCGTCCAGCAATGGGTGGGTAATTATGGGAAAATCTCCAAACAGCTGATAACGTTTAAAATATTCACAAGCACGTAAAAAAAATAATTCACCAATATAATGTTTTATGCTGTTAAGATCACCATTGATGGTATTGGCATTGCCGCTCAAGTCGTTTCCATCAGCATTTTTATCTCCAAAATTAGGCAACACATTCGATAATACAAAATTGATTTTGTATATTTTATCAAAGTTCCAATTGCTGGTTTCCGCATTGTCCACTTTCCACAAGGTGGAAGTAAAACGATTGGGGGCTGTAACCTCTATTTGATTGTCCGTTGTTGCATCATCTTTGTAGATGCCATATGTATTTCCTGTTCCGTGAGAGGGAAGAATATCAGAGTACAAATTATCTGCAGAGGCTTGAATATGGGTTGCCTCTGTAAAATATACTTCTGGGGAAATAGATGCCTCAGGTACTTCATCCAAATAGTTATCGCAAGCAGTAAATATAAATCCTGATGAAGCGATTAGTACAGATAAGAATATATGTTTTATTTTCATTGTATATGTATATTAAAGTGTTAAACTTAAGCCAAAAGACCAGGTGCTTGATAACGGATAAGCATTACCACCATTACCTCCACTAATTGTTTCCGGATCAAACAAAGAAGACAATGATGTTCCAGTCCAAAGATTTTCTCCGGAAACAAACACACGGCATTTGGTCAAACCCATACTTTTCATCCATTTTGCTGGGAAAGTATAACCTAATTGGAAATTTTTTAAACGGATATAGGATGCATCTTGCAAATAACGTGTCTGAATTTCTTGGTTCTTACCTCCTTCGGAGAAAATAGGACGAGGATAATAAGCGTCAAGATTTGCAGGAATGGTATGACCTGACAATCCTATATCCTCTGCACGAAAATAATCCTCATGTTCCTTAAGTCCACGAGCCCCCCACATACTTTGAGTTCCATAAGCACCAAACAAATAACCACAGAAATTATTTGTACCCCAAAAATCACGCTTCATTACACCTTGAAAGAATAAACGTATGTCGAATCCTTTCCAATCAGCATTCAAGTCAATACCAAAGAAATATCTAGGAGTACTATTGCCTATTACTTTCAAATCTCCATGATCATCCAATGTACCCGCACTTTTAGATATTTTTCCATCTTCATTCAAATCACGATACATAATATCACCGGCAGACCATTTGGAACCAATCGCATCCTGTCCTCCATTAGGAAGGGAAAGGAGATGGGCTTGCATTTCATTTTCAGATTTTGCTATTCCTATTGTTTCCAATCCCCAAATCTCGCCCACTTCGCGTCCTTCAACGTATTTGTTCAAACCGATAGTATTTGTTGCGTTGCTCGGATAGCTGGTAACAATTGTTTTAGCATCGGAAAGAGTTAAATTAGCACTATATCCAAACCCGTTTTTCAAACGGTCTCTCCATCCAATAGATAGTTCCCATCCATTCGTTCTTAAATTACAATTGTTGGTTTTAGGAGCAGATGTACCCAAAATAGATGGGAGTTCAGGTGCAGGCCCTACCATACCATCCGTATAACGAATATAGTAATCAAAACTACCTGTCAAACGATTACTGAGAAAGCCATAATCAAAACCGATATCCCAAGTACGAACCTTTTCCCAAGTCAAAGAATTGCTGACCAAATTTCCCGGCTCTGCTGTATTAGGCTTCACTCCATCTTGCAACCATGTTCCATTAGAAGACTTCAGTATCATATCACGATAGGTAGGATACCATGCTGTAGTATTCTGGTTGCCCAATTCACCGTAAGAAACACGCAATTTTAATGTGTTGGCTATCTGTCAGCGACTCCCAGAATTTTTCCTGAGCGATGTTCCAGCCTAAAGAGAATGAAGGAGACCATTGCCAGCGACTTCCTCGACGGAAACGGGAAGAACCGTCATATCGCATATTGATTTCCGCCAAATAACGTCCCAGGTAATCGTAATTCAAGCGACCGAAGAAACCTGCCGTTTTCCATCTTTTCCCATTTCCACCCGCTTCTGTCGCTTTGGGGTTACCTTGTCCGTCCAATCCGGTTGTGACATCAAAATAAGGCATCCCCCCCATCATTACACCATACTTTTTTGTAGAAGAAAATTCCTGTTTCATATCTTCTGTCTGGAAGCCAAGCATAACTTTTGCATTATGGGCATTATTAAAAGATTGGGAATACTCACTATAAATATTTAGGTTCAGATAGTTCTCTTTAGTCTGATCTTGATAAAGATAAGACGTACCATGAGTATCTATTAAATTGCCTTCCACATCATGATTATAAGTAGGAATTGAAGTTTCTTTTACCGATGAGTTCATTATACTGTAATTAAACTCCACATGTGTAATCCAATTTTTGATCGGTTCAATTACTAAAGACGCTTGTTGATAAAGACGGTCTGTTTGTGCATTACGTTTTCCACCTTCAACAAGATTTTGGACTGGATTAGTCCAACCATTATTGGTATAATAGCCATTGGGATCTTTTACGGGCATATTGGGCCAAGTAGCTCTTCCTAACTGGTCATAAAAAGAACTGTTGAAACTGGTAGGACGCCATACATCATTACGAGTAAAGCGTGTGCTGTAATTGAATTTTAACCATGGAGTCAGATTGGCATTGATTTTAGCTGTCACATTATAACGTTGAAGTCCGTCATCGCCGGCTTTAACAAACCTCCTTGATCTAAATAATTGAAGGAAGCATAATAGGCAACAATATCACTTCCTCCGTTAAGGCTGACATTATGTTCTTGAGAAAAGGTTGAAGATTTATAAACTTCATCATACCAGTTAGTGTTTGCCCAAGCTGTTGTAAACGGATCATATTCAGGCTTGCCCCATTGACCGTTGGATGAAGCCTTGACTCCTCCCGTACTGCCTCCACCAGCAGCTTGCCAATTCAACATTTCCCGCATCAGGTCTTCGGTAAAGATAAGTCCGCCACCTTGGTTAAGAGAACCACTGTTCATGAAATTGGCAAATGTATAAGAGTCCATCATTTCCGGCATATTTATTGGAGTAGATATACGGAAACTGTTATTATAATTTATGTTGGTCTTTCCCTTTTTTACCCGATTTGGTTGTTACCAAAATGACGCCAAAGGGGGCACGGGAACCATAGATGGATGATGCGGCAGCATCTTTCAATACAGAAATATTTTCTATGTCTTGAGGATTGACTGTATTCAAATCTCCTTCCATTCCATCAATTAGAATAAGAGGTGCACCGCTGGAACCCTCACCAATAGTTCCTGTACCACGGATACTGATATCTGCGGTCTTGTCCAGTTCACCCGTACTTGTTGATATCTGCAAACCAGGTACCAATCCTTGTAAGGCTTGTGTAGCTGAAGTCACAGGACGAGATTCTAATTCTTTAGCAGTAGCAAGTCCTACAGCTCCTGTCAGATTCACTTTCTTTTGCGTACCAAATCCAACCACCACCACTTCATCAAGAGTTTCTGTATCCTCCTTCAATACTACATTAAGTTCTTTCTTTCCAAAAACTTTCACTTCTTGAGAAACATACCCGATATACGTAATCTGTAAAACGGCATCTTTCGGGGCATCCAACACAAACCGCCCATCTATATCTGTTATCGTACCTATTGACTGACCTTTCACTGTTACATTGGCACCGATTACCGGCTCGCCATTCGCATCTTTCACAATACCTGTCACTTTATTTGCCTGTTGGACAGCTTCCCCGTCTTTCGCCTTACTCATCAGCATGATATTCTTACCCTCCATGGCATAATAAATATCAGTACCTTCAAAAACCTTATTCAACACTTCGGCTACAGATTTGTTCTGCGCATTCACCTTCACATTGCGCTTCAGATTCACCTCGTTCACATTATACACAAACAGATAATCTGTCTGTTTTTCTATTTCACTGATTACCTTGCCTGTTGACACGTTATCCGCCACAACAGTCACCTTCATTGTCTGAGAATAAGACTCAGTGGCAAAGGCTGTTCCGGCAAAGACAAACAGAGCTAAGAGTGTGTTTCTCATCATACGGAATAAATGTTTAATTTCTACAATAGATTCCTGATACAAAATATTTTTCATATATTTGCATTACTAATTTTAGGTTCAACTTAAGATTATTTGAGAAAAAATTGTCAATGAGTCATTGACATTCCATGGGATGGTGTTGCAGCACTATCCCATTTCCTTTTTTAGACCAGGTGTGTTATTTCATAGGCATATTCTTTTTTAAGGGTTAATTAATTGTTATCACATTTGTCTCATCATTCTTTGTATAAGTAAACTTATTATTGAGTTTCAAAACTTTCAGTACGTGTTCCACCCCATCTTTCGTGCGGAATTTACCTGTATAACGGTTCTTTAGAATCCGGGTATTATTTACTACAATATCCACCCCATAATACAGTTTCAGTTTCTCTATCATATCACGTACGGATATATCATTGAAACAAAGCAAGCCCTCACGCCACAAAAAATAATCGGCCTCCTTGATGCGTCCTTTCACCAGTCTGTTGCCTTTCAAGCTGGCCATCATGTTCGGTTCCAGCCTCATTCCACTGTTATTCGAACCGGGCACTAAAATTTCTACAGCACCTTCCAACAAAGAAGTTTCCCATACGCTATCCGCTGCATAAGCCATTACATTGAACTCTGTACCCAGCACCTTCACATTACATTTGTTCGTTTCTACAATAAAAGGCTGTTCCACATTCTTTGTCACCGCAAAGTAACCCTCACCATCCAATTTCACATTTCGGATATTCCCTTTGAAACTTCCCCGGGAAAGTCAAGGTACTGCGTGAGTTCAACCAAACCTTCGTACCATCCGCCAACATCAATTCTGCCCGTTGGCCCGCCGGCACATAAATAGACTGCCATGTTTTGTCTTCCGGTACCTGATGTTTTCCTGTCCAATAATGTGTACCCAACAAGACGATCGCCAATACCGCTGCTATCTTGGCAGCTTCCATACATACTCCGCGTAACGAGAAATGTTTCCTTTCCCGGCTATTCTCCTCCGCCACAGGTTCCGTACGCCACAATGCCATGTCATGCAACTTCCGTTGTGCCATATATTCACGCATGTTCTCAGGATTTTCCTGTATCCATTCGGTCACACGCTGCTTTTCGGCTTCAGTAGCATTTCCGGCTATATATTTTTGCAATAATTCAGGATTCATATTCTATGCTGTTTTATTAGAAACGACTCAAGAAGAAACTACCCTAAAAGAAAATGAAGAAAATATAAAAAAATCATTTCTGTCCTCAAAAACATCCGTATCCCCATCCGGTCAGGCTTAATAATAAAAGAAGAAATAAAATAAAGGAAGATAATCTTTTAAAGTCACCCGCAGTACTTTCAATGCTTTTGATATATGATATTCCACCCCCTTTATAGAGATTTCCATCTCTTCGGCAATCTCTTTATTGGGTTTATTTTCAAAACGGCTCAAAATAAATGCCCGTCGCGTCTGTTCCGACAAGGTACTTAAAGTAGCACTAATGATTATTCCACTTCTTCCGAAAAAATCTCATCAGGATTGCACGCTTCCAAGGCAGACATACGGATAGACAATTCCTGTTGTTGCCAGTCGGCCATCACTTCAAAAGCACTGCGTTTTACCTCCTCGTGCTTTAGATAGTCCAAAGCCTTGTTCTTCAAAATTGTCAGTAACAATGGTAAGATATATTTCTCTTCAACAGGCTCGGCCTTCAACTTTTCCCACAACTTTATTAATGCCTCGGAGGCAATATCTTCTGCCGCCAAATCATTATGAACGTATGATTTGGCAAAGAAAAAAGACTTCTTATAATAAGAGGTATAGATATCATTAAAAGAATTTCCAGGCATTTTGCTCATTTGTATATCGGTTGTGCTTTTCATCCATATTACGATGGTAGAGCAAAGTTAGCAATAAACCTTCGATAAAAACAAAATTATCCTGTTAATTCTTTCCCTTATATGCTATGAGCTTGCCTTATATGCAATCGCGCCCTCCACCGTCAGACCAAGTGGCAAAAAGGAAAAGTTGCCATAGATATGAAATTCACGGACAAACACCCCTACGCTGTCCGACCGGAAGGAAACTTTCAACTGCAAAGTATCTCCCGGAGCAGCATGAAACTTGGAGTATCTCGTTTCCGGACAATCCCAAGAAGAAACAATGTAATAAATATGTAAACTGTCACTTCCATGTTTTTATAGATAAAAACACCACCACTAAAAAAAGTCGAACAAACAAATCGCCAAGCAATCTTTTTCATTTATTTCTCCTTATACGATTCCCCCCTGAAAAATCCTTCAAAAGCTTCAGCCCTCCCGCAAACCCTTTGCAGGAGGGCGTTCCGGCTGAAGGATCACACCGGGAAAAAGTATCAGGCCGCGGAAGAATCCTTCAGCTTCACCAGCCGGTACACATTGCCATACTCGGTATGAACACGCTGTATCCCCAATGCAACCATCATCCTGCCCAACCGGTTCGGAGTCACCCCACGCATGGCCGCCGGATAATGTTTCTGCAAATAATTGAACAAATCCGTCGTGGTATAGGGCTTGGACAACTCCCCTTCCTGCGGCATCCGGAAACAACGCAAAAACAATTCCTGTTCGGCAGGCATTATAAAAATTCCGGTTGCTGTGCTGTATCTCCTTTTCTTCCTCTTCCGAGAACCAGTAACGCTCTCCTCCGGCCAGCTCCGCTTTCAGCTGGGCGAACAGCTGCGCATGATCGGGCGGTGTGCAGTCAATCTTACCGTCCACTTCCGCACAGAGGAAACGGCGGCTTCCTGTGGGATCAGTCAGCAGATCCGTCATATTGGACGTACCGATGAAAGAGGCGATACGAGGCAGATGACTGAATGCCGGACGATGTGCCCTGCGGAAAGTCAGTGTGGTCATCTGCATCAGATTCTTTAAGGCAGGCATCTGTCCGGCACGGTACTTGTCGAACTCATCCATATTGATCAATCCGAAAAGCGAAAGTTTCTGTTCACATCCACTCTCGCTCGTCAGGTCGAACTTGTCTATATAATAAGGTGTAAGTTCCTTAGGCATCAAAATCTTGCAAAAAGAAGACTTGCGCTTCCCATGCTCACGGCTCACCAACATAGGCGCCACCGCATTGGCGCAATCCTGCGCCTGCCCCAGCCATTGGGCGGCAACACCCAGCATCCAACGGTGAAACCCTTTCACCCACATCGGCTTACGCGATATACGCACGGCCAGCGGAGTAACACGATCCACCCCGTCCCATTGAGGCAAGTGGCTCATATAATGTAGAAAAGGATGATAGTTTTCCACCTTTCTGGAATGGAGCAGACGGCTCACATCCTTATCCCAGCAGTTGATGCCACCGGAACGCGCCTCCAGACAGAATGTATTCAAATCACGTTGAGCCACCATGGCATACTCTTCATCCGGCATCTCTTTCCCACGATACTCCGTCTGTTCGGTGAGAAGATTGTAACGGAAATCATACCGTGCAGTCAAAAAGCACTGCAAGGCCTCCAGCATATTCTCCGGTTTCTTGCGCCCCGATTTGCCAAAAGTCGCCTTTTCATCGATAGTTTCTGCCATGCCAGCTGTTTCGACAGCCGCTGGGGAGAACAATTTCATCCACCGTTTCCGTAGCCGTTGAAGGCAACACCCCTTCCGCATTTCCGGTTTGCCCCACCGACTGCCCGGTAACCGGAGCCGTGCTTTTTCCCACGCATCTCCTCATTTTCATACTCTTTTTGCACCAACTCAGTAATTTTTCCACTAATATTTTCATCCTTTTTCATTATTTGGGGTTGTGTAATATCACAAAGATAACACTCAAAACACCCTTTTACAAGCATTTACCCCACACTACCGCAAAAAAGTGACTAAGCGAAAATAACTGGGAAATTATTCGTTTTTATCAAGACTATTTCATACTTTTGCACCGTCAAGTTAATCGTTTCACTAGAATGATGAAATTTCATCACCTAAGTGATACAACTTCATCACTAGAGTGATATGATTTCATCACTAAAGTGAAACGATTAACTTGAAAGGAAGTTGCAGCAAACTCTTCCGTACAAGAAAGCATAAACAACCGGATAAAAACAAATAAGCGAATGGCTATCAAATTTGAATTTTATGAATCACCCAATACGATAGGTACGCGCAAGAAGCGCTATCACGCCCGTGTAGTAAACTGGCAGCGCATCAACACCGACTATCTGGCGCGGGAAATACAGTACGGCTCCTCGCTCACCGTGGCGGACATCAAGGCAACCATTATCTCGCTCAGCGAGAAACTGGCCTACTACTTGAAGGACGGTGCCCGGGTACATATCGAAGGGATAGGATATTTCCATATATCGCTTACCTGCCCCGAGACACGGACACCAAGCTCCACACGTGCCAACAAGGTGAAATTCAAATCGGTGACATTCCGTGCGGACAAATACCTGAAGCATCAGTTGAGCGACGTCAAGACCGAGCGTTCGAAATACAAGCCGCACTCCATGCCGGTAACCAAAGAGAGTATAGACGAAGCACTGACGGAATACTTCTTGACAAACAGCGTGCTGACACGCCGGAAGTTTGAATCGTTATGCGGACTGACACGAGCTACCGCGGGACGTTATATCGCTCAGTTGGCGAAAGATAAAAAACTGCGCAATATCTCCATTCCGCGCAACCCCATCTATGAACCGATGCCGGGATTCTACGGAAAAGAGAAATTGCCCGAACCGGAGAACGAAACGGAAAACGTATCGGCAACAAACGACACGGACCTGACAATAAAGTAAATATACAACGAAACAATATAATAGAAAACTTCTACAAACGAAGCTCAAACCATAAAGAGCTGAAACTTCTACACTAGGCTGAAGGAATTCCGGGAGGAAATCCTTCAGCCGCTTTTCTTTATTGACGGGCGTTTGCGAAGGGGCTGAAGGATTTGAAGGAAAAAACAAGGGAAACTCAGGAAGAGGTACTTTTCAGCCCACCAGCCATACCAGCATGGGCAAGTAATCCTTTAAGGAAACACGAAGCAGCTTCAATGCCTGCTGGATGCGGTAAGCCACCGTCTGTGGTGACACATCCAACACTTCAGCAATTTCTTTATAACTCAGTTCCTTAAAGCGATGCATCACAAAGGCTTCCCGATAACTGTCGGGCAGAGCAGCCATCGCCTCCTTTATTTTCCGGTCCAATTCCTCAAAACGACCATAGTCCACTTCACACAATGCCGCCTGTGTCCGCTCATAAAAGGCAGCTTCCGCCTTGGTTTTCACCTGTTCCCGCGTCAAGTGGTTCAAGACCCTCCGATAAGTCATTTTGAACAAATACTGATTCAATGAAGACTCGATTATCAAATCCCCACGATTCTCCCACAGCCATAACATCACCTCCTGAACAATCTCTTCGGCATCTTCCAGCGACACCAACCGGTGAGCATAGGCACACAGCATAGGATAGTACCTTCTGAATAAATGGTCAAAAGAATTACCATCCCCTGTCGGAGAGCATTAAACAAAGACAAGTCTTCCACGGTATGATTCATAGTATAATAACTGTTTTCCTTGTGCACAAAGATAGTTGTTTTTATCGGAAAAAACTTTTTTTTAAAAAAAAGCATTTTTCGTTTAGATACCTTTCATTCTCGCTTGTCTTAATAATATAAAGGAAAAAATTAAAGTATAATTCATGGAAAACCATACCGATATAGAAACTTTGTTGACCAAGTATTTCGAAGGAAACTCCACTCCGCCGGAGAACGAACAGATAGAAGCCTGGCTGAATGCCGATGAGGAGCATTTGCGCATAGCCAAGCAGCTGAATACGCTCTATCTGGCTGTAGACACACAGCACATCACAAAGAAGATAGATACGGAAAAGGCATTAGACAAGGTAAAAAGCAGAACAAAGTTAGAAACCTGTCCTGGTGGGGATGGACACAACGCATTGCGGCCATCCTGTCCGTTCCCCTCCTGATAGGTGTATTGGCTCTGTATCCGGACAGACAGCAGCCGGTAGTCACCGCTCAGATGGTGGAAATAAAAACCAATGCAGGCATGACTACCTCCGTCCTGTTACCGGACAGCACGGTAGTTCACCTCAATTCGGAATCCTCCCTCCGCTATCCCACCTTTTTTGCCGGCGATGTACGCCAAGTGGAATTAAACGGTGAAGCTTATTTCGATGTGACCCAACATCCCCGGAAACGATTCATCGTTTCCACCCCTCACCATTCGCAGGTGGAAGTGTACGGAACAAGTTTTAATGTGGAAGCATACGGTAATGAAACTCCCATTTCCACCACGCTTATCGAAGGCAGCGTAGGGTTTATTTATAAGAATAGCAAAGGAAAATTTCAAAAGAGTATGCTCTCCCCCAGACAGAAGCTGGTTTATTCTCCACAAACCGGAGATATCAAGTGCTACGCTACCTCGGGCGAATCGGAGATTTCATGGAAAGACGGCAAGCTTATCTTTAATGACACTCCGCTGGATGAAGTGCTGCACATGCTTGGAAAGCGGTTCAATGTGGAATTCGTATTGTCCAACAAGGGGCTGAAAGGCTGTTCGTTCACAGGAACATTCACCCATCAGCGTCTGGAGCGTATTATGGAATATTTCCGGATTTCTTCCCACATACGCTGGCGTTACATTGACAGTGCAGATATAAAGACGGAAAAGCTGAAAATAGAAGTGTACTAATATACGTTTAACCCTTAATTTAAATACTAGAAAAATGAACAGACAACAGGCTCCCTAAACAAACATACGGGAGGATATTGGCGTATCACCCCGTATGAAAAAATCATCTTTCCATGCTTGTTTGGCGACAAGCAAAGACAACATTTTATTCACTTTATCTCAATTACAAAATTATGAAAATTTATTTTAGCGTCCAATTATTATGGATGATAAAGTCGTGTAGGTTAATCTTAAATAAAACTCCATTACCTATGAAACTGAGTGTACTCTTTTTAATCTGTTCGCTAAGTATGACTTATGCGGCAGAGTCGTATGCGCAAAAGACCATGATCAGTCTTGAAGTGCGTAATGAAACAGTTGGCACTGTGTTGGAAAAGCTGAAAAAAGAATCGGGGTTTGATTTCTTCTTCAACAATAAACACGTAGATCTGAAACGTATTGTATCAGTTTCGGCAAACAACAATAATATCTTCAAGATATTGGATCAGATTTTCGCAGGAACGAATGTGAAGTATTCAGTGCTTGAAAAGAAAATCATTCTTTCTACTGAGATTGTGCAAGGAATACAGCAAGAACAAAATAAGGTGACAGGTATTGTGAAAGATGCGAATGACGAACCGATAATCGGTGCCAATGTCATCGTAAAAGGCCAGTCAACTGGTACAATCACAGATATAGACGGGCGGTTCGTTCTGGATACTCCCAAAGATGCCGTTTTACAGATTACTTATATCGGGTATGTTTCTCAAGAAGTGAAAGTTTCTGGAAAGAAAGAACTTAATGTTGTATTAAAGGAAGATACTGAAACTTTGGAAGAGGTAGTAGTCGTAGGATATGGCGTACAAAAAAAGGCCAACCTGACAGGAGCAGTAAGCAGTGTAAAAATGGATGAAATATTGGGTGATCGTCCTGTCACTTCGGTTAGTAATGTACTGATGGGAGCAATGCCGGGACTGCAGGTAACAGGCACATCAGGCCAACCCGGTGCTGAAATGTCTTTCAATATCCGTGGAGTGAACAGCATCAATGAAGGTGCCCCGCTTGTATTAGTTGACAATGTAGAGATGGACATAAATATGCTGGATCCTAATGATATTGAATCTATCTCTGTATTAAAAGATGCCGCATCTTCGGCTATTTACGGTGCACGCGCTGCATTCGGAGTTATCCTAGTTACCACTAAAAAGGGAATGAAAGACACTCGCTTCTCTATCAACTACTCTAATAACTTCTCATTCAGTAAGCCCAGTAATTTACCCCATAAAGCAACTCCGTTACAAACAGTACAAGCTTATAAAGATATGGGAACAGTATCATATCAGACAGGACAAAATGTAGATACCTGGTTAGAGTTATTGAAAGAATATAATACTAATTCAAGCAATTATCCTGACGGTTATGCCGTTGTAGACGGACTTCGATACAGTTTACAAGAAACAGATCTCTTAAACGACATGATGGAAACAGGTTTTCAACAAACACATAACATTTCTGTTGGAGGAGGTAATAAATCAATATCTTACAGAATGTCAGCCGGTATGGTGAATCAAAATGGAATTCTTGTTACAGACAAAGACTCATACAAACGTTATAATATATCATCTTACATCCGCTCCGACATTCATTCCTGGATTACTCCGGAGTTAGACATCAAATATGCGAATTCACATTCAGAACTTCCCTATACTTCAGCTTCTTATGGTATTTGGGGAGCAGCAGTAGCCTTTCCATCTTATTTTCCATTAGGCAATATGGAACTGGATGGTGAAATCTTGCCTATCAATACTCCTCATAATTTCATCAATCTGTCAGCACCTAAAGAAAATGACAGAAACGATTTACGCATCTTTGGCAAGCTGACTATTACTCCGTTCAAAGATCTGAAAATAATCGGTGAATATACATTTAATAGAAAGACTAGAGAAATCACAACTTTCGATAAGAAATTTGCTTATGCTCACGGAGCTAACTTCCGCAAAGAACAGTCTGTTTCAAATTCGAAATATGAAATAGAAAATCGGGCAACCAATTATAATGCTTTTAATGTATATGCCAATTACAACAAAACATTAGGCAAACATGACATTGGAATTATGGCTGGTTTCAATCAGGAAAGCAATTCCTATAAGATGATGAAAGCGTCACGCACAGATATGATTAACGAAGATTTACCCTCATTATCACAAGCTACAGGAGATTATAAAAACAGTGATGAATTTGAAGAATACCATGTCAGAGGATTATTCTATAGGATAAATTACTCTTATGCCGGTAAATATTTACTCGAAACAAACGGGCGTTATGATGGTTCTTCGAAATTCCCTAAAGAAAATCGTTTCGGCTTCTTTCCTTCTGTTTCCGTAGGCTGGCGTGTCAGTGAAGAGCAATTTATGGAATGGAGTAAAGTTTTTTCTTTCTAACTTAAAATTGAGAGGTTCTTATGGTAATATCGGTAATCAAAGTATAGAACCTTATGCTTTTATTCCTGGCATGGATTCTCCATTGGCTAATTGGGTTGTAAACGGACAAGCTACTACAACATTGGCTCCTCCAGCCCTAGTCAGCAATAGTTTCACTTGGGAAAAAGTTAGTACCTTGGATTTCGGATTTGACCTAGGACTGTTTAATAACCGCCTAAATGTTGTATTTGATTGGTACCAACGGGATACAAAAGGAATGTTGGCTCCAGGTATGGAACTTCCAGGAGTATTGGGTGCCAAAGCCCCATTACAAAACTCTGCCGACTTACGCGCCAAAGGTTGGGAAATATCCTTGGATTGGAATGACCGTATCGGCAATGTGCAATATTATTTAGGTTTTAACCTATATGACTCGCGTACGAAAATCACAAAATACGACAATGAGGTAGGCTTACTAGGAAAAGATTCGGATGACAATCTGATTTACCGGAAAGGAATGGAATTAGGTGAAATATGGGGGTATACTACAGACCGCTTATATACTACCGAAGATTTTGACAGTCAAGGAAAGTTAAAAAACAATATTCCCAAAGTGGAAGGTTATAATCCTAATCCGGGAGATATACTTTATGTGGATTTTGATGGGAATGGTATCATAAACAATGGTAAAAACACATCAAACGAACCAGGCGACACTCGTATTATCGGTAATGATACTCGCAGATATCAATACGGAATTCGTGGTGGTACAACATGGAAAGGTATTTCACTGTCATTTATTTTACAAGGAGTCGGCAAACGGGATCTTTGGCTCATGAACGAACTATTCTATCCACATTACGATGCTTACTCAACTTTGTTTGACTCTCAATTGAATTACTGGACTCCAGAACATACAAACAGTTATTTCCCACGTTTATATGAAAAGGCAGAAGGAAACACTAAAGCCAATCAAAAACCACAAACCCGTTTTTTGCAAAATGGAGCATATTTGAGCATACGCAATATCAGTTTATCATATACCTTCCCCATAAAACTGATCAAGCCGCTGGGTATTACTAACTTATCAGTATTTTTCAGTGGAGAGAACCTCTTTACATTTGATCATCTGCCCAAAGGGATAGATGCTGAACGTGTAGTAACAGACAATTTGGGACAACGTGGATTTACTTATCCTTATATGCGTCAATTCTCATTTGGTATTAATTTAAGTTTATAATAAAAGCTGACATTATGAAAAAATATATAGTAGCAGCAGGACTCTTCCTGTTGATGAACTCTTGTTTAAATAATGATTTTATGGAGGTATATCCTAAAGATCAACAAACGGAATTAACCTCTTTCCGATCATATGAAAACTTCAAGACTTACTCTTGGGGACTGTATAACGTCTTTTTCGGCTATGCATATAACAGGACAAACTGATGAAATCTTTAAAGGAGATTATGAAGCTGACAATATGATCAAGCATGTCTCAGGCAATGAAAGCCAATGGGCGTATCAAAAAGCTAAGGTACCTGCATCCTCTGATTCATGGGATTATGAATACATCCGCCGGGTAAATTTAATGTTGGACAATATAGACCAATCATCCATGAATGATGCAGAAAAAGCACACTGGAGAAGTGTTGGATATTTTTTTCGCGCTTATAAATATTTTAAAATGTTGTCTCTATATGGAGACTTACCATGGGTAGAACATACCTTATCAGAAGACAGCGAGGAACTATATCTCCCTAGAGACCCACGGGATGTTGTGGCCCAAAATATTCTGAATAACTTGAAATACGCAGAAGAACATATCAAAGTAGACGGAGATGGCAATAATACAATCAATCGAGCTGTAGTACAATCATTAATCTCCCGTTTTTGTTTGTTTGAAGGTACATGGAGAAAATATCATGCCCTACCAAATGCCACAACCTATTTAGAAGAATGTACACGGGCTTCCAAGGAAGTCATGAATAAATATACTACCCTACACCCCAACTATGAAGAACTTTTCAACTCAGAGTCTTTAGCTGGCATCAATGGAATTATTCTATACAAAGAGTATGCTACCAGCCAGCTATGCCATGGACTCACACGTATGGTAAGAACCGGCGAGTCACAAATAGAAGCAACCAAAGATGCCGTGGACAGTTATTTGTGCAGTGACGGACATCCTATCAAAAACAGTACCACATACGGAGGTGACAAAGATGTGTATGCACAGTTCCGCAACAGGGATTATCGTCTATATCACACAGTATGTCCTCCCTATATGGTAAGTCTAGCAAGTGCCTCTACTACTCAATGGAAGTTCACAGATAATCCCTCTGAACGCGAGTATATTGACTTGATGGCAACAATTTCTAAAGAAACTTATCACCGGTTGCCGACATCTAATTTCAAAGGTTTTATAACCAAAGGGCAACCCCATTTTAAAAATGTCAATTGGGGACAGGGATGGAATGCCAGCCAAATGGGTTTCTGGGTATGGAAATACTATAATACCCATACCGATGCCAGCACTGCCAATGGAGTTTGTACTACAGACGCTCCCCTATTCAGACTCGGCGAGATACTGTTGAATTATGCCGAAGCAATGTATGAACTAGGGCTATTCGATCAATCTATAGCAGATAAAACTATTAACAAACTGAGGAAACGTGCTCACGTGGCCGACATGGTCTTGACAGATATTACCACAGATTTTGATCCTGAAAGAGATCAAGATGTAAATCCTTTACTATGGGAAATCCGCCGTGAACGCCGCGTTGAATTAATGGGTGAAGGAACTCGTCTGGACGATTTACGCCGATGGAAAAAAGGACATTATGTAAACAAACAACCTACTGGAGTCTATTTAAAAGATGCAAGTGAATTTAATGTAAAAGTTATGAATGGTCCATCCAACAATGAAGGATATGTATATTATTTCGAGAAACCCATAGGGTGGTTGGAACATTACTATCTAAATCCAATTCCTCTAAATCAATTGGCACTCAATCCTGCTCTCGAACAAAATCCTGGATGGGAAAACAATAAATAAAATTATGCAGTTAAAATACACTTTGTTTTCAAGCATTTCAATGCTTGCCTTCTCTTCTCTGTCTGTATTTTCACAGACAGAGAAAAAATGAACGTTCTATTCTTGATGGCAGACGATATGCGCCCTGAGTTAGGATGCTATGGGGTAAAAAGAAGTAAAGACCCCCAATATTGACCGTTTTGCCGCCAGCGGGTTATTATTTCAGAACGCTTACTGCAATATCCCAGTAAGTGGAGCTTCACGCGCCAGCTTATTAACAGGAGTGTATCCACACTATCCAGATCGTTTTGTCAACTATTCCGCTTATGCCAGCAAAGATTGCCCGACCGCAATTCCGATATCAAGATGGTTTACATCACATGGCTATTACACAATCTCAAACGGCAAGGTTTTCCACCATCTTTCAGATCATGCTAATTCATGGAGTGAACCCCCTTACCGTAAACATCCCGACGGATATGATGTATATTGGGCAGAATACAATAAATGGGAATTATGGATGAATGAAGCCTCCGCACGAACTATCAATCCCAAAACAATGCGTGGACCTTTCTGTGAGTGGGCTGAAGTACCTGACACCGCTTATGATGACGGAAAACTGGCATTAAAAGCCATTGCAGACTTAAAACGTTTAAAAGAACAAGGAAAACCTTTCTTTATGGCATGTGGATTTTGGAAGCCACATTTACCTTTTAATGCCCCTAAAAAATATTGGGATTTATATGACCGAGAGAAAATTCCAGTTGCTAACAATCGTTTTCGTCCTAAAGATCTACCGAATGAGGTTAAAAACTCTACAGAAATCTACGCTTACGCACGTACCACCACAGCAGATGATATTTCTTTTCAGAAAGAAGCCAAACATGGATATTATGCTTGTCTGAGTTATGTTGATGCGCAAATAGGGAAAGTACTGGACGCTCTGGATGAGTTAGGTTTAGCAAATAATACCATCGTTGTATTACTGGGAGACCATGGCTGGCATCTAGGGGAACATAACTTTCTCGGTAAGCATAATTTAATGGATCGTTCTACTCACGTTCCTTTAATTGTACGTGTTCCCGGATTGAAAAAAGGAAAGACTAAGTCCATGGTAGAATTCGTAGATTTATATCCGACACTATGTGAACTTTGTCATTTGCCCATACCAAAGAATCAATTAGATGGCACTAGTTTTGTTCCTATTTTAACAAATTTAAAAGCAAAAATAAAAGACCAAGTATATATCCAATGGGAAGGAGGGGACAATGCTGTTAGCAATAGATACAACTATGCGGAATGGAAACAAAAAGAAAAGATTCATTCTCGAATGTTGTTCGACCATCACATAGATCCAGAAGAAAATAAGAACAGGGTCAACGAACGAAAGTATAGAAGCGAAATTAATAAGCTCTCTTCATTTTTAAAGGCTAAAAAAGAAACTTTAATGAAATCACAATGAAAAAACTTTCCGGTTTACCTGCTCTAACCATCGAGATTGGATTATAACTGAAAGCAATTTGACGATTGTTTTTTAGGGACATTCAGTAAATCCTATAAAAAATACCATGGCATATGAAGATGATAGAGTATAATCACTTCATATGCCATTTTTATTGTCATTTTTCTGTCTATTCTCATATACTCTTATTGGGCAAGACATGAAGTTCCGGAAGAAGTCTGCTGACCTCTTCTGATTCTTTCAATAAACTCATATCATGCAGCTTTCCCCGTTCTATTCCTAATCTTGTCAATCATCAGTATGGCATTTGCCGTATGTATTCCGAAGAAAATCCACAGGATTTCCGTCTTCCTCTTCCTTGCCTTTATCCTTGCGAGCGAGTAATGTTGCTTTTGAGTGCCGAAGCTTCCTTCAAGTCGAGTGGCCCTTTCTTTTGAGAGTTCGCTTCTAAGCACCTTCCTCAAAGGCTCATCTTTTGCCGCCCTCCCCTTGAGCACAAAAGATGTGGATATTCCATATTTTGTACAGAAAAAAATAGGGAACCACTATCTATTGTTGATGGCTGAAGGAGGATCGGACTATAACCATGCTGTTACCGCCCTCACTGCTAAATCCCTCTGGGGACCGTATGTACCTTGTACCGTCAATCCCGTATTGACACACCGCCATCTTGGCAAGGACTACCCTGTGCAGTCTCTCGGACATGCCGATCTGGTACAGACACCGACCGGAGATTGGTATGCTGTGTTTCTCGGTAAACGGATCGTGGAAGGAGGTCTGGTGCCTTTAGGACGCGAAACCTTTCTTTGTGAGGTGAATTTTCAAAACGGTGAACCTATCTTCAATCCCAGCATTGGTGTTATCGGAAACCGGTTGAAACGTCCACCTTTACCATGGACGCCGGTGTCGAAGACAGATAAACAGAATGATTTTGAAAGTTCTGCTTTATCACCGGAATGGGCTACAATGCGTATCCCTGAGCAACCTTTCCATCATTTTGCCGATGGCAACTTGTTTTTGTCTCTCCGACCTGAGATGGCAGACAGTCTGGTATGTCCCTCCATGCTTCTGCGCCGTATACATTCCCATAATTTTTCTGCCACCACAACAATGAGTTTCTCCACCCGTCGGGCGAACGAATGGGCGGGCTTGGTTCTGTATCGTACAGCTAAAGGCTATTATTCATTACTGAAAGGAAAGAATGAAATCCGTTTGACAATCGATAAATAAAGCATCATACCAATGGTTTGAATATAAGGAAGAATAATTGTAAGTTTAATCCCCCTTTCCCATAATTTCCGTATTTTTTTTATATCTAACACTAAAATCAACTGGAAGTTATGGGAATATGTCTGATAATTTATCAATATTAATTAAATCCGTTCCTTGCAACTATATTTAGAATACAGAAATTCGAATCGCACTTTTGCCCAGTTTGCATCCACTTATTCGTTTCTTTTTTGTACTTTAGCCTAAGCTTATCTTACATAAAGTGACAGATAAGTACAACGATAAATAATTGTTTATACCATGTATATACCACCATTTACCATATCAACCAACGCTATCAACTTGATTGCAGAAATATCTGCACAGATTGAGCGATACGCCATTCGTTTAGAGCAAAGCGATGGGCTGAGATTGCGAAAAGCCAATCGAGTAAGAACAATCCATAGTTCATTGGCCATTGAAGGGAATATGCTGTCGGAAAACGAAGTGAAAGACATTATTGATGGTAAAACGGTTATGGCACATTTGCGGCAGATTCAAGAGGTTAAAAACGCTATAAAGACCTATGAGCTTTACGAAAAATTAAATCCGTTTGATGTAAATGACCTGTTAAAGGCACACGGTACAATGATGATGGCACTGACCGACGATGCCGGCAAATTCCGCCGTGGTGGAGTCGGTGTTTTCTCAGAAGAAAGATTGGTACACATGGCTCCTCCTGCCGATCACGTTCCTATTTTGATAGATGATTTATTTGAGTGGCTCAAACAGGCCAAAGACCATTTACTCATTCGCAGTTGTGTGTTCCATTATGAATTTGAATTTATTCATCCATTCAGTGATGGTAATGGGCGTATGGGCCGTCTTTGGCAATCACTAATTTTAGGCAGACTGCATCCGCTTTTTGAATATCTGCCCGTAGAAAATATGGTCTATGCCAATCAAGAAGCTTATTATAATGCAATACAGCACAGCACTGCAACAGCTGATTCAGGACCTTTCATTGAATTTATGCTTCAAGAAATTTTAAACACCCTCAAGAGACATCAAGGCAGTCTTATATCTCAGCACAATGTGATGGAAGTTCGGGATAAAATTCGGGATAAGTTCGGGATAAGTTCGGAACAAATCATTGAACAAATCCAGCGTAATCCGGCTGTCACCCTTGATGAAATCGCAGCTGCACTCTCCGTCACCCGTCGCTCGATTGAAAAGAAAATCAAGGAACTGCGTGATGCCGGTTACATAAGACGCGAAGGAAGCAATAAATCGGGACGTTGGATAGTGAATGATGAGGTCTAATGTCTGGATGCGACATTCATCAAGCCACAAAGATACTTGTTATCAGTCGCCCATCAAAAGCCAGGATTCATAAAGCCATTGACTAGGTTTATCAAAAGAATTATATTCCTTTTAGCCTGTTTAAATTTGCATCAGCATTGTCATTCTGAAATGAAAACAAAAATTTAAACAGGCTTTAAAAACGATCATGTCACTTTCCGTGCGCAGCCATATACGCCTTCACCTGTTCACTAATCTGCTTCATCCCTTTCACCGAAGGATGCCCGCTCATCTTATCAAGCCCTTTCAGTTCAATGCAATCTATCTGATAATGTTTGCAAATCGTTCTGACCGATTCAGTTATCTCGTTTCCCAAACCATCATTCAATAGAAAATAAATCTCCACATTAGGATAATAATCAATCATTGTATCCAGCATATAAGACATGGCAGGGCGGAAAGAATATAAATCTTTTTTAGACCAATCCGCATACTGATACTCTCCTAAAGGTGATTTCGCCCAATAATCATTAGTCGCGCCAAAAATAAAAATAATATCAGGACAGCCCAACGCCTTCATCCGGGTGATGAAAGAACGGTCGCTATAATCCTCCGAACGGTAACCGGTATGGCAAATAGTAGCACCGGAAAACGAATTATTCACACAAAGACGGTAGTTGTTCTCCTTAATAAACTGATGCCACTAGGTATTACGTACAGAAACCATATCTGTCTTCCGTCCTTTAGGAGGCGTCTTCAGATACCATACAAAATTAGTATCGGGCTGAACATAGCCTTCGAAAGTGGAATAAGAATCCCCCAGAATAGAAACGGATTTCAAACCTTGAGCAATGCCCGGATGACAGAACAACGTGCAAAACAGCAGAGTTATAATATACTTTTTCATAGGTATTTGATTATTTCGCCTTCAAATATACAGCATATTTTGGTTTGACTCCTATAAAAACAACCTTTTTCTTCCCTTTACAGACAAACAAGAAGACATCGAACCGCTTTATAAAAATAAGAACAAATCCAATGGTTACAAATTCGATCTATAAACGTCATTACCTATAAGAGCCGCAAAATGAAGGCCATTTAACTTTTAAAAAACTAAGTATGACAAGAAACGCTTTTTGGGGACTGTGTATCGGGATATGTATGGCAAGCACACAAAGTGTCGCTCAAAAGATAGAAAATACAAATATCCAAACTGATAATCAAAAAAACTATACCCCATCCCATATCAATGAAATTACCAATGGGGAATCTTTATATACTGTCCGAAGCGACACAAGTCTTCATAACATCAGAACAATACAAGCAAACTCGAATCCGGAAGTATTGGATAAACTGACAGCAGAACTGAAACCGGCTATCCCCTATTTAAATGAAGTAGGTGCACAAGCCATGCCCCGGAATATCGTTCCAATCAAGAATCCCTATTTCAATATGCCTCAACTGAAGCGTCCCGTTTTCCCTGATTTCATCGTCAATATGAAAGGCAAAGGAATGACAGAAGATGCCCCTATTACAGATGTAGTGAACCGGACGATTGCCGAAGTCAGCAAACAAGGAGGAGGAACAGTCGTCATTCCTGAGGGAAAATGGAAATCGGCCCGTATTGTACTGAAAAGTAATGTTAATCTACATTTAGCCAAAGGAGCCGAAATAGAGTTTGCCGGTCGCGCGGAAGATTATCTGCCGGCGGTTTTCACACGCCATGAAGGGGTAGAAATAATGGGGCCGGCCGCCTTTATTTACGCCAATGGGGAAAACAACATCGCCATTACGGGAGAAGGAACCATCTACGGACCACCTATGGATGCTGAAATCAGAAAACGTCCTAACGGTGCTTCAGTGGTAGAAAAAGATGTTCCGTGGGACATGCCTATAGAACAACGTATCTATGACGGTATGGAAGGCAGGACTTTCTATCGTCCTAAAACAATCTCTCCCATCAACTGTACCAATGTATTAATAGAAGGGATCACGATGGAACGAAGTACCTTGTGGAATGTGGTACCCATTTATTGCGAGAATGTAATTATAAGAGGCATTACCGTCAACTCCACCAAGGTGCCCAGCGGAGACGGCATTGACATAGAATCCTGTAAAAATGTACTGATTGAATACTGCACGCTGAACTGTGGTGATGATTGCTTTACCCTGAAAGCCGGTAGAGCAGAAGACGGATTACGTGTAGGCAAACCTACAGAAAATGTAGTTATCCGCTACTCGCTGGCCCAGCATGGACATGGCGGGATAACTTGTGGTAGTGAAACAGCCGGAGTGATCAAGAATCTGTATGTACACGATTGTGTATTCGACGGAACCCGTACCGGCATCCGTTTCAAGACACGACGCAACCGTGGAGGAGGCAGTGACAACACGTACTATGAGAAACTGCGCATGATCAATGTAGGAAAAGCCTTTACCTGGGATTTGTTGGGCAGTGCTTATTATATGGGCGAACTGGCCGCACGCTATCCGGCAAGAAAAGTAAACCGGCTGACGCCTGATGTAAAGAATATCCTGATCAAAGATTTCATTGTAGAATCAGCCGACCAGTTCTTTACCGCCAATGGTATTCCCGAAATACCTTTCAACCAGGTAGTGGTGGAAAATGGAGAGATCAAATGCAAGAAATTAATCGGTGCCCTGAATGATGCCGCCGGATTTACGATGCGGAAGCTGACGATAGAATCGCAGCACAATGACATTCACATATTGGATGGAAAAGACATCCTGTTCGAGGATATACATTTCAAACTCCCCGCCGGAGAGATCATGGTGAATGTGGAAGGGGAAAGATCCGGAAACATTGTTTTCAAGAACATCAATGCCAATCAGGAAAAGGTTGAGTATAAAAAGGAATCTCCCATGAGGATAGAAATAAAGTAACTAAATATCGGTCTGATTTGGAACGCAAATGACGCAAATGACACAAATTTAACCTTTCGGTAGGTTTTGCCTCTATGTAGTGAGGGGGCTTTATTTGTGTCATTCGCGTCATTTGCGTTCCAATCTTTCTCCTAAATAATCACACTTATCACACCCACTTCCGCAACTATAATCCCCTAGAATTGTATCATTTTTCATCATAATGTATGATTTTCCATTGTAAGGCGGGTTATCCCGCCTTATTTTTGTATCATGAAAACAGTATTCAATGGTATTATGAAAAACAAATGGACCAAACTGGCGGCTTTAGCAATAGCTGCCCTGTGGAGTGGACCAACCGTGCAGGCACAAGCTCCGCACCCCGAACGTATCTATTTATCGGGAACCGGTATTGACAACACCAAGACTTGGGAGTTCTTTTGTTCGGGAGGACAAAACAGTGGGAAATGGAAAAAGATCGAAGTACCCTGCAACTGGGAACTGCAAGGATTCGGAGAATATACTTACGGTCGTTGGTACACCATAAAAGGTGAAAGGCCAAGCGACGAAACGGGTATTTACCGATATAAATTTGAATCTCCGGCAACAACTCCCGGTGAGCGGATAAAAATATTCTTTGACGGAGTAATGACCGACACGAAGTTTTCATCAATGGAAAACCCGCAGGCGAAATGCACCAGGGAGGATTCTACCGCTTCAGTTATGATATCACCGATTTATTGAAGCCCGGCAAAAAGAACCTGCTTGAAGTAAAGATAGCCAAAGAATCAGCCAACAAATCCATCAATGCAGCCGAACGTAAAGCCGACTGGTGGCTGTATGGTGGTATTTACAGACCCGTATGGCTGGAAGTTGTCCCGGCAGTCCACATGCGACATTTTGTTCTGAACGCCGATCAGCATGGAAAATTGCAAGCGGCAATAGAAATGGAAGGGGATGCCAAAGGATATGAATTGTCTGTTTCCGTCCGTTCATTAAAGGATGGAAAAGAGATGTACACTCAAGGACACAAACCTACCGTTTCTCATCAGATTAAGGATTCGAACAAGGAACAGTTGGTGGAAGGAAACTGGATGAATATCCAACCTTGGTCTACAGAGGACCCCAATCTGTACGTAGCCAGACTGGAACTGAAAGACCCCGAAGGGAAAACGGTGCAAAGCCGTGAAACGCGGATAGGTTTCCGCACCATTGAGTTCTTTCCACAAGACGGAGTTTATCTGAATGGAACCAAACTAGTGGTGAAAGGTGTCAACCGCCATTCTTTTTCCGTGGATGGAGGTCGTGCTACCAGTGCGGCTATGAGCCGTCAGGATGCCTTGCTGGTAAAAGAAATGAATATGAATGCGGTCCGTTCACATTATCCGCCTGATGAACATTTCCTGGATATGTGTGATTCATTAGGAATTGTCTATATGGACGAACTGGCAGGATGGCAAAACGGATACGATTCAAAAGTAGGTCCTAAGTTAGTCAAAGAAATGATAGAACGCGATGTGAATCATCCTTCCATCATTATTTGGAGTAATGGCAACGAAGGAGGATGGAATTATAATCTGGATCCTTTATTCGCCAAATACGATAAATTACAGAAACGCCACATGGTACACCCTTGGGCCGATTTCAATGATCTGGACACCCACCATTATCCCACTTATCTGACCGGAGTGGCACGTTTTACCAACGGCTATAAAGTATTTATGCCTACCGAATTCATGCATGCCATGTACGATCAGGGAGGTGGTGCCGGACTGCGTGACTTTTGGGATCGTTGGTGCACGAACCCCATGTTTGCCGGAGGCTTTATCTGGGTATTCTGTGACGAAGCCCCCAAACGTTCTGATAAAGGAGGCATATTGGATTCTGATAAATCCAATGCTCCTGACGGGGTAGTTGGTCCGCGTAGAGAAAAAGAAGGAAGTTACTATGCTATCCGCGCACAATGGTCGCCCATCCAGTTAAAACCCCTGCTGATTACCGACCACTTTGACGGCAGCTTCCTGGTTACTAATGAATATACGTATACTAACCTGGACAAATGTCGCATGACTTACAAAATACGTACTTGCGAAACACCTTTGAACAATGCCATGGAAAGCGGTAAAGTTATCGCAGAAGGCCATGTACAACTGCCAGCCATCGCACCAGGTGAAACCGGAAAAGCCCGCTTCACTCTTCCTGCTTCTTTCCGGGAAGGTGATGTACTGGAGTTAGAGGCATTTGACAAAGAGGGGAAAAGTATCTGTAACTGGACTTATCCTATCCGGCTGGCCAAACAATACTTTGACCATAAAATGGCACAGACTCCGATGACCCTGGAAGCGGTACAACCGGCAACCGCCACTCAAACCGCTACCTCCATCGAACTGAAAAGCGACCGTGTAACCGTCACTTTTGACCCGGCTACCGGCATGATCAGCCGTATCACATCAGGAGGAACAGAAGTTCCATTCAAAGACGGTCCTGTGGCAGTGGGCATGAAAATGCGCTACGAGCCAACATTGAGTTATGTCCGCAACAGCAACGAGGGGGCTGTTTACTGTGCCAAATACAAAGGTGCCGCCGACTCCATCGTATGGCGTCTTACGGACAAAGGATTACTCTATATGGATGCCATTCTGCTGAATCGGGCTTCCGGCGGAGGTGGATTCGATGATGCTTTCATGGACTCCAAAGTATTCAATCTCGGTCTGACTTTCTCTTATCCTGAAAAGAATTGCTCCGGCATGAAATGGATGGGCCGCGGCCCGTACCGTGTCTGGAAAAACCGGATTCCGGGAACGAACTATGGAGTATGGCACAAAGAGTACAACAATACCATCACCGGAGAAAGTTTTGAGAATCTGGTTTATCCGGAATTCAAAGGATATCATGCCAATATGTATTGGGCCACTTTGGAAAGTGACACGACACCGTTCACCGTTTATTCCCGGAATGACGGTATCTTCTTCCATGTGTTCACTCCCGAAGAACCGAAAGGACGCGTAAAAGACACCATGCCCAAATTCCCCGAAGGGGATATATCCTTCCTGCTGGACATCCCGGCTATTTGCTCCTTTAAACCCATCGAGCAACAAGGGCCGAACAGCCAGCCGGGTAATATCCGTATCAAATCGGGGGATGAAGGGTTACATCTGAATTTGATGTTTGATTTCCGACAATAAACAAGTGAATCGTAGTTAGTGATTAATTTAATAGCAAAATCATGAAATTAATAACTTTTGTATGTGCCGCCTTTCTATGCCTTCCGTCTTTGGCACAAGAAAAATTTCCGGACGGCACACCTGTATCCGATTGGTTTAAGGACAGTAAGATAATAGATATAAACACATTAGGCAAGAAATACATTCTGACAGATTACGGTGTCATCAATGACAGCACCCTGTTACAAACAGAGAAAATCCAATCTGCCATTGATGCTGCCGCACAAAATGGTGGCGGAGTTATCGTCATTCCCAAAGGAACCTATTTAAGCGGAGCGCTGTTCTTCAAACCCCAAACACACCTGCATCTGGAGGAAGGAGCTGTGTTGAAGGGAAGTGATGATATCAGCAACTTCCCCATCATAGATACCCGAATGGAAGGGCAAAGCTTGAAATATTTCGCGGCGTTGGTCAATGCCGACAAAGTGGACGGTTTTACGTTATCCGGGAAAAGGCACGATTGACGGTAACGGATTAAGATACTGGAAATCATTCTGGCTTCGTCGAAAAGTCAATCCCCAATGTACCAATATGGATGAATTACGTCCCCGGCTGGTTCATATCTCCCATAGCAATAACGTCCAACTCTCAGGAGTACGCCTCATCAACTCTCCCTTTTGGACTACCCATCTTTATAAATGCAATCACATAAAATTACTGAACCTCTATATTTTCTCACCGGAGAAACCGGTAAAGGCTCCAAGTACGGATGCCATTGATATTGATGTATGCAGCAATGTACTGGTGAAGAACTGCTATATGTCTGTCAATGATGACGCCATAGCCTTAAAAGGCGGCAAAGGTCCCTGGGCAGACCAAGACCCGAACAATGGAGGAAATTCCAACATCATCATCGAAGATTGTACCTACGGCTTCTGCCACGGCGCCCTCACTTGTGGAAGCGAATCCATCCACAATCGCAATATTATCTTGCGACGCATCCACATCACCAATGCCAATCGTTTGTTATGGTTAAAAATGCGGCCGGACACCTCCTCAACAATATGAGTATATTCTGGTGGAGGATATCACCGGAGATGCAGACCATTTTCTGTATATCAAGCCTTGGACACAATTCTTTGACCTGAAAGACAGAAAAGACATTCCCGTTTCTTACTCAAACCATGTGACAATGAGAAACATTGATTTTAAATGCGATAATTTCTTCAGCGTAGAAAAGTCTGATCAATATCAACTTACTAACTTTACATTCGAAAACCTGAACATTAAAGCTAAAAACGGGGAATGCGACAAAGAAATGATTGACAATTTCATTTGGAAAAAGGTAAGTATAAATAATATAAAATAAGATCAGCAGTTGAATAAATCAAATTCAACAATATCTAATCACGAGCCACGGCTGGCACTATCCAAACGTGGCTCCTGTTTTTTCAACATGAAATTCACAAGATCCCGGTGTATTCCACATATATCCGGCATTCGTTTCTTTACTTAATAGTTCAATAACTCTTCCAGGCATCAGCCTCTTTGGCATTACGGGCTTTTGCACGCATTTTCTTACTGAAAATGATTCCCAGCAGCTTATCGGCATCAAACGTAGCACTGATACCCGCCCCCACCATCAAAGCGCTAGGAGTAAATTTGCCTGCCGGCGCAGGTTCCAAACGAGGATCATAGCCTGCCAACAACTCTTTGTTGATAGGAATCTCTACATAAATTTGTTCCTCTTCCGGAGTTTCAAACGGTCCGTACGGCAATAACCTGATATACCCTCTACCATCTATTGTATCCATTTGAGAGATATAATAACGAGGAAGTTCCGTTTCAAACTTCATGTTTTTTTTAGGGAAGGGAGTTGATTTCATTTTCCACTTTTCGGGATTGAACAATCTGTCAATCTCTTTCTGTGTTTCATCATCTATCACAATTTCTACTTGACCGCTCAATAGTTGCTGCAAACGCAAAGAGTCCTGTTTGGTCAACTGCTTGGTTTCATTCGTTCTCTGGGCAAATGACAACACCGAGAAACAAAGACATAACAAAAGGAAGAACATACGTTTCATAGCTATCTATTTTTAGTAACTTCCTAAAGATACGCAAAAGTAACGTATGTTCATCCTTTTCAAGTCTTTTTCTTTCGTTCTTTTTTTCATTAATTCTGGTAATAAACTCGTTTTACCCTATTAGACACACTGGTCAAGATCTCGTATGGAATAGTTTCCAGAATCTCTGACAGGACAGTGACCGGTAAATCATCTCCGAAAATGATAGCTTTATCCCCTTCCTTACAATCAATATCCGTCACATCAATCATGCATACATCCATACAGATATTACCCACGTATGGCGCTTTCTGCCCATTCACCAAACAGTAGGCATGTCCATTTCCCAAACGTCGGTTCAGCCCGTCGGCATAGCCGATAGGAATAGCGGCAATGCGGGAATCCCTTTCCAAATGTCCTTTACGACTATACCCCACTGTTTCCTCCTTAGGAACCTCATGAATCTGAAGAATAGTGGTTTTTAATGTACTTACATTATGGATGATCTGATTGGTAAACGGATCAATTCCATAAAGACCGATTCCCAAACGCACCATATCGAACTGAGCACCCGGATAACGTTCTATCCCGGCTGTATTACAGATATGACGCAATATCTTATGCTGAAAAGCCTCCTGCAAACATTCAGAAGCAGCTTCAAACATTTCTATCTGTCTGCGCGTAAACGAATCAAACTGAGCCCCGTCACTGCCTACCAAATGGGAGAATACAGAACGTGGAATAACAGCTGTCTGTTTCTTCAGACGGTCTATCAGTTCCGGAATCTCTTCGGGTGCAAAACCCAAACGGTGCATTCCCGTATCCAATTTAATATGAATGGGGAAATTCGTTACCCCTTCTTTTTCGGCAGCTTTAATCAGTTCATTCAATAAATGGAAACTGTAAACCTCGGGTTCCAATTTATAATCACATGGTCTTGAATGCTGTCAACTCAGGATTCATAATCATAATGGAACAGGTAATTCCCGCTTTCCTCAGATCCGAACCTTCATCAGCTACAGCTACTGCCAAGTAATCCACACGATGATCTTGCAGTGTCTTAGCTATCTCGTATGAACCGGCACCGTATGCAGAAGCCTTCACCATACATACCATTTTTGTTTCCGGTTTCAGTTTGCTGCGATAATAATTCAAGTTATCAACCAAAGCATTCAAATTGATCTCCAAAATGGTTTCATGCACTTTCAGTTCCAAACGATCTGAAATCCGGTCAAAATGAAAAGCCCGCGAACCTTTTACCAAAATCACCTCATTACGCAGCCCAGCCAGCAAATCCGACTCCAACAGTTCTTCTGTAGTACGGAAAAAATACTTTTCTATCTCAAAACGGGCAGCAGCAGTCCGAATTTCCTCTCCTACCCCGATAATCTTCTCTACTCCCCGGCTATGTATCAATTCGGCTACCTGACGATAAAGCAGTTTGCTGCTCTGTCCTGTTTCAAGCATATCCGAGAGGATAAGTGTCCGTTTTTTTCCTTTATCATCAGAACGACGCGACATAAAGTCAAGAGCAATATCCAAAGAAGCCAAATCCGAATTATAACTATCATTGATCAACACACAGCCATTCTTGCCCTCTTTTACCTCCAGACGCATAGCAATCTGTTCCAAACGCGCCATGCGCTCGGTTATTTGTTCAGGGGAAACCATCATATACAAAGCCACAGCCAGACAATGCAGCGAATTCTCAATAGAAGCGTCATCTATAAAAGGAATACTAAATTCATTCGGCATCCCCAGATAACGGTATTTAATAGTAGTAACATGTTCTCCTTTTTGAATAGACTCAATAAACAACGGACGTTCATTGTCCTTTTTCGACCAAGCAATCTCACGCGAGGTAAAAAGAGATTTTGCCACACACGAACTGATCAGTTCGTTATCGCCATCATAAATGATGACGTCACAATCTTTGAACAAAGTAAGCTTCTCCATACATTTATCCTGTAAAGAGAAAAAGTTCTCTTGGTGCGCACCACCAATATTAGTCAAAATCCCTACAGTAGGTTTAATGATAGTCTGCAACGCCTCCATTTCCCCCATTTCGGAAATACCCGCTTCAAAAATAGCCAACTCAGTGCGTTCATTCATCAACCATACCGAAAGTGGCACACCTATCTGTGAATTATAGCTACGTGGCGAACGGGTTACCACACGGTCCGGGCTCAGCAATTGATACAACCATTCCTTCACAATGGTTTTTCCATTGCTGCCTGTAATTCCTATAACCGGAATCTGAAACTGCTCCCGATGCTTTTCCGCCAATTTCTGTAATCCTTTCAGAGGATTGGCCAACTGCAGGAAATTCGCATCTTGAAAAGATTTCATATCAGCCGGCAATTCGCCCACTACAAAATTACGGACTCCACGTTCATACAATTCCGGAAGATATTTATGCCCGTCATTCCGTTTGGTTTTTAAAGCAAAAAATAATGTTTCTTCCGGAAAGCACAATGAACGGCTATCAGTTAAAATCCAATCAATCTGTGCACTACGGTCCCCAAACCGCTTTGCTCCCAGAACTTTTTCTATATTTTCAATCGAGCTTGACATTGTTCTAATTCTTTTTGAAGGTCAAAATACGGGAACTTTTCTTTAAGTCGCTCTATCTTTAACACTATTTGAGTTAAAAATTTGCGATATGTTTCAGATTGGGCATTAAACGGTTTGTGAGCTAAAGCCTTCCGGATATCCTCCCACTCTTTCATTATTCTATCCGTTTCTTTACTAAAATAACATTCTGTAAAACATTCCCATAAATAAGATACAGCAACAGGAGAAGGATGCAACATGTCATCTGCATAAAAACGATAATCACGAAGTTCATCCATCATGATTTCATAAGAAGGGAAATAGTAACAATCAGACCAGCGGCGGCACAATTCATCCACCGCAAGAAGCAAAGTGGACTTACTTATCTGATTACCATGCATACCATCTTTGCTATGCCGTATGGGGCTGACAGTGAAAAGTATCTTCAAGAACGGATTTACTTTTCTCAATTCCACCAACACACATTCCCATTCAGTGACAATTTCCTCTACCGTAAGAAGTTGTCGGGTAAAAAGGCTGTCGGGCTGTTTGTGGCAATTTCCTACCACCATGGTCCTTTCCTTCAGCCAATAAGCAAATGCAGTCCCCCAAGTAATAACCAGCCAATCAAGCTGAGGAAGTCCGGCTGAAGCCTGTTCCAGCCGCGTATTTATAGAAGACAAACAAGATGCTGCCGTAGAGGCTGAAAAAGCGCTATGATGCATCCAACTGTGCCAACAGCCTCCGGCATAGAACAAATCCTCCTCCGTATATGTTTGATGGGATAGAATTTGCCAAAGAGCTTCCACTATGGATAAAGGATTATAGAGGATTCCAAAAGGATTTACATCACAACGGAACTTATTTGCCAACAACAAATTTCCGATGTTTTCTGCAAAACAAGAGCCAAATAGCATGATTCGGTCCGAATGCCGGATTTCTGTTTCCCTTTTAGGTAATTCTACTTGCGTTCTGAAATTCATACGATAAGGAAAGCTTTTAAAATTTAAGGGCAAATGTAATCATAATACACATATTTATGCTATTTTTGCACGATATTTATCATATCATAGGAATGGAACAGGATAATTTATATAACTTACTGCAAAGCATAGATACTCCGGATGATTTGCGCCATTTAAGCGCAGACAAACTGCCCGAAGTGTGTAAAGAGCTAAGGCAAAAGATTATAGATGAGCTCTCATGTAATCCGGGGCATTTCGGTTCCAGTTTGGGCGTAATAGAACTGACCGTCGCCTTACATTATGTATTCAACACACCCTATGACCGCATTGTATGGGATGTAGGGCATCAAGCTTACGGGCATAAAATTTTAACCGGACGCCGGGATGCGTTCTGTACCAACCGTAAACTGAATGGCATACGTCCTTTTCCTTCTCCATCCGAAAGTGAATATGACACATTTACTTGCGGGCATGCGTCAAATTCTATTTCCGCAGCTTTAGGTATGGCTGTAGCAGCCAAAAAGCACGGAGAGAATAACCGGCATGTCGTTGCTGTAATTGGTGACGGTTCCATGAGTGGAGGGCTGGCTTTCGAAGGGCTGAACAATGCCTCGGCAACTCCTAATAACCTTCTGATTATCCTGAATGACAACAACATGGCTATAGACCGTAGTGTAGGAGGCATGAAACAATATCTGTTGAACCTGCAAATGTCTGAAGGATACAACCGGATACGCTATAAAATATCACAAATGTTCCATCGATGGGGTATCCTGAACGAAGAACGCCGGAAAAGCCTGATACGATTTAACAACAGCCTGAAATCCATGCTGGTACAACAGCAAAACGTATTTGAAGGCATGAATATCCGTTATTTCGGACCTATTGATGGACACGATGTCAACAATTTGGCACGTGTATTAAAAGAGATTAAAGATATGCAAGGACCTAAACTGCTCCATATACATACCACCAAAGGAAAAGGTTTCGGTCCGGCAGAAAAAGCTGCCACCATCTGGCATGCTCCGGGCATATTCGACAAGGAAACCGGAGAGCGTATCGTTGTCGATACCAAAGGAATGCCCCCTTTGTTTCAGGATGTTTTTGGAAATACCCTATTGGAACTGGCCCAAACAAATGATAAAATCGTAGGAGTCACTCCCGCAATGCCCTCAGGGTGCTCTATGAACATATTAATGAAAGCCATGCCCGAAAGAGGTTTTGATGTGGGAATTGCCGAAGGACATGCCGTTACCTTTTCAGGAGGAATGGCAAAAGATGGTCTATTGCCTTTCTGCAATATCTATTCGTCTTTCATGCAACGTGCCTATGACAATGTGATTCACGATATAGCGATACAAAAACTCAATGTAGTATTGTGCCTGGACCGCGCTGGATTGGTAGGAGAAGACGGTCCTACTCATCACGGAGCATTCGATCTGGCTTATATGAGACCGATACCCAATCTCATTGTGGCCTCCCCTTACAACGAACATGAACTGCGTTGTTTGATGTATACCGCCCAGTTACCTGACAAAGGTCCTTTTGTCATCCGTTATCCACGTGGAAGAGGTTCATTGGTAGACTGGAAATGTCCAATGCAAGAGATTGAGATAGGAAAAGGAAGAAAATTGAAAGAAGGAAAAGACATAGCGGTCATTACGCTGGGGCCCATTGGCGTTCAAGCAGAAAAGGCTATCACACATGCCGAACAGGAAACAGGAAAAAGCATTGCTCACTATGATTTGCGTTTCTTAAAGCCGTTAGATGAAAGTATGTTACACGAAATAGGCAAGAGATTCAAGCAAGTGGTCACTGTTGAAGACGGTGTGCTAAAAGGTGGAATGGGCAGTGCCATACTGGAATTTATGGCAGACAATGAGTATAATCCGCAAATAAAACGCATCGGACTACCGGATCAATTTGTCCAGCATGGTTCAGTAAAAGAACTATATCATATTTGCGGCATGGACGAAGAAGGTATTTACAAAGTTTTGATATCATTCTAAGAGAGACAAACAATGAAAATCATTATTGCAGGAGCAGGAGCAGTAGGCACCCATCTGGCGAAATTATTATCGGATGAAAAGCAAGACATCATTTTGATGGATGAAAACGAAGAAAAGTTGAGCAAACTTGATTCCAACTTCGATTTAATGACTGTCAATGCATCCCCCACCTCCATTTCCGGCCTTAAGAATGCAGGAGTGGCAGGCGCGGATTTATTTATCGGGGTCATGCCGGAAGAAAGCCGCAATATGACGGCCTGTATGTTGGCTACCAATATGGGGGCAAAAAAGACTGTAGCCCGGATTGACAATTACGAATATTTACTTCCTAAACATAAAGAATTCTTTTCCCAACTAGGAGTACACTCACTGATTTATCCGGAAATGCTGGCCGCCAAAGATATAGTAGATGCCATCAAAATGAGCTGGATACGCCAATGGTGGGAATTTTGCGGTGGTGCATTGGTCCTGATAGGTACCAAAATGCGCGAAACGGCAGAAATTCTGAACGTTCCCCTTCATGAACTGGGAGGACGTAATATTCCATTCCACATTGTAGCTATCAAACGGGGAAATGAAACAATCATCCCCCGGGGAGATGATGTTATCAAACTGCATGATATTGTTTATTTCACAACAACAAAGAAATACATTCCCTATATCCGCAAGATTACAGGAAAAGAAAATTATCCCGATGTACGCAATGTGATGATTATGGGCGGCAGCCGCATAGCTGTTCGCACCACACAATATGTACCGGATTACATGCAGGTCAAGATTATTGAAAATGACATCAACAGATGTAACCGGCTGACCGAAGTGGTAGATGACAAAGTAATGATTATCAACGGAGATGGACGGGATATGGATCTGCTCATGGAAGAAGGGTTAAAAAACACGGAAGCATTTGTCGCTCTGACGGACAATTCTGAAACAAACATTCTGGCTTGTCTTGCCGCCAAACGTATGGGAGTAACCAAAACTGTGGCAGAAGTAGAAAATATCGATTATATCAGCATGGCAGAAAGCCTGGATATCGGTACGGTTATCAATAAAAAAATGATTGCCGCCAGCCATATCTATCAAATGATGCTGGATGCAGATGTTTCCAACGTAAAATGTCTGACTTTTGCCAATGCTGATGTAGCCGAATTTACGGTTAAAAACGGTTCACGTATAACCAAATGCGCTGTCAAAGATGCCGGCCTTCCCAAAGGTGCCACCATTGGCGGACTGATTCGCAACGGTGAAGGGATACTGGTGACAGGTAATACCGTCATCCAACCTAACGACCATGTCGTAGTATTCTGTCTAGGTATGATGATTAAGAAAATAGAAAATTCTTCAATTGATGATAAATGCAAAAATGATAGCCCGGATTATGGGGGCGTTATTCTTCATCGAAGCGGGGTTTCTTATTCTATGCTCGTTTCTCGCTGTCTATTATAATGAATCAGATATTTCAGCTTTCCTATATTCTGCCGCAATAACAGCCGGAGCAGGTAGCATAGCCGCTTTAGCAGGGAAAAATGCAGAAAAGAGAATCAGCCGCCGCGATGGATACGTTATTGTAACCCTTGCCTGGGTGTTTTCTTTATTCGGTATGCTTCCATTCTATCTAAGCGGATATATTCCCACTATAACGGATGCTTTTTTTTGAAACCATGTCAGGATTCACCACCACCGGAGCAAGTATTTTGGACAATATAGAGTCATTGCCACACGGGCTTTTGTTCTGGCGAAGTATGACACAATGGATCGGAGGATTAGGAATTGTCTTTTTTACTATTGCCGTATTACCGATTTTCGGAGTAGGCAGTGTACAATTATTTGCAGCGGAAGCCACCGGTCCCACCCATGATAAAGTACATCCGCGTATTGGAGTTACGGCCAAATGGATTTGGACTATCTATTTGGGGCTGACCATTACAGAGATTATTCTGCTGGTTGCTGGAGGCATGAACTTTTTCGACAGTGTATGTCATTCTCTGACTACTACCGCCACAGGAGGATATTCAACCAAACAAAATAGCATTGCCGCCTTCAACTCTCCTTACATAGAATATATAATTACGCTATTCATGTTTTTGGCAGGTATCAATTTCACCTTACTATATCTACTGTTCTTAAAAGGAAATTTCAAACGCTTATTCCAAAATACAGAACTCCACTGGTATTTGGGAACTGTGGGATTTTTTACCCTTTTCACTACCGTCACTCTTATTTTCACCAGTCCGTTCAGTATTGAAGAATCTTTCCGTAAAGCCATATTTCAGGTTGTTTCCTTACAAAGCACTACCGGATTCATTTCTGCAGATTATATGACCTGGGTACCTGTACTTTGGACATTAATGTGCATCATCATGCTGTTTGGAGCTTGTGCCGGATCCACCACAGGAGGAATAAAATGTATACGCATAGCCATTATGAGCCGTGTTTCTAAAAATGAATTCAAACATATCATTCATCCCAATGCTATACTTCCTGTACGTATCAATCGCCAAGTTATTTCATCAACAACCAAGTCAGCAGTACTTGCATTCATTTTTCTATATATGGCTATTATTTTTATTGGATGGCTGGTTCTTATGCTGTTTGGAGTAGGGTTTGAAGAAGCTTATAGCGTAGTCATTTCCAGTTTGGGCAATGTAGGACCAGGTATTGGATGCGGCCCTTCCTATTCATGGAACGGGTTGCCGGATGCAGCAAAATGGATAAGTGCAATATTGATGCTGATAGGGCGTTTGGAATTATTTACCGTACTTCTGCTCTTCATGCCGAGTTTTTGGAAAAAGCATTGACATTTACGTCCTATAACCATTTTTATACATAAATAATTCAAAAAATCTCAATGAAGCTTCAAATATTGGCTATCTTTGCACCCTCATTTAAAGGGTAACAAGATGAATAATATGTTGAGATACATTGTATATATCCTATTATTTCTACTGTTTACGATAACAGTAGGTCAGGATTATCATACGGTTGAGACAACAGATTTACCCCCACAGACCTCTTGTTACCAGCAACAACAAGACCCCTGCAAAAGAACAGTGGACTTCCTGTTTACCAATAATTTTGCAGATATGCCACAAATAGCCATATCACTTGACAACCCTTCCACATCAAAGTTCAAATGTATAGTCCGCATTTTAGCAGCATTGAACGAACTTAAAAAGCAGGAGCTACAAACAAACCATATAGTTTGCCACACTTTTCATTCGCTTTACACCGATGCAGTAGATTATTATATCTATGCACTCCGGCGGATCATCATTTAATTTTTAATCTTTTTTCAGCATTTTGCTGAGTAGAAATCCTTATAACAAACGTCTTATAAGGAAAATTTTTCTATCCGTTTGTCTAATCAAAAAAAGTTTAGATATGTATTTTACATTATTAGTTGTCGTTATCCTGACGGCAATCGCATTAGTTGCCGTAGCATTGGGAATTGCCCGTGCCATTTCTCCCCGTTCATACAACTCACAAAAGGGAGAAGCTTACGAATGTGGTATTCCTACGCGGGGACGGTCGTGGATGCAATTCAAAGTAGGTTATTATCTATTTGCTATCCTCTTCCTGATGTTCGATGTGGAAACAGTATTTTTATTTCCCTGGGCTGTAGTGGTACAAGACCTAGGAGTGTACGGTCTGTTTAGCATCCTTTTCTTAGTTATATTAGTTTTAGGTCTGGCATATGCCTGGAAGAAAGGAGCGTTGGAATGGAAGTAAAGAAACCAACCATAAAGTCTATTCCTTATGAAGACTTCAAAGACAATGAGTATTTGGAAAACATGGTCAAGCAGCTCAATGAAGGCGGTACCAAAGTACTGGTGGGCTGTTTGGATGACCTTATCAACTGGGGACGCAGCAATTCGTTGTGGCCGCTTACATTTGCAACCAGTTGTTGTGGAATCGAGTTTATGGCAGTGGGTGCTGCCCGGTATGATTTCGCCCGCTTTGGGTTTGAAGTAGCCCGTGCCAGTCCGCGCCAGGCAGATATGATCATGGTAGCAGGAACTATCACACACAAGATGGCTCCGGTACTAAAACGTTTGTATGACCAGATGGCGGATCCTAAATACGTCATTGCAGTAGGCGGATGCGCCATTAGCGGCGGTCCTTTTAAAAAATCATATCACGTATTGAACGGAGTAGACAAAATTCTTCCCGTTGACGTATATATTCCCGGATGTCCGCCCCGACCTGAAGCCTTGTTGTACGGCATGATACAATTGCAACGTAAAGTAAAACTGGAAAAATTCTTCGGCGGAGTGAACCGCAAAGAAAATGAACCACAAAATCCCGAACAAGCATGAGTGAAAGAATAGAAATACCTGCCGAAAAGCTACATGAAGAAATGCTGAAATTGCGGCAGGGTAAACATATGGATTTTCTACGCAGCCTTACCGGAATGGACTGGGGCGAAGAAGGACTAGGTGTAGTCTATCATCTGGAAGATACGAATACAAGAGAAAATATAGTGGTCAGCACTCGCACAACCAACCGAGAAAAGCCGGAACTTCCTAGTGTAAGTGATATTTGGAAAGGTGCTGAATTCAATGAACGCGAAGTGTACGACTATTATGGTATCCGCTTTATAGGACATCCTGATATGCGCCGTTTGTTCCTGCGTGATGACTGGGTAGGCTATCCATTGCGTAAGGACTACGATGAAAGCCTCAACCCACTCCGTATGACCAATGAGGAACCTGTAGACACGACACAATATATAGAAGTACAACATGATGGCAGTGTAATAGAAAAACGCGAAACCATTTTTGATGAGGACGAATATATCATTAACATAGGTCCTCAACATCCGGCAACCCACGGTGTACTTCGTTTTCGTGTTTCACTGGAAGGTGAGATTATCAAAAAACTGGATGTGCACTGCGGATACATCCATCGAGGTATCGAAAAAATGTGCGAAAGTCTTACCTATCCCCAAACCTTGGCCCTGACCGACCGTTTGGATTATTTAGGTGCGCACCAAAACCGCCATGCTCTCTGTATGTGCATTGAACAGGCAATGGGCGTAGAAGTAAGCGAACGGGTACAATACATTCGTACCATTATGGACGAATTGCAACGTATAGATTCTCACTTGCTTTTCTTCTCCTGTCTCTGTATGGATATGGGTGCCTTGACCGCATTCTTCTATGGATTCCGTGATCGTGAGAAGATATTGGATATCTTCGAAGCAACTACCGGAGGACGTTTGATACAGAATTATAACACCATTGGAGGGGTACAAGCTGATATCGCTCCGGACTTTGTACAGAAAGTAAAAGAATTCATTGCTTATCTGCGTCCGATGCTAAAAGAATACCATGAAGTATTCACCGGAAATGTCATTGCCCAAGAACGTTTGAAAGGTGTGGGAGTTCTTTCACGGGAAGATGCCATCTCTTTCGGAGCGACAGGAGGTACAGGACGCGCCAGCGGTTGGGCATGCGATGTCCGCAAGCGTCATCCCTATGCGATGTATGGCAAGGTAGATTTTAAAGAGATTGTCCACACTGAAGGTGACTGCTTTGCACGTTATATGGTCCGTATGGAAGAAATACTGGAAAGTATGGATATCATTGAGCAACTGATAGACAATATTCCTGAAGGGAACTATCAGGAAAAGATGAAACCGATTATACGTGTGCCCGAAGGGAATTATTATGCCGCAGTGGAAGGTTCTCGCGGAGAGTTCGGTGTTTATCTGGAAAGTCGTGGAGACAAATTTCCTTACCGCATGAAATTCCGCGCTACCGGTTTGCCTTTAGTATCAGCAATGGAAACTATGTGCCGCAACGCAAAAAAATTGCCGACTTAATTGCTATTGGTGGAACGGTGGATTATGTAGTACCGGATATTGACCGATAATAATGTGCCGATTCTTCAATATACAATTTGGAGAATGCACTATTTATCAGACTGAGAATTAACAAATTAAATAATTACAAGTTTGCCTATTGGCAAATTAGCAAATTGACACATTATTAAATTATGTTCGATTTTAGTATAGTCACCCAATGGGTACACTCACTGCTCACGTCATTTATGCCTGAAGAACTGGCAGTGCTCATAGAATGTATAGTAATTGGCGTATGTATCATGTTGGCATATGCAGTTATTGCTATCATTATGATTTTCATGGAACGTAAAGTGTGCGCCGCTTTCCAATGCCGCTTGGGGCCAATGCGTGTAGGTCCCCAAGGTACCATACAGGTGTTTGCCGATGTATTCAAGATGTTGATCAAGGAAATTATCACCATCCGGCATGCTGACAAGTTCCTGTACAATTTGGCACCTTACATTGTTATCCTCGCCTCTTATCATGGCTTTCAGTTGCCTACCCATCAACAAGGGCATGGAGGTCCTTGATTTCAATGTAGGTATTTTCTTCTTATTGGCAGCATCCAGTATCGGCGTGGTAGGTATTTTGCTGGCAGGTTGGAGTTCCAATAACAAATATTCATTAATCGGAGCCATGCGAAGTGGCGCTCAAATGATTAGTTATGAATTATCTGTAGGATTAAGCATCCTTACCATTGTAATCTTAACAGATACCATGCAACTAAGCGAAATTGTAGAACGCCAAGCTGACGGCTGGTTCCTTTTTAAAGGACATATACCTGCATTGATCGCTTTTATCATTTATCTGATAGCCGGAAATGCAGAAGTCAACCGCGGCCCGTTTGACTTGCCTGAAGCAGAAAGTGAACTGACTGCGGGATATCATACCGAATATTCCGGTATGCACTTCGGCCTGTTCTATGTGGCAGAATTTGTAAACTTGTTTATCATCGCCGCAGTAGCCACAACCATCTTCCTGGGAGGATGGATGCCGCTACATATTCCTGGGCTAGACGGATTCAATGCCATCATGGATTATATACCCGGATTTATTTGGTTCTTTGGCAAGTCATTCTTTGTAGTATGGTTACTAATGTGGATCAAATGGACATTTCCCCGTCTGCGTATTGACCAAATTCTAACGCTGGAATGGAAGTACTTGGTTCCAATAGGTTTGTGCAACCTGTTGTTGATGGTAATTATTGTTGTATTTAAATTACATTTCTGATGAAAGAAGAAAAAACATTCCTATATAAAAAAGGGCTGCTTCATGGCATCGGTACATTACTTACCGGCATGAAAGTGACAGGACGAGAGTTCTTCACTCCTAAAGTCACTGAACAATATCCCGAAAACCGTGCCACATTAAAAATATCGCCCCGTTTCCGAGGACGGCTTATCATGCCGGTTGATGAGAATGGTAATAACAAATGTATTGCTTGCGGACTTTGCCAGATGGCTTGCCCCAATGATACAATCACCACCATTACCAGCGAATCTGTGACCAACGAAGAAACAGGCAAGCAAAAAAAAGAAAATATTGGTAAAGTATGAGTACGACCTGGGAGCCTGTATGTTCTGTCAACTTTGTGTGAACGCTTGTCCACACGATGCCATTCGGTTCGATACAGAATTCGAAAATGCTGTATTCGACCGCAGCAAACTAGTTCTCACTCTGAACAAAAAATAAAAAACAAACGATATTATGACACTACAACTAATTGTATTCATTGTACTGGCGTTGTTTATCGCTGTCTGTTCGGTATTGGCAGTCACGACCTCACGTATCTTGCGTGCAGCAACTTATCTGCTGTTCGTTTTATTTGGTACAGCAGGTATTTACTTCCAACTCAACTACTCATTCTTGGGAGCTGTACAATTACTGATTTACGCCGGTGGTATAACAGTGCTTTATGTATTTAGTATCTTATTGACCTCTTCACAGGGAGACAAAGCAGAGAGATTAAAAAATGGAAAGATGGTGGCCGGAGCTATTTCTACTATAGCAGGACTGGCTATCTGTCTGTTCGTCATGCTGAAGAACGAATTCTTGCCCTCTCATTTTGTTCATGGTGAACTGGATGTACGCACGATCGGTCATGCACTGATAGGCATGGAAAAATATCAATATATCCTTCCTTTCGAAGTAATCAGCGTGTTATTACTCGCTTGCATCGTAGGAGGAATCCTAATCGCTAGAAAAAGATAGAACTTATGGTACACATGGAATATTATCTGGTGGTTTCCACCTTTATGATGTTTGCGGGAATCTATGGTTTCTTCACCCGCCGCAATTTATTGGCCATGCTCATCAGTGTGGAACTGATACTGAATTCGGTAGACATCAACTTCGCCGTATTCAACCGATACCTCTTTCCCGAAGAACTGGAAGGCTTTTTTTTCGCCCTGTTCGCTATCGGCGTGAGTGCGGCTGAAACAGCAGTAGCTATTGCTATCATTATCAATATTTACCGCAATGTACGCAATATCCAAGTGAAGAACTTAAATGAAATGAAAAACTAATTATGGAACATACAATACTAATCCTTATCCTACCTTTCCTCAGTTTCCTGATACTGGGGCTGGCAGGTATGCGTATGAAGAACGGATTGGCAGGGACCATCGGCACCGTTTCACTGGCAGGGGTGACGTTGCTTTCCTACCTCACTGCCTTCAATTATTTTGCAGGAGGGCGTACGGCAGAAGGCGTCTATCCTACTCTCACACCTTATAATTTTGAATGGTTACCTTTCACAACGAACCTGCATATTGACATGGGAATCATGCTTGACCCTATTTCAGTTATGATGCTAGTCGTTATTTCCACCGTCAGTCTGATGGTACATATCTATTCATTCGGATATATGAAAGGTGAAAAAGGCTTTCAACGTTACTACGCATTTCTTAGCCTGTTTACCATGTCCATGCTGGGGCTCGTAGTAGCAACTAATATTTTCCAGATGTATGTCTTTTGGGAACTGGTAGGTGTTTCTTCTTATCTACTTATCGGCTTTTATTACACCAAGAAAGAAGCGATTGCTGCCAGTAAAAAAGCATTTATTGTTACCCGTTTCGCTGATTTAGGCTTTCTGATCGGTATCTTGATTTACGGCTATTATGCCGAAACATTCTCGTTCACCCCCCAACTTCAGGTACTTGCAGTTGCCGGAAGTATGATACCATTGGCCTTGGGGCTAATGTTTATCGGTGGTGCCGGTAAAAGTGCGATGTTTCCATTGCACATCTGGTTACCGGATGCTATGGAAGGTCCTACTCCTGTCAGTGCATTAATCCATGCTGCTACCATGGTAGTAGCCGGTGTATATCTGGTAGCCCGTATGTTCCCGTTGTTTGTAGGATATGCGCCCGAAGTGCTGCACTGGATAGCTTATATCGGTGCGTTCACTGCATTCTACGCCGCTAGTGTGGCGTGTGCACAAAGCGATATCAAACGTGTGCTCGCCTTCTCCACTATATCTCAAATTGGATTTATGATTGTCGCATTAGGCGTTTGTACTTCTATGAATCCTCATGAAGGAGGACTAGGCTACATGGCATCCATGTTCCACCTGTTCACACATGCCATGTTCAAGGCATTGCTGTTCTTAGGAGCCGGATGTATCATTCATGCCGTACACAGTAACGAGATGAGCGCCATGGGAGGACTTCATAAATTCATGCCCGTCACCCACTGGACATTCCTGATTGCTTGTCTGGCTATCTCGGGTATCTGGCCATTCTCAGGTTTTTTCTCTAAAGACGAAATTCTGACTGCCTGCTTCCAATTCAATCCTGTTATGGGATGGATAATGACAGGCATTGCCGCCATGACAGCATTTTATATGTTCCGCCTTTATTATTGTATTTTCTGGAATGGAGAATGGAAAGGACACTCCCACGAATCCGGACCTGATGCACATACTCCGCATGAGGCTCCACTTACCATGACATTCCCGCTGATGTTTTTAGCCGCTATCACCTGTATTGCCGGATTCATACCCTTCGGCAATCTGATCAGTAGTAACGGAGAAGCCTATACCATTCATCTGGATATGCAGATAGCTGCTACAAGTATCATTATTGCTATAGCATCCATCGCTTTAGCTACATGGATGTATGCAGGTAAGAGACAACCCGTAGCCAACTATCTGGCGCGCACATTCCCACGTTTGCACACAGCAGCTTACCACCGTTTCTATATGGATGAGATATGGTTGTTCGTAACCAAGAAAATCATCTTCCGGTGCATCAGTACTCCGATAGCCTGGTGGGACCGGCACGTTATCGATCAATTCTTTAACTTCACTGCGTGGAGTACTCATGCTACCGCCGATGAAATACGCGACATGCAAAGTGGAAACGTACAGCAGTACAGTATTTGGTTCCTTGCAGGTGCATTGATATTGACGCTGATACTATTAATTTAATGAATAATAAAAAATCCGCCGCATGGCCATTTTTTAATTTTTAATTTAAAAAGATGAACATACTAAGTTTTTTCATTATAGTTCCCTTGTTGATGCTCGCGAGCCTTTGGGCTTCGCGCAGCGTCAATCAAGTTCGCGGAGTGATGGTTGTCGGATCTTCCATATTATTGGCATTATCCGTTTACCTCACCATTGATTATATCGAACTACGCCAAGCCGGTGCTACAGGAGAGATGCTGTTCACAGCCAGCACAGTTTGGTATGCACCACTCCATATATGTTACTCAGTAGGAGTAGACGGTATATCAGTAGCAATGTTGCTACTTAGTTCCATTATTGTATTCACCGGTACTTTTGCATCGTGGAAGTTACAACCATTGACAAAAGAATATTTCATGTGGTTCACTCTATTGAGTGTAGGGGTATTCGGATTCTTCGTTTCAACAGACCTGTTCACCATGTTCATGTTTTATGAAGTAGCCTTAATTCCAATGTATCTGCTCATCGGTGTATGGGGAAGCGGACGTAAAGAATACGCCGCCATGAAACTTACATTAATGTTAATGGGTGGTTCTGCATTTCTACTGATCGGAATTCTCGGTATTTTTTATGGTGCAGGCGGTGAAACTATGAACTTGCTGGAAATCGCCAAACTGCATATACCTCATGAAATGCAACGCATCTTCTTCCCGCTTATCTTCTTGGGGTTCGGAGTCTTAGGAGCTTTGTTCCCTTTCCATACATGGAGTCCCGATGGTCATGCTTCTGCACCGACTGCTGTTTCTATGCTTCACGCTGGAGTATTGATGAAACTAGGAGGTTACGGATGCTTCCGTGTTGCTATGTACCTGATGCCTGAAGGTGCAGCCATGTGGGGAGATGTATTCCTGATATTGACCACTATTTCTGTAGTTTACGGTGCATTCAGTGCTGTGGTACAAACCGACTTAAAATATATCAATGCCTATTCCTCCGTATCCCACTGCGGATTAGTGCTCTTTGCCCTGCTGATGATGACACGCACCAGTTGTACGGGTGCTATTCTCCAAATGTTGAGTCACGGATTAATGACCGCTTTGTTCTTCGCCCTTATTGGTATGATATACGGACGTACCCACACTCGTGATGTCCGATTAATGGGAGGTTTGATGAAGATTATGCCTTTCCTGGCTGTAGGTTATGTTATTGCCGGTCTTGCTAACTTGGGACTTCCGGGACTAAGTGGTTTTGTTGCTGAAATGACGGTCTTTGTAGGTTCTTTCCAAAATGATGATACATTCCATCGCGTATGTACCCTAGTGGCAACAACAAGTATCGTCATTACCGCAGTCTATATCCTGCGTGTAGTAGGTAAAATTCTTTATGGTAAAGTTTTGAATCCCGAACATCTGAAACTCACAGACGCAACCTGGGATGAACGAGTAGCCGTTATCTGCCTCATCGCCTGTGTAGCAGGTTTAGGAATGGCTCCATTCTGGATAAGCGATCTGATCAGTAACAGTGTAGAACCAATCATAAGTCAATTATTAAATTAAAATTGAGAATTAAAAATTAAAAAAATAGCAATGATGGACATAACTGCAATACTCCATATGCATGCCGAACTGAGTCTGACAGCCGTTTTTATTCTGATGTTTCTGTTAGATTTATTTTTACCGGCTCCACAACGTCACTGGTTACGCCCCATGGCATGTATCCTGCTGACCATTCAACTCTTAGCAAACCTATGGCCGGAAGAGGTGACTTTATTTGGCGGCATGTATCACTCAACCCCTATGGCGTCTGTTCTGAAAAGCATCCTGACCATAGGTACCATACTGGTGTTTCTGCAAGCAGACACTTGGCTAAAACGTGAAGACACCCGCCATAAACAAGGCGAATTCTACATCCTTACCCTCAGTACCTTGCTGGGTATGTATTTCATGGTAAGCGCAGGGCACTTCCTGCTATTCTTCCTTGGATTGGAATTGGCAACCGTTCCTATGGCTTGTCTCGTAGCTTTCGATAAATATAAAGGACATAGTGCCGAAGCCGGAGCTAAATTCATTCTTTCGGCTTTATTCTCCAGCGGTATTTTCCTCTATGGTATTTCTATGATTTATGGGACAGCAGGTACTTTATATTTTGAAGATATCCCTGCCGGACTGACAGGAACTCCATTACAAGTTCTTGCACTAGTATTTTTCTTCTCCGGATTGGCCTTCAAGTTAAGCTTGGTACCTTTTCATCTGTGGACAGCAGATACTTATCAAGGTGCACCGACTACAGTAAGCGCCTACCTATCCGTTATTTCAAAAGGTGCAGCTGCTTTTGCTTTAATGATTATTTTAATGAAAGTATTCGGACCAATGACTGAACAATGGAGTGAAATACTATGTATTATCATTGTAGCCACCATCACTATAGCCAATCTGTTCGCCATCCGCCAAAACAACCTGAAACGCTTTATGGCCTTCAGTAGTATTTCACAAGCCGGCTACATAATGTTGGCTGTACTGGCTGGAACTCCGCAGGGCATGGCATCCCTAGTATATTATATAGTAGTATACATTGCCGCCAATCTCGCCGTATTCGGTGTCATCAATACCATTGAGCAACATACCCACGGTAAAATAGAGCGCGAAGATTATAACGGACTTTATAAGACCAACCCTAAACTAACTATGGTCATGACACTTGCTCTTTTCTCATTGGCAGGTATCCCGCCATTTGCCGGATTCTTCAGTAAGTTCTTTGTATTCATGGCAGCATTCCATAGCGGATATTATCTTATTGTATTTATCGCATTGGTCAATACAATCATTTCATTGTATTATTACTTATTGATTGTAAAAGCCATGTTCATCACACCTAATGAAGACCCTATCGGCAATTTTCGTACAGCAACTCCGATGCGCATCAGTCTGTTGGTATGTGTAGCCGGCATATTCGTTTTAGGAATTATAAGTGGGGTATATCAACTATTAAGTGATACAGCAATACTATAAAAGTTCAGTTACAAAGAAGAATAATAACTGAAATGATTATTGTATTTCTATGATCAATATTCTTTTACTTTGGAAGCAGAATCAATCTGTTTTCAAAGTAAAAGAATACCTTAAAGTTTCTCTTCAACAAATTTATCATTATCTTCGTAGCAAATTATAAAAAAATAAGTACTATGAAGAAAGTCCTCTATATTACAATACTCGCTTGCTCTACTTTATGGGGATCTTGCACAGAGAAAAATAAACAATCCGCCAGAACAGATTCCTTTATAGAAAAAAATGTAGCATTTGCACGTGCACAAATCGGGAATGAAATACAAATTATAGAAAAATCAGAGAAATTTATAAACCCCGTTACACTGAAAACTGACAGTACCATTTATTATTGTGACTACGCCGACTGGCGAAGTGGTTTTTTCCCTGGGTCAGTGTGGTATCTATATGAGTTAAGTGGCGACACTACTCTCTTATCATTAGCTGATAAATACACTTCGGCCATAGAAGAAGCCAAAAAACTGACTTGGCACCATGATGTAGGTTTCATGATAAATTGTAGTTTCGGCAATGGATGGCGAACAACTAAAGTACCCAGATACAAAGAAGTCATGATAGAAGCTGCACGTTCATTAGCTACTCGTTTCCGTGAAAAGCCGGGAATTATCCAATCATGGGATGTGACCCGCGGCTGGCAATCGGAACGCGGTTGGGAATGTCCGGTCATAATAGATAATATGATGAATTTAGAGTTACTATTTGAAGCAACTAAATTATCTGGTGATTCCACCTTTTATCATATAGCAGTGAACCATGCAGACCGCACTTTGAAAGAGCATTTCCGTACAAACGGAAGTTGTTATCATGTAATAGATTATAGTTTGGCAGACGGCATGGTACGGCATAGACAAACAGCCCAAGGATATGCAGACGAATCGACTTGGAGTCGTGGACAAGCATGGGCGATTTATGGTTACACTGTGTGTTACCGGGAAACTCATGATAAAAAGTATCTGAATCAGGCATTGAAGACTTTCCAATTTATGAAAACACATCCCCGGCTTCCCAAAGACTTGATTCCTTATTGGGATATGGATGCTCCCAATATTCCCAATGAACCACGAGACGCTTCAAGTGCTTCTTGTATAGCTTCTGCACTTTATGAAATTAGTACAATGGATGTGCCTGATGCAAACAGTTATAAGAACTATGCAGACAGTATTATGGCCTCTCTAGCCTCACCAAACTATCTGGCATCTCTTGGAAAAAATGGTAACTTTTTATTAATGCATTCAGTGGGCAGTATTCCTCATGGCACAGAAATAGATGTACCTTTAAATTATGCAGACTATTATTTCCTGGAAGCATTGAAACGAAAGCGTGACATTGAAGAAGGCACACACTAAGTTATACAGACAAACACAGAAATATTTCCTCCCGTTCTTCGGGAGGAATGCCACAGCCGGTATCGGTTACTTCAATTCGTAACTTACTTTGTGCCTTATCCAACTTTATCTTAAGAGTTACAGATCCAGAATCTGTAAATTTATTAGTATTATCAAACAGGCTCTCTATCACTAGCGACAAATGCAATTCATTGGTGGAGATAAACATTTCCCCTTTTGGTAATTTCACCAATACAAGTACCATAAAAAGTCTAATTACTAAAAAACTCCTGTTCTTAGTTTCCAAACGGTAATTTTCATAGTTCAATTGATCTACTCCATACTTTACAGGTAGTTCACTAAATTATTTTTTCAGACTAGAAGAATTAATGGAATCCTGCGCTTGTATATCTTATAATATTCAGAAGACTATCTTTGGTAGTAGAAATACTACCTCCTATCACGACAAGAATTCCCCAACAGATATCAATATATACAAGTGATGTATTTCATAATATCAGATTATTAAGGTACGAATATACAAATAATATAAAAATGTAGCAGCAGTTATTCCTCTATTATTAGAATTTACACAATAATGGGCAATTAATCCACTTATTTTCTAATTATATGCTTTAATATTGCATCGTAGATATTTTTTGGTAACTATGAAATTATTAATTATTAAACATCAAAGATATGGTAAAAAAGTTAGTTAGTGTACTTTGTATATGTGCATATTTTGGACTTGCTCATGCACAAATACCACAAGAGATTTGGAAAGAAAGTGAGCAAATAGAAAAACAAATCAAAAAGACTTCTTTTCCCGATCGTGTGTACAACATTAAAGATTTCGGTGCCAAAGAAGGAAATAATGGTGAAATACTCTGCCATGAAGCAATCAATCTAGCTATCCTCACATGTAGCCAGACAGGTGGAGGAACTGTATTAGTTCCACCCGGAGAATTTCTAACAGGTCCTATCACACTGAAAAGTAATGTAAATCTGCATTTGGAAGAAGGTGCCTATCTAAAATTTTCTTCAGAGAAATATCTATATACTCCAACCGTACTCACTCGTTGGGAAGGAGTAGACTGTTACAATTTGCATCCATTAATTTATGCTTATGGTGAAAGCAACATAGGCATTACCGGTAAAGGTATTATAGACGGACAGGCCAGTAATGATAACTGGTGGAGTATGTGTGGTGCTCCACACTATGGCTGGAAGGAAGGTATGACAGCTCAAAAAAATGGCGGCAGAGACAAATTACTGATGTACGCCGAAACATTTGCCCCGATAGATAAGCGCCAAATGACTTTTGAAGACGGTTTACGTCCCCAACTTATCAATCTATATCGTTGCAACACTATTTTAATAGAAAATGTAACATTGAAAAATTCTCCGTTTTGGGTTATCCATCCTTTATTTTGTGAAAGTCTGACAGTGCGTGGGGTTAAAGTTTCCAGTCACGGTCCCAATAGCGATGGCTGCGATCCGGAATCAAGTAAGAACGTATTAATTGAAAACTGTATATTCGATACTGGAGACGACTGCATTGCCATTAAAAGCGGACGGAATGCCGACGGACGGAAATGGAATGTACCAAGTGAAAATATCATTGTACGCAATTGCGAAATGAAAGACGGACACGGTGGTGTAGTTGTAGGCAGTGAGATTTCGGGAGGATATAAGAACCTGTTTGTTGAAAACTGCAAAATGGACAGCCCGAACCTGGAACGTGTCATCCGCATCAAAACCAACAACTGCCGTGGTGGTGTCATTGAAAATATTTATGTGCGTAATGTAGAAGTAGGTGAATGTCGCGAAGCCGTTTTGAAAATCAACCTGCAATATGAAAACCGTGAAAAATGTGACAGAAATTTCCCACCTGTAGTACGCCATGTATATCTGGATAATGTTACCAGTGAAGTAAGTACGGAGTCTTGATTACCGGATATGACGACCGTGTCAATATTGAAGACATCCATGTAACAAACAGCCGTTTCAATAATGTAGAGAAAAAGGGAAATTTAATTACCGGAGCTAAGGATGTAGTACTGAAAGAACTGTATATCAATGGAAATAAGGTAAGAAAATAAGATAAAAAATCTTTGGTATAATGAGATGCCATCATACCAAAGATTATATCCTCTCTTTTGAGAACCTATTCCAGACACTCATCAAGTTCACGTATCAACTCTTCTTTATCAAGATGTCGCCCGATAAAAACTATTTTCTGCATACGATCTCCATATTTATCATCCCAATCCCGCAATAAGCCCGGCTCCTGACGTATTACCTCTATCAGTTCTTCTTCAGGTGCCGTAGCATACCATAAACCGGCTTCCTTCAACTTTTTCTGCACACCGGCCTGTTCAAAAAGAAAAGACATATCACGATTATTGCTGAAATAACAGACTCCTTTTGCTCGAATAATATTACGACTCCACTGGGTGGATACAAAACGATCAAATTTATGGATATCAAAAGCCGGACGACGATAATACACAAAAGTACTGATGCCATATTCATCCACTTCACTACCTTCATGATGATGATGGTGTGCATGCTCCTCATCGTGATGATGATGCTCATGCTCCTCCGCTTCTTTTTTCTGCTCTTCCGTAAGGGCACTCTCTATTCCACGTATCCAACCGGCAGAAGTGGCAGTACGTTCAAAGTCAAATGCTTCAGTATAGATTATCTTATCCAAATCTGCATCAGCATAATCACATTCTATTATTTCAACTGCAGGTTGCAATGTACGGATAATCTGTTTGATACGTTCCAATTCGTCACGTTTCACTTCCGAGGCCTTATTCAACAATACAACATTACAAAATTCAATCTGTTGGATAATCAAATTTTCAATATCCTCTTCGTCAATACCCTTACAGGTCAAATCGTTGCCACAAGAAAACTCACTTTGCAGACGCAAGGCATCTACCACAGTCACAATACAATCCAAACGACATCCCCCGTACGTATTCCCCATACTTGAAATAGAACAAATAGTCTGTGCGATAGGAGCTGGTTCACAAACCCCACTTGCCTCAATCACAATGTAATCAAAACGCTCCTGCTTCATAATATCATCTATCTGCTCCACCAAATCCATCTTCAAGTACAACAGATACAACCGTTCTGAAGTGCTACCAAGCTTTCGTCTTTCTTTCCTACAATCCCCCCCTTCTGTATGAGGTCGGCATCAATATTCACCTCACCGATATCATTGACAATAACCGCAAACTTAATACCACGTTTATTAGAAAGAATATGGTTCACTAATGTCGTTTTTCCACTGCCCAGATAACCGGTCAAAAGCAGTATAGGAATTTCTTTTACTCTCATATAAAATTCAATATTACTTTCACAAAGGTATAGAATGATTAATTTCCAAACAATAGAAAACATCTTTTTATACCTTATAAACAAAAAAGACTCTTTACATACCCCCAGTTAGAATCCATTAAAACTCAATTCACAGTGCAACATTTTTCAAAAAATGCTTTAAATATTCCAAGAGTATAACTATATTTCGCAAAACAAATTTATAATAACAATGAGAAACAAATTAGCACAAAAAATCAAATTAGGCGCAGCCTTGTTATTGATGGCGGGAACTTCAGCCTTCGCACAAACCTCCAATCAAATTTATACACCTACTCCTGAAAATATAAAAGCACGGCAGGAATTTCAAGATAATAAATTCGGTATATTCCTTCATTGGGGCATTTACAGTATGACCGCCCAAGGAGAATGGTATATGAACACTCACAACATCAACCGTAATGAATACGCCAAACTGGCATCCGGATTCTATCCTTCGCGCTTCGATGCTGCCGAATGGGTTTCCGCCATCAAAACCTCCGGAGCCAAATATATCTGTATTACCAGTAGACACCATGACAGTTTCTCAATGTTTGATACAAAAGAATCCGATTTTAATATCGTAGATGCCACCCCTTTCAAACGAGACATACTAAAAGAACTGGCAGAAGAATGTCAAAAACAAGGCATCAAACTCCATTTTTATTATTCGCATTTGGATTGGTTTCGTGACGACTATCCGGAAGGAAACACCGGACATGGAACAGGACGTCCCAAAGGACATGGAAACTGGGCAAGTTACTACAAGTTTATGAATAAACAGCTGACCGAACTTTTGACTAACTATGGTCCTGTCGGTGCCATTTGGTTTGATGGTATTTGGGATCAACCTACCAACTTCAATTGGCAACTGGAAGAACAATACGCATTAATTCATAAACTGCAACCATCCTGTCTAATAGGTAACAATCATCACCGAACTCCTTATGCAGGAGAAGATTTCCAAATGTTCGAACGTGATTTGCCCGGTGAAAACAAAGCCGGTTTTTCAGCAGGACAAGGAATAAGTGAACTCCCTTTAGAAACTTGTGAAACAATGAACGGAATGTGGGGCTACAGAATTGAAGACCAAAATTACAAATCCCCTAAAGAATTGATACACTATTTGGTTAAGGCAGCTGGAAAAAATGCAAATTTGCTAATGAATATTGGACCTCAACCCAACGGAGAATTACCAGCTACAGCTGTAGAGCATCTAAAACAGGTGGGTAAATGGATGAATCAATATGGAGAAACGATTTATGGAACCCGTGGTGGTGATGTAGTTCCTCATACATGGGGGGTATCAACTCGCAAAGGTGACCGTTTATTCATCCATATACTAGATTTGCAGGATGATGCACTTTATATACCTCTGAAGGCAAAAGTAAAGAAAGCAATACAGTTCATTTCCAAAACTCCACTTTCTTTCAAACAGGAGAAAGACGGCATATTTATAAAACTGCCTCAAGTACCTGATGACATAGATTATGTAATAGAATTAGTCATTAAACAATAAAATAGCATTCACCCGTTGGCGGAATTAGATTGATAAAAAAATATGTATAAAAAGTTGTGCATATTATTGATATTTAGTAAATTAAAGGTGATCAAACTTTTAATAGACAAATATCGTATGCACAACCTATATGCAATATTCGCAAAATTACTGAACATATGCAAGCAAGTAGCCGGAAATTTAGTCAATGAATCAGGCAATGTACCAAGAAGAGGAGTCGTTCCCAGATTCTCAGACCTTGAAATAGTGGCATTGAATATGACATCAGAAGCAGTTGGTATTGACAGTGAGTCATTACTGTTTGCAAAGTTACAGGCGTATGTTTTGAGTTTCCCAATCTTATATCCCGCAGACAATACAATGACAGACGTAAAATCACTTCTTCCCTCTGCAATACAATCAGGGAAAGAATAGCCACAGAAATGGATGGAGGAGAAGATTGTTTCTGCATTGACTCGAAGCCGATAGAGGTATGTCGTTTTTCCCGTTCCAAGCGTTGCGGTATGGGGAAGAAGGATTTTGAGAAAGCACCGTCAATCGGATACTGTGCATCACAAGGAATGTATTATTACGGATATAAACTACACGCTGTCTGTGGATTAAGTGGAGTCATCCATTCCTTTGATCTCACCAAGGCAAGTGTACATGACATTCATTACCTGAAGGATGTGAAGGTGGACTATAGTAATTGTACTGTTATAGGTGACAGAGGATATATATAAGTGCCGGTACAATTAGACCTGTTTGAAACAGCCAATATCAGATTGTAAGTACCATACAGAACTAACCAGAAAAAATGGAAACCGACATTTCCAGCTTTTGCCAAAGCGAGAAAAAGAATTGAAACTCTATTCTCGCAATTGTGTGACCAGTTTATGATTATAAGGAATTATGCGAAGGATACAGACGGATTGTTTGCCCGGATTATCGGGAAGATTAGCGCACTTACAATCTTGCAATACATCAACTATAAAAATAACAGACCCATTGGTAGAGTTAAATATGCGCTAATTTAATTCCGCCAACGGGTAGCATTCATCTTTAAACAAGTGTCTTTACGTGAAAAACAAGAATATCTTTAGAAAAAGAGAGAAAATGTATTCTACAAAAATCAGAAAAGAAACATGAGTAAGCTACATACATTACTCTTCTAAAAAAGAATTCGTCCTTGGATTATGAAAACCCAAGGACGAATCACTCTTAGTTTGTGGAGCTGGAGGGAGTCGAACCCTCGTCCAAACGAGGAAGCCATACGCTTTCTACATGCTTATCTTCGCCTAAATTTTCGAGTATAAGCAGGACCGAAGCCACCAACTTATACCTTATCCTCTAAATTTTCGTAAGAGACACGAGGCGGATCTCTAACTATTCCCGATTTTACTGCACCACTTGATCAAACGCTTCGGAACAAGAGCTTTTGAGTGATGTCTCGTTTCCACCACTTTGGCAGAAATAAAGCTAATCTACTATGATTCGATTAAGCAGCAAGAGCATAATTTTCGTTGCCAGATAAAATTTTGAAAACTGGGATTATAGTGCCAATCAACCACGCACTGCATGCTTACATACCACTTAGCCACGCTGTCAAATCCAGTCAACCCCGTACTGGTAACTCATAAAGAGATTACAAATATACACACACTTCTGTTAATATCCAATTATTTATTCATTTATTTATAGCATTTTAATGAGAACAATGTATCTTTGAAAATAATTTTTCTAATCCTAACAGATCAGACAATATGAACAAAAAATTAATGGTATTGTGTATGAGCAGTATGATACTGGGAGGCTGTATACCCTCTCCCAAGAAACAAACGGAAGCAATTACAGTTGAAGAAAATCCGAATATGATGTATATGTTGGTAGGCAGTTATGCAACTCCGGAGGAAGAAGGTATCAAGGTTTATAACTTTGATGAACAAAATGGCAACTCACAATATATCAGCGGAATAAAAGGAATATCCAACCCATCTTTCCTCATTCCTTCGGCTGATGGAGAAAGAATATATGCTGTAGGGGAGGATTCCGGAAAAAGTTCTACCGCCAATGCCATCAAATTCGATAAAGAACAAAAGAAACTAACTTTGCTTAATTCTCAACCCACTGACGGCGGTGCACCTTGTTATATAACTCTCAGCCCGTCGGAAAAATTTGTCCTGACAGCAAATTATATAGGAGGTAGCATTACCGTTTTCCCACTAGATAAAGACGGCAAATTAAAATCCGAAACACGCCTTATTTCCTTTACAGGAAATAGTCTTGACAAAGAGAGACAAACACAGCCACATTTACATTGTATAGAATTCACTCCAGACCATAAATATCTACTTGCCAGTGATTTAGGAACAGACCAGATTCATGTATTTCCTGTTAGTGAGAATGTAACTGATGGTGTATCCCATTCCTTGCTGAATGAATCCGAAGAATTTAATATAAAAGTAGAATCAGGATCAGGACCACGCCACATTTGTTTCCATCCGAACCAAAAATTCGCTTATCTGATTAATGAAATCTCAGGAAAAGTTATAGCTTTCTCTTACGACAAAGGAAAATTAAACGCCATACAATATATAGAAGCTGACACAGTGGGTGCCAAAGGTAGCGGAGATATTCACATTTCACCTGATGGAAAATTTCTATATGCATCCAACCGCTTAAAAGCAGACGGTATCGCTATTTTCTCCATAAATCAGGAAGAAGGAACATTAACAAAGACAGGTTATCAGCTGACTGGTATCCATCCACGTAATTTTATTATCAGCCGGAACGGACGATACCTGTTAGTGGCCTGCAGAGACAGCAACTCCATACAAGTATTTGAAAGAGATTCCCAAACAGGACTACTGAAAGACACAGGCAAAACAATAAAAACCAATAAACCTGTATGCCTGAAGTTTACCTTTTAAACAGGGAACATTGTTTTTAATAAAATAAACTGCTGCTTTCGTTGTATGTATTGGAAACAGCAGTTTATTTTATCAAAAACAAAACGAATCTTTATACATAAGTTTCCAAGAACTTAACATGACCTTCCACAGTCACTTTCACCTCTTTTGTTGTGGCAGGGAAAAGGATAGATTCACCGGCTTGCAATTCCAATGAGTTACCATCCCCATCAGTTACCGTACATGTACCTTCCATGCAAATATAAATTACAAACGAATCAAGTTCACTATAATCTATCGTCATATTTTCAGTCAAATCATAAACAGAAGTAGTGAAATACGGACAGGTAACCAACTCGACAGATTCATTCTGTTTCGGAGTATAATGAGTACGATAATCCTCTTCTACAGAATAATCTATGGCATCTTTTGACAATTCTGTATGCAACTCACGAGTATTGCCATTTTTATCCTTACGATTGAAATCATAAATTCGATAAGTCACATTCGAGGTCTGCTGAATCTCAGCAATAAAGCATCCGGCTCCAATACTATGGATACGTCCTGCAGGCAAGAAAAACACATCACCCGGTTGTACGGCATAATCAGCCAATGCATCACAAATAGTATTATCAGCAATCATTGCAGCATATTCATCGGGAGTAATTTTTTTACTTAATCCCGAACGCAGATGTGCTTTCCCCCCGGCATTGTCAATAACATACCACATTTCGGTCTTGCCCATCATCGAATTATGACGCTTCTTTGCCAGTTCATCATCCGGATGCACTTGTATAGAGAGGTCGTCACAAGCATCAATGAATTTGATCAACAAGGGAAAATTATCGCCAAAACGCTGATAATTACTTTCTCCTACCAAAGAACCTTTATATTCTTTTACCAACTGGCTCAAATTTTTGCCGGCTTGAGTTCCATTAGCAACAACAGACTCATCGCCTGGGACATTAGAAATTTCCCAACTTTCGCCAACCTGAGGCTGTTCAATATTCAGATGTTTGAACGGAATAATCTTTTCTCCACCCCAAATGGTGGATTTCAGAATGGGGTTAAATTTAAATGGATACATAGGTGTATTAATTAATAGTTTCTAGGTTTGGATACAAAAATAAGGGAATTCTATGACTTTACCGCATAGAATCCCCTAAAATTAACAGCTATGTGTGTATATTCAAAGGTGTATTAGTAGTCTGTATTATTAGGATCGAAATTAGTCCAGCCATCCAACCAATTATCATCTGTTCCAAACGCTCCGATATATTCTACTGTCTCAAAACCGCTGCTCAACAGTGCGTCATTAAATGAAGCGGCTGTCAACACAGGGCTATCTGCATCCGGCATATAATTAACACCGATATTACGCCCGTCCTTGAATTTCAACTCATTGACATCAGTCAATACTTTATTTCCTTTCTGAGTCTTGAAAAAAGTAGAAGAATAAGACTCTTGTCCAGCATCAATGATTTGCTTGTTCACGGCATCATAAAGCACATCATCATATACTTTGTTAGCATCAGAACCGACCACCGTCATACCTGCAAACCAAATATTCTCCAACTTTATGTTTCCTGCCTTCGCCATCTCAACTGTATTACCTTTCTCACCATCAATAATTAAACCGACAGGATACCCTACAGCTACTGAATTAAAGCAATTCAAACGACTGGAACGCCGGATCTGCATAGCAGACTGAAACTTACCTAAGCTGAACCATTATTAGGATTGAAGCTACCGCCCGTAATATAGCTCTCATTATTAACAAAGTTGGCATCACGCCCCAACGGTCCGATAAAAGTGACATTACTAAATACGGCTGTCGTATAGGGTTCTATCAATGAGGCGTCTCCACAATTATCCGACTCAAAACCATTAGACTGAGAAGTATCTGCGATTCTCGGATCACGGATTGAAAGACAATATTGGACCTTACCGGAGAAGCCATTATCTGTATCAAACTCATCGTCCCATCCATTATAAGCCACTAGATATTTACAATTTACATTACCTCCAAACCATTCGTAAGAGTCGTCATTGGAATATGAAACCTGTAAATGATCAATGGTAGTTCCACTACCTACAGATCCAAAAGTTATACCATTAATTTCCTTATCTTTTTGAAAAGGATAACCAGCAAATTCCACACGTACATATCTCAATATACCTGAATTGTCAGCATCATCATTTCCTCCATGTTTAGTACGTGGACCTCCTTCAATCTGCTGGTTCAACACTCCCTGATTATTCTTGGCATTACCACAAATAATCAATCCCCCCCAATCTCCCGGTTTACGCTGGCCTTTAGGCTGTTCAGAGGTAAAAACAATCGGAGCGTCTTTAGTACCCTCGGCTATTAGTTTGCCGCCCGGTTCTACAATCAAGGCAGCCTGTGTATCTTTATCCCCTTTGATAACAGTCCCCGGTTCGATGGTCAATACCGACCCAGTTCCCACATAAATCCATCCTTTCATCAGGTAAGTTCCTTTGGACAAAGTCTGTGTACCCTTAAAAATAAACTCCTGATCTCCATTTCCTATCACGGTACCTTTGGCATTCTCTGTTTTATCATCATCAAATAACAAGTGGTCACATGTTTTAATAGCCCCCTCAGCCCCCCATACATAAGGAGCTTCGGCATTTCCACCGTTGCCATTACCGTTTCCTGTATCAGTTTCCGGATCATCACTGCTACAAGCAACCATTCCCCCCAGCATTATTGCTGAGAATACGTAAATCATAAACTTGTCAGTTCTCATTTCCATTTGTTTATTGGTTAATAATGAAAGATTCATTCTATTTTAAAACGTATAGTTAATGTTCAAATTGAAATTACGCCCTGATTTGTATTGACGAGTAATTTGCTCCACTTTTCCATGTCTAGTTTCTTCAAATTGCTTGAAAGAAACTTTCTCCGCCAACAAATCGCGTACAGCAACCTTTATTTCCAGATTACCAATTTTTTTCGAAACACTTAAATCTACTGCATTACGGGGCATTTCATAAGAATCGGGTACTCTGACTTCATTGTCTGCGGTTCCCAAACTACGGCCTACACCAATAATACGTTTACCGATACGGTTATAAAGCAATGCAGCATTCCATCCGCTATCGGCATGTTGATAGAAGAAACCGGCATTAATCAAATATGGAGATTGACCTTGCATCGGACGGTCCTTCTCTTTGGCTCCCGGCTCAAATTTCACTTTACTTTTAATTAAAGCCCCGTTCAGACTAAGACTAAAATTACGCATACCTATAAAATCCAGATTTTTGCGTATATCCACTTCTACTCCATAATTATCCGCTCCTTTGGCATTGACATACGAATAGATAAGGTCTGTACCTCCGGATACAGTATAAGTCCATTCAATAGGATTCTTAAACCTTTTATAGAAAAGAGAAACAGAAATCAGCTCTCCACTGCTGGGATAAAACTCATAACCAAAATCTAAATTATCAATATAAGCAGGCTTTAAATTATAATTACCTTGTACATTGCTGGCAAGATCAAAATCATAATATACAGAAGAAGAAACCTCCCGAAATTCCGGACGATTCACAGTACGTCCATAAGATAAACGGAACTGATGCTTATCATTCAAACGATAAGCCGCATTTACAGACGGGAAAAAGTCATCATACGTGTACACACTAGTGGGGCTTTCCTCGTTTTTCTGTGTATGGCTAACCAACTCCATTCTATTATATTCAAAACGAACTCCTGCGTATACATTCAATTTGCCCAACGGAAGATTACCCCCTACATAACCAGCACTCAAGAGATTATTGCCTTCGTAATTATTGCGCCAATCCACTTGTTCCAATAAATAAAGTCCATTCTCCCCATAATTCTTCTCTTGTAATAATTCATTAGGGACATTCATTACTTTATAAGCACCCGGCAAACCATTTTTCCAACTATAGATAAAAAAACGGGTATTATATTCACGAGCACGATGCTCCGTGTAAGCTCCAACCTTCAGGCTAGGAGTAAAAATCCCGAAAGAGAAATCGTGCTGATAATTGATGTTAGCCGACAAAATATGTTCATCCAATCGGGAAAACTCCCGATTAATCTCATTCAAGTTCTCTACTTCCAACTGATTGGTCTCCTCATTGAGTACGGTAGTATATCGACGGCGGTCCGGCATATTCCGATTGGCATAAGAATATCCAGCACTCCAATCCAACTTATCGGTATTACCCAATGTATGCTTCCCCGTAAATTGACCATTATAAGTGGTACGACTCTGATAATAATATTCCGCACTCTCTTCATAATCACTTTGTGCATCTGTTCCCTTACGGTAAGTATAGCGGTCTTTCCCTAATTGATTAAAAATATTCTTAAACTCATAGCGACTGTTACCACTGGCAGGTATATAAGTAAAATTCAGCATAGTTCCTATACGAACACTATGATTATATTGGTCATCTATACTTTTACGTAAATAATTAGAACAATCGTGAGTCATATCATAAGCACCAAACAAATTGTTATCCATATCCAGATATGTCCTATAGCTATTGCTATAGTTCACTGTTCCTAATATAGCCAAAGTACGTCCGCTACTATCCACCCAGCGACGGCTGAAATTCATATTCAGGCTAAGATCTGCCAAGGGCCTACGATCTTTAACGGTCCAGTCATTATTTAACCCATTATTTAATAAATCATAGCCATTGTTCATCGGACTAAGCACAGCATTGATTCCACCTTTCAAGCTACGAAAGCCATTATCGAAACCTAGAAAATCTGTGCCACTTCCTTTATTATACAGAAACTTTTTAAAATGAGTCTGATCATTTAAACTAGTTCCAACCGAAATAGTAAACAGATTACTGCTAGGAACATCTTTGGTATTCACTAAAATAAAACCACCACTGAAATCAGCCGGATATTCCGGTGCAGGCGATTTCACTACCAACATATTATCCAACTGCGACGATGGAATAATATCGAAAGAGAAAGCACGCGCATCGGCTTCAGAACTAGGTACGGCACTATTATTAATCCACACATTATTATACCGTTGTGAAAGCCCACGTACCATAACGAATTTCTCCTCAATTATACTGATACCCGGTACACGGCGAATCACTTCCGAAGCATCTTTATCTTGCGTCTTGGTAATCTGCTGGGCAGAAACTCCCGTTTGCATAACCAAGCTAGTACGTTGTTGGGTAATAATAGCATTCTCCGTATTCTTTTTAGCATCCGCTACAACCACAACTTCTCCTAATTGTTGATTATCCTGTTCTAGTTCTACTTTTATTTCGAACATGCCGTTTATTGTAACCTCAACAGTCTGTGTACAATAAGACACATAAGATATAATAAGCTTGTACGTTCCATTTCTTAATCCCGCAAGTTCGAAATTACCATCCACATCAGTAATAGTTCCTGTATTTGTACCACTTAACTGTACAGCAGCACCAATAAGTGGCTCTTTAGTCGCTTTATCTGTTACAGTTCCTCTCAAAGCAGCCGCCTGTACAGTCAATACCAACATCAAGAGAATTATCATAAGGCTAATGCCTTTCATCTGAGCTTTCATCATACTTTTACCTTGTTATTTTTCCGATGGCAAAGATCAGATAAAAGCATTACATGTATAATACATCTGCATGATACTCCTTTTGCGTATTTATTTCAATGACGTTTCATTGCATTTTGTTGAAAAAGCTCCTACCTTTACAAATAAATTGTAAAATAGAAAAAGAATATGAGAAGTTTTGCATCTGACAATAATTCAAGTGTACATCCCGCATCATGGAAGCGTTAATGAAGGCCAATAACGGACATGCACTTGGCTATGGAGATGATCCATGGACAGAAGAAGCCGCCCACAAAGTGAAAGAACAATTTTCACGTCCATGTGAAGCACTGTTTGTTTTTAATGGCACAGGCAGTAATACTATGGCGCTGCAAATAATGACCCGTCCTTACCATATTATCTTCTGTGCCGACACAGCTCACATTGCTGTAGATGAATGTGGTGCCCCCAGTAAAGCGACTGGCTGTTTCATGCGCACAATTCCTACTCCGGATGGCAAACTGACTCCGGAATTACTAAAACCATTTATGGTTAACTTTGGTATAGAACACCATTCTCAGCCCGGAGCAATTTACCTAAGTCAATGTAGTGAATTAGGAACAATTTATAAACCAGAAGAAATATGCACATTGACAGAATTTGCACACCGGCATGGACTGTTTGTGCATATGGATGGTGCCCGTATCTCTAATGCCGCGGCAGCATTGGGAATGAGTCTTGATGATATATCAGGAGCTTGCGGAGTTGACACATTGACTTTGGGAGGAACAAAGAACGGACTGATGGGAGCCGAATGTGTAGTGATTTTCAATCAGGATTTGATAAAGGAAGCACGTTATGCCAGAAAACAATCTTGCCAATTGGCCAGCAAAATGCGTTATATCTCTTGCCAGTTCACAGCCTTCCTTGAAGATAACCTATGGTTAACATGCGCACAACATGCCAACGCAATGGCGCAACGCTTGTACAAGAAACTTTCCACAATGCCTGATATAAAGTTTACCCAAACAGTGGAGAGCAACCAATTATTCTTCATCATGCCGCGTGAAAAAGAAGATAAGCTACAAGAATATTATCATTTCTACTTTTGGAACGAAACCATAGGAGAAATGAGACTTGTTACCTCTTTCGATACAACAGAAGAAGATGTCGACAAACTGAT
>VOFK01004317.1_pt1 | contig 104173 bp, 113 predicted proteins | sample 5384121 | NCBI WGS metagenome assembly VOFK01 (sample SAMN12384730, study PRJNA508395) | human gut metagenome | isolation source: healthy gut J | host: Homo sapiens
AGAAGAAAGCTCGGCCTACGAAATACAAGTAGCTCAACTGGATGACCAGCTTCGCCATGTCACATTACCAGTCCGATTTGCGGAACAGTACTCTCACAACATGCCGGAAGCCGGGGAACTGGCCACGCAAGGAAAAAACCTTATTTTAAAGTGGCGGATGTACAACATCTTTTTGCTGCAAGCTTTATATCACCGCCGATCAATTATCCCAACTGAAATTAGGAGATAAAGTAAAAGTGTTTTCTGATTTAGGGGAAAGATGACCGCCGGGAATACGAAGGGACAATCACCTGGATTTCAGACAAATCGGAATTCACCCCTAAAACAATCCAGACACGTGACGAACGCGCCAATCTGGTATACGCCACAAAGATAAGCAGTAAAGAATGACGGACACATCAAGATAGGCATGTACGGAGAAATGAAGAAATAAAACAAGACAATGGATTATATCGTTTCTGTCAAAAGGGAGTTAGCAAAAGCTACGGTGAAGTTCAAGCCCTGAAAGATGTATGCTTTGGAGGTGAAACCGGGAGAAATCTTCGGGCTTATTTGACCGGACGGTGCAGGAAAGACCACTTTTTTTCCGCATTCTCACCACATTGGTGCTAGCCGATGAAGGAAAAGCGAAGTCTGCGGGCAGGATGTGGTGAAGAATTACAAAGAGATACGCCGGCAGGCAGGATATATGCCGGGACGTTTTTCCTTTTATACCAGGATTTGTCCGTAGAAGAGAATCTCACTTTTTTGCCACGCTTTTCAATACCACTATCCGGGAGAACTACGCATTGGTAAAGGGTATCTACCAACAAATAGAACCTTTCAAACACCGGCAAAAGCCGGAAAACTATCCGGCGGCATGAAACAAAAAGCTGGCTCTGAGTTGCGCATTGATTCACAGGCCTTCCATACTGTTCTTGGACGAACCTACCACCGGTGTGGACCCTGTATCCAGAAAGGAGTTTTGGGACATGCTGCTGAAATTGAAACAAGAAGGTCTTACCATCATTGCGGCAACACCTTACCTGAACGAGATGAAATGCTGTGACCGTATTGCATTTATCCGTGAAGGAAAGATTCAAGGCATTGACACTCCGGACCGTATTCTTCAACAGTTCAGTTCGATCCTTTCTCCTGAAGGGCTCTCTTTTTAATGAGCCGCAAGTCACCGGGCGATACGCCATAGAAGTAGAAGGCTTGACCAAACAATTCGGCAATTTCACGGCAGTGGACCATATCTCATTCAAAGTGAGACAGGGAGAGATTTTTGGTTTCCTAGGTGCTAATGGTGCCGGAAAAACAACAGCCATGCGCATGTTATGCGGTTTATCACAACCTACCGGGGGAAAAGGTACAGTAGCGGGCTTTGACATAGCCACGCAATACGAGCAGGTTAAAAAGAAGATCGGATATATGAGCCAGAAGTTCTCACTGTATGAAGATTTAAAAGTATGGGAGAACATCCGGCTATATGCAGGGATTTATGGAATGAGTGACAAGGAGATCGCTGAAAAAACAGACAAGGTGCTGGAACAATTAGGGCTCTTGAATGAGAAAAACACATTGGTCCGGTCACTTCCCTGGGATGGAAACAAAAAGCTGGCTTTCTCGGTAGCTATTTTCCATGAGCCGAAGATCGTTTTTCTGGATGAACCGACAGGAGGGGTAGACCCTGCCACACGCCGTCAGTTCTGGGAATTGATTTATCAGGCGGCAGAACGGGGAATCACCGTCTTCGTTACCACCCACTATATGGATGAAGCGGAATACTGTAACCGGATTTCAATGATGGTGGATGGAAAAATCGAAGCACTGGACACCCCACAACGGTTAAAAGAACGGTTTCATGCCCAAGATATGGATGAAGTATTCAGACAGTTGGCACGCAAGGCTGTAAGAAGTTGAAAAAAAGATAAAGAAAAAAGAGAATGAAGCAATTTATATCATTCGTGCGAAAAGAATTCTATCACATTTTCCGGGACCTCCGGACGATGCTGATATTATTAGGTATGCCTGTCGTACAAATTATTCTTTTCGGTTTTGCCATCACCACCGAAGTAAAGAATGTAAAAGTAGCTGTGCTGGATTTCTCAAAAGATGTATCCACCCGGCAAATCATCGACAAACTGGATGCCAGTGACTATTTCAATGTCAACAAGATACTGTATGACAACAACGAGATAGAGGAAACACCGGAAAAGCAGTTCGGACCTGATCATTGTGTTTGAGGCTGGTTTCGATAACAATCTGCGGCATACCGGTAAAGCCCGAGTACAACTGATAGCCGATGCCACCGATCCCAACAATGCTACCATACTGACCTCTTACGCATCCAATATTATTGCAGATTATCAGCAAAGCCGGATCATGCAACAACAATCACCCATACAGATTATCCCCCAAATAAAGTTATTGTACAATCCGGGTATGCAAAGCGCCTACAATTTTGTGCCGCGAGTAATGGGATTGATTTTAAGGTTGATATGCGCCATGATGACTTCCATCTCTATTGTCCGCGAAAAAGAAACCGGTACGATGGAAGTATTGCTGGTATCTCCCGTACGTCCGCTATGGATGATTATAGCCAAAATGGTACCTTACTTTGTGCTGTCATGCGTCAATCTGGTTACAATTCTGTTGCTGTCTGTTTATGTATTACATGTTCGGTAGCAGGCAGTCTTTTTTTCGTTGGCTTTGCTCTCATGGATCTTCATCGTAGTATCTCTGCTGTTGGGATTATTGGTTTCCACTATCGCCCGTACCCAAGTGGAAGCCATGCTGTTTTCGGGAATGGTACTGATGATGCCTACCGTTCTACTTTCCGGCATGATATTCCCCATCGAGAATATGCCTCTTCCTTTACAGCTGATTTCAAATGTCATCCCTGCCAGATGGTATATTGTCGGAATCAAGAAAATCATGATTGAAGGATTGGGTATCAGTTATGCACAGAGAGAAATGGGTATACTTATGCTGATGGCTGTTGTCCTTTTAATCATCAGCCTAAAAAAAAGTTTAACAAAACGATTAGAATAAGTTCGGAAGATATGATAAAGTATTTATTAGAAAAAGAATTCAAGCAGTTACTGCGCAACCCGATGCTTCCGCGGATGCTACTCGTATTTCCCTGTATTATCCTGCTGGTGTTGCCTTGGGCCGCAAACTTCGAAATCAAAAATATGAATCTCAGCATAGTGGATAATGACCGCAGCCCCTATTCTACCCGATTAGTACAGAAAGTGGAAGCTTCCGAATATTTTCATCTGATAGATGTATCAAACAACTATCAGGAAGCAATGCAATGCATTGAAAAAGGAGATGCCGACCTCATTTTGGAAATCCCGCCACACTTTGAACGCGATTTGCTGAAAACCGGTGTAGCAAAAGTACTGGTTTCAGCCAACACCATAAACGGAACGAAAGGAACGTTGGGAAGTTCCTACCTCAGTAATATAGTGAATGCCTATGCCACTGAAATCCGGATTTCCCATTCCGGCTCTATTTCTCCCTCCCCGGTGATGAAAAAATAGATACCCAAGGACGTTTCAACCTCTATCTGGATTATAAGGTATTTATGGTTCCGGCACTGATGGCGCAATTGTTGATGATGTTATGCGGATTTCTGCCAGCTCTTAATATTGTGAGTGAAAAAGAATTCGGAACCATCGAACAAATCAATGTGACTCCTGTAAGCAAGTTCACTTTCATTCTGGCCAAGCTGATTCCTTACTGGGTAGCCGGCATGCTGATCCTCACAATCAGTATCATTCTGGCATGGTTAGTCTATGGTCTGGTTCCGGCCGGTCATTTATGGCTGCTTCATTTCTTCGCATTGCTGTTCATTATCGTCATTTCGGGTATGGGACTGGTAGTTTCCAACTATTCCCGAACCATGCAGCAGGCCATGTTTGTCATGTTTTTTCTCTTTGTGATTATCATCATGCTGATGAGCGGATTATTCACCCCCATCAACAGTATGCCCGAGTGGGCTCAAGCCATCACCATAGCCAATCCCTTGAAAATATTTTTATACAAGTGACACGTATGGTCTATTTGAAAGGAAGCGGATTCGATGACTTGATCATGCAATTTATTGCCTTGCTTTTTATGGCTATCATGTTGAACGGTTGGGCCGTGTTCAGTTATAAAAAGAACTCATAACAGATAAATCGGAACATTTGCTTGTTTATCATTGTTAATATCAGTAGCTTAGCAGCCTATTGCTAACCTGATTTTAATTATCTAAAAAGAAAAAGTTATGAAATTCTTTTTATTGACACAACTAATCTGGAACAAATTCGCGAAGCAAACGCATTGGGCGTACTGGACGGTGTAACTACTAATCCCTCTTTAATGGCTAAAGAAGGTATTAAGGGAGTTGAGAACCAACATAAGCATTACATCGAGATATGTAATATTGTGGATGGAGATGTCAGCGCCGAAGTCATTGCCACCAATTACGAAGGAATGATCAAAGAGGGTGAAGAACTGGCAGCCCTTAATCCACACATTGTAGTAAAAGTTCCTTGTATTGAGGACGGCATCAAAGCTATCAAATATTTCAGTAATAAAGGAATCCGTACCAATTGTACACTGGTTTTCTCTGCCGGACAGGCATTACTTGCGGCAAAGGCGGGGGCTACCTATGTAGGGATATTCAGTAAATGTCTCTAAAAAATAAGATGGCATATGAAGATGATAGGGCATGACCATTTCATATGCCATTCTTATTGTCATTTTTCCGTGCTTTCTCACATAATTCTATCCGACAGGACATGACGTTCCGGAAGAAGTCTGATGACCTCTTCTGATTCTGTGAGTAAAATCATATCATGCTGCTTTAGCTGTTTTGTTTCTGATTTTTTCTATCATCAGTATGGCATTTGCCGTATGTATTCCAAAGAAAATCCACAGTATTTCCGTCTTCCTGTTTCTGGCCTTTATCCTTGAAAGCGAGTAATGTTGCTTTTGAGTACCGAAGCTTCCTTCAAGCCGGGTGGCCCTTTCTTTTGAGAGCTCACTTCTAAGCACCTTCCTCAAAAGGCTCATCTTTGGCCGCCCTTCCCTTTGCGCACAAAGGATGTGGATATCCCATATTTTGTACAGAACTTTCTGTTGGCATTATTGGCATATATGGAATCGGCAGCCACACATCTTACCCTTACATTCATAAGCTTCTGCTGCATACGGATACAGTCCTTCAAGCGTATACCCTCATTGAATGCCTTGAACGAGAGGTGTTCGATGAACGATATGCCGTCTATCTGTATATTATTGACCTTTGCACCGAACTCGACGGACTTGGTTTCCTTGCCTCTGACGATGGGACGTACATAATGACGGTCAATGCTGACGATGCGGTCACTGACTTTCCGCCCTTCAAACATTTCCTTTTCTTGTACAAGCACCTTTCTGATGATGGAAAGACGCTTATGATAATCCTGGGTATATCGGAGTAAAGCACCGTACTCGCTATGGATCCCATCCCTTTGACTGAGGAGCTTTTCAAGAAGTTTTGACTCATACGGCGCTTAAGCATTCTTGCCCCTTGAAGCTCTCCTCTTTCTTTTCTTGCAGTAGGACAGATAGGATTCCGCCACATTCCTGTATTTGTTGCGCGGACGCCTTATGCCCAACTCCCTGCAATGCCGGCATATATGCCTGTAGAGCCATTCGAGGCTTTCCCAAAGGAGTTTCATGTCCGTAGGAAAACGCATGTGGCTTTCATAGCATGTGGCATCGGTCATGCAGACGTGAAGGTTATCAAGATAAGGTTTCCAGTGTGAAGCCAGGAGCTCCTGGAAAGAATCAATGTCAAGGCGGGATGCTATCTCATTACGGATGGCACTGACTATCTTGAAGTTGGTTATGGGAAGGGACGGGGGAATCATAATTCCACAGAAAATCTGGTAGTGTATGTTCCCGTTCAGATGTTCCACCAGTTGCCTGTCGGAGAATCCGGTGTATGCCTTCAGGACCATAAGGGCGATCTTTGCGGAAGGACTGAATCTGTTCCTGCGTCCCAGGCGCCGGTCCGACAGGCCGGCGGCTTTTGCCATACATTCAAACGGAAAGACCGAATGAAGCTTGCCAAGCTCACTCTCATTAAAACTCTTGCGGTATTTTTCCAGAATATCAAATTCTGTAAAACCCAAAGTAGGGTGAATTTCTGAAATATTCACTATCTTTGCCATATCTTATTAGTTTGGATATTTCCCCCGTTTTGGCCGTCAAATCTTATTTTCGGGGGAATACCTAAAGATACAAAAAAGCCAACTAATTCGCAATACTTTGTGTATGAATTAGTTGGCTGATTTTGTAATATTTAATGAATGTCCCTATGTATCTCCGTTTGTCGGCAGACTGGATGATATTTGCAATGACGGTGTAGGACTGGTTGCACAAATTGTAGAATTGTACCAAACTTATGACTACAAGACACAAGTTCTTGCCGCCTCCATCCGAAACACCTTACATATATTACAATGTGCGGAAGTGGGAGCAGATGTAGTAACCTGCTCGTTATCCGCCATTAAAGGCCTTCTAAACCATCCATTGACAGATATAGGATTAGAAAAGTTCCTGGCCGATTACAAAAAGGTTAACGGATAATAAAAAGCCTTCTCTCGCCATGAGGGAAGGCTTTTTACAACCATAACACAGAACTAATAATTTTCTGAATGTCGCTTATTATTAGCAAATAGTCGAATGGTGTTGTTTCATTCCAATTAAATTTATTCTTTTACTTTAAATAACATCAAGAATGATAAAAGGACATACCGACATAGACATCTGGAATACCGGCTTTTTCATTAACGCAGATTATTTTTCCGATGATTTCATTATTTATAATAATACGGGAAAAGATCTTACCCGCAAGACTCTTGCCCATCCTTTCTTTCACAACAATTCATATAAAATGACCTATACTTCATTTATACTGTGCCTTTCCGGAACTTCTGAAATAGAAATAGACTCCATCAACTATTCTACTAAAGAGAATACATTACTAATGATGGTGCCTAATCAAATAATTAAATATAATAAAATAAGCGAGGATTACAAAGCACATCTCATCATGATATCTAATAAATATTTTGATACCCGAGATAATTTTTATAAAATGATGTCTCTTTAATTCCTCTAAAAAATCATCCATGTGTCAATTTGAATATCGCGGAAACAGATTTATTGAAAACATATCATGTATTGCTTTACAAAAAAATCAGTGAAGAAAATAATCTGTTTCGTGATTTTACCATACAATATCTGATACAAGCTACTTTCTACGAAGTATGCCAGCTCCTACTAAAGCATCTGGAAATAAAAAAGAAAAAACTGCCGCATAAAGAAGACATATTCAAACAGTTTTTAAAACTGGTAGAAACCCATCATTATAAAGAAAGAGACATTTCTTTTTATGCTGAGAAACTTTGTCTAACCCCTAAGTATTTATCTTCCATAATCCGGGATGTTAGCGGAGAACTGGCAGGAAACTGGATTGACAATTATGTAATTATTGAAGCAAAAGCCCTACTGATTTCTTCCAACCTTACCATTCAGGAGATTTGCTATAAACTGAATTTTTCTACTCCGTCCTCATTCACCCGTTTCTTTAAACGAATAACCGGCATGTCACCAAGAAAATTCAGAACACTAAAAGTTTTTCCCAACTTAATAGAATAAAAACATATAATATCTTGCCACCTGCCCTTATCTTCATGAATGAAGACAAGTACTTTTCCCACCTCGCCCGGTCTCTATTTGAACTTCAAATATCCTATGCGAGTATATTTTATTCCTTTGTTCTCATAATGAGAAAGAACTTTAGCCGATTTTAAATACAAACTTTCATGGACATTGATTTTTTTTGTATAACAGCTCAACATATCCGGTGACATACTGGAAGCCGCCGCCTTTATAATGAAAGTATAACGGTTGCCATCAGCATCAGCGGCAAGCACACTCTGGTCCACATAATATCCGGTTGTTTTGTATATGTCCAGTTGTAACCTTATCCCTAAGACTTCTAAACGCAAGTCGGATAGTTTTTCTCCCGGCTGACCGATAAAACGACTGCCAGCCGGCAAATGATGTTTTCTGATAACCGTTTCATAATGCACAGTAGCAAAAGCCTTCGCTAACATTGCCAGCTTCTTATCCCTAGGATTTCGGGCCTCAAATTTGTGTGCCAGCCAAAGTACATAGTTAGGATCAATGTAATAAACCTCCGCTAATCTTTTTCCACGATATTTTCCAAATGCGACTATATCCTCGGATATTCCATAATAAGGTTCAAAAAAAGTATTGTCTTTTACTTTCAGCAGGACGTTACAGTTCTGCAAATACTGAAAAGCACGTTCTGCCGCATCATTAAAAGTGACAGCCAGCGATTGAATAAACAAAGGGGAATAAATATTGTCCGGAAATATACGCCATAATGCATAATATGATCGGTAAGGGGTAGAAACACTGATTGCATAATATCCCGCATCTTCTCTACGGCCTTTATTGAAGTTATCTATTTTTTGGAAAACTCTCTCGGCCATAACATTAGTTATCTGATACAGAGTTACATCTCTATCCATAATTACCTCCTATCTTCATAAGGTAAAGATTTTCTTTTTGTAAATATAGTATTTTCTTACGAAACAGCAAGGGTTTTCACTATTTTTACATAAATTATTTTCCACAACACCAAGTAGAGAAAGCACCTTTTATAAAAGGTATATCAATAAAAAAAGTCTGTTTGCTTTTCCTTGCAAACAGACTTTTTTATTGATAAATCTTTCAATTATTCAAATATATTATCCAAACCTCCGGTTTCTTCTACCGAAGTTTCATCTATTAAGGTATCTTTGCAAGGGTCAAAGTCATCAGGAATATTGAATTTCTCATCCTGAGAATATCCCAAGCTCTTGTCTTTATAGACTTTCTGCATATAAAGTCCCCAAATAGGAAGCGCCATAGCAGCCCCTGCCCGTCTACCATCGTATCAAAATGAATATCACGTTCTTCACCGCCTACCCATACACCGGACACCAATGAGGGAGTGAATCCCATAAACCAACCGTCAGAGTTACGGTTGGTTGTACCTGTCTTCCCCCCCCATATCAGCAGTAATGCCATACAGACGGCGTACACGTCCACCGGTACCCTCATTAACGACCGCACGCAACATAACCAGCATTTTGTAAGCACTGGTCTCACTAATCACCTCATCCATTTGCGGAGTGAAATTCGCTAATACATTACCTTCATTATCCTCAATACGGGTTACAAATACTGGTGCTGTACGGATACCTCGGTTTGCGAATGCTGAATAAGCGCTGACCATCTCCCCTACAGAAATTTCACAAGGTCCCAAACAGAGTGATACTACGGGGTCTATCTGTTTGTTCTGCACACCGAATGAATGAATCAGACGAACCAACTGATAAGGATTAAGTTTCCCCATCAAATAAGCCGTTACCCAATTATCCGAATTAGCCAATCCCCATTTGATAGTTACCATTTCTCCATAACGCTTTTTGCTGGCATTACGTGGTGACCATGGACGCCCGTTCTCATCTATCAATGTCTGCTCTACGTGACGCACCTGATCACAGGGAGAGAAACCGTTCTCCATAGCCAAAGTATACACGTAAGGTTTAATAGTAGAACCTACTTGGCGACGCCCCACCATCGCCATATCATATTGGAAATAATTATAGTTAGGACCACCCACATACGCCTTCACATGACCTGTCAAGGGATCCATAGACATAAATCCCGCCCTAAGGAAGAATTTATAATATTTCAAAGAATCCATCGGAGTCATAATGGTATCCTTCTCTCCCTCGTAAGAAAATACAGACATTTCGTATTTAGTATTAAACGCTTTCTTTATTTCCGCTTCCGAGCATCCGGCTTCTTTCATAATACGATAACGATCAGTCTGTTTCATAGCCCTGGTCATGATGGTATTCACCTCCTCCTCTGTCAACTGATTAGTAAACGGAGCTGTTTTCTTTTTCCGTTTTTCCTTGAAGAAACGAGGTTGCAAGTATTGCGCCACATGTTCATAAACAGCCTCTTCCGCATATTTCTGCATACGTGAATCAATAGTGGTATAGATCTTAAGACCGTCTGTATAAATATTGTAGTTGGTACCGTCTTTCTTCTTGTTTTTAGCACACCACCCGAAAAGCGGATTCGTTTTCCATGCCAATGAATCTTCATAATATTTCTGCATCTGCCATCCGCGATAATCACTTTTCTTCGGCTCCTTGGCTGTCATTACTCCACGCAGATATTCACGGAAGTAAGTTGCCAAACCTTCTTTATGATCCACACGACGATATTTTAAGACGAGAGGCAACGCCTTTAATGAATCAGTTTCCGCATCAGTCAGGTATCCCGCCTTCCGCATCTGGCCAAGCACCACATTACGCCGTCCACGTGAACGTTCATTAAAACGTTTCGGATTATAAAGAGACGGATTCTTACACATACCAACCAAAGTAGCCGCTTCCTCAATGCTCAAATCTTTCGGTTCTTTCGAGAAGTAAGTATTGGCAGCTGTTTTGATACCTACTGCATTATTCAAGAAATCGAACTTATTAAGATACATAGTCAGAATCTCTTCCTTTGTATAATAGCGTTCCAACTGAACAGCTATTACCCATTCAATGGGCTTCTGCAACAGACGTTCCATCACATTATCTGCCGTAGGTGAATAGAATTGTTTTGCCAACTGCTGGGTTATGGTACTACCCCCACCGGCATTCTTCTGCATCATCACTCCCCGTTTCACCAAAGCACGGACAAACGCACGGGCATCAATGCCGGAATGTTCTGCAAAACGTTCATCTTCGGTAGCAATCAGCGCACGAATCAGATTCGATGAAAGCTGGTCATAACCTACAAAAACACGATTCTCCTTACTAAGTGACCAAGTACCCAGCATCTTGCCGTCATCGGATATAATCTCGGTTGCAAACTTTAAATTCGGATTTTCCAATTCCTCAATAGGCGGTACATATCCAATCCATCCTTTCGCTATTGCGGTGAATATAAGCGCTATAACTAACAGTACGCCGACTACAAGAGCCCAAAGCACGTATATAAATTTCTTCCTCATGACATTTTCTAGTAATTAACGGTACAAAAGTAAGGAAAAACTTTGAGATAGAATGTGTTTCTAACAAAGTTCAACGAAATATCTTTTAATTCTTCGCTCATTTATTTTTTTTTCATACCTTTACACTCCGTATAAATTGTAATTATAAATACAAGCCAATATGGAAAATAGAAGTTTAGTTACTATTGCCGAACACTCGAAAGAGAAAATCCTCTACCTTTTGGAGATGGCAAAAGAGTTTGAAAAGAAGCCTAACCGTAAAATCTTGGACGGCAAAGTTGTTGCCACCCTTTCTTTGAGCCCTCCACCCGTACACGACTCAGTTTTGAAACCGCAGCAAACAGACTGGGAGCCCGCGTTATCGGATTTACCGATCCCAAAGTAACCAGTTCTTCAAAAGGAGAAACATTGAAAGATACCATCATGATGGTAAGCAATTACGCTGACATCATCGTAATGCGCCATTTTCTGGAAGGTGCCGCAAGATATGCCAGCGAAGTCGCCCCGGTGCCCATTGTCAATGCCGGAGACGGAGCCAACCAACATCCGTCACAAACCATGCTAGACCTCTACTCCATATACAAAACACAGGGAACGCTTGAAAATTTAAACATCTATCTAGTAGGCGACTTGAAATACGGACGAACTGTTCATTCTTTGCTGATGGCTATGCGTCATTTCAACCCCACTTTCCATTTCATCGCTCCGGAAGAGTTGAAAATGCCTGAAGAATATAAAATCTACTGCAAGGAGCACCATATTAAATACAAAGAGTACACAGACTTTAACGAAGAAACCATTGCTGACGCCGACATTCTTTACATGACCCGTGTACAACGCGAACGTTTCACCGACCTGATGGAATATGAACGTGTGAAAGATGTATATATATTAAGGAATAAGATGCTGGAGCATACCCGCCCCAATCTGCGTATCCTGCACCCTCTGCCCCGCGTCAACGAAATAGCTTACGATGTGGATGAGAATCCGAAAGCTTACTATTTCCAGCAGGCACAAAACGGACTTTATGCGCGCCAGGCCATCCTTTGTGATGTATTGGGCATAACCTTGAATGATGTTATAGAAGATGCAAAAAAGTAAAAACAAAAATGAAGATGAGCGATAATAAACAAGCATTGCAGGTAGCCGCTTTGAAAAACGGCACTGTTATAGACCATATACCTTCCGATAAATTGTTTACTGTAGTCGCCCTATTGGGCTTGCAGGATTCTGACTCTAACATAACCATCGGAAACAACTTCGAGAGCAAAAAATTAGGTAAAAAAGGAATTATAAAAGTGGCCGACCGCTTTTTTACTGATGAGGAAATAAGCCGCCTTTCCGTAGTAGCCCCGAATGTAAAACTGAACATTATCCGTGACTATGAGGTGGTAGAGAAGAAACAAGTCCTGATGCCTGAGGAATTACGTGGCATCGTAAATGCGCCAATCCCAAATGTATCACCAACAATGAGCCAATGACCACCCTGTTTCATGTAATTGACAAAGAACATGGAATCTTGAAATGTCATTACTGCGAAAAGGAACAAAGTAAAGAAGGTATCAAACTACTGTAATGAATATGAAACAAGACTGGAAACCGGGAACTATGATTTACCCTCTTCCGGCCCTACTGGTAAGTTGCGGAAGTACGGAAGAAGAATATAACATTATCACAGTGGCATGGGCAGGTACTATTTGTACCAACCCCGCCATGTGTTATATATCCGTGCGTCCGGAACGCCATTCCTACCCCATTCTGAAACGGAATATGGAATTCGTCATCAACCTTACTACCAAAAGCATGGCATTCGCTACCGACTGGTGCGGAGTGCGTTCGGGCAAAGATTATAATAAATTTGAAGAAATGAAGCTGACCCCGGGAAAAGCAAAAATAGTCAGTGCTCCCATCATCGAAGAATCCCCGCTCTGTATAGAATGCAGAGTAAAGGAAATCATCTCACTAGGATCTCATGATATGTTCATAGCCGATGTGGTAAATGTAAAAGCCGACGATAAATACCTGAATGCGGAAACAGGAAAATTCGAATTATCCGAAGCTAACCCGTTAGTCTATGTTCATGGCGGATATTTTGAACTAGGACCGAAAATCGGGAAGTTTGGCTGGTCTGTAGAAAAGAACAGATCACAGACCAAGGAAAAATCCTAAAAATATCTCATGAAGAAACTCCTTTTATTAATCGCTTTATTACTTCCTGCCCTGTTCGTTACAGCACAAGGAATAAAGAATGGTCTGAAAGAGGAACCTAAGATCAATGTGGGAATAAAGGAGGTTTCAACTCTTCCATGTATTTTACCAGTCGGTTAGAACTAGATGGAGAACGAATGGAAGATGTACAAAATAATTATAAAGTAGGCTATTTTGCCGCCATGTTTTTTCGGGTGCACATGAAAAGGCATTTCATCCAACCCGAAATTATGTATAATATTTATAAAGGTGAAATAGCTTTCAATAAAAATCAAAATAAAGAAAACACCCTTCCCGAGCTTGCTAAACTGAACAGCACGATTCACTCTTTGGAACTACCTATATTATATGGTTATAGTTTTGTAAAAAGCAGGCCTTACGGCATGGCACTTTTTATCGGTCCCAAACTGGAATATGTATGGAAACATAAGACTTCCGAAGAGTTTGAAGGATTTGGATATTCTGGTATAAAAGAAGAATTACACCCCATTAATATAAGTTCTGTTATCGGATTAGGAGTAAATATTGCTAATATATTCTTTGATTTCCGGTATGAAATCGGACTCACCAATATCTCCAAATCAATCATTTATAAAAAAGACACAGATGGAATAATGTCCCAAGAAAAAGGTATCTTCATTAACCGACACCGCAATGTGCTAAGCTTCTCGCTAGGAGTTATTTTCTAAAGTAGGAAGCTTCCTCTAAGTAGATATCATAATGCCACATTTATATCCTTTTCTTTCCTCAAAACGCCCTTATCTTCAACTCTTTCAGCAGCTTCAGACCTTACTACACGACAAAAAGAAAGTCATATATCTTTTTCCGTAACCTCACCAAATATTTTCCTCTAAATAATTTCCTTATATTCTAAAATTACTTAACTTTGTGAACTCAGAATCGAATATCGCACATAAACTTATTATAAAAAGAAATGAAAAGAGACGATTTGATTTTCGACATTATCGAAAAAGAGCATCAACGCCAGCTCAAAGGTATCGAGCTGATCGCATCCGAAAACTTTGTTAGTGACCAAGTAATGCAAGCCATGGGTTCTTGCCTTACCAACAAGTATGCTGAAGGGTATCCCGGCAAGCGCTACTATGGCGGTTGCGAAGTGGTAGACCAGAGCGAACAAATCGCTATCGACAGACTGAAACAAATATTTGGAGCAGAATGGGCTAATGTACAACCTCACTCCGGAGCACAGGCTAATGCTGCTGTATTTCTGGCCGTTTTGAATCCGGGTGATAAATTTATGGGATTAAATTTGGCCCATGGTGGTCACTTGTCACATGGTTCATTGGTAAACACATCCGGAATTATTTATACTCCGTGTGAATACAACCTGAACAAAGAAACAGGTCGTGTAGATTACGATCAGATGGAAGAAATCGCATTACGTGAAAAACCCAAAATGATTATCGGTGGCGGTTCTGCATATTCTCGCGAGTGGGACTACAAACGTATGCGTGAAATCGCAGATAAAGTGAGCCATCCTGATGATCGATATGGCCCACCCTGCCGGACTGATTGCTGCCGGACTGTTGGACAACCCGGTTAAATATGCTCATATCGTCACTTCAACAACCCATAAAACCCTTCGTGGCCCTCGTGGCGGTGTCATCATGATGGGTAAAGACTTCCCTAACCCATGGGGCAAGAAAACTCCAAAAGGTGAAATCAAGATGATGTCACAACTTTTGGATTCTGCTGTATTCCCTGGTATACAAGGTGGCCCGTTGGAACATGTCATCGCAGCCAAAGCTGTTGCATTCGGTGAATGTTTACAGCCGGAATACAAAGAATATCAAACACAAGTAAAAAAGAATGCAGCCGTATTGGCACAGGCTTTGATTGACCGTGGCTTTACGATCGTTTCCGGTGGTACAGACAACCACTCCATGCTGGTAGACCTGCGTACCAAATACCCTGATCTGACAGGCAAAGTAGCAGAAAAAGCATTGGTTGCTGCTGATATCACTGTAAACAAGAACATGGTCCCATTTGACAGCCGTTCTGCTTTCCAAACTTCAGGTATCCGTTTGGGAACTCCCGCTATCACAACTCGCGGAGCAAAGAAGACTTGATGTTGGAAATCGCCGAAATGATTGAGACAGTTCTTTCAAACGTAGACAATGAAGAAGTAATCGCACAAGTTCGTGCACGCGTAAACGAAACAATGAAGAAATATCCTATTTTCGCTTACTAATCAACGACTTCTATCAATATACTCATAAAAGACTTTGGAGTTTTTGAAAAAGCTTTATCCTTCTTCAAGAACTTCAAAGTTTTTTATAAAACATCCAGACCATTTAAAAAGAGTAATAGAAAAGTATTTTTATCAGCATTCCCCACAGAAATCAGTATAAATTTCTACCTTTGCAGACAATTTATCCGTTAATGACGAATGAAAGGAACTAAGAATCTGACTCAAGGCCCTATCCTAAAGCAATTGTTTACTTTGGCAATGCCCATTATGGCTACTTCATTCATACAAATGGCATATAGTCTGACCGACATGGCTTGGGTAGGAAGAATAGGAAGTGAGGCAATAGCCGCCGTAGGTTCGGTAGGAATTCTTACATGGATGTCCACATCTATCTCTCTTCTGAACAAAGTAGGTTCGGAAGTCAGCGTAGGACAAGCCATCGGGGCACAAAACGAGCAAGCTGCCCGTGCATTCGCATCACATAATCTTACCTTGTCCTTACTTATATCATTGAGCTGGGGAGCATTGTTATTTATCTTTGCCACCCCTATTATCAGTATCTATGAACTAGAACCTCATATAGCCAAGATGGCTGTGGAATATCTACGGATTATAGCAACCGCCTTTCCATTCGTCTTTTTATCAGCTGCCTTTACAGGGATATTCAATGCCGCCGGACGAAGCAAAATACCTTTTTCCATTAACGGTATCGGACTGATTACAAATATAATACTGGATCCTATCTTTATCTTTGGTTTAAGCTGGGGAACTACGGGAGCAGCAATTGCCACTTGGCTGGCCGAAGCTACGGTATGCATACTGTTTATCTATCAATTGAAACAAAAGAAAATATTATGGGATGATTTTCGGTTATTTACTAAACTGAAAAAACAATATACACGCCACATTTTGAAAATAGGATTACCAGTAGCGGCACTCAATACATTATTCGCTTTCGTCAATATGTTTCTCGGAAGAACCGCCACAGAACAAGGTGGTCATTTAGGGCTGATGGCACTCACCACCGGAGGACAAATCGAAGCTATCACCTGGAACACCTCCCAAGGCTTTTCTACAGCTCTCAGTGCCTTTGTAGCTCAGAATTATGCAGCGCGGCAAATCTCCCGTGTGCTGAAAGCCTATCGCACCACTTTATGGATGACATTTATATTCGGATCTTTCTGCACATTCCTTTTTATATGTTATGGAAACGAAATATTTTCTATCTTTGTTCCTGAAAAAGCAGCTTACGAAACCGGCGGTGTCTTTCTACGTATTGACGGATACTCGCAACTATTTATGATGCTGGAAATTACCATACAGGGCGTATTTTATGGGATGGGGCGCACCATGCCTCCTGCCGTAATCAGCGTCACCTGTAACTATCTGCGCATCCCGATGGCACTGTTGTTTGTATCATGGGGCTGGGGTTTGCCGGGTATTTGGTGGAGCATAAGCATCACTAGCACTATGAAAGGAATTATTTGTCTGATCTGGTTTATGCTTATCAAGAAGAAAGCTTTAAATTATCAGGCCGTTTAATGAACAATTTTTGCATTAAGTCATTAATATATTAAAATGAACATGATTATGAAAAAGACTAAAATTATGGCTTTATTACTGAGTGCTACATTAGTATTCAGTGGATGTGGTAACATGAATAATACCGCTAAAGGCGGTCTGATCGGCGGCGGCGGCGGTGCAGCATTGGGAGCAATTATCGGCGGAATAGCCGGACATGGTAAAGGTGCGGCTATTGGTGCGGCAGTAGGTGCGGCAGTAGGTACAGGTGCCGGTGTGTTAATTGGGAAAAAAATGGATAAAGCAGCAGAAGAAGCTGCTCAAATCCAAGGAGCACAGGTAGAACAAGTAACAGATAACAATGGCCTTCAGGCTGTAAAAGTTACTTTTGATTCCGGTATTCTCTTCAATACAGGAAATGCAGCCTTGAGTGCACAAGCGAAATCAGCCTTGAGCAAGTTTGCAAACAACGTATTGAACCAGAACAGAGATATGGATGTATCCATTTATGGATATACAGACAACCAGGGCTGGAGAAACAGTACAGCTGAACAAAGTATCCAAAAAAACCTCAATCTGTCACAAGAACGCGCTCAAAGTGTGGCTAGTTATCTGTTGGGTTGCGGTGTAAGTAATTCCCAGATCAAGTCCGTAGAAGGCTTGGGTCAAGCAGATCCGATAGGTAATAATGACACAGCCGAGGGACGCCAGCAGAACCGTCGTGTAGAAGTATATATGTATGCCAGCCAACAGATGATTCAGCAAGCGGAAGCAGGAACACTGAAATGATATCAATGACGTTATTGTAGAGCGTATCCAATACGCCCGAACCAACGGTCACAACATTGGGAATAACATATAAAATAAACCAATTTCGGACAGGTTATTTCTGCCCGAAATTGCTTTTAATACACAAGCATGAAAAAAAAGATTTTAAAATTCATCCGCAATCTGCTGCTTTTTTTCTTTGGTTCTTCCATTCTCGCAGTTATCGTTTTACGATTTATTCCGGTTTACTTTACCCCGTTGATGTTTATCCGTACTACCCAGCAAATCATTCATGGAGAAGATATAAAGTGGAAACACTCTTGGCTACCTAAAGAAAACATATCCCCTCATCTGTCTATGGCTGTTATTGCCTCTGAAGACAATCGCTTTGCCGAGCATAATGGTTTTGACTTCAAAGAAATAGAGAAAGCCTTAAAAGAAAACAAGAACCGAAAACGCCCTCGAGGTGCCAGTACTATCAGCCAACAGACAGCCAAAAACATTTTCTTGTGGCCTGCTTCTTCTTGGATCAGGAAAGGACTTGAAGTGTATTTCACCACCTTGATAGAACTATTTTGGAACAAGGAACGGATTATGGAAGTCTATCTGAACTCTATAGAAATGGGAAATGGTATCTATGGTGCCGAAGCAGTAGCTCGTGAACACTTTCACAAGAATGCCAGCAAACTGACACCGGAAGAATGCGCACTAATTGCAGCCAGCCTTCCCAATCCTCGCAAATTCAATTCAAGCAGACCTGGCAACTACATGCTTAAAAGACAAAAGAAGATACTTTATCTTATGAAATGCGTCCCTACATTTCCGCCCAAACAAGATACGTCCTCTACGGTTTCAAAGAAGAAAAAGAAATAACCCGCACCCCCGTGTGGGCTTTCTTATTTTTAGAGTATTCAAAGAGAGTCTGAGAATCTAGAATAACTTTCTTCATGACCGATGAAGCATGAAGCAAATGCAATTTACCATCCACCCAACAAGCAAATCCTGTATGCACCACATCCAGCCCTTTTATATTGGTAGTAATCGCTATGATATCCCCATTCTTTATGTCCAACTCCTCAGAAGAAACGTTCAGACTTGTTTTAGGAATATAAGAAACAGGAACATTTTTCCATTTTCTCTCTATTTCAATCATCTGGGATATCATGGAAGGATTATTTTTCAACCGGTGATAATTGTCAGAGTGTGTGGACATAAAATCCAAATTCAAGATTTGTGATACAGCAAGCCCTAATTCCCCTGTACGTTCATGTACAATTCCTTTCTGTTCGTTATCCTTAATCCAATCACTGAAGTAATGTAAACGCGAGACATAACCGGCTTGTTTTCCATTCCGATAGCGGATACACAGCAACGCTTTTTTTGTAACTTTCAAAGTCACTTTTCCCATACTTGTCAGCGAGACTCAATGCAAGTACTGTTTCAACTAATGTGGTACAATCCACCTTATCCAAATGAACAACTAATCTCTCTTCATCTGTCCCATCCAATGTATTCGCTACGTATGGAACCCCTAATAGATTTTGGGCAAAAAACAATATCCTACAACTATCGGCCGGCAACCGGGCAGCTTTTTGAAGCAGACTCTCGACTTTTATACTGTCATTTTCTGATGCTGAAACGATACAAGGCATTATTCCTAAAATCATTCCCAGCAACCACGGATACAGCTTTCTCATATATTTTTTCTTATCTACCTGTTTTTTCTGCATGGCAACAAAGATAACACATAACTGAATGAATGCAAATTTTAAAAGAATGAAAAGATAAAAACATCCGCCATGACAAATTCAACACTTGCCATAGCGGATAAAAAAAGCTATATAGCACCTTTAAATCATGCAGTAAACTCTGTTCTTTCCAAATAAGCTATAACATCACCTTTATTAACTACAGCTCCTTGTTGGGCGCAAACTTCTACAATACGTCCTGTAAAATTAGCAAAAATCTTTTCATACTCTCCCCACGGAGTGGAAATATAACAGAACACTTCATCATGCTGGTATTTCCGTCCGACAAACGGTGCCATAGAAGGACCTTCCACGGAAACTTCCCATAAAATCTGCCCCTTATCCGGTGCAATAATAGGATCTGCCTTAGCACGCTTATATTTTCGGATCGTTTCCTCATCGAAGCCACTTTTTACCATAGCCGCATCCTGAGCACGTTGTAAATCATCCATAAAACGTTTCTTGGCTACACCCGATTTATAATCACGGTATTGCCGGTCATGCATAGCCAGTTCAAACAACTCTTCCTCATCCTCACCATATTCCCATCCATTATCATCCATCTCCTTACGGTACTTGTCCAGTTCATCAGGATAGTTCACCTGAGGATCTTCATCAGTGAATTCGTAGCCTTTACTTTTCGCCAGTTCGATTATTTCAGGAGCCAACGCACCCGGCAATTTTCCACTTTTTCCCAAAATCATATCCCATGTATGGTTATCAATCATCGTCCATCTCTCCTCTCCCTTCACCAATTGCATAACATTCATCAAAGCCACATTCTTCACATATTGGCTAAACGGTGTTACTAAAGGTGGATATCCCAATTTCGGCCATACGTATTCCACTTCTTCAAACAGCATCACTACCAAATCATCCAAACTCATAGGTTCCTTTCCCTGTCCTTTCAGAATCAGATTGATGCCCGAATGCACCCCTTTCAGATCGGCCATCATTGAACCCATCATGCCACCGGGAAGTCCACATCCCAGCAGCAAGGAAGACATATGTTTGTTGGTAGGATCAATAAAATATCCCAAAAAATCATCAATAAATTCCTGCGTCATGCTACGCGCTTTCATATAAGCCTTCATATTGATTTCAGGTACCTGAAAACCTGCATTTTTCAACATAGCCTGTACAGAAATTACGTCAGGATGCACTTTTCCCCATGACAACGGCTCCATAGCGACATCAATGATATCCGCACCATTCTCACAAACTTCCAAAATAGATGCCATAGATAACCCAGGACCGGAATGTCCATGATATTGTACAATGACTTCAGGATGTTTATCTTTGATATTTCTCACCAACTGCCCCAACATTTCAGGACGGCCGATACCTGCCATATCTTTCAAACAGATTTCGGGTGCCCCCGCTTCTATTAACTGGTCGGCAATATAAGAATAATAATCCACCGTATGTACAGGAGAATAAGTGATGCAAAGAGTGGCTTGAGGAATCATCCCCGCTTCTTTAGCATATTTTATGGAAGGAATAATATTACGAACTTCATTCAAACCACAAAAAATACGAGTAATATCCACTCCTTGCGCATGTTTTACCCTATACATCAACCGACGTACATCAGCTGGGACAGGATACATTCGCAATGCATTTAAACCACGGTCCAACATATGCGTCTGAATACCCGCCTCACGTAAAGGCTTGGTAAATGTACGCACTGCCTTGTTAGGATTCTCACCATACAGCAAGTTCACTTGTTCAAAAGCACCTCCATTAGTTTCGACTCGGGCAAAACACCCCATTTCAACGATTAGAGGAGCAATTTTGGCTAACTGATCAGCTCTGGGCTGGTACTTCCCTGATGACTGCCACATATCGCGGTAGACCAAACTGAATTTGATTTCTTTTTTCATAATTATTACTTGATTTAAAGGTGTCTTGTCCTTTTGCAAATATAACAAATGAATAAAAATAAAGTTAATATTCGAAGCTGTTTTTTAGCTTCCAAAAACATGTTTAATATCATATTGTAAACCAATAAAAACAAAAAGGCAGAGCAAAAGAATTTCACTCTACCTTTTTGATAATTTTCCCCCTTGGATTATACAAAATCACGGAGCTGTCCCTGCAAGCGTTGTCTGGTAAAAAAAATTCTGCTTTTTACAGTACCCAACGGCAATCCCAGCTTTTCGGCAATCTCACGATATTTAAATCCCGACACATGCATAGCGAATGGAATACGGTATTCTTTAGGAAGCAAACCGACTATACGATGTATTTCTTTCATGTCATAGCTCCCTCGGTACTATCAAAGCCGGAATCCTGAGGCATACTTAAATGGTAGAGATTGTCTGTATGGTCCACAAATGTCTGGTCACGCACTATTTTCCTATAATTGTTTATAAAGATGTTACGCATAATGGTATACATCCATCCCTTAAAGTTTGTATCGGGGATATACTTGTCTTCATTATCCAGCGCTTTCAATGAAGTTTCTTGTAGCAGGTCATTAGCCTCCTCACGGTCGGCTGTGAGTTTGTATGCAAACCGAAGTAATTCTTCTTGCACACCCAGCAGGTTCTTTTTAAAACTAACGCTATTCATAAGTCTTTCAGTTTAGGTTCATATTCTTTTTCCATGCTCTCGGTAATGCAAGGATAGCGCATTTTAAATAGGTGTCAAAGAAAAAACTATCAAAATAGGGGGTAAAAACCGTCATTTATCAGTTTTTACCCCCTATTTTGATAGTTTTCAGGTGCTATTTAGCGTTGTTCCCCCTTTAAAATTGGTAAACAGATACTATATTTAACAGCTAAAATACGCGCCAAAAACACAGTACTACCTCCTATTATCTGGCAAATAAAGGCTTCCAGACCAAACAGATCACATATCCAATAGGCCAATCCCCCCACCACACAGGCCATTGCATAAATTTCTTTACGAAAAATAAGCGGAATTTCATTAATAAAAACATCGCGGAGTACACCACCTGCGGCCCCAGTGATACTACCCATGATTATAGCTACCCAAAAAGGATATCCGAGAGCAATACTTTTGCCTACTCCCACTACTGTAAATAGTGCCAGACCGATGCTGTCGAACAGGAAAAAAGTGTTATGCATATGAATCAGATACTTGCCGAAAGCAATTACCCAAAACAATGCAAGTCCTGTACATATTAAATATATAGGGTCGGTCATCCAACCCGGAGTCACATCTAGAAGCACATCACGGATAGTACCTCCTCCGATAGCCGTTGCCAAACCCACTACATATGCACCAAACCAGTCAAACTGTTTGGCAGACGCCAATCTGATACCACTGATGGCAAAGGCAAACGTGCCTATAAAATCTAAAACTTGAACAAATGTTAGCATAATGGTTGTTATTTGTCTGCAAAGTAACGAATAAATTCGATAAGAAAATATATTTTTGTGTTCAGAAAATAGCTTAAAATAAGATGAAAGTAACAATTATCGCAGGTGCACGTCCCAATTTCATGAAAATTGCCCCATTAATGCGTGCTATCAAGGCTGCAAAGGCAGCAGGAAAAAATATCACTGCCCGTCTGGTCTACACAGGTTCGGACGAAGATAAAAGTTTGGAACCTTCTCTGTTTACAGACCTGGATATGCCGCGTCCCGATGTATATCTGCATGTAGATAATACAGATTTTTTCCAGCGAATGGCAGGTATATTGGTAGCTTTCGCCCGCGAACTGGAACAGCATCCTGCACAGGTAGTACTTGTAGTGGATGACCTGACTCCTACTATGGCGTGCTCTATCGTAGCTAAAAAGAAAGGGATAAAAGTCGCTCATCTAGTGGCCGGAACCCGCTCTTTCGATATGGATATGCCAAAGGAAGTGAACAGCATGATAACAGATGGCTTGTCCGATTATCTGTTCACGGCCGGAATGGTAGCCAACCGCAATCTGAATCAAACAGGAACCGAACAGGCACATGTACATTTTGTAGGAAACATCCTGATTGATACGCTGCGTTATAACCGTACCCGTTTACAGCGCCCGGTAGCGTTCTCCATTATGGGACTGAAAGAAAAAGAATACATCTTGCTAACATTGAACAAACATTCATTGCTAAACAAGGACACAACACTGAAAGCCATCTTCCGCACTATACTGGAAAAAACAGACAAGCCGATCGTGGCGCCGCTCCATACATATGTAAAAAACAAGCTGTCTGCTTTAGGAATTACTTCCGAAAGGTTATATATATTACCACCGCAACCTTATTTGTCATTCGGATATTTAGTGAACCATGCCTGGGGTATCATTACAGATTCGGGCAATGTAGCGGAAGAAGCTACTTTTTTAGGAATCCCCTGCATGACATTAAGCACGTATGCAGAACATCCCGAAACAGTGACAATCGGCACAAACCGGCTGGTGGGGGAAAACCCTGAAATCCTGGCAGACGCCCTTGACATTCTGAATAAAGGAGAATGGCAGAAGGGACATTTGCCGGAACGTTGGGATGGACACGCTGCAGAAAGAATTGTACAAACATTGCTGGGTGAACATAACTAAAATGGAGAACCAATAAAAACACGGATGCCGCAGAATATCAAATTCTACGGCATCCGTGTTTTTATTGGTTCTCCATCGATATCGCTTACACTCTCCTTTCTTACCAAGTATAATTCAAACCAAAACTAAGCAATTCCTGCAACTGGAAATAACTCTTGTTATCTTCTGTCAGTATCACACCGTCATCATAACGCGCATGAACAAACAACTTAGTAGACAAATAACGGTTCAACACAAAATTAAATGTATTTTCCCAACTGGCAATTACGGTGTCATAAGTTGTAAAGTACTCCAATTTAGACTCCCACACAATACTGGGGATAATTGTCCAAGTCAGATTACCTGTAAATTTCGAACCGAAGAGATTCGCTGTTTTATGCCCCGGATCCACATTAAAAGCACCCGGATCAGTTATCTTATCATTGCTGATATACATAAAAGTATACGCCAGTGGAGATCCCAACAAAGACAATGAATAATTCTTCTTATTCTGCTTAAAGTCCATACCGAGGGTTATATCCAATTGGGCGGGAGACAGAAAATTAGAAATCATATCATTCGTATTCGTCTTATAATTTCCAAAGAACTGAGTCTTGAACTCGCCCGCCAAAGTATAATACCAGTTTTTGAAGGCTTTTACACCCAGTTTACTGCTTAAACGAAGCAAGTCGGCATTCGTCTTATACTTATGCACTGTATCTGACGGTGCTGTAACAAAACCCAATTTTATTTCCAGCTTATTTTCAAACTCTATACGCTGGCGGTCATCAAAATTAGCTTCCAGCACTAAGCCGGACAACAGCGCATTAGTACTTTCACCACCTTTATACCAGTTATCTGAAATATAATGTTGTGTGAACTGAACATACCCATTCCCCTTATGCGTCCAAAAGTTAGGGCGTACCACCAACAATTCATTATCCGTAGTCAAGCTTTCCACCGGTGTTTCCGGTTGAAGGAAACTTTTGATTCTCTCTTTCCTTGGTCTTTTTACTATCTGATTATTTTCCAGTGGTTTCAAATCAGCCAAATAAAGTTCGTTATTCACCAATCTGCCCGGATATTGCAAATAATAATTCCTTAATATATTATTCGACCAACGGTCAGCAGCGGCCAAGGTTTCCAAATCGGGCAGTTGATATATAGCTGCAGATGCAGAGTCACGCTTTCCCATATATAGCGAATCGACAGCTGTCATTATTTTCGTATCCGGACTCCATTTTATTTCAAAAATTTCTTTTATAGGAGCTTCATAATAAGTGGGCGGAACAAACAACTTATAAAAAGCCGGATTAGGACGTACCCGCCGGGGCGCCGGAATATTCAAATCATCCCACAGCCTGAAATAAGCAAAATAAGATGCGCTTAATGCAGACAATGAATCAGAATAGGCTTTCACAGCCGGATTTTCTTTCGTCTTGGCTATTTTCTGTGCCGGCACTTCTTCCATACAGAATACAGCAAGTATTATAGCCAAACATATACTTTTTCTCATACTAATTTTAGTTTTGTGCAAAAGTACACTTAATTTTCCTTTTCCCCAAAAACTGTTTCCTTTATATAGTAACGAATGATAAATTCAGTTTCATCAAATGATTTTTTAAAGCATATCCGACAATATTGAAAAAGATTTTGTAATTTTGCAACTTTGATAAATATTGCGATTTTGATAATTAAGAAAATAACATTTAAAAATATTAAGTCGTGGGAGAAACTAAGTATATCTTCGTAACTGGTGGTGTTGCCTCCTCATTAGGTAAAGGTATTATTTCATCATCAATAGGTAAATTACTGCAAGCCAGAGGCTATAATGTAACAATTCAGAAGTTCGATCCGTATATCAATATTGATCCGGGAACTTTGAATCCTTATGAACATGGTGAATGTTATGTAACGGTAGACGGACACGAAGCCGACCTCGATTTGGGACATTACGAACGTTTTTTGGGCATCCAGACAACTAAAGCCAATAACATTACAACAGGACGTATTTACAAAAGTGTTATTGACAAAGAACGCCGTGGTGACTATTTGGGAAAGACTATTCAGGTCATCCCCCATATCACCGATGAGATCAAACGCAATGTAAAATTATTGGGAAGCAAATATAAATTTGATTTTGTCATTACCGAAATCGGTGGTACCGTAGGTGATATTGAATCACTTCCTTATTTGGAAAGTATCCGCCAATTGAAATGGGAAATGGGACGTAATGCGTTGTGCGTACACCTTACTTATGTTCCTTATCTGGCTGCAGCAGGCGAATTGAAGACCAAACCTACCCAGCACTCTGTAAAAGAGCTGCAATCTGTTGGTATTCAACCAGATGTATTGGTATTGCGTACCGAGCACGAATTGAGCACAAACTTGAAAAAGAAAGTTGCTCTGTTCTGTAACGTAGATGAAAATGCTGTGGTGCAGTCTATCGATATGCCCACCATTTATGAAGTACCTTTGCGTATGCAAGAGCAGGGACTGGATGTAACCATTCTCCAAAAGATGGGATTGCCCGTGGGTGAAACTCCAACCCTCGGTCCATGGAGAGATTTTCTAGATCGCCGTCATAAGGCAACTGAGAAAGTAAAAATTGGATTGGTTGGTAAATACGATTTGCAAGACGCTTATAAATCTATCCTTGAAGCCTTGTCACAAGCCGCCACTTACAATGACCGCAAAGCGGATATCCACTTCATAAACAGCGAGAAACTGACAGATGCTAATGTAGAAGAGCAGATTAAGGATATGGATGGTATCATCATCTGCCCGGGATTCGGACAACGTGGCATAGAAGGTAAGTTCGTTGCTATCAAATATGCACGTACACACAATGTGCCGACTTTTGGTATCTGTCTAGGTATGCAGTGCATGGCTATTGAGTTTGCCCGTAACGTGCTAGGTTATACAGATGCCAACAGCCGCGAAATGGATGAAAAAACGCCACACAACGTGATAGACATTATGGAAGAACAGAAAGCTATCACCAATATGGGCGGCACTATGCGCCTGGGAGCCTATGAATGTATCCTTGACCAACACTCAAAGACTTTTGAAGCCTATAAAAGCGAACACATACAGGAACGCCACCGTCACCGCTACGAATTCAACAATGACTATAAGCAGGAGTACGAAAAGCGGGTATGAAATGCGTGGGTATCAATCCGGAATCCGATTTAGTGGAAATAATTGAAATCCCGACATTAAAATGGTTCATCGGAGTACAGTTCCATCCCGAGTACAGCAGTACAGTATTGAAACCACATCCTTTATTCCTGTCATTTATCAAAGCGGCAATAGACAAATAAGAAACGAGAATTATAATATAATAAGGTAAACAAGTAAAAATGGACAAAAACACTTTAGTGGGATTCGCCCTGATTGGTGCAGTTGTGATAGGATTCAGCATCTACAACCGTCCTAGCCAGGAAGAAATGGCACGTGCCAAACATTATCAGGATTCCATTCAGGCGATAGCCCAAAAAGAGGCCGAACGACTGGCACAGGCTGCCACGGCACAGAGTCAGAATGCAACATTGCATTTAGACTCTACCTCTATGTTCTATGGCGCAAACCAAGGTACGGAACAGCTAACGACACTGGAAAATAATGTAGTAAAACTGACTTTCACCAATAAAGGTGGACGGGTGTGCGCAGCCATATTAAAAGATTATAATGGACAGGACGGCAAGCCTTTGATGTTATTTGATGAAAAAGATTCGGGCATGAATTTCGCTTTCGAAGGAAAGAATGAAAATATTTTGACCGAGGATATGTATTTCCAACCTACCAACGTAACAGACAGCACTGTAACTATGCGTTTGGCAGCAAACAATGGAGGCTATATAGATTTCGATTACAAACTTTTACCGGATGCTTACATGGTGAATTTCACTATTCGCGCAAACGGCATGCAGAATTTCTTCCCTCCTGCCCTGAACACAGTCAATATAAACTGGCGTCAACGGGCACGCCAGCTTGAAAAAGGTTTCAGCTTCGAACAGCGCTATACTTCGCTCACCTACAAGCCGGTAGAAAAAAGTTCAGACTATCTGAACGAAATGAAAGAAGCAAAAGAAGATGTTACCGACCGTTTGGATTGGATTGCTTTCAAGAATCAGTTCTTCTCAAGCGTACTTATTGCCGATCAAGATTTTGATAAAGCTTCCCTAACCTCTACCCCCCAACAGGAAGGAAGCGGATATATGAAGAACTATACCGCGGACATGACAACTTTCTTTGATCCTACCGGAAAGCAGCCTACCGATATGCAGTTCTACTTCGGTCCGAACCATTTCAAGACTTTGCTGAACAGCAATGATCTAAGCCTTTCCCAAAAAGATTTGGAACTGGAAGACCTGGTTTATTTGGGCTGGCCCATTATCCGCTGGGTAAACCGCTGGTTCACTATTAATTTGTTTGATTGGCTCTCAGGGTGGGGACTGAGCATGGGTGTCGTATTGCTGCTGATGACGATTATCGTCAAAGTGTTAGTTTATCCGGCTACCTACAAATCATATATGTCCTCTGCCAAGATGCGCGTCCTGAAACCCTACATCAACGAGATCAACGCAAAATATCCCAAGAAAGAAGATGCTTTGAAAAAGCAACAGGAAACGATGGCACTTTACAGCAAATACGGAGTAAGCCCTATGGGAGGTTGCTTGCCTATGCTGATCCAAATGCCGGTATTCATGGCTTTATTCTTCTTCGTGCCTAACGCTATTGAGTTGCGCCAACAAAGTTTCTTATGGGCCCCGGACTTGTCCACTTATGATGATATTATCAACTGGGGAACCAACATTCCTCTGCTGGGCAATCATTTAAGCCTCTTCTGTTTGCTGTTCAGTATCACCAATATTCTGAACACCATGTACACCATGAAGCAGCAGGATATGGGACAACAGCAAATGCCGGGTATGAAACTAATGATGTATATCATGCCAGTCATGTTTATTTTCATCTTCAACGGTTATTCATCCGGCTTGAACTACTATTACTTCATTTCCCGGACTGATTGGTATCCTCACCATGGTGATTCTGCGCAAAACAACTGATGAAAAGAAACTCCTTGCCATGTTGGAAGCCCGAAAAGAAAAGAAGAGCCAAAAGAATGGCGGCAAACCGGGTGGCGGACTGATGGCTAAACTGGAAGCTTTACAAAAGGAGCAGGAACGACTGCAACAAGAAAGAATGAATAAAGGGAAAAAATAACGGGTTTACACTTCCTTAAAAAAACAGCGAAGACCGGCATATATAAAAAAACAGCAGTCTTTGCTGTTTTTTTATATATGCCGGTTACCTCTATATTTGCTCTTCTTTGCAAAGACACCCTTCCACAGACACACAAAGAAACAAAACAAATATGCAGGAACATTTCACATCACCGGCTTTTATACGTATTTTTGCAATCAGTTAATCATCAAAAACAATTTTTAGATATGAATAAATCAAGCGCAACCATCATGGCAGCAGCACTTATGCTAGCTTCTTCCTGTACCGAAGTGAAACAGGAAGGACAGGGCTACGAGCCCATTATAGGCAAGCAAGAAATCACCATCAAAGACGGTCGTCTTACTCCCGAAGCCCTGTGGGCAATGGGACGCATAGGCAGTCTGAGTATTTCCCCCGATGGCAAACAGATAGCCTACACCGTAGCCTATTATAGTGTTCCCGAAAACAAAAGCCATCATGTAATTTACGTAATGGATGCCGATGGAAAGAACAACACCCTGCTTACTCAAACAGCATGGAATGAAAGCGAGCCTCAATGGATAAAAGGCGGAACAAAAATCGCATTCTTATGCAATGAAAGTGGTGGCAGCCAAATTTGGGAGATGAATCCTGACGGTACGGAACGCCGTATCATTTCCGATTTCAAAGGAAACATAGAAGGATTCTCTTTTCACCGGATGGCAAAAAGATTCTTTTCATCTCACAAATAAAATACGGCCAACGCACCGTAGACCTCTACCCTGACCTGCCCAAAGCCAGCGGTATCATTGTAAACGACCTGATGTATAAACATTGGGATGAATGGGTAGAAAGTATTCCACATCCTTTTATCGCTGATTTTGATGGTAACATGATGGGAGCAGCCACCGATATCATGGAAGGTGAGCCGTTTGAAGCTCCAATGAAACCTTTCGGAGGTATCGAGCAGCTGGCTTGGAGCAACGACTCTAAACAAATAGCTTACACCAGCCGGAAAAAGCAAGGATTGGCATACGCAGTATCTACCGACTCGGATATATACCTTTATAATATAGAAAAAGGCACAACACTGAACCTGTGCAAACCGAATGGAAAAGATTCAAATGGAACAGATGAAATGAAAGGATATGACACCAATCCTAAATTCAGCCCCAACGGCAAATACATTGCATGGCAAAGCATGGAGCGCGATGGTTACGAAAGTGACCGGAACCGCCTGTGCATCTACAATTTAGATGACGGTCAAAAGACATTTGTTACCGAAAGTTTTGAATCAGGCGTAGATGACTATTGCTGGAACAATGATTCGCAAAGTCTGTACTTTGTCGGTGTATGGCATGGAACCAGCATGGTATACAATGCCAATCTGAATGGTGATATAAAAAACTGACTGATGGCATGTATGACTACGGATCAGTAGCCATGGCGGGCGATAAAATAATTACCAAACGTCACTCTATCAGTGCCGCCGATGAAATCTACACCCCTCACTCCTGCCGACGGGCAAGTGGCGCAACTCTCACACGAGAATGATCACATCTTTAAACAGCTGAATTTGGGCAAAGTGGAGGAAAGATGGACCAAAACTACTGATGGCAAGCAAATGCTTTCATGGGTGATCTATCCCGTCAATTTTGACGCAAACAAGAAGTATCCTACTTTATTATTCTGTGAAGGTGGCCCGCAAAGTCCCGTCAGCCAATTCTGGAGCTACCGCTGGAACTTCCAGATTATGGCAGCCAACGATTATATTATCATCGCTCCGAATCGTCGTGGGCTACCTGGATTCGGCATGGAATGGTTGGAACAAATTAGCGGTGACTATGGAGGTCAATGTATGAAAGACTATTTGTCAGCCATAGATGATATTTCAAAAGAACCATATGTAGATACTAATCGTTTGGGATGCGTAGGTGCCAGCTTCGGCGGATTCTCCGTCTATTGGCTGGCGGGACACCATGACAAACGTTTTAAAGCATTTATCGCACACGATGGTATATTCAATATGGAGCAGCAATATCTGGAAACAGAAGAAATGTGGTTCGCCCAACTGGGATATGGGTGGTGCATATTGGGACAAAAACAATGCAACGGCACAACGTACCTTTGCCAACTCTCCTCATCGTTTCGTTGATAAATGGGACACTCCCATTCTCTGCATTCACGGTGAAAAGGATTATAGAATTCTTGCTTCACAAGGTATGTCGGCGTTCAATGCAGCTGTATTGCGCGGTGTTCCGGCCGAACTTTTTTATTATATCCGGATGAGAATCATTGGGTATTGAAACCGCAAAATGGGGTGTTATGGCAACGCACTTTCTTTAGTTGGTTAGATAAATGGCTCAAATAACGCCTAAATTACCGCAATATTATCCGTTATTAGAACTATATAGTATAATTTTCAATTTTTGTGTTACCTTTGTAATGTCAAACAAAAAATGAACATTAAGTGATATTTGTTAAGCGACCTTTTATTAGGTGAGTAAACAATAGCTTGTGAAAGTAGTTGTTTACAGTGTTAGTATATAAATAACTTTTTATTCCCCGTGCTTTGTGAGCGCACAAAGCTGGATGATTACAAAATAATAAAGTGATTATTTTTTTTTCGTGATACCGGCTTGTGATAAGTCGGTATCATTTTTTATTCCAGCAAACCAACATCATACTCATTATTATTCTGGAATGCTTATGCCCTCATGCTCTCATTTTACATATAACAATCTAATTATAAATAGCTTACATGATTATAGTAAAAAATATTTGCTCTCACTTATGCCCTCATACCCTCACTTTATATTTTAAAGCAGATTTTCGCATAATACGCTTGCTGTCAACTATATATTCTTTTTTATAAAGTATTCCTGTTTGATATAAAGCAGGGTACTTTCAGACTTTTTCATTTCAAAAATGCATATGAAAGAGATGTACTTCCACGAAATAGCAGTTTACAGAGTTCCGATATCGATAAAAAGATCAAAACGTTTTTAAAAAAGCTCGTTATCTTTTCCAAAAAGTTCCTGTTGTTATTTGAAAAGCTCTTGATCTTTTTTAAAAAAAACGTCCTTATATTTGGGGGATTTATATGATTCACACTCACATACATACGCACAAACCCGTACATACATATGCGTAACTTCATGTAGACATACGTGCGTTAGAGATTTTATATGATCACATCTATTGAAAAAAACTCTTTTATTCAATATCACTTCGCCGATACAATAATAAAGAGGCTGAATCAAATTTATCTTGAATTTCAGCCTTTTTATTCATCAATACAACATTGGGAAATCGGACTACAGTAAGCATTCGGCCTCGTGCGTGTTTTTTTCCCCTCTTTTCCTTCCTACCTTTGTGGCTTCATTATAATCTTAATCCATTATGTGTTCAGTATTAGAATTTTCTAGCGAAAGTGATAAACTACGTACTCTCTTTTCCGAGTCTAACCATTTTGATTCTGTTCTTTTCATATTTGATGGCGGCCGTCGTTATAAAGTTTCGTCTTCCAGCCTTGGTATCCATTCCCCTCAGGACCTACTTCTCCCTTTAGGTCTTAGCCTTTTCCGCAGCAGTCCTTTTTGGTCTTATTACCTTTATCCCCAAGGTTGTAATTTCCATAAAGGTATTGACGGTCTTTGTGGCGAGGTCATCCGACACACGGGTTCCTGCGTGTCAGAGCAGAGCTGTCATATTTTTCCCGACCGCTCCCGTAGCAGGTTGCATATCCTTTATCGGTGCGACGACGAATACCGTCTGGAATGCCGTCGTCTGAATCGCGGTTCCTTCCTCTTGAAAAAGGAGGAACGGAAGAAGGATTTTCTTCAAATTTCCTGGAATCGCCTGAATGAGCTGCTTACTGTTAAAAAGTATCGGAAAACAGTTGAAAAGTAATTCCCCATTCTATAAGCCGTGCAGTTTTATTTTGATAACTTTGCCACATAATAAAAAGTGGATGTACAGTGAAAGAACCGGTTATTACCCTTACTTTGGAAGAGTACGAAGAGTTGCGCAAGGAACATGAATGCCTTGAAAAGGAGCATGCGGAACTTCAGAGAAAATACGAAGCCTCTTTGCAGGAGTATTCCGGCCAGGTCGAAGAAATCTCGGCCTGTACAGCCGTCATTGCCGATCTGAGATGGAAATTGGCTGACTTGACACGCCGTTTATGGGGTAAATCCAGTGAAAAACGTCATCTTCCCGAAGATGCCGGCCAGCTGAGCATCTGTTTCGAGTCTCCGTCCGATGTCAATGACCCGGTAGCGGAAGAACAGAAAACCGCTGGGAAATCCGTCACATCGGAGAATGGCTACAATCGTTTCCGTAAAAGCTTCACGAAAAAGATCACTCCCCACGCCCGTAAGCCCATCGACCCGTCCCTTCCCCGTGAGGAGATTATCATTCCCATGCCGGAAGGCCTTTCGTTGGAGGGAGCGACGAAGCTGGGAGAGGAAGTGAGCGAACAGTATGCTGTCAGTCCCGCCCGATTCTATGTGAAACGCATCATCCGTCCTAAATACCGGCTCGCCGACGGTCGTATCATAACCGCGCTCCCATGCCCGTAATGGCACATCCCCACAGCAATGCCTCGGAAAGTGTACTGGCCCACATTGCTACCGCCAAATATTACGACCACCTGCCTCTGCACAGACAGCTGGATATCTTTGAGCGTGAAGGAATCCATCTGAGTCCTTCCACCGTAAGTAACTGGATGATGGCTGCCGCACAGCGTCTGGAACCAATCTATAATGAACTTCGTGAACTGGTCAAGGACAGCTATTACGTCATGGCCGATGAGACACCCCATCCCGTACTTGAAAGCGACCGGCCCGGTGCTCTTCACCGCGGGTATATGTGGAACTTCTATCTGCCCCGGTTCCATACCCCCTTCTTTGAATATCACAAGGGCCGTGGCAGCAGCGGAATAGACACACTGCTGGCAGGACAGGTCCGGGTGGTACAGAGTGACGGCTTTGCAGTATATGACAAGTTCGACACGCTACCCGGAAAGTTGCATCTGTGCTGCTGGGCGCACGTCAGGCGCAACTTTTTGTGGAAGCGGAAGGAAATGACCCTCCCAGAGCAAGGCATGCACTTGGAAAAATAGGCGGACTGTATGCCGTGGAGGAGAAAATCAGAATGGAACATCTGGAAGGGGAGGCGGTGGTAAAGCTTCGCCGGGAAAAATCGTACCCTATTATCAAAGAACTGGAAAAATGGTGCAAGGAGGAATATGGACATACGGTCGATAAATCGCCTATTGCCAAGGCCATGTTCTATATGTACACACGCTTTGAACAACTGTCCGGATATGTCAATGACGCACAGTTCTGCATTGACAATAATCCGGTGGAGCGTTCTATAAGGCCGTTGACTTTAAACAGAAAAACATACGCTCGTCTCCGGATCACATGAGGCAGCACATGCAGCGGCAATTTTCTTTTTCACTGATGGGATGCTGTAGGGAAAATAAGGTGAACCCACAACTATGGATGCAGGACGTGCTGATTAGGGTACAGGAGAAAGAAAGAGAAGAGAAAAAAACGATTTACACCGATTTACTGCCATTTAATTGGAAAGGATAAACAGGAAAGCTATAATAAAGTCAAAAGCCAGACATGCTTCGTCTGGCTTTTGACTTTATTATAACTTGGAGAGAAACACGCACGAGGCCGAATGCTTACGGACTACATGACCATTCTTGCATTAAGAAAGGCAATTTAATAATGAAACTGCCAAATCTCTAAAAACAACAATATCCATCCGTCTACAGTTTGGTAAATGGATGGATATTGCTTTTTTATTCTTAACCTCTGCCCAAAATAAATGCAAAGAAGCCTTATATTTAATTTTAACAGAAGAAACTTTCTATTTTTTCTGCATTAATCCTTTAAATGCCGTAGGATAAGGAGTTTCAAACTCCATCAACTCTTTTGTTACCGGATGATAGAAACATAACTTGAAGGCATGTAACGCCAATCGTCCTAAAGGATCACACTCACTGCCATAGCGCCGGTCACCAACAACAGGGTGACCTAAATCCAACATATGCACACGAATCTGATTCTTACGTCCTGTTTCCAAATCCAACTCCACCAATGAATATCCATTGGCCCGCTTTTTATTGTTTTATAATGAGTGACCGCAAACTTACCTTCCCCATTGTCTACAGGACTGGAACTGACATACAATTTCCGGTCGGTCAACCAAGACTCTACAGTACCGTAATCTTTCTCCATATCACCAGAAACGATAGACACATAACGGCGGTCCGTCACAATATCATGCCAATTATCACGTAAAGTATTCTGGGTTTTTTTTTTCATCTTTGGCATACATCATCAACCCCGAAGTTTCACGGTCCAGACGATGTACTACAAATACGCGGTTGAAACGATGTGAACGTTTTACATACTCATTCAAAATATGTTGTGCAGTACGCTCCTTCTGATGTTCTGTGCTGACAGAAAGCAGTCCCTCCTTCTTTTCCACCACCAAGATATAAGCATCCTCGTATACCAGTTTCAGCATCGGATGTTTAAACTCACGATTATTCTTCACCTTGGATATCTGCACTTTCATACCTGGTTTCAATGCGAAATTATATTGGGTAGTAATCACATTATCTACCAAAATCACGCGGTTGGCAAGCAACGCCTTTACCTTGCTACGACTGATTCCCGCCATTTTCCGCATCAGAAAATCCATCAGCTCAGCGGGCTCCGTCACATTATATATAGTATATCGGGCAACACTTCTCGCCTTTGGCCTGCCGGAATCACTATTCTTACCTCTTGACATAATTCTATTTACTGTTTAAACAATTTATAATTGAACTATCCGGATTATCCTCTTTCCAGCAACACCACATTTTCCACATGATGCGTATGAGGGAACATATCTACGGGTTGCACGGCCATCACCTTGTATTTGGCATCTAACAAAGACAAATCACGTGCCTGGGTGGCAGGATTACAGCTAACATACACAATCCGCTGAGGTTCAGCAAAAAGAATTGTATTAATCACATCATTGTGCATTCCGGCACGCGGAGGATCAGTGATTATAACATCAGGACGACCATGTTGGTTGATAAACTCCTGAGTGAGGATATCCTTCATGTCACCGGCATAAAATAAGGTATTGTCAATGCCATTAATTGCCGAATTCACTTTAGCATCTTCTATTGCTTCAGGCACATATTCGATACCAATCACTTTCTTTGCCTGGCGTGAAACAAAGTTGGCTATGGTTCCAGTCCCTGTATAAAGATCATACACCAATTCTTTACCGGTCAATCCGGCAAAATTACGGGCCACCTTATAAAGATTATACGCCTGTCCGGAATTAGTCTGATAAAATGATTTTGCTCCTATCTTGAAGCGCAACCCCTCCATTTCCTCGAAAATATGATCGTTGCCTTTGAACACCATTACCTCCAGATCGTTAATGGTATCATTGCATTTGTTATTGACTACATATAATAAGGAAGTAATCTGCGGAAAATGTTCTGCCACGAAAGCCAGCAGTTGCTTCATCAGATCCATTTCGCTCTCTTCCACAATCTTGCATTGCAGCAACACCATAAGCTCACCCGTACTCGAAGTACGGATCATCAAGTTGCGAAGCATTCCTTCTTGAGAACGCAGATTAAAGAAAGAATAATTGTGTTCGTATGCATAGTCACGAATCGCATTGCGTATCTGGTTGCTGATATCATCCTGTAACCAGCACTTTTCTATAGCCAGTACCTTGTCAAATGCACCGGGAATGTGGAAACCTACGGCGTTCATCTGATCGTACTTCACATCTTCCTTTACCTCTTCCTCTGTCAGCCAACGTTTGTTAGAAAACGTAAATTCCAACTTATTACGGTAAAACTCCGTTTTTTTCCGACCCTATGATAGGTGAAATTTCCGGCAATTCGATCTTGCCGATACGGGTCAGATTATCCGTCACCTGCTTTTGCTTATACTTTATTTGTTCTGTATATGGCAGACACTGCCACTTACAACCACCACATATACCATAATGCTGGCAGAAGGGTACTGCACGCACAGGAGAATACTCATGGAATTTCACAGCCACAGCTTCTGCATAATGATTTTTCTTACGCTTCACTTGTAAATCCACCACATCACCGGGCACTACATAAGGCACAAATACTACCAGGTCATTCACTTTCGCCAAAGCTTTTCCTTCGGCAGCTACATCTATTATGGTTATCTTCTCTAATAATGGAAGTTCTTTCTTCTTTCTAGCCACTTTTCTGAATAAGTTAATTTGGGGACAAATTTAAGCATTTTCCCTGAATATTGCCTCATAAATCGTAAGATATTAAAATTGCAAAGTAGAAATTGCAATTTCCACTATTTTTTTTCAGTAAAAGGTTTGGAGATAACTAAAATATGTATAGTTTTGCGATTACATTTTTTGAGCGAGTTAACTTTAAATACATTTATTATGGATAAAAGAGTTTACACCTTTGGTAATGGACAAGCTGAAGGAAAAGCAGACATGAGAAATCTGCTTGGTGGAAAAGGCGCTAACCTGGCTGAAATGAATCTAATCGGTGTTCCCGTACCTCCGGGATTTACAATCACCACAGAAGTTTGTAGCGAATATTATGAGTTAGGTAAAGATAAAGTAGTAGAACTGCTGAAAGCGGATGTTGAGAAAGCTATCGCCAACATCGAAAATCTGATGAATTCCAAGTTTGGAGATGTAGAGAACCCGTTACTGGTTTCTGTACGTTCGGGTGCCCGCGCTTCTATGCCGGGTATGATGGATACCATCCTTAATTTAGGTTTAAATGACGAAGTGGTGGAAGGCTTGAGCCGCAAGACCGGACGCCCCCGTTTCGCATGGGATTCTTACCGTCGTTTCGTACAAATGTATGGTGACGTGGTATTGGGTATGAAACCGGTGAACAAGGAAGACATCGATCCTTTCGAGGAAATTATCGAAAAAGTAAAGGAAGAAAAAGGTGTGAAGCTCGACAACGAATTGGAAGTGGAAGACCTTAAAGAACTGGTTAAACGCTTTAAAGTTGCTGTAAAAGAACAGACCGGACAAGATTTTCCGACCTGTGCATACGAACAACTTTGGGGTGCCATTTGTGCTGTATTCCGCAGCTGGATGAACGAACGCGCCATTCTTTACCGCAAAATGGAAGGTATTCCTGCCGAATGGGGTACTGCTGTAAGCGTACAAGCCATGGTATTCGGTAACATGGGTGATACTTCGGCTACCGGTGTTTGCTTCTCTCGTGACGCAGGTAACGGTGAGGATTTGTTTAATGGCGAATATTTGATCAACGCACAAGGTGAAGATGTTGTAGCCGGTATCCGTACCCCGCAACAAATCACAAAAATCGGTTCTCAGCGTTGGGCAGAACGTGCAGGTATTTCTGAAGAAGAACGCGTAGCCAAATATCCCTCTATGGAAGAAGCTATGCCGGAAATCTACAAAGAACTGGATGCCCTGCAGACCAAACTGGAAAACCACTATCGCGACATGCAGGATATGGAATTTACCGTACAGGAAGGTAAATTATGGTTCTTGCAGACCCGTAACGGTAAACGTACCGGAGCTGCCATGGTAAAAATCGCCATGGACTTGTTGCGCCAGGGAATGATTGATGAAAAAACAGCATTGGAGCGTTGCGAACCTAATAAATTAGACGAACTGCTTCACCCTGTGTTCGACAAGAAAGCGTTGAAAGAAGCGAAAGTTTTGACTCGTGGTTTGCCCGCTTCCTCCGGGTGCCGCTACCGGTCAGATTGTGTTCTTCGCCGATGATGCTGCTAAATGGGCTGCCGATGGCAAAAAGGTGGTCATGGTACGTATCGAAACTTCGCCGGAAGACCTGGCAGGTATGGCCGTTGCCGAAGGTATCCTGACTGCACGTGGCGGCATGACATCTCACGCTGCGGTTGTGGCCCGTGGTATGGGTAAGTGCTGCGTATCGGGTGCTGGTGCTATCAATGTAGATTATAAGACACGTACCGTAGAAATTGAAGGTATTACTTTAAAAGAAGGTGACTTCATCTCTCTGAACGGTACTACCGGTGAAGTATATAAAGGTAAAGTGGAAACCAAAGCAGCCGAAGTTTCAGGCGATTTCGCTGCATTGATGGATCTTTGCAACAAATACACCAAGCTGAATGTCCGCACTAACGCTGATACTCCGCATGATGCGGAAGTGGCCCGCGCTTTTGGTGCTTCAGGTATCGGTCTTTGCCGTACGGAACACATGTTCTTTGATGCTGAAAAGATTGTCGCTATGCGTGAGATGATCCTGTCACCGGATGTAGAAGGACGTAGAAAAGCATTGGCTAAATTGCTCCCCTTCCAAAAAGCCGACTTCAAAGGTATCTTCAAGGCTATGGACGGATGTCCGGTAAATGTTCGTCTGCTCGATCCTCCTTTGCATGAGTTCGTTCCCCATGATGCAAAAGGTCAGGAAGAAATGGCTAAGGCAATGGGCGTAACCGTACAGGAAATCAAAAAACGTGTGGAAAGCCTGTGTGAACACAATCCGATGTTAGGTCACCGCGGCTGTCGTTTGGGTAACACCTATCCCGAAATCACAGAGATGCAGACTCAAGCGATTCTAGGTGCTGCAATTGAACTGAAGAAAGAAGGATATGATCCGCATCCCGAAATTATGGTTCCCTGACCGGTATCCTGTATGAATTCGAAGCTCAGGAAAAGGTGATCCGTGATGCAGCAGCAGCATTATTTGAAAAAGAAGGTATGGAAATTCCGTTCAAGGTAGGTACCATGATTGAAATTCCGCGTGCTGCGCTGACAGCCAACCGCATTGCCAGCCGTGCAGAATACTTCTCATTCGGTACCAATGACTTGACCCAGATGACATTCGGTTATTCCCGTGACGATATTGCTTCTTTCTTGCCGGTATATCTGGAAAAGAAGATTCTGAAAGTAGACCCATTCCAAGTACTCGACCAAAATGGTGTGGGCCAGCTGATTGAAATGGCTGTAGATAAAGGCCGTTCAGTTCGTCCTGATTTGAAATGCGGTATCTGCGGTGAGCATGGTGGTGAGCCTTCATCAGTGAAATTCTGTCACAAAGTTGGTTTGAACTATGTGTCTTGTTCTCCGTTCCGCGTGCCTATTGCCAGACTGGCTGCGGCGCAGGCTGCTATTGAGGAATAATTCATTCAACTTTAAATCATTCGACAAACTTCCGCTTACACTGGGCTTACACCCAAAAGCGAAGTGAATGATTTTCAGCACTATATTAGTGTGGCACAAGCCGCCGTTGAGGAATAACTCTGAATTAGCTTAATTTTTTATATCAGGCTGTAACTCATAGAAATACATGAGTTACAGCCTGAGTTGTTCTTATACGGTTCGTACACTTGACAACGGAAACCGCGCCAAATGTGCGTACTGGCTTACTCCCTGCTTACACTAAAATTGATGTTGCTTACACCTGCTTACACCATCAAAAAAGCCTATGGCAGCGTAAAAAAGAAAGGCTTATGACAACTACATTAAAAAGCAATCGTAAGGAAGCCGCGAACGGACGGCCTTTACGCAGTGTACATCCGAATCGTACACAACCGGAAACCCGGTTACATCAAGACCAACAAGATTGTCGATGCGGATCATATCTCTAAGGAGAATGAACCGACCGACCCTGTCGTTAATGAGTATTGTTCAATGCTGGTACGACAGTACACAGACCGACTGAACAGAACCAACACTTCACTTTGGTCTGTCAGTGAAATTATAGAGTATCTTCTCAAAACGGATGAGGAGGTGTGCTTCAGTGAGTATGCCCGTATGTTCATCCGTCAGATGCGGGCTGACGGACATGAACGCAATGCCAAGAACTATCAACTTGCAGTGGCACACCTGGAGCGTTATATGGGGACTACACGAGTTATGTTTGGGCATTTGACTGCTGCCGTCCTCAAAAAATGGATAGAATCATTGTCAAAGACACATCGTGCGAAGGAAATGTACCCTACCAATGTCCGAATGATTTTCCGTTCGGCGATAGCAGATATGAACGATGATGAGAAAGGCATACAACGAATCAAGTTCAATCCGTGGGTAAAAAGTACAAATTCCTAAGTCTGAGCCAAGTGAAAAACTGGCCATCAGTGCAGAAGAATGTCGAGAGTTCTTCAATCGGCCTTTGCCTAGAACCAAGATGCTTTCTTCCCTCCCGGAACTGGGCAGAGATGTTGCACTTCTTTCTCTGTGTTTAGGCGGAATCAATACCGTGGACTTGTACAATTTGAAGAAGTCGGATTATCGTGACGGAATCATTGGCTACAAACGTGCTAAGACCAAACACAGCCGCAAGGATGAAGCATATATAGAAATGCGCGTGGAACCGTTTATTCAAGACACGTTCAACAAGTATTTGTCAGAAGAAGAGGACGAATTTCTTTTCACCTTCCACCAGCGCTATGGCAATACCGACAGTTTCAATGCCAATGTCAATATCGGCATCCGTAAAATTTGTATGGATATGGGTATGACAAATAAGGAAGATTTCTATTGCTTCTATACCTTCCGGCATACGTGGGCTACCATAGCACAGAACGATTGCAATGCCAATCTCTACGAAGTGGCATTCGGTATGAATCACAGCCATGGTCTTAAGGTAACCCGTGGATATGTAAAAGTGGATTTTACACCAGCATGGGAATTGAATGCCCGCATCATTGACTTCATCTTCTTCAGCAACAAGCCAAGTAAGCAGGGACTTGCCAAAGATTTGGACGAATCAGGTGATAAGATGTTTCGCATTACTGCAAAGATGATGATTTACGCCCGTGCCTATTTCAAAGGTGAGGTTATCGCTGAATTTACAGACATCGGCTTCAACAATGTGGATGAAGTACTAAAAGCAGGATCGTGAAAATGTTCCCCAAAGACATACCAGTTGGATGTACTGTTCAGATTCGTCTAACGAATTGTGACAATCACAAAGAAGTGGTTTACGAACGCAGCAAAGGTAAGGGCTTCTAAGCACCCTAGACCTTATATATAGCGAACAATCCGCATCAATCGTTTGGACTGATGCGGATTGTCGTTTTCGGTAGGTTCCCTACCAAATTACTTTATGCTACTTTAAAAGTTGAACTTGACCAAAGGGAAAACACTTACTCATACCCCCGATAACCTACCTACTTCTCGCAGGTACGGCATTTTGTTCCCTTGGGGTGGACTCAATAATTTCTGGGTCCGGTTGCACGCAAATTGGCAATGACCATCATAACGATAAAAAGCAGCACTTTCCATGCCAGCACGAATACGTTTTTTACCAGCCACCAGGTAAGCCGGATAACCTTACCGATAATCCACATAACCAGCCTAAGTAGCAGACTGAATACAATGAGTACCGGTATCATATATATCATGAGTAAGAGTTCAGCCATAGCAGTATATTCTTAGTTGTAACAATCCTTAGATGAGTGTTTCTCATAACCAAATATACTAAAAATCAGCGATATACAGAAACTTTTCAAGCTCTTTATTTGTCTTGTTAGCACTCTTTAAGTCTTGATTTTCAGTGGCTTATTCCGAAGTTTTTGGTCGTATTCGCTCATAGTATTCGAGAAAATTAAATCCATGTTCCGACATACTTTCATTACGCTTTACTATGATATTCGATTCGATAGGAATCCGTTTGGTGTAGTTGTAATACTCGTTATTTTCGAGGTTACAGCTTCATACGCTAATCTGCATCCGAAGACAGAGAAATATTCCATCTTTTTCCCTACATGTATATGCAGTCTTCGTGTTGTTGCACTAAGGAACTGAAGGCAACCATTTATCGCAGGAAGCCTTGCACATGACTAATGTTGTTTCCAAACTCTCAGTCTGCCCCGAAGTCAGAATCCTCTTATCCGAGTGATTGAAGTCTATCGGATTGGAACATCGTGCATCCCAAGAAACTAAGGTGATATAGACAAAAAGAGATAGGTGTTGAAAGAACTAAAGACAAGTAACCTTGAATATTAGGAAAGGAAAACTTGGAGCATCTGAGCATTCAGATGAATATACCTTGAATGCTTGATAATCAAGATAAATCGACCGAAGATTTCTCCAAAGAATGATGTTGTGAATTTTTTGCGTTTCGCCGTTTTTTGTGCTTCTTTGAGGTCTCTAAAGCTACCGGGAAGGCATCGAACTGCGTTGCAGGATTTGTCTAGCAAGTTGTACCCTTGTCATTACAAAACGGAGTTTTGTCCTCAAAGGGTCACTTGCCGATTGCTGCCGCAACGGGGCGATAAATCGCTGTTTCGCGCTGCGAAATAGGTGTCCGGAGAACCCGGCTAACAAGTAATCCAAGGAAGTATGAAACAGAAGACCAAAGTATTTTTCAGTTGCGGCTTACCCCGGAGGAAGCCCAACTGTTGAAGGAAAAAATCCGGCTCATTCCACTCTGTGAGCCATTATATCCTGTCGGCAGTGCAGGAATTTTCCAATGTGGATGTGAAGGAACGCATCGAGTTGATCCGAGAACTCGGTGAGTTTTACCGAAAGAATCAGAATGAACTCTCTTGGGCAGGCGGCAACCTGAATCAGGTGGTCAAGCGAGCCAATGAACTGGCGGTAGCCGGGTTACTTGCACCCAGCTATATCCATGAGATTGTGCTTCCAACCATCCGCGAAACTCAGGAAACGATAAACCGCATCAAACGGGATTTGGAACTGATTACACTCAAGTGTATAAAGACCAAAATGCCGAAGTAGTGTTTGTGCGGTATATGTTTTGACCGTTGAACCCAACTAATCCGACTATTCAGATGATAGCAACCATATTACCCGGAAGCTCGAACTTCCATGCCGTAGATTATAATGAACGGAAGGTGGCGAAAGGTGTAGCCCGGTTACTGGAGATGAAAAACTTCGGAGCACTCGGTGAGATACGCAAGCCGACTCCCGAAGAAATGGCCCAGTTTCTCATGGAATATTCCTCCATGAATCCCAGAATCCAGAAAGCGCAGTTTCATGTAGCCATCTCCTGCAAGGGCCACGAGATGTCGGAACAGCAGTTGCTTGATTTCGCGCACCAGTATCTGCAGGAAATGGGTTATGCTGAACCCGGACAACCCTGGCTCATCTATTCCCACAACGATACAGATAATGCGCATCTGCACATTGTGACTTCAAGAATAGCGCCCGATGGTCACAAGATACAGCACGACCATGAGCGCAGACGCTCGCAGGCGGTCATTGACAAGATACTTGGAACCGATAGAACACAAAAGACTGAGAAAGACATCGAGGCTGCCAAGCAGTACAGCTTCTCCTCCTTTGCCCAGTTCAAGGCCGTGATGGGAACCATGGGCTATGAAGTCTTCCAGAAAGACGGAAACGTCTTCGTCAAGCAAGGCGGTAGAATCCAAAAGAAACTCCCCCTGACAGAGATTGAAGCTCTATATAAGAAAGGTTATCAGGACAAGGCGCGCAACCGACAGCTGAGAGCCTATCTGAAAAAATACAGGGACGTATGCGCCAACAAGGAAGAACTGCAGAAGGAAATGAAGAAGAATTTCGGAGTGGATGTGGTCTTCTTCGGCAAGAAAGACAAACCCTACGGCTACATGCTGATTGACCATGCCAACAAGACCGTCATCCATGGTGCACGGGTCCTTGCCGTAGAAGAACTGCTCGACTTTGCTACTCCCGAACAACGCTTTGACCGGATAGAAGCATTCATAGACCGGCTGCTGACCCTCAATCCCAAAATCACTCAGGGAGAAATTTTCCAGAAACTCAAGAAACAGCGTGCCTATATAAAGAAAGGTGTCATCTACTACGATGGCCAAAGCAGACCCTTGCCCCCTTTCATGGCCAAGGCCATTGACCGCAACAACCGCATCAGTTTCATCGAGAAGTTCCGCCCTACCAATGACGCGGAAGTGGACTTGCTCTGTAAGATTTTCAAGGTGGACCGTCCGGATCTGGTGGACATCTCTACAGAACGTCCTCCCAAGTATGCCGATTCCGTCGGCCGAATGCATGAAATCTTCAATGATCCCGAAGTGAAGTCCCCCCGCAGCGCCATGTATCAGGAAGGCTTCATCATCCGTCAGGTCGATGATACCTACTATGCCATCAACTTCAAGGAACATATTCTCATCAACCTGAATGAAGAAGACTTCGATGTGGAACGGGTGAAGAAGAAATCCAAGAAGCAAAAGCGCCAGGGAGTGCCGTTTAAGAAGTCCAAGAAGAAGACGCTCAATCCGGTCAAGAGTTTGCAGCGGAAGTCGCATCAAGGACTGGGTAAACTCAGGAAAGAAAGTATCGGCAGCCACAGCGCCAACCGCGAATGGGAAGTTGGAAAAAAGACGAACTACGATGAGGTGGATAACGGCCACTCTATGAAAATATAAAATTCTTGACTCTTAGGAAGATACTTGGATGTACTGCTGTACACGACCAGATAAGCTATGTTGCGGGTAATAAAGTTTACCTGTAACATACTTATCTACATATTTAACCGCTCTTTTAGTTTGGTATTTCGTTTTAGAACCTGCATGTTATTGATGGCATAATGAAGGGCATTGGGTGTGCCGATAAGAATGCAGATTTTCTTGGCACGAGTGATACCGGTATAGATAAGGTTACGTTGCAGCATGATGTAGTGGTTCATCATGACGGGCATCACCACGATGGGATATTCAGAGCCTTGCGACTTGTGGATGGTAGTAGCATAAGCCAATGTCAGTTCTTCCAATTCTGAGATTTCATAAGATACCAGTGTTCCTTCGAAATTCACACTCAGTGTATTCTCATCCGTATCTACCGATTCGATATAGCCCAAGTCACCGTTAAACACTTTCTTTTCGTAGTTGTTTCGTAGCTGCATGACACGGTCACCCAGTTTGAAGGTGTTGACTCCACGAGTCAGTCCAACCTTTGAGGGATTCAAGGCTTTCTGCAGCGCTGCATTCAGTGCAATGGCTCCGATATTCCCTTTCTGCATGGGAGTCAGTACCTGAATCTGATGGGCATCTACCTCATACGCATGAGGGAAGCCGCTTCTGCACCAGTTCTACAATAGTATCAGCCACTGCTTCGGGCTGTTCCTGTTTGATGAAGAAGAAGTCGGTATTCTTGCCGTTGCTCGTATCGGGATAATTGCCCTGATTGATGGCATGGGCACTCATCACAATCCGGCTGCTTTGCGCCTGACGGAAGATACGGGTCAGGCGGATAACAGGTATCCTCCGGCTTTCAATGATGTCGCGCAGTACATTTCCAGGTCCTACACTTGGCAGCTGGTCCACGTCACCCACCAGGACTAGACGCATGTTCGAGGGGATAGCTTTCATCAGATGCATCATCAAGTGGATGTCTATCATTGAACATTCATCCACAATGAGAGCATCCCCTTCCAGTGGATTTTCCTCGTTTCGCTTGCAGCCTTCCTGCGGGTTATACTCCAACAGACGGTGGATGGTTTTTGCTTCCCTTCCAGTAGCTTCGCTCATTCGTTTGGCGGCACGTCCGGTAGGGGCAGCCAGCAGAATCTTCAATCCCATGTGCTGGAATGCGGCAAGAATACCTTGGGTTGTAGTGGTTTTTACCTGTACCCGGGCCACCCGTCAACACCATGACTTTGGAACGGATGGCCTGTTCGATGGCCTGTAACTGAATCTCGTCATACTCTATACCCGTTTCCTTGCCGAGTGATTTGACTTCAAGGGTTTCTGCGAAGAGGTCTTGTTCAGCAGGAAGCAGCAGGTCAAGCAGGTCTCTGGCTACGCCGACTTCTGCATAGTAATAATAAGGATGATAGATGGCATCTTCTTCAGCGATGATTTCCTCATCCGTTTCCATCTGTTTCAAGGTGTGGATAATGAGGGGACTCATCGGTAGTCAGCAGTTCATGGGCAGCTTTGATCAGTTGCTCCCTTTCTGCATAGACATGTCCTTCTGTAGAGAGTTGGTGCAAAGTATGTAGAATACCGCTTCTGCAACGGTGCGGATCATCATCCAGATAACCCATGTTGTGGGCTATATCATCGGCCATCTTAAAACCAATGCCCCACACTTCATCTGCCAGCCGGTAAGGATTTTGCCGGACCTTACCGATGCTGTCCTTGCCATACTTCTTGTAGATTTTTGCTGCATAGGCCGTGCTTACTCCATAGCTCTGCAGAAATACCATCACATCCTTGATGTCTTTCTGCTTCTCCCAACTTTCCTGAATCTGGGAAAAGCGCTTTTTGCCGATACCCGGCACTTTCAGCAGTTCTTCGATGTTGTTCTCAATGACTTCCAGTGTCTGGAGACCGAACTGTTTGACGATGAGTTTGGCATACTTGGGGCCGATACCTTTCACCAGACCGCTGCTCAGGTAGCGTTCGATGCCGTAGAGCGTAGAGGGCATGATTTCCGTCCAGGTGTCCGCTACAAACTCGTTGCCGTATTTCTGGTCTACTTTCCATTCGCCTTCACACAACAATACCGTACCTGCAGGTAAGTCCAACAGGTAGCCAATCAAAGGTAACCGGATCTTTGTAACCGGAAACCTTTACCTTCAATACCGTGTATCCGTTGTCGGGGTTCAGGTAAGTAATTCGTTCTACTGCGCAGCGAAGTTTGATCATAGGTAAGTCATAAGTGTAAGCTAACTACAAATGTAGCAAAATTATAGCACAAGATTTGCCAAAAAACTTCATATTTGAACATTAAAATGAAAAGGAATCGTTTGACTTTGGATTCTATTACTTTGTTATTTTTGGATATGAATAGCCTGATGTTTAATGATTTAAGTTACAACTGAAATTCAAAAGGGGACTTTTAGTTGTAACTTTTTTGGCTAATTTTTCTCAGATTCCCTTGTTCCGAAGTCCATTTGACCCTCGGTTTCAGCAACCGAAAGCACATTGATGTTGTGCATTTAGGTTTTCCCTGTTCCAGCATTTACTTTTGCTTGCGAATTTGATAAACGGAAAACAACATGATACAGACCCCGGTCATAATCACCTTTGCCAACCAGAAAGGAGGAGTCGGAAAGACCACCCTCTGCGTCACCTTTGCCAACTACTTAGTGGCAAAAGGCGTCCGGGTGGTTGTCATCGACTGCGACTTCCAACACTCAATCATGAAATGCCGCAAGGCAGACATCAAGAAGTATGGAGAGGAACAACTGCCCTATGAAGTCTGGTCATACGAACCCAACAACAAAGTGGAGATGACCTCGCTGGTGGAAAAACTGCACAACGACCCCGAAATAGATGTGGTACTCATCGACTCGCCGGGCAGCCTGAAAGCTGAAGGGCTCGTACCCATCTTTGTCAATTCAGACATTATCGTGGTACCATTCCACTACGATTTGGTGACCATTCCTTCCACCGCCAGTTTCCTGCTGTTTCTGGACCGACTTCGTCAGGCCGTCGGAGAACGGATGAAAGCACAGCTCTTCATCATCCCCAACCTGAACGACAACCGCGTGGGTAAACGCTCGGAACTCATCCTATGGGACAACACCCGGGAAACCTTCTCCAACTACGGGTATGTCACCGGAAAGATACCCCGACGGGCAGACATGGAACGGTTCAGCACCATCGCCGCACTAGACATGCAGTACCGCTATGTCAGTTCGGTATTCGACAAGATCTATTTCAGCATCTTCGACAAGACCGGTCCCATCCGTGAAATGGAACTTTCCGGCATCCAACTGACGGAGAACCTTTACCCCAAGAACGGCAAGAAGAAATACCAGGCTGAAACAAGCACCCATATTGCGCTGGATGAAACCGAAGACGAAGAACAGGAAAACAACAGTGAGCATCAACATAATCAGTAACCATCAATACCTATCGTGCAATGACAAAAGACATTCCCGAAATTGACGACCTTCTTAAAGGTATCAACGATTCCGATATGACCTTGACGGGCGAACCGAAGGAAAAGTCGGATTCTACCAGCAAGACCTCCCAAGAGGCACCCGTAAACGAAGAAACCGCAGATGGCGCTACAGCTGCTCTTTTCCCTTCTGTGGAGGGGAACAAGTGCTGGCAAGTGTTCATGAACTATCTGGACACTTCCGATGAACGAGGCGATAAGGACGAACGGCTGGTCTGCAAACTCGACCGAGACCTGGCCGATTCACTCGACGACTGCGACATCCATAACCGGAGCCGTTCCGATATGGTCAATGCCATTGTCCGTGCCTTCTTCGAGACCTATCTGCCGCAACTCTCCGAGTTTCGCAGAAAGAAGAAATCATTGTTTATCAACTTCAACAAGGAAGATTATGAAATGGAATAGATGGAACGACCAGATGGTATCCCTGCTTATCGAACTTTATCCGGTAGAAACCACCGCCCATACCGCCGCCGTGCTGGAGATGAGCGTGTCAGCCGTAAAGTACAAAGCCAAGGAACTGGGACTGGGCAAGCTGGCCAAGTCCAAATGGATGGAGCGTGCCGACCATATCCGCAGCCACTTCAATGAAGAATCCTTTACGGAAATCGGTGAGAAACTGGGTGTGACCCGAGTGACCGTCAGCCGTATCGCTTCCAAAAATGGGACTGAAACGCTCCAAACATGAAGGATATAAGGTCTCATCCCGCGTCCGTCAGAAAATGGTGCGTCGGGAACGAAGGAGAATGGTATTCGGTCTGGATCCCATCACCCGAATCAATGTAATATCCAACCGGGCCAAGGTACGCCTACGCTATCGCCTGAAAGTGAAAGGCTATATACTCAGCGGACAGAAGAACCTGATGTACTATACCGAAAACACCTTCCGCAAACAGCGTCTGGAGAACCGGGGCATGAAATTAGGAATCCGTTTCCAACCGGTTCCACAAGAGGACATTATTGTAATACCCAACCTCATATAAGTACAGCTATGACCTACGGACAAATAATCTCGATCCTCTTTGTGGCGCTGTTATGCTACTATGCCTTCTTGATAGTGATGGACATCCAGCGAGCCAAGGCAGCGGAAGCGGCAGAACAAGATAACCATGTAGAGGAGGATATAGACATATCGGACGAAGCCCAGTCTTTCCGACCTCACAAGGTGAGTCGGGAGGAACCGAAGAAAGAAGAGGAAAAGAAAGAAGATTCTCCAAGCGAGAATGCTTCTGAAAACAGTCAGCATGACGATGCTTCTCCAACTCAATCGGATGCCGATACTTCACAGGAATGGAAAGAAGAAACCGAAGATGAACAAGAGGAATCAGACAATTCTGAAGATGTGTACAATGAAATTGAATCTGGTACTACAACTCCTTCACAGGCAACTGAATCGGATAACGAACAGGAAGCAGCTTCTTCCCAATCTTCTGATGATGAAACGACCGAGGGAACTGCTGAAGAAGAATCTGAAAAACCTTCTGGCGAACAAGCATCCGAAGAAAGTACCGATGACGACCAACCCTACCGCTCACCGACCTATCGAGAAGCCATCCTGACAGACGGCATCCTGGTGGATGACATCTTCAAAGCCATCGACCAGCTGGCAGAAACCGGTGAATGTGACCTGGGTACCATTATCTATCACTGCGAAAGCATGCGATATGCCGGGTAAATGCACCCGAAACCAACCGGACGAAAGTCCACCGTTCCTTTAGCGACCTCTGATACTTGAATGACCTCTGTTTCTTTGGCGACCTCTGTTCCTTTGGCGATGAAATCCATTATCAAAGAAAGATACAATGAAACAACTCAATCAACTCGTATGCGGAAACGAAAACATCTTCCGCTCTATCCAGCGTTTTTCTGAAAAAGCAGTCAACCGCCTCATGGCCTGCAGTGTGATGCAGAAATGCCTCATGTTCATCTTTGCCCTTACGGTATCGGTCGGTGAAGCGATGGCAGGCAGCAAGGGAGCCGCAGGTTTTACCAAAGCCACGCAGGAAGTCAGTTCCTACCAGACTCCGGTGTCAAATTTGATGAAAGCGATTGCGGCCGTTATAGTTTTAGTAGGAGCTTTTAACGTTTATTTTAAGATGCAGAACGGCGACCAGGATGTCAAGAAAACTATCATGCTGACCATTGGCGGATGTATTGCATTTATCGCTCTTTCTGAGGCTCTTCCGCTCTTCTTTAAGTAATCCAATCTGTCAACATTCTATCCAGAATTATGACGATGAATCAGGAGGGTTATCCCGTTTTCAAAGGCTTGCAGAAACCGCTGGAGTTTATGGGCATACGCGGCCGTTTCCTCACTCTGGCAGCAGCGGCCATCGGTGTGTCATTCGTGGGTTTTATCGGTTTCTCCATCGCTTTGGGAAAGCTTGCCGGGTTCATCGCCATGCTGGTGATGGCAGTGGTCGGATTGGTCACCATTTACGTCAAGCAGCGTGGCGGTCTCCACAACAAACGGCGGGCAAAGGGTATCTATGTTTACAAGAATCTGAGACGCAACTCGTAAAATAAAATGAATGATTATGGCACGTACAAAGAAAAGAATATTTGACGGCCTTTATGCGCAGCTGGAGGAAACGGACGGCAATGTCGTCCTTTTTTCAGCCAAGGGGGAACCGTCGGTTATTTTCGAGATAACCAATCCCGTGCAGCAGCTCTGTACCGATGCGGAGCAGTACATGTTTTTTCAGGATGTGCTCTCCAACGTGGTGCAGACCCTCGGCGAGGGCTATGCCCTGCAGAAACAGGACGTGCTCTGTAAGCAGTCCTACCACCATGAGGTGCCGGAGGATGCGGAGTTCCTGACCAAAAGCTACTTCCGTTACTTTGAGGGAAGAGAATTTACGGAGATACGTACCTACCTTATCCTCACGCAGGAGGCACAGCGCAGCCAGTTTGTTCAGTACGACCCGAAGAGATGGCTGGACTTCCATTCCAAGGTTTCCAAAGTGAGCGACATTCTCAAGGAGAAGAATATCAAGCATCGGAAGTTGACCAAGGAAGAGGTGAACGAGTATTGCCACCGCTTCATGGCTTTCCAGTTCCGGCATGGTCCCTTCTCGATGACCAACTTCAAGGCATCAGACGAATATCTGAAAATCGGCGACCGGGTAGTCCGTTCTTATCCGCTGGTGGATATAGACGAGATTAACCTGCCTTCGCTGGTGAAGCCCTATACTCAGATGAACATCAACGGCTACGGCATCGCTACGGACTTGTTCTCTTTTCTGACGAGTGTGCCCCATGCTGATTGCGTGGTGTTCAACCAGGTGGTACAGATACCGAACCAACGGAAACTGCTGAGAAAACTCCAGGCAAAGGCCAAACGTCACGGCTCCATGCCTGACCCGAGCAACAAGATTGCGAAGGAAGACATTGAGGAAGTGCTGGACCGCCTGGCTGTGGACAGCACGCAGTTGGTTTATTGCAACTTCAACATTCTGGTAAGCTGCCCGGCAGACAAGGTAACTCCGGTCACTTCCTATCTGGAAACCAAGCTGTATGAGTGCGGCATCATGCCGTCCCGTACCGCCTACAACCAGTTGGAATTGTTTACCGACAGCTTCCCCGGCAACGGCTATGCCTTCAATCCGGACTATGACCTCTTTTTGACGCTCTCCGATGCCGCTCTGTGCTTCTTTTTCAAGGAACATCTAAAGGGCTCGGAAGATACCGCTGACCACTTACTACACCGACCGCCAGGGGCTGCCAGTGTGTATTGACATCACAGGGAAAGAGGGTAAGGTGAAGATGACGGATAATGCCAACTTCTTCTGCATCGGACCTTCAGGAAGCGGGAAGTCATTCCACATGAACAGCGTGGTTCGTCAACTATTAGAGCAAAAGACGGATGTGGTTATGGTCGATACGGGTGATTCCTATGAAGGTATCTGTGGTTACTACAAGGGAACCTATATTTCTTACTCGAAGGAGAAGCCCATCTCCATGAATCCTTTCAAGGTAACAAAAGAAGAGTATGACTTGAACTTCGGGGAGAAGAAGAACTTCTTGAAGTCTTTGATATTCCTGATATTCAAAGGTAACGACTTTCCAAGTAAGATTGAGGACATGCTCATCAACCAGACCATCGTGGAATACTACGAAGCCTACTTCCAGCCCTTTACCAAGTTCACCGAAAAGGAACGTGAAGGGTTGAGACAAAAGCTGTTGGTTGCCTCCAAGATGGAAGAAGACTACGACAAGTTTCCCACAGCATGGAAGACATTGATGCCCAAATCAGAGAAGCCGAAAGGGACAAGCAGGCAGAAAGCAGGGCACTCATGCTTCTGGCAGAAGCCCGGCGACTCAAGCTGCTCCGCCAGTGCCGTTCGCTCTATGCCCTTGCCCAGGATGAAGCTGCCAGCAAAGGGGAAAAGGAACGTGCCCTGCAGATTATCGAGAACTACAAGAAGGAACTCTACAACAACTCCATGCTTATCAAGATAGACAAGCAGATAGACCACATCGAGGAACAGAAACGCAGACTGAAAGTCCGGGAACTGTCCTTCAATTCCTACTACGAGTTTGCTTTGGAGCGCATTCCGCAAATCGTGGCACAGGAGAAGATTCAGTTCAACATCCGCGACTTCGCAGCTATCCTGAAGCAGTTCTACCGGGGCGGCGAACTGGAAATGACCCTGAACTCCGATTTGGACGTGAACCTCTTCGATGAGCAGTTCATTGTCTTCGAGATTGACAAGATTAAGGATGACCCCGTGCTTTTCCCGATAGTTGTCTTGATTATCATGGACGTGTTCCTGCAGAAGATGCGCATCAAGAAAGGACGCAAGGCACTCATCATTGAGGAAGCGTGGAAGGCGATTGCTTCGCCCACCATGGCAGAATATATAAAATATTTGTACAAAACGGTAAGAAAGTTCCACGGCATAGCAGGTGTCGTTACTCAGGAGTTGAATGACGTGATAGATTCGCCCATCGTGAAGGAAGCCATCATCAACAACTCCGACGTGAAGATACTGCTCGACCAGACCAAGTTCAAGGACCGCTACGAGGACATAGCCGCCATCCTGGGACTGACACCCATCCAGCGGCAGCAGATATTTACCATCAATGCCCTGAACAACCGGGAAGGACGCAGCTACTTCAAGGAAGTCTGGATATGCCGGGGACAAAACTCGGATGTGTACGGTGTGGAAGAAGCACCGGAATGCTACTGGGCTTATACCACCGAACGCACGGAAAAGGAAGCCCTCAAACTCTATCTGGCCCACTACGGAACCATGCAGGAAGCCATCACACATATCGAGGCAGACCGCAAACGGGACGGCGGGCATAAATACCTGGAATTTGCCAGAAAAGTCAATCAACATCAAAAAGTCATGTCATTATGGTCAAGTTAAGATTCCTGTTGATGGCGGTACTGATGCTTGCCGCTTCAACGCAAATGTATGCCGGATGGCGGGTTGTGGTCGACAAGAACTGCATCAAAATCATATCGTCCAACCTTGCCGCCCAGAAACTCATCGAGGAACAGCACAATGCCCGGCTGGACACCATCGCCGCCAAGCAGCAGAAGGTGGAACTCTATTCGGTCAGCATGGCCACGATGAAGGAACTCTACAAGCTGTCAATGCAGAACATCTCCGGCTTCGGCACGGAGAGCCTGTACTACAAGGAAATCGGCAGCTGTGCCTTCGACATCATCCGGAATGTACCGGAACTGATAAAGACGGTCAGCAAGGCGAAGTTCACCAACCAACTCTACTGCCTGACGGAATTGGGAGGGCTGGTGATGGAAACACAGCAGCTGGTGGGCAACTTCGTAAACATCGTGAACAATGCGAGGATTCCCAATCCGCTCAAGGGAGAAGGCACTGCCGAGAAGAAGAGCGACGGTTACAACATGCTCGACCGCTACGAACGGATGTCGCTGGCCAACTCCATCTACACCAATCTGAATGAGATCCGCTACAAGGTGGACGGCATGATGCTCATGGCACAGTATGCCACGCTGAATGACCTCTGCTTTGCCATCGACCCCGAGGGATGGGCCAACGTGATGACCATGCGCAACCAGGTGGACGGACTCGTATCGGACTGGAACGGACTGGTGGCTGCTAACTAAAAGATGAAAAAGCTATGGAACACTGGAAAAAGAAATTGGGCGCAATCTGTTTGATGCTATTCCTTCTGGTGCCGGGTACGGCCACCGCTGTAGTCATACCCAAGGACCTGCCGACCATTGAAGCGCTGATAGCCCTGCACAAGTGCATCAAGAAGGACGAGGACCAGGCACTGGGCAGAGTGGCCACCAGCTTCGGGGAACAGTCGCTGGTAACGAAAGGCGCCAACAAGTTCAACGAAGTGCGGACCACGCTAAACACCAAGATGAGCAATGCCCATTCGTACCTGGTACTGGCCGGAGCCATTTCCTCCACCGCCAACTCGCTCTACATGCTGGTAAAGGAATACAAGGACTTTACCTCCAACACTTTCAAGCATGTCAAGAAGAAGCCCTTTGTGGGATGGTATTATGCCGATGCCAACGTGGCGATAGCCCGGGAAGTGAAGCACTGCTACAAGCTCTACGCTTCCGTGGCCGCTTCGGGCATCAACCTGATGAAGGCTTCCATGGACGAGAAGCTGAACCTGGTGATGACGCTCAAAGCCACCATCGACAAGGCCCGCTACATCGTGGACAATGCGAACCTCTACTGCTTTCTTATTACCGACTGCGGCTGGAAGCCCGACTACATCTGGGAAATACTTAACTCCAACGTGAAGGACGAGATAGCGAATCGTGTCATCAATCAATGGAACAAAGGGATATGCAGGTTAGAAATTTTATTAATCTGTTCTGGGCATGACGGTTTCAGGTACGGTCTGCAATGCCCAAAGCATAGTCAGTGACAGTGAAAAGCAGAAGCAGTGGAAGTCAATGGAAAACGGTCCATGGGATTTCGCTCCGGACTGGTATTACTTTTTCCTGCATAAGAAATACTCAGGTGCGGAAATGTACTGGAAATGGGACTGGTTCAATTCCGGATTCCGTGTCCGTTTCAAGGAACCCAAGTCTGATGTAAAACGTATCATGCCGGTGCGTGTGACTGCCGAAGAGACGCAGAGGCAGAAAATCAAAAAAGTGGAGAGTGAGCGCAAATATATCGAGGAACTGTATAAGGAAGAACTGGCAAGGGAGGCTGACAGAAATGTTGACCTTATGTATGCCACCTACAAGGACGAGTTCAACCGTATGCAGGACTGTATCACGGACGGACTGCTCTACTGTATGCAGAAGAGTGACGGCAAGCTCCGCTATCAGGTGGACGAACTGAGTCGCCAGAATGAAATACTCTGTGCGGATATAGTCTATATACACAAAACCGGTGTCGGTTATGGGCTGGAGAACGCCAAGCGGCAGAAGGCATACGAGGAAGCCAAATCCAGGATGGCAGAACTGGTCAACAGGACTGCGCACCTTTGTGCCGTTGCCGCTACGCACTATTAGACACTCTCTATAATTGATAACAATTCAGGTAATAATATTAAACAAATAATATAGTCAATCATGAATTTACTGTTTATTCCACTGACAATAGGACTTCCGGCCATTGACGAAAGTCTGGAAAAGCTGCTGACGGCCATGGAGACATTTCCAAATGTGGCCGTTCTCGGTGATGCCGTTTCAATGGCAAAGGCTCTCGGTCTGTGTCTGGCCCTGTGTGTCGGTTCATACGAATGCTGGATGATGATGCTTGGAAGGCGTGGTATGGATGTCATGAAGCTGTTGCGCATCATCGGCATTTCCCTGTGTATTTCATCCTCTTCATGGATATGCTCGGCTCTGCAGGTTCCGGGAAAGAGTCTGGAGTCCGCTACATGGGCTATGGCCAAGGCAAAGAACAAGGAAGTGGCGGCCTTCGAGCTGAAGGTGGCACAGAAACAGAGTGAATATCTCGACAGGCTGAGAACCGTGCAGGACTCCATAGCTACAGCAAAGCAGGTGGCCGAAATCGGTCAGGATGCTGCATGGTGGGACAAACTGATATATAATGTGGAAAATCTGGGTTCGACCATCAACAACTACGCCCAGAGGGCTGCCGTGGCGGCTGAGACTAAGGTCAGTGAATGGATAAACGATGTAATACGTTTTGTCGGCGAACTGATTTTCCAGATGTCGTATTACGGGATGCTCGTGGCACAGAGGATTTTCATGGCCATCATGATGATTTTCTGTCCGATCATGTTTACCCTCTCGCTGGCACCGCCATGGAACTCGGCCTGGAGCCAGTGGATGTCCAAGTTCCTTTCCCTCTCGTTATGGGGATTCGTGACCTATATGTGCATCTATTACATAGACTTCATCCTTCTTTATAACCTGCAGCAGGATCTGGTGGCATACGACCATCTGCTTCACGGCTCGGTAAACTCCTGGGAACAGATCGGTGCACTGGGACTGCAGGGAATAGGCTCCAACTGTATGTATGCCATGGGTATGCTCGTGGGGGCCTATATCATACGCTTCGTTCCTGAAGTGGCTTCATGGCTGATTCCGGGAGGTGTAAGCTCAGGTACGGGTTCCGTTGCCGGTTCGGCTGCAATGGGTATCACCACTACTGCAGGTGCCATGGCCGGAGGTGCGGCAGGTTCTGCCATGAGAGGAACAGGTTCGGCTGTCAGGTCATTAGTCAAATAACTTCAAATCTTTTTACAATATGCTTATTGAATCCCTTGCACAGAAAACCAGACTGGCTATGATGACGGTATTTGCGGTAATCGGAGGCTGCACCGTCATCTGTGCCTTTACGGTCTGGTGCTGTATTTCCCTGGTCAATGAGGAAAGGCAGCAGATTTATGTACTTGACGGAGACATTCCGTTTCTTGCCGAGCGTGCACGGCTGGAAGCCAACTTCACCATGGAGGCCAAGGCACACATACAGCTGTTCCACCAGTATTTCTTCAACTTGCCGCCCGACAACGACTATATCAAATGGACGGTAGGGAAAGCAATGTATATGGCTGACGGGACTGCACTGAAACAGAAACAGGCCATGGACGAAAACGGTTTCTACTCGGACATCATTTCCTCTTCGGCTGTCTGCACCATCATGTGTGACTCCATTCAGTTTGACGAACATGAACGGAAGTTTACCTATTACGGTACGCAACTTATCAAGCGCAGGACCAGGGACATCAGACGCTCGATGGTGACAACAGGTTACATCGAGTCCGTACCGAGGACAAGGAACAATCCCCACGGTCTGCTCATTACCGGCTGGAGGACTATTGAAAACAAGGATTTGGACTATTGATATACTGATATTATGAAATCATTCAGAAAAAAGATACGGGAAAGCCGTCTGAAAACGCATCTGCTTGTCAGGTCGTGGTTGCAGCCCAAACTGGGTGTCATCGGTACAAGATACCGTCTGTCCGCAAGAATCAGACTGGCCAACAGATGGGCGGCAAAGCATCCGAAAACGACATTCGCAGGTGTGGCAGGGACACTGCTTCTGCTACTTGTAAGTACCGTAGCCATAGATTCCGGCAACGGAAAACAGAGTGAACCGGATGTCAGTTCGATTGCCGGTATGGAACCGGTGTTTCAGGGATTCCGTACCATCCAGGCAAACAAGGACATTCACCGCAGTGTATTGACGGACATGACGGTGAAGGGACAGTTACTGCGTCATGAACTGGACTCCATGATTGCCATACCTGTAAAGAGCCGTGAGGATTCCTTGCGGATCATCCTCAAATACCGGCAGCTGGAAAATATAGTCAAATCCATTAAAAACAATGATAACCCATGATTAAGATTAATTTCAAACAGCCCAAGTATATCTTTCCGCTGGTCATATTCGTTCCGCTGTGCGCACTGGTATACTTTGTGATGCAGACCTTCTCCGGCGGTGAGGAGACTGCCGGAACGGTAGCTACAGACCGTATCAACATGGAACTTCCCCAGGCCAATGCCGAGGAAGCCGGAGACAAGATGTATGAGATGTCCAGACGTTTCGGTGACGAGGATGCCTTCACAGCCGTCAGCGGTATCGGAGAAGAAGAACAGAAGAAGGAGGAACTGGAACACGGATACAGCGAGGAGGAACTGAACCGTCTTGATGCAGCTGAAGCTGAAAGACAGCGGCAGCAGCAGGAGCTTGAAGAACTGGAGCGTTCGCTTGCGGAATCAAGAAAGCATATCAATGCATATGCCTACGGGAACGGGCCTTCGGGAAACGGTGGAACGGGTTACGGAGGTATGGGCTATTCCTCACAGGACGAGTTTGCATGTGACCTTGAAGAGATTCAGCGAAGGAGCTATGAACGGCAGAAGGCCATTGAAAGCGGACTGGGTATCAAAGACCCGGAAGCAGAGGAAGCGGAAAGAAAGCACAGGGCTGATTCCATAGCTAGAGTGCGTCAGGAGGAAAGGGAACGCAACCGTCCGAGTCTGGTAATCAAGTCCGATGATACGAATGCCGACAGGTTCAATACTGTTACTGCTCCGGATGAATTTACCGAGAACAAACTGATACGTGCCATGATTGACCAGACTACAAAGGCGCATGAAGGTACACGTCTGCGGTTCAAACTTCTGGATGATGTGACGGTAAGCGGTACAAAGCTGAAAAAGGGTACTTACCTCTATGGTACGGTAACCGGTTTCGGACAGCAGCGTGTCAGGGCTTCCATAACCAGTATCCTTATCGGCGACAGGTTCATCAAGGTTAAGCTTTCTGTATTTGACAATGACGGTATGGAAGGCTTCTATGTGCCTGAATCGGCATTCCGTGATTTTATGAAGGATGCAGGTTCCAATACGGTACAGCAGAATATAAGTTTTGAATCCAGTGACGGTTACAGTACCGGGATTTCCACGGAGGCCATTGCACTCCAGTCACTGCAGAACATGTATAACTCTGCAACTTCTGCCATATCATCCAATATCAGAAAGAACAAGGCGAAAATCAAGTACAATACCATCGTTTATCTGATAAACTCGGAGGATGCACGCTAAGTACAGTTGTTTCAATATAAATCTTAATGTCATCATCAAAATATAATAGTAGAATATGAAAGCCAGAATTATTCTGATAATATGCCTTATCACAGGCATAGCCGCACATCTGTCGGCTAACGAGAAGATATACATCAACCGGGAAGTGACCACGCACATTGTCATGCCGGAAAACATCAAAATGGTGGATATTTCCACTACTAGAATTATAGGCAACCAGTGTACAGACAATATCGTCCGCATCAAGCCTTATCTGGAGAATGATTCCATTTCATCTGAAGGTTACAGGAAAACGAACTGCTGGGTACACTCACCATTATCGGTGAGCGTCATATCGCACAGTATGACATCCTCTATACCGAATCACCCGAATATGCTTCTACCATCTACAATGTATCCTACAATGAGACACAGTCCTATATCAATCCGGAGGTTTCCATGCCAATGGCCGAGATTGCACGATATGCCTGGGCTGTTTATGGAAGCAGGAGAAATTCAACCAGATTGTATCCAATAAAAACGGAATCAGGGCATACATCAACAATATCTATTCCATCGGTGACTATTTCTTTCTGGACTATACGCTGAAAAACAGGACCAGGATTGCATACGACATTGAAGAAATCAGGGTAAAACTTACTGACAAAAAGGAGACAAAGGCAACTAACTCACAGACCATAGAGCTTACTCCGGTATTCTCCATGAACAACACCCGTAAGTTCAAAAAGGACTACAGAACGTACTTGTGATTCCGAAACTGACTTTCCCTGAAGAGAAGGTACTCCGTCTGGAGATTTCCGAGAACCAGATAAGCGGACGTGTGGTGGTACTCACCATCGAGTATGAGGACATTCTCAATGCGGACGGCTTCGACTCGGATATTCTGGACGGTGCCGACTATTACCCCTACTATTTTATTGATCATTCCATAAAGAGATAGGCCATGAAGAAGATTCTGTTCATTCTGTTGTGCTCGGTTGCATTCATCGGTGCATCGGCACAGACCGGAAAGGTTTCCGTCAATACAGGATTCCTTTTTCCAAGTACGCTGAATGCCACTTTGGGCTATGAGTATCCGCTTTCATACGGAAATGCGGTCGAAGTATACGGTGAGGTCGGGAATCACTGGCAGAAGCCGGTATGTCACAATTTCTGGAAAGGATATTTCTGGGATGGAGGTATGGTTTACAAATACCGTCTGGCACGGTACAAGAACGGCATGATGCGCCTTCGTTCTTGGGCCACAGTTCGGTGCAGTACAGAAAAAATTCTTCTTCGGACTGGAGGCCGGATTTGAATACAGCTATGTGTTCCGCAGCGGACTGGAGTTCTCTGTCATACAGAAGAACAATGTGAACTTCCTGCATGGGGATACTTTCCGCAATGGTCTGCTGTTGGGTCTAAAGGTTCCATTTTAGCAAATTCATATACAGGTAGAGCGTATGGCATTTGAGGAGACAAGGGAACAGCAGCAGATGTACAACTACTTCAGGAGCTGCATATATATCTTTCTTATTATTGAAATCATCATGAATCTGCCTGTTACGGCAGACAACAGGGTTACACAGTTCGTACTCGACCTGCTGGCACGGTTCAGGGTATTCAATTCCGTATCGGGATGCAAGGTGGCCGAACTGATATGCATCTGTATTGTCTGTATCGGCAAAGGCTGAAAAGTCCCTGAAGTTCAATGTAAGGACAATGGTCATCTATCCTGTGTTGGCCGGTCTGACACTTGTAGGGCTTTGTTTTGTATTCCACGGCATGAGTTTCGGATTCAGCTGGCTGGGATTTCCGGCCAACAAGCTTATGTATGCAGTCTGTTCGGTAGTCGGCACCATGCTGGTACATCAGGGACTGGACGGTATTGCCAAGTATTACAACTACAAGGTTGGTGAGGACCGTTTCAATTTTGAAAACGAATCGTTCCAGCAGTCTGAAACACTGGTCAGCAATGATTATTCGGTGAACATTCCGATGATATACTACTGGAAACAAGAAGATGCACAAAGGCTGGATCAATATCATCAATCCGTTCCGTGGGACGATTGTACTGGGTACGCCGGGTTCGGGTAAGTCATTCGGTATCATCGACCCGTTCATCAGGCAGCATTCAGCAAAGGGATTTGCTATGATGGTATATGACTTCAAGTTTCCGACACTTGCACAGACGCTTTTCTATCAGTACTGTAAGAACAGGAAAGCTGGTAAACTGCCTCAGAACTGCGGATTCCGTATAGTAAATTTTACCGATGTGGAATACTCCAACCGTATCAATCCGATTCAGCGGAAATATATCCCGGATTTGGCTGCCGCTTCTGAAACGGCGGCTACTCTTTTGGCCTCGCTCAACAAGGGAGGTGGAGAGAAGAAGGGCGGATCGGAAGCATTCTTCACTAATTCTGCGGAAAACTTCCTGGCTGCCATCATCTATTTCTTTGTAAACTTCCATCCGGTAGGATTCAGGAACGGCAGGAAACTGAAGCGTTTCATATCACTGGAGGGAAAGAAACTGGAGATTGTCATACGCAACTGGGATGACTTCAATGCCATCGACAAGGACGGCAATGTGGTGCTTGATTTCGTGGATGAGAACGGCAATGACGTATCGACTGACGAGGACCGTATGTTTGTTGACCTGAACGGATACAGCTATAAGGACCGGACCGGCAGGAAGATACTGATTCAGAGGTGCTGGTATGAGGACGAGCATGGCAATGAAGTGGAGCCGGACACTGTAACCGGCGAGTTCTCGGATATGCCGCATGTGCTTTCATTCTTGGGAAGGCCATACGACCAGGTATTCAATATCCTGATGCAGGATGACAGGATTGCTTCGCTGATGGCTCCTTTCAAGAGTGCATATGAAAACAAGGCGAATGACCAGCTGGAAGGTATGGTCGGTACGCTTCGTGTGAACGCCGCACGTCTTGTGTCTCCGGAAGCCTACTGGGTATTCACCGGGGATGATTTCGACCTGAAGATTTCTGACAAGGCTAATCCGAGCTATCTGGTAATAGCCAATGACCCGGAAAAGGAACAGGTTATCGGTTCTCTTAATGCCCTGGTTCTGAACCGACTGATTACAAGGGTGAACTCAAAGGGCAATATCCCGGTAAGCATCATAGTGGATGAGCTTCCGACACTGTACTTTCACAAGATAGACCGTCTTATCGGTACGGCACGTTCCAACAAGGTTGCCGTGACCTTAGGTTTCCAGGAGCTTCCGCAGCTGGAGGCAGATTACGGCAAGGTCGGTATGCAGAAGATTATCACCACCTGCGGTAATATCTTCATGGGTGCAGCACGAAACAAGGAGACGCTGGAGTGGGCACAGAATGATGTGTTCGGAAAGGCAAAGCAGACTTCACGCTCCATTTCCATCAACGACCACAAGGTATCAACCACAATCTCTGAGAAGATGGACTTTCTGGTTCCTGCTGCCAAGATTGCGGATATGGCAACAGGCTGGCTGGCCGGACAGGCTGCACGTGACTTTACGGCTACCGATGACAGTATGCTTGACCATTTTGACATCGAACAGTCGGAAGAATTCAAGACCACAAAGTATTTCTGCAAGACTCACTTTGATATGAAGAAGATTAAGGACGAGGAAAAGAACTATATAGCTCTACCCAAAATTTATGAGTTCAAGAACGACAAAGAGAAGGAAATCCTGCTCAACCGTAACTTCAAACGGGTGAACGAGGAAGTGGAGAAGATGGTCAAGGAACTGCTGGGTATGGCATAAGTTAAAAACAGTACCTTTACAGACAAACGTAGAACATTGTAATACAGCGAAATGAATATGCTTCATTCCACTAATACTTCAATTCGATTGAGTGGTAGCGTACTGAAGGTCATTGCCGTTCTTTCGATGGTAACAGACCACAGTGCCTACTATCTTGATGGAGCACGGAACACTCCTTTACGAGGTCATGCGCTGCTTCGGGCGCATCGCTTTTCCGGTGTTTGCTTTCCTCATTACAGAGGGCTTCCGGCATACAAGCCGAAACCGGATGAAGTACTTCCTGCAGCTGCTCGGGTTTGCTGTAGTCAGCGAGGTGCCCTGGTACCTGCTGAATGGCGCAGACGGGACGCACAATGTGCTCTTCACCTTGGCATTGGGTGTGATGGCATTGGCTGCTTTCTTGAAAATTAAAAAAAGGATGGCATCCTTTGTGGGGCTGTCATCCTTTCTATAGCAGGCTACGGAACTTGGTCCGGAGTGGACTATGAGTGGCGAGGGATTCTGATGATGGTGGTGTTCTATTTGTTCGGGAACGTCAGCAATCCTTCTTTTCCCTCGGGTAGAAAGGCGCAGCTATTTTGTGCCATTCCACTCATGATGCACTATGGAATAATCGGTGCTTTACTTGCCTGTCTGGTGATTGCTTATTATGATGGAACTAGAGGGTTCATTCATGGCAAGGTGGCGAAATATGGATTCTATGCTTTTTATCCGGTACATCTTGTATGTTTATGGGCGCTTCAAGCATCGAATTCTTAATTCATCTATAAGGTTCTTCCATTTAAATCTTTATGGAATAAGACCATAAACAACTCATCCAAAGAGGAATCCTTTTTATCAAGATACTTCTGCATCTCATCCTGAAGTTTCACTAAGTGGTCTGCTCCAGATTTACCGCTATACTTGTTTCGTTTCCCTTTATCTGTCCGCGCAGCTTTCAAATACAGATGGGCAAACTCGATATGACCTTTCATGTTGGCCGTGAGACTGGCAAAGTTGGTAAACTCACAGCCTACCACAATGCCGGAGAATACGGAAATAATCCGGGTGATGATTCTCCATTCCTTGTACAACAAGATATACAGCTCTTCTTTCTCCATCGGACTCTTGCCACATAGCTGAATCCGATAACAGCATAGCAGAAACGAATAACGTACATAGGCATTCTTGTATAGGGGAATTGGATTCTGTCTGATACATTCATGTAGTTCCTGTAATTGTTTACAGACGGGTTGAATCAAATCGGAAATCACCACATGTCCCGAGAGCTGCAGCTGCAGAACAATGTAGCAAAACGACTTTTGCAGGCTGTCACCTTCCTGAAAGTTCCTCGAAGCATAATCCAGCAAGTCTGTGACATCCGCTGGGCTGAACATATAGTTCAGGTGTGAACGGATGAGAGGATTTGAGAAGATGTGGTTATAGCTGGCTCCTAAAAAACAGGTTGCGTAATCATCGCTGAAAGCCACCTTTCTCAGATGAAGCAATGTGCCCCATATCATTCTTTTTTGAGTTTCTTCATTTGCACAAGCCATTGAAGACAGAAAGTTGTCCACTGCCCAGGTTCCGGCCTGTAAACTTTCTTCCTGCCTGCTTTCATAAAAAGAGGCATTGTATATCGCAATGCCCTTTGACTGTATAAATTCTGATGCCATATCGCATAAACGTATTAGAACTCAAAGGTATAGAGTATTCATGAGATTACATCATCCATTTGCATTTTTAACGGCCCGTATTTTGATTTTTATCGCTTATCCATAGTCTGTTCAGGATTGCTCATAATTGACTTACTACTTTCATCACTTCACGTACATACCTCGGATCTTCCGCGTAGCCAATCTTGTGCAGCCATAACAAATAATTGCCGCCCGTATATTTGTATTGGACCTTGGTATAGTAGGCCCGGACACTTTCCGTCCAGTGATTGAACTCGTAGTACTTCCCGGTTCTGGGATTCGTCAGTCCGAAAAGGTTGTGCCGGTTCCGGCAGAGCGGTGAACGGAACCAGCCCGTTTCCAGTATGGCTTGTGCCAGCACTATCTTGGGATGCCGGATGCCATTACGGATGATTTCCTGATAAAGATTGGGTATGGTCAGTGCAGGCAGCGTTTTAGTTTCTGCTCGGACTGCTTTGGTAGTCGCTAATTTTGGGGACGTTTTATTGTAACTTTTTTGGTCTTTCTCCTTTATAGCCCCCTGTGGGCGCTAATGTGCATAAACTGTCCTTTTCTGCCTTTTTGCAAGAGTCAAAAGCGTCCAAACCCCTCTGCAGGGTATCAGGAACCACTTTTTGCTTCTTTTCCGGACGGATTTTCGTCTCTTTGGTAATCATATAGAACTGTGCCGATGCCGAAACAGAACCAAGAATCAGCAGCACGGCGGTCAGAATGATGTTGTGCATTTCTTTTCAATGATAGGGTTGACAATACTTTTGCGGGTGTTCAAGGCGGTTCCGACCGCAAATATATCGTTTTACTTAAACAATACGAAAATGCACAACATCAATCATTCTGAAAGGCTGCCCTACGAGAAGTTGGCGGCATTAGGCATTGACCGGGAAAAGGCCGACAGCCTCCCTCAGGAAGTGAAGGAGAAACTGGCTTCCGGTGAGGTCACCACCGCTCTTGCAGGTGTCCATCAGTGCCCGTAACGGAGACCTGATCACGCTTCCCCTCAAACTTCAGCTGACCACCGACCAGCAAGGTAATCCGGCGCTCATGGCTTATCCCGTCCGTGCCGTACTGGAAAAGGAACGCAACCAGGTGTTGCGCCTCACGGAACAGGAAGCCGAAAGGCTCAAGAAGGGTGAAGTCATCCAGAAAGCCGTAGAAGTCAACGGCGAGAAGATCCAGCAGTATTTGCAACTCGATCCCGAAACCAAATCCGTCATTCATCGTCGTGTGACGGATGTTCAACTGGAACAGAAACTCAAGGACATGGAGAAAGTCAACGACATCGAACTGGGCATGCAGCAAAAGCAGCAGGTACGCGAGGGAAAACCTATTGAGTTAAACGTAGGTGGTGAGAAGGTTTCGGTCGGTGTGGATTTGAAAGAGCCCCAGGGCTTCAAGGTCATCCAGGGCGACATGAAAGAGTGGGAACGACAGCAGAAACTCCGCTACGACGAACAGCATCCCGAGTTCCTGGGACTGGTGATGACGGACAAGAACCGCTGGGAATACCAAAAGGTGGTGGACAAACAGTCACAGGAAAGAGCCTTGAAACTCCATGCTCCGAAAGCTGAACAATCCAAAGGTCTCAAACTCTAAATCCTTTTCCCTATGGTCAAGAAGAATGCAGAGAAGGATGTCGGCTTCGTCCGGCAGTTCAACGAATTGAAGAAGAAACATCCCGATGCGGTGCTGCTTTTCCGTAAAGGAGATTTCTATGAAATGTACAAGGAAGATGCGCTCAAGGCATCGGTGATATTGGCGCTGAAGGTATCAGACAAGATTCTTCCTTTAGAGAAAGACCCCATCAAACTCCTGACCTTTCCCCGTCATGAACTGGACAGGCATCTGCCCAAACTGATTCGCTCCGGTCAACGGGTCGCCATCTGCGATGCGATAGACCGACCGGAACTGATGAAGAAACCCAAGGAAAAGACCGGGGAAGATTTGAAAGAAATGTACACCTCTAACAAGAATACTATGGCGAAAAAGAAGAAAGAACAGGCTGTGCAGGAAGAGCCAACCCAAACAGTCAAGACGGCTGCAGAGGAGAAACCTGCCAAGGAAAAGAAGACGGAAGCCAAAGCCGAAGTCAAGAGTGAACAACAGGCCGAGCAGAAAGCGGAAGCCAAGCAGGAACGCAAGCCACGCGAACCGCAGATGATTACCGCCAACGGCGAGAAAGTCAGCCACGGACATGCGTTCCAGAGCACCACCAATCCGGCAGACTGGTACTTTACCGCCAAGATGGACGGAGTACAGCTGAAACCGCAGAAAATGGACGCAGCGGATTTGGCCGCTTACCAGAAGAAGGAAATGACAGTGCCCCAGCTGATGGAGAAGTATTATCCGACTAAACTCATGCCGAAGGTATCGGAAGAAGCGTTCCAAATGCCGAAGCAGTTGTCTGGTCCGGACGGAGCCATTACCATCGACAAGTTCAATGTCTATAAGGAAAAGGACGAGCAGCGACCAGATTACGGCAAGTATAAGTTCTACGTGCAGATGGGCGACACCAAGATGTCAGCAGTGGCTTCCCGTGAGGACTTGAATGCCTACTTCGACCGGGTGGTCAGTCCCACACAACTCGTGGAGAAGAACTTTGGGGAGCGCCTGCACCTGCAGTCTGCCTACGAGAAGTACCAGCTTCCCGAAGGAGTGGACCCCAAAGGAGTCCGTGTGGCCAAGGACCACTCCGACAACAAATGGAAGGTTTCGATGGACCTGGGTGACAAGGGCAAGACCAGCAAGCATGAAATCTCCTTCGATGACGGCTACTCGCTCTTCAAAGCCAAGACCGCTACCCGCGAACAGATTGCGGCCAAGTACCTCAATACGGAAATCACGGGGATGCTTTCAGCCGTGACCAACAAGCTGGAGAAGTCAGCTTCCATAAAAATGTAACAAAATCAAGCGAACAATCAATCATATTAAAATTCTAAAAGTAAACGAATATGACAGCTAAAAAGACACACGAGGAGTTGGTGGAACTCCTTCAGACCGGTAAAATCGGCTTCCTCCGCTTTGTGATGGATGGTGATAATGCAGAGGACTATCTGGAGTGGTGCCAGACCCACGGCACGGATCCTTCGGATGAATCCGCAGAGTTTTATGTCGAACAGACGGACATCGACCAGATGGACCGTCAGGTAATGGATGACGAAAGCTATGGCATATGGAACTAACACATCCGGCAATGCCGGGCAGGTAGCCATCGACCGCTTTGCCGAAATGATGATAGCCCGCATGGAGCAGATGAAGGCTTCCGACTGGAAGAAAGGCTGGATTGGCGGCGTATCCGGATTTGCAGGTCTCCCGCAGAACGTGGGAGGCCGTAACTACTCGGGTTCCAACTCCTTCTTCCTCCAGCTGCAGACCGCTGCCCAGGGCTACCGCCTGCCGGTGTACCTCACCTTCAAGCAGGCGCACAACCTGAAAGCCCATGTACTGAAAGGTGAAAAAGCCTTCCCCGTGGTCTATTGGGACGTGCTGGTCAAGGACAAGAACGGCCATAAGGTCAGTTCGGATGAGTATAAGACGATGAGCAAGGAGGAGAAGAAAGGCATGGATGTCATTCCCTTCTTCAAGGCTTTCCCCGTATATAACATCGACCAGACCAACCTGGCAGAGGTGCAGCCCGAACGGGTGCAGAAACTCATGGAGAAGTTCAAGGTGCCCGAGCTTCGGGATAAGGAAGGCATGTATGCCCATGCCGCCCTCGACCGCATGATTGAGACGCAAGGCTGGCTCTGTCCTATACAGGCAGACAAACGGGTGGACGGAGCTTTTTATTCACCAGCCCAAGACATCGTGGTGCTGCCCATGAAGGAGCAGTTCAACATCGGCAATACCCCCGAGGAAATCTATCGGGGCGGCATGGAGTTCTACTCCACCATGCTGCACGAGATGACGCACTCCACCATGACTCCCGAACGGCTCAACCGCGAGATGGGCGGACGCTTCGGAGACCCGAAATACGCCAAGGAGGAACTGGTAGCCGAACTGACCGCCGCCATGATCAGCCACTCGATGGGCTTTGACTCGAAGGTGACGGACAATTCCGCAGCTTATCTGGATTCCTGGATTGGGGTGCTGAAGCAGGAACCCAAGTTCATCGTTTCCATCATGGCGGACGTGAACAAGGCTTCGGACCTGATTCTGGACCAGGTGGACAAACAGCGGCTGGCTCTCAACGAACAGCCCTACCTGACGAAGAACGATCCGTTTGCCCCGTTGGGTGAAGGCGAAGAAGTGCCGTTCAAGAATGCAGCCATTGTGAAGACAAGGAATGGCGAGTATGCCATCCGCGCTTCCTACGATGGTGTGGAACTGGGTTTGAAGAAGGTATCGAAAGATACGGCCAAGACCTACTTCCAGCTGACGGACTACAAGGACAAGGCGGCCTTCCTGAACATGACGGCGCACAAGACCTTCGAACCGGAGATAGCCAATCTCAAGCGTACGCAGGCCGTGGGAGCGAAAATGAGTATCTAATCACCCAATCAATACTATGAACCATGACTGATTACAAGGTAAACTTCCAGGACCTCAAAGCCAAGGTGGGCATCGACGATGTAGCCTATGCGCTCGGCTACCGTCTGGACCGAAAGGCCGGTGTAGGCCGCTACATGGAACTGGTGTTGGGGATGGCAAGGAAAAAGCGGGATGCGCTCGTAATCTGCCACCCCCAGGACAAGGCTTCCCAGCGGTTCTTCCGCCGCGACGGTTCCAAGGGGGATGTGGTTACACTCATCCGGGAGAACCTGAATGCCTTCAACGTATCGGGCAAGGATGAATGGCAGAAGATAGCCAAGGTGCTGTCCCGCTTTGCCAACATGCCCGAACCTGAATACCGCGAAGACCGAGAGTATGTACAGTCAGTCAGATATCATGCCACCTTCGACAGCTCCAGGTATGAGGTGAAGCCGATAAATCCCGATAAGATTCCGGCCATCTTCCAACAAAGGGGATTGTCCGATGAAACGGTACGCACCTTTGCTCCGTTCATCCGGCTCATCCGCGACAGGAAGAACGAGAACTTTGACGGCTACAACATCGGCTTCCCTTATACCAACGGAGAGAACAACCAGGTCCGGGGCTACGAAATGAGGGGGTATGGCGGTTACAAGTCCAAGGCGGCCGGAAGCGATTCTTCCTCTTCCGCATGGGTGGCCGACCTCTCCGGCGGGAATCAGCAGGCAGTCAAGAACGTGTTTTTCTGTGAGTCAGCCTTTGATGCCATAGCTTTCTACCAACAGAATCAGAGTCTGTTGAAAAACGATACGGCTTTGGTTTCTTTCGGTGGAACATTCTCCGATGGTCAGGTTCAAGGAGTCATGAAACGCTTCCCAAATGCCCGTCCGTTTGACTGTTTCGACAATGATTTGGCAGGTCGCATCTACGGCTTGCGTATGCTGTCACTCTTGGAGGATATTCCGATGAGAATCAATAAAGTCGGGGATGTTGTCCGTATAGAAGCCAAGGGAAAGACCTTTGACCTAGTACAAGGCCGTTCCTTTCTGGAGCAGTTGAGCGAACAACTCAGCATCCGCTACAAGATGGGGCAATGGTTGCCGCCCAAGGCATTCAAGGACTGGAACGATTGTCTGCTCAACAAGCCCATAGATATAAAACCCTCGCTCTCGCAGGAGGATAGAAAGAATAACCTGGCCGAACGCAGAAATGCAGGCCCTAAATTATAAACGTATGAATACAAGACGATGGAAACGCTCCTTGTTAATCGCTGCTGTTGGCTTATTGATAGGCAAGACTCCGCTCTTTGCCCAACAGACCGACCCGGCGCTGACTTCTGCCGTACTGGGTCAGACCGCAGCCTTGAAGAAGATTCACAAGGACCGCAAGAAGACGCAGGAGAAAATCATTGCTGCGGAAGTGGCTGTAACCGCTTCGCTGGAGCGGATTCACCATGTGGAAGACAAGATGCTGAACTACCTCTCGAATGCGCAAGGCGCCATGCAGAACCTCTACCAGATTAAGCGGGCCGGGGAACTGGTGGCCAAGGAAATCCCGCAGAACTGCAGCCTGCTTCTCAAATCGGTGGGCGGCAATCTGAAGGGAACCGTCATTGCGGCCATGGTATCGGATGAACTGACGGATGCCGCCACACAGATGACGGCGCTCTTTCCCTTCATGAAACAGCTGGTGACTTCGGGCAAATATGACGTGACAGGAGATGACGGCAAGAACGAGAAACACAAGGTAAACCTGCTGAACGCTTCGGAACGCTACTACATCGCCAACGAGGTGGTAAGCCGTCTGGAAGCCATTAACACCAACCTGTTTATCCTGGCCTGGCAGGTACGCACGCTCTCATGGAATGACCTCTGGTTCTCGCTTGATCCCGAAGGATGGGCCAATGTGATGTCCGGCAAGAACATCATCGGCGGTATCATCTCGGACTGGAACCAGGGCTACAGCCTGAAATGGTAAATAGGTAAGCAAGTAAACAAACTTACTAATCACAAAGTAATCAAGTAAGGAAATAAGAAAGTAATCAAAGCAACAAGTAACAGAATCATATAGTAAACAAATCATCCAAAAACAAAAGCGTATGGAAAAGAAAATAATCGGTCGCTGTCCCTTATGTGGCGGCAACGTGGTAAAGACCTGCAAGGGCTACCGCTGTGAGAATAACATCGCCGAACAGCCTAGCTGTGTGCTGAATATCAACGGTATTATCGGCAACCGCAAGATGAGTGACGAGGAAATCGCCGAACTGTTGGAGCGCCGCTTCATCCTGTTGGACGGCTTTGCTTCCAAGGAGGGAAAGGCTTTCCCTTCCGTGTTGGAGTTGGCCGACAACGGTGCCATCAACATGCAGTCCGTCATCGGCAAATGCCCGCATTGTGGTGGCGACATCCGCGTAGGTACACGCGCCTTCAACTGTTCCAATTACAGCAACCAGCAGGCGCCTTGCAACTTCGCGATCTGGCGCAACATCGGTGGCCACCAGCTGAGCCTGACGGAAGCCAGGGATATCTGTGAAAAAGAAATCACCTCCAATGAACTGGAGATGTACCGCGATGACGGCACCATCTATCGCAAGCGTCTCGGTCTTTCTCCCGATAAACTCCAAATCGTGAAGATATGAAACCGGGAATGAAAATGATTATCATGCTGGTAACCGCCGTCAGTTTTTGGGGCGGACTGTTTTACTTCGCCAGCTGTTCCGGCCGACCCGAGAAACGGGCGGTGGAAATCGCAGAGAGAGCCTTGAAAGCAAGCGTTGATAATCCGGAGTCCATCCAAATCAAGGGAATCAGCAAGGCAGATTCGGTATTCGGCAAGGAATATGTCAATCCGCACGAGAAGGCTGCATTATCCATGCACCTGATGCAGTACGGCCACAAGTTGATGGAGGAAACGGACTACTTCCAGAACCTCGACAAGGACGATGCCGCTATGAGTGATCAGGTTACCCGTCAGCTGGATGCCATGACCACGCTTCGGGCTTTGATTGCTTATGGAGAAATGGAAGAAGCGAAAGCCGGGAAAGAAAAGGCCGCAAAGCCGTTTAACGGATGGAAGGTCAAGATAGATTTTGAAGCTAAGACCTTAAAAGGAAAGCCTTACCACTCGGAATACTGGTTCATCCTCGATAAGGAGGCGGAAATTGTAGTCAAATCATTTGAAATACCGCTGCTATGAAACTGAGACAATTATTGTATGCTATAATCACAGGAGGTGCCATGTTATTCACTTCCTGCGAAGAATGCGACCATGAAGAGACAGATCCATCGCTTCTTCCCTCCAGGTTGGTGACGTAGTCTGCTCGGATGGCAGTGTGCTGTCCAAAGAACAGTTCGGCTCCTCCAAGAAAGAGCCGGTGGCCATTGTCTATCATGTGAACCGGAATCCGGAGATCAAAGCTTTGGGCTATGCCGTTTCCATCCGGGATGTCACACCTAAAGCCTTTGCTGATAGTCTGGGTGTTGAACAGGAAACCTCGGCTTCCTTGGAGAAGGAAGACGGCAATGAGAACACCCATGCCATGTACCGCAACGAGGAAGTGAAATCTCCCTTAGCCGTTTATGTCTTCGACATGTGGCGCTACGGCCAGTCCGCCTACATTCCTTCGGTGAAGCAGCTCACTTACCTCTATCAGCAAATAGGGTTGGTCAACCAACGGATAGAGGCGGTCGGCGGATTACCCATCAGTCTGCAGCCTGGTGACTGCTGGCTGTGGACTTCCACCGAAGTGGAGGGACAAAGGGACAGCAAGGCCTGGCTCTTCTCGATGCAGTCGGGAACCATTCAAGAAACTCCGAAGGATCAGGCGCATAAGTTCAGACCGGTGATAAGTATCTATTAGCTAAAGTAACCTCTAAATTCAAAGATTATGAATGAATTACTCGTACAACTTCAGATGAAGATGGAGGCATTCCAAAAGGATGCAGTCCTTCAAGCCGAAAAAGGTAACAAGGCAGCCGGCCAACGTGCCCGCTGTGTTTCACTCGAAATGGAACCGCTTCTGAAGCAGTTCAGAAAACTGTCGTTGGCGGCTGCGAAGAAGTAGTAATTTGCTTTTGTAAGTTTAATTGTGATGTTTAAGAAGTTCCAACCGTGAAAGATTGGAACTTTTTTCTATTGCCTATATTTCATTAGAGGAAAAGGTGATTTTTATATATATTATTGATTGCTAATTTTGCGGTGAATGTATTCGTAAGTAAGTCTGGAGATTTCAGCAATGAGTTCTTCTGTTTTCTCTGACGACAGCTTACTATCTTTGCAAAATACGGCAATAGAGTAATGTTTTCCGTTCGGTAGTATTACGAAGCCTATATCATTTACAGCTACAATTGTGCCATCATCTTTTACATAACCAGTTCCTGTCTTATGATATAACTTTGTGCCTAATGTGGGTAAGTATTTAGCCAAACGATTAGGCCCGGTTTGCGTTCCTGACATAACTTCTGTAAGCCAAAGGAAATCCTGCTGTCTCTGAGTTCTATTATCAACAAGCATTTCCAACAAGAGAATTGCATCGTTTGGTGTTGTACTATTAAAATATGCACGGCTATGATCCATCGCCATCTCATCTTCTGTCCATTTTATTTGAGTATTTGTACACCCTAAATCCTGTATAACCTGATTTGCATAATGTGTACCATCGAACAGGTTAAAAAGAATATTGCTTGCATTATTGTCGCTTTGCGCTACTGAATATTCAATCAGCTGACTTACTTTTTAATCGAATATCTCCATCTGGATATTTATCCCGTAGTGGACTATAGGTATCAGGTGACAACATATCCTTAGTAATGAGCATAGGCTTTTTCAATGTTAACGAATCTTGTTTCAAGCAATGAAGAATAGCTACTGCTTGATGGAGTTTAAATACGCTCATCATAGGAAAAGATTGATCAGCATTTTTTGTACAAAGCATCTTCCCCTGATAGTAAACTGCAATTCCAACTTGGACATTTTTTCCTTCTAGAAGTTGTTCAACTTGCTTTTGAAGCGAGGTGTTTACGTCTTTCTGTTTTGACAGGCATGTCAAGGGAGTTAAGACAGTAAGTAATATACTAAAGATAATGGTTAATTTTCTATTCATAAATAATCAGATTGCACCTTCTTTTCGATTTGGCAAATCAATCCTTGCAGTTGTCTGTTAAGTTCTGCATTACGGGCAGCAAGACTATCGGCTTGTTCTGACAATCGACGGCTCTGCGCTTTCTGTTCGTTGACCATGTTTCTATTGGATGAACGGAGCGTAGTCGTTGTTGTCGTTGGCTTCGTTCCCTCTTTTTTGCCGAAGATGCTCAAGAAACCTTTTCGTTTTGGCTTTTTGGACTGTTCCTGCACACTTTTCTGCACAATAACCGGAATTTGATTGGCTATCTTCTTGTTAATAGATTGTTGTTCATCCATTAACCGGACTATCTGGAACATCTGTCGTTCCTTATCCTCTAAAAGACTGCGCACACTATCGATGCGCTCTGCTGGATAGGTGACCTTGAAACGGCAAAGCATACTGTCCATTGCCATACGCCGTGCATGGTAATGCTCGATATCTTTATCGTTCCATTCCAGTATTGTTTCACCCAATAGAGAAAATTTTATCATTTGAATATTGATATTGTTTATTTCTTTTCGGAGCTCGTCTATTTTTTTATTGCCAAGTTCTAATGCTTCTATCTCCTGCCATTCATAGAGGCTATTATATGCCATACATCCGATAAGAATGGAGATAAGTATATATCCCAACCGTATTGCCTTATAGAAATTTCCTGACCGCTCCATTATTTTGATGACATTGATTTTTGAAACATGAATAAAAGTTTATCTTTTTCGTTCATGCGGATATTATCAGAATAACCGCCTTTTGTTATTTGATACCCACATGGCTTAACCATAAAAATGCCTAAGCCCTTAGTGTATGAACTTACTTCTGATGCATAGTCTTTACTTGTATTTAATGGAACTTTCCCTTTAATATGACACCACTCATTATTGCAACTGATGTCTTCAATCTCAGACATCATTTTTTGCAAATCTGTAATAGCTTTGGAACTTGCCGCTTGGGGTATCTGCAACTCAAAATAGAGCATCGGTTCGAGAATGTCCACACCTGACTGTTGCAAGGCCAGCCTGAAGACATAAGGGGTCAGCTGTCTGAAATCAGCAGGTGTACTTACCGGGCTATAATACTCGGCTTGAGTAAAGGTTACTTTCAGATCAGTCACTTCCCATCCATGTAACCCGGATTGACAAGACATACGAATCCCTTCAAAAACGGCATTTTGAAAAGAATGGTTCAGATAACCATAGGAGATGTCACTTTCGATTTGCAACCCTGTCCCTAACGGTAAGGGTTCAAGAGTCAGCCCTATTGTGGCCCAATAAGGGTTGGGGGGCACTTCGATCTGAATAATCTTATTGACCTTTTTTACAGGTCGTTCTTTATATATAGTCTTGATCTCATCAAAATGGACCTTGACGGAAAATCGTTCTTCCAGCAATGTCTGTATGATTTCCTTTTGGGTTAAACCATATAACGAGATTTCCAATTCATCACTATATGAGTTTATGGAAAAGGACAAAGACGGGTCTTCAATCCACAATGTATTTAGAGCGGATATCACCTTGCTTCTCTCTTCGGGCCTGTCTGGTCGGACGGAGGATTTGAGAGCGGGATGCTGATGCGATAATCCTTGAATCAAACAAGGTTCAGCACCTAAATAATTTCCGATTCGAAAATCATCTATATCCTCTACAATCGCGATATCATTGGCGCCCACTTCATCAACATTTATCTCTCTGCCCTGATTGATAGTTTTCAGATTTTTAATCTTGATGAATTTTTCCGAATCGTTGATTCTTACAACGTCTCGAAGTCTCAGGCTTCCGTCAATTATTTTTAGAAAACTTCTTTTATGTCCTTTGGGGTCATGCTCTATCTTATAAAGATAAGATGAAAGTATGTTTGAGACCGATGCCGGAGGAAGTATAAAAGAAGTGATGGCGTCTAACAACTCACAGATACCGATATTGAACATTGCTGAACCATGTAGTACCGGATAGACTTTGGCTTTTGCCACAAGAGCGATTACCGTATTCCAATAATCAGCCGGTGAAATTTCGCTATCCGCCAAATATCGTTCTAATATATTGTCGTCATGGTTGCATACAAATTCTTTGTATTCTTCCTTTATATATGTTTGGGAGCAAATCGGATAAATCAATCCATCGACAACAGTTTGCATAAACAGGACATCTTGAGACAGATTTGTTTTTATATCTAGATACAACCGCTCTAAATTCACACCGTCACGGTCAATTTTATTGATAAATATAATTGTCGGGATTTGCAGTTTTTGTAAAGTATTGAACAGCAACTTTGTTTGTGCTTGTATACCTTCCTTTGCGGATAAGATGAGTACTGCTCCATCAAGCATTTTGAATGTCCGCTCCACTTCCGCAATAAAATCCATGTGTCCCGGAGTGTCAATGATATTGCATTTCACTCCATTCCAGATAATAGATGTCGTAGCAGCCCGAACAGTAATTCCTCTACGTTTCTCTATATCCATAGAGTCTGTTATGGTGTCACCATTATCCACACAGCCGCACTTTTCCGTTGCTCCACTGGCAAACAGCAGATTCTCGGTTACGGAAGTTTTTCCTGCATCAATGTGAGCAAGAATTCCTAAATTTATAATATTCATTTGGATTAAGCAATAATATACTACAATAGATGCATTGTCGAAACGCACCTTTTAATACCTCCTCGTAGCATATGAGAACTACAGGATTACTAACTCGTATTAATATGTATATTATTACTGCCGCATAACGATTACAAAATTACACAAAAAAATATATCTAACAAAAGTAGGAGGATTTTTTAACTTTTTACCATAGACATTTTATTAGGGAAACGTAGGTTCAACTGGTAAGTACAAATAAGTAGAAATGCTTTACCACTCTAGACAGAATGATTAAGACATAAAAAAAGCGTGGAATCCTATTGTTGTCTATTCCACGTATCGAGGCTCTCGCATTGCCTATTGTAGTTGAACAGACAACGTCAGAGCCCACGCCGATATGATATAGTCCACGCTGGTAGATATGTACAAACAACATAGTCGTATGTTAAAATACAACTTGTTATGTACAATCTACGCAGCTGTGATATAATCACACCCGGGGCATCTACCGTTGCTAAGTTCAAGACTACAATACCGTAATTTGCGAGATTTCGATACGTCTTAAACAGAGCGTTAGTAAACGCCTTTATTATGTCATGCTTCTTATTTCCAATTACTTAGTATTCTAATACCAAACAAAAGGTTACATGTTCCCTAAGATTGAAGGTGCAACTTTTCTTTCTCTAGAAAAAAGAACATGCTCTGAAGCAAATGCAAATATAAATATAAAAATCCAATTTCTGCGAATAAAGAGTAGAAAAAATATCAATCATTAATCATAAGTTAGCGTTGAATATCTTATTACTAATATAATAATGTTCATGTATTGACTTTTTTAAGAATACTGATTTATATTCTCAAGTATGTAACTTTATTCTCTCTTCTATACTGTATTACGATTATCTCACTTCGATTCACTCAGTTAATTCTCATAGTGTCAATGAGGTTGGAAAATATATCTATAAATGAAGACTTGTTCGATGGCTTTACCGAACGCAGGCTGACGCTTGCGGAAGTAGAGCCATTGAATGGCTTTGGCGGTTGGTTCACAGATGTTGGCCGCCACTTCCGACTATTCGTATTTCATACAATGCCGGAAGTGACGACCTTTTGGGGAGGATGCGCCATCCGGTTTGCTCCGTGTCAGTGACACCAAGCAATGCTCGACTGATAGGCTTTGGCTATGAATGGAACTCCAATCCGTTGCCATAGAGAGAACCTGCAAGGCTCCACTTCGCTTCACTTTGTAGGTTCTCACAACAGCAACGGTTTTCGGGTAGCTCATCTTCAAGATGGTCAGAATACTGGGTTACGCGGACTTTCTGAGGAATAAGTTTGAGATGACCTGTTAGAACTAATTCTTTCCCTTGGAGTCCTAGTCGGGAAAGTCTTGAAAACCGTTGGAGCTTCTTGGTCCAACTCGTTTTATACGTGCAAAGGTACTGCGGACGGGAGAAACGTCAAGTGCGCTGAAGCTTTTTTTGGACGGAGAGTCTTTCCGGCAGCCTTCCACAATTTGTGCCAAATTGGGTATTCCGTAAAAAGTCCTCGGACCTCACACTTGCCTTATTCTCCCTGGTGTCCGCAGTGAGGGGATGCACGTAAAACGGTTTTCCCGACCGAGAAGCTCCAAAGGGCTTCACAAGAGGGAGAAGAATCGGAAACGTAACCAACTTAAATGATACAATTATGTGCAGACTTATGACAACACAGTTGGAGGAAGCCTTGAAAGGCTTTCCTCTCTATTCCCAAGACGGCAAGGGAAAGGAAGCGATTTGCCGTGCCATCTTTGCGCTCGGTGGCGTGCGGTGGTTCATTCTTGAAGGTGAAAAGGAAGGCAACGACACCATTCTGTTCGGTATCGTCATCGGACTGATGGAGGACGAGTACGGCTACATCTCCCTGAACGAGCTCTCGGAAATCGAACTGGACTTGACCAAACAAGGCTTCGGCAAGCTGCAAGTAAGGCAGCAGGAAAACTTCCATCCGGTGCCACTGAAGAAGTTGCGAGACAGCCGTTTGCAGGAGTTCCTTGCAAGGATGGGAGAATGAGTGTGAGAACGGAGTGATAACAAAATGGCCTGCCTTATCCGTCACGGACTGGGCAGGTCTCAAATAGTAGGTTTAGTCTGAGATATGAGGAATGGAAATATATTCAGTATCGCAGCCCAACTCGGTTGGACTGCTTCCGCTCAGTACAAGGAAGGCAGGCTCTTCTTTGACTTCCAACGGAAGACCTTGAGCGGTGTGCCGTTTACCTTCACGGCAGAAATGAAGGACGGCAAGGTAAGTAACCTGGTGAAGGAGATTGAGTCCTTCGTGGATGCCATCGAGCCGGAGACATGTGCTTCGGAGTGGATGGTCCGGTCGGGTGCCGTGGCACCATCCCGTTTCCGGCAGGCCGTGAGCGACATGGATACCATCCGCACCGAAGCGTGGCTGTTGGCTTGTCAGCTTGCCGAGGCGGACGGCAAATCCGTCTTGGCAGGTCTGCCCTGGAGCCAGTGGAACTGAGTTCCGCTGCCCGACAAGTCCAAAGGCAGCCCTCTATTCACGAGGGCTGTTCTTGAACTTGCGTCCTCTTCTTGGAAGACCCGCTTCCTTGTAGGCTATGAGGTCGTTTCCCCGGAAAAGGATGCCCCTTTTATCGGTGTAGATCCGGATAAAAGGCAAAGGTCGCTCGGGATTGTTGATGTAGTCGTAGATGGTGCATCGGTGTACCCCGAGATAAAGGCAGGCTTCCTTAATGGTGTAGTTCCGGTCGGGAGCTATCGCTATCCATGTGTTCTTCAAATCGGTCATAGGCATAAGCGTTTGATGCAGTAAAATTACAAAGAAAGCTCTTGTGTGACAATAGCTTCCGTGTGATGCAATGAGGGATTTTGGGTGACTTTGTGGGATTTTGTGATACCCCTTGCAAGGAGTTAGACAAACATTCATCCATCTTTCATCCAAGAATGGCGCTTAGTGTGGTGTGCGGCCAAAAAACAATGTGTTTTCTATGGGCGGCATATATTCGGGCGTTGAATCGGGTGACTGTTGACATCGCCCTTTAGTCTTCTCCCAGCTTTCCGAACCCCCTCTATATCAATACTTTTCTTTTTTATAAAGAATAAAGAGTATAGATAGATGCCGGAAAAGTGTCAACGTGAGGATATGAACGAAAGTAGGCCAATAGATTTTATCAACGGTGTCAACGAGTGTCAACACTAATGGCTAGGCTGATGTAATTGATAATCAGCAGATAATGAAACATCAACCGTGTCATTGCAAAATAAGGTGGGTCTGAGTGGAAATGATATGTTTTTTAAAAGAAGGAGAAGACGATGGAAAGCGGATGTAGTAGGCATAGCTTATGGTGATTACAAGGCTATGTTTCTGTCGTGATACATGCTCATGAATGAAGCAGGAAGATAACTGCTCACCGTTTTCTCATCTTGCCTACGAGGATATTTTTTTGCAAAGGTAGGCTGTCCCCACCAAACGTCAAATCCCTTGCAGAAAATCTTCCTCAAAAAAGTTGAGCGTATTTTTCTGCCCTGAATTTGCCTATTTGGTGGCTGCCAGCACTCTGAGAAAAGCAAAAAACATCCCTTCGGACAAGCTGCAAAACAGCAAAACAAGAGGGAAAAAAATCAGAGCGTATGGCACACATGGACAATCACCTCAAAAAGCAGTTGGAAAAACCTCAGACATGGTTCTGCAAGTATTTCCCGAAACGCATCCGTAACGTCGGCGATAAGGAAGTGGCTGACAGACAGATGGTATATGACTTCAAGGACGGACGAAGCTTTGAAGCAGTGGCACAAATGACCGCAGCAAGTATGAAGGAGCAGTATGGCGATGGCTGCAAGGACATCACCTTTGTTCCGGTTCCGGCATCCACCTCCGAGAAGAACGAACTCCGCTACAAGGCATTTTGCGAGAGAGTCTGCGAACTGACCGGAGCTATCAACGGCTACGACCATGTAAAGGTAACCAGTGGACGCCTTGCCATCCACGAGAACCGCAAGCTGGAGAAGGAAATCCGCAAAGTGAGCATCATCGAGTTTGATGAAATTTGGTTCAATGGCAAGAATATTGTTACCTTTGACGATGTAATCACTCGCGGCATCACTTGGGCTACCTATTCCGACCAATTGGAGAACTTGGGTGCACACGTCCTCAGTGGCATCTTCTTGGCAAAGACCCATTATAAAGTAACAACGAACTGACAATGATAGAAAAGAAAATAACGAAGGTAAAGGCAACGGCAAAGGCGGTTGCCTTTACCGGACATAGAGAAATATCCCACAACCACCAAGAGCAAGTAAGGGAACGGCTGAAGGAAGCCGTGCTGCAAGCCATCCGTCAAGGAGCGAACAAGTTCTACTGCGGCATGGCACTCGGCTTCGACATGATGGCAGCGGAGGAAGTCCTTTCCCCTCAAGTTGAGCATCCCCATGCTGAAACTGGTAGCAGTCGTTCCCTTCAAGGGACAGAGCGCTTCCTGGTCCATGGTGGAGCAGCAACGCTATGCCTATATCCTTTCCAAGGCAGACGATGTGGTGCATCTGAGTGAAGACTACTTCAACGGATGCTATTTCAAGCGGAACGACTACATGCTGTCGCATTCCGGCAGTGTGATTGCCTACTTTGACGGCAAGCCGAAGGGCGGCACAGCCTATACCTGTCGCAAGGCAAGGGAGAAACGGATGCCGGTCGTCAATGTATATTAGATAACTGCTTTCAATAAACGAGTAACGGGAAGCTAAACGCAAAAATATTTGCGTCCAGCTTCCCGTTTTGCGTGAAAATAGACTGTTTTTGATAGTTGAACGCAAATATTTTTGCGTTCGTGCCGTGGAAAGTTTCTTTATGAAGGCGCGTATAGGAGGAACTTAAATGGTGTTTTTCGAGATGATTTGCCGGATTAAACCCCGAAATTGCAATAATGTTATACGATTTTCATAGGTTTTCTGAAAAATCGTATAACATTATTCGCAAAACTGCTTATCTTTGTGCTGAAATAGTGTTTAGACCATGGATAATCAGGAAAAACAAGTGATAAATCAAGCGGAAAACCAGCCCAAGAAACCCGGCAGAGGGGGTAAAAGACCAGGTGCAGGTCGCCCTAAGGGAGATGGCACCAGCAAACTCTATGCTTTCCGGGCCGATAAGGAAGTGGCTGCCTATCTAGACAGCCAGGGGAACAAGACGGACTTCATCAAGGAATGTATCATCCGGCAGATGGAAGTAGCTAAAAGCAGGCAGGAAGACGATGCCTTGATGCAGTTGGGAGAAGTGATGCCTAGCAGCCGTATCAAGCCGATGTCGCTGCCTTTCTTTGATGTGAAGGTAGTGGCCGGTTTCCCCATTCCTTTGAACAATGATGAACTGGCGCAGGACATCGAGGTATTGAAGATGCTGTGCCCACACCCAGACTCTTCGTACTTGATCCGCGTACAGGGCCGTTCGATGATTGAAGCCGGAGTGCATGATGGCGACATCATCATAGTTGATAAGAGTGAACGGAATCCTACGGAAAAGCAGATTGCAGTCTGTGAACTGAATGGAGAATACACGCTGAAACGGGTTTGCAGGAAGGAAGGAACCCTTTGGCTGGTTCCGGCCAATCCCGAGTACCCCGAGATTGAAATCACCGAGGGCGATGATTTCAGTGTTTGGGGAGTCGTGACATATATCATCCACAAGCCTGTTTACTAATCCTATAATCCGTTTGCCGATAACTCATGATTGCTTTAGTCGATTGCAACAGCTTCTTCTGTTCCGTGGAGAAGGTCTTTCATCCCGGACTGAACGGAAAGCCCGTCTGTGTGCTTTCCTGCAACGATGGCTGCATTGTGGCCTTGACTCCGGAAGCCAAGGCACTGGGACTGCGCCGGGGAGACCCCATCTTCAAGAAGAAGGATATAGTGCAGCGCTATGGAGTGAAGCTGTTCTCTACGAACATGTATCTCTATGCGGCCATGTCTAAACGGGTGAACAACATTCTGCGGTCTGCTGTGCCTCATTCAGAAGTCTATTCGATTGATGAATCCTTCCTCTATCTGGATGGTCTGGAGAAGTACCATAATTTGGAGGACTACATGCGTGGAGTGGTGGAGAAGGTACGACTCTATACGGACATCCCGGTTAGTGTAGGAATTGCACATACCAAGACTTTGGCGAAGATTGGAAGCAAGTTTGCCAAGCAGTACAAAAGGATACCGTTCTGTGTGTCTGATAGACAATGAAGAGAAAAGACGAAAGGCATTGGCTCTATTCGATTTGGCGGATGTATGGGGAATCGGCAAACAGACCTTAGCCAAGCTTAACTACCTGGGCATCCGTACTCCTTTGGAATTCGCCGAAAAGAAAGAAAGTTGGGTGCGAAGCCACTTCTCCAAGCCGGGATGGCAGACGTGGAAGGAGTTGAACGGTATTTCGTGCATTGATACTTCGGAAGTAGCGCAGCGGCAGACCATTTGTACCAGTCGTAGCTTCGGGAATCTGGTAACGGATTATGACGAGTTGCAGGCTTCGGTAGCCAGCTTTGCCGCCAGTTGCGCCAACAAGCTACGGGGACAGCACTCGCTTGCTTCGGCCGTGACGGTCTTCGTATCGAGCAACCGCTTCCGGGAGGACCTTCCTCAGTATTCCAACGGGCAGACCAGAATCCTGCTCCTTCCGACCTCGGACACGATTGAGATTACACAGGCGGCGCTGAGTGTGCTGAAGGAAATCTACCAGGAAGGCATCAGCTACAAGAAAACGGGAGTCATTCTGGGAGACATCACGGATGCTTCCTATATCCAACAGAACCTTTTCGATGAAGTGAAGAACCGACCGGAACGGATGCAACTCATGAAAAGCATTGACGAACTGAACCACCGCTTCGGCTTACGGAAGATACATCTGGCCGTGGAGGGCGAAGAGAAGCAGGACTGGCACGCCAAGAGCGAGTTCCGGAGCGGTAACTATCTGTCGGACTTGAAGGAAATTCTGACGATTCAGATTTAGTGATGCTGGGATTGTCACTATATTTATGTGGTTGTTTATCAAAATTCCTACAATTAAGGTTTAAAGAAAGAATATCAATTGGCAAATATACCAATTATTACTATCTTTGCATTGTTTTGATAACATTTAAAGGTGGCGGCAACACTTAAAATGCGGCAGAATAATTATGACAAATAAAAATGAACTTTCCTTTTTGGAAATTCCCAATCAATCATCCGCGCAGATAATTAGCCGGAACGAGGTAGAGGTAATAGCTCCCGATGGTGAGGTCTTTACCGTGTTATGCCAGATAGGTGCTTATACAAACAAGGAGACACAAGCCATTGAACTCCACTGGTTGGAGTCTTTGTTTGACAAGAACTTTTCCGCTGATAAAGAGGAAATGATTAATGCTATTTGGCGAGAATCCATGCAATTTGCTATTGGTGGCGGAATAATAGGCATCAGTACTGGTACTCGCCATAAGGATAGAGCGCGTATCGGGGAACGTATTCGCCAAATCCGTATGGATAGAGGCATGGAAGCTCGTGATTTAGCAAGACTTGCCGGTGTAGATGCTGCTAATCTGTGTCGTATCGAGAATGGTAAGTATTCTGTAGCGCTGGATATTTTATCCAAGATAGCAGCAGCTTTGGGGAAGAAAATTGATTTTGTTGACCTTTAATAGCTTGTTATGGTTGATATTGATGATTACAAAGTAGAGGTTTCTTGTGAATATAAGGGAGAAACCTATTCCGTACGAGATAACGGTGCCATTATGAGACACCCTAAAAAAGGCGGACGAACAAGATCGTTGGATGGTAAATGGACATTTGGAAAGAAGAATGAAGCCAATGGCTATATGTTCTTTTCTTCTAACATTCGTGTCCATCAAGTTGTTGCTACGGCTTTTTGGGGGCAAAATAAGGAGGAAGGAATGGTGGTTGACCATAAAGATACCAATAGATGTAACAACAGAGCCGAGAATCTTCACTGGGTAACGAAACTTGAAAATGTATTGAACAATCCGATTACTCGCAGAAGAATTATCAATATTTGTGGAAGTGTAGAAGCTTTTCTCAAGAATCCAGCTTTGATACGGGATAGTTCTGCTGACCCTAATTTTACCTGGATGCGTACTGTTTCTGAGGAAGAAGCTGCGAAATGTAAAGCTAACCTAGAACGGTGGAGTAAAGAGGATCTAGAATTTTTAAATCCACCTAAAGGCAACGGTTTAGGCGAATGGATTTATGGTGATGTGCGACCCTATAATTCCCGTAATGACGTTCTTCATGAATGGAAGCCAATACCCCAACATCTTGAATTTGGAAAGCCGGATGAAGAACAAGTAGAACTTGAAGAAGATCCAATGTCTGGTTTCGATGAGTCATTAACCCCCAATGTACTACAAGAGGATTGGAGAACTCCTACAGAATTTTCTTTATGTCCTTCTGAAGTTCTGTCATTAGAGGCATATTATGCATCACTTGAGAAAGGAAAAGTCTTTTATTCTAATACTTATGGTTCAGGCATTATCATTGAAGCAGCAATTTCTGATGACAAACAAAAATTGTGTGTTGCGACCCATAATCCTGAAGCATTAAAGAATTGGGGCATTACTTACATCTATATCTTGGACGGGAAGTACATTCATCGGAGTGGTGGAACATTCTTCTCAGAGATAGGTGCTTTAAAAGTAATAACACTTTTCCAAGGTAAAGAATGGACAGGTGGCGATTGCATAGATGATTACTGCTAATCAGTAAGTTTACATATATTTAAAGGGAAAAGATTATCATATAAGATAGTCCTTTCCCTTTTGTCATCAAGATAGAATAGCTCAAAAAATGGTATAAAACGCATTTTATGGCTTCTTTTTGGATATGATTAGTTTTTTCTAATGAAATAACTGTTTATTATACTGATATACTAGCGAAAAACGCAGTTGTTTGATGTTTTGTTGGAAGTACAACTAAACAAAGGAAACAAAGGGAAAGAATACTCTAAATGGAATATTCTTTCCCTTTGTTCATAATGGGTGCCCTTACACCGATAAGGGCTCACGGGTTACTTCCGGATGGCAGACTGCAATGATGGGTTCACCCAGTGCATCTTCGATGGCAATCAGCGTATCGATGGTGAAGTTGTGAGTGCCTCGCATCCATCTGCTGATTTCGGACTCTTTCTTTCCCAGACGCAGTGCAAGGTCTTTCTGTTTCAGACCTTTTGCTTTCAGTATCTCGTGTATTCTGTCCACGATTTTGAAAGACAAATCGACCATGCGCCTGATTTCAGGATTCACCTTCCGGCGTCTCGCTTCGATTATACTACTCGTTTTCATATCGTGTAAAATTTAAGTTGCCTATCAGTTCCTTATCCACCAGAATGATTTTACCATCCTTGATGCGTGAGGCCACAAAACGGCTGGTGTCTATCAACATTTCCACGTAAGGAGCAAGCGTTTCGCTGTTCTGCCAGGAGTTGGCATCCTTGATGCCTCCGTTGCCGAATATGAGGATTTTGTCTGAAACCCTCAGGCAGTACAGGCGCAGCTTGTTGCCTATATCAATCGGTATGACTCCTACACCGTCACCATATTTACCCTCAGGGCGGAAATAGCGTTCCAGAGCGCCGTTTTCTCCAATCTTGTCCAGCCATGCGATGATGGTGTCTATTTCATCATCGTATGCACAGCCTTCGGGAAACTTTTCAAAGAAGCGTTCTAGCTCGCTGAGTTCTTCTTCTTCCAGGTGGATGCTGTAGAAGTTTACATGGTCATGTTCTTCAATCAATTCAATGTGATATTTCTGTTCCATCTTAACATAAAAAGTTAATCGTAATGCAAATATATATACTTTCTCTCAAACATCAAAACTTAACTTATAAATTAACTTTTGATTGGGTAAGTATGTGTAATTATTCTGATTCTTCGCTATCTTCCGCTATCGCTTCTGTTTCCAAATCCAGCCCAAACATTTCCTTCAGTTGCAGGTAATCAAAGCACAAGGCCTTCGGCCGGTTGGCCCTGATGCGCCGGCACACCTTGCCGTCCTTCTCTTCGATGATGTAGTCCGGGGTGCCGTTGGGCAGCATGATGCGAAACCGGTCCTGCTTTAATCCGAGAAAAGCCGGATGGGATTTCAGGTAAGAGAGGATGGTGGACCACGACGAGCGGTTGGCCGTGATGTTCTGGGTGGAGTTCCGGCTGCTGAACAGCGAGGAGATGGCCGCCATATTCAGGTAAAGAATCGGGTGGGCTTCCTTGAACTCGATGTCCATGTTCGTCAGCATCGGACGGAACTTGGTGAGGTAACGGATGTTGAAGTGTACCTTCTCTACGCATTTGCCGACCGTCTGCCAGCCCTGGAGCATATTCCAAAAGTCTGCCACCTCGGAACTTTCCTTGGCCAGTTCATTCTGGTTGCGCATGCCACTGATGCAGGTCTCCAGTATCTGGGTGTAGTTGAACGGCAGGTTCAGCACGGTTTCCAGCGTACGGAAAGCAGCCAGCGGAATCACCCAGTTGCCAAAGATACGGTCGTGAATCTGTTCATCCTCCATCCGGATGGCCAGCTCGTTCTTGGTGATGCTGTAGAGGGTTGCGAAGTTCTTCTCAAAGAGGTCACGGTATTTGAGAATCTCCAGGGTCAAATGGGTCAGACCTAAATTGCAGATGGCCTGCAGCTCTTCGTAGTGCTTCTTTTCCAGTATGCTGAAACTGGTCTTGGAATATTCCAGAAATAGTACACGGGTATAGAGCGCCATGTCCTGAGTAGGCTTTTCTTGACCGCAGATGACTACTCCGGTCGTCACAATGGTCTGGGTGGCCATGCCGTCCGTCACTGGGTGTTCTTCTTGGTCTGTCCACCGCCGCCCCAAAGTCCCTTTGAGAAAGGCAATCTTCCGGATGTCGAGATCATTCTTGTATTCGTCAAACACGACAAGAATATTTACAGCCTGGGAAACCCGGTCGTTCATGGCCGGAACGGAAGCCACACCCATATTGGGCGGTTCCACATCGTGCAGGAAGAAAGCCTCCAGACTGGTAGCCAGCGTGGTCTTACCCGTACCTTTCTCACCGAACAGGTTCAGGATGGGGAAATGCCGGGTCTTCCGGTACACGATGTCACGGAAGAGGGTTGCAAGCAGATAACCAAAGGCTACCCGGGCATTGTTGCCGAAAACCATGGTCAGCTTTTCTACATAGTCGTAGAGCAAGGCTCCGCTTTTGTTGGTATGCACCATCAGGCGCTCAAATTGGAAAATTTCCGTGTTGTCGCGGTAAATCTTCGATGTGGCCGGAATGTAGTAGGCATTGTTCTGGTTGTCGGTGATGATGCCCATGTCATCCACTTCATGGAACTCGCCGTCCTGAACAATGCCGTTACCGAAGGCGAAGAACTCCTTGCTTTCGTTCCAGCCCAACTTGCGGATGCGTTCGGCAGTTCGGGTGCGGGCATAAAGGAATTCCTTGACATTGTTGAGCTTTTCAATCTTTCCCAACCATAGGAAATTGCCGCAAGAACCAATCTTCTGTTGGAAGTTGGCAATGGATACCAGGTCGGATTCCTTCAATTCCACCATGCAGGTTTCACGGAACGAATTGGTGAGCCGGAACAGACGGACACCATTGCTCTCGTCATGGATGTGGAAGAGGGGTTCCATCACGAAGTTGGAGAGACGGATGGGGTCTTCATCATCTTTCCCCATACAGAAATAGCAGTTGTTGCGGACGAAAAGTCCAACCTGTCGGAGTGCATCCGTTTCTTCCTGCTTCCGGTCCATGGTTGGTGTGCGGCTGTTCTTTTTGGATTCGTTCCGTACCTGCTCTACGGCACTCCGCCACAGCCGGGTCTTGCCGTGGATCTTTCCCAACTGTTCGATACACTTGGTATAGACCATCTGGTCTTTGACATAGCGCAACAGTCCGGCAATCCGACTGACACATTGCCCTTCTTCGGCGAGTGAATCTACTTGGGCAAACAGCTTCTCCGCCATCCAGACAATGAAATACTTTTCCTTCAGGTTGCGGTAGATGTCCATGTCCAGAATGTAGCTGTCTGCATCATTCTTGACAAGTACTTCCCTTTGAGCGTCCTTTGGTATGGTTCCTTCATATTTTTCCTGCAGTTCTTCTTCCGTCAGTTCTAGCAAACCGAACGGCAATTCTCGGACGGTGACGTTGAATCCTTTCTGTATGGCCAAGGCACCATTTTCCATGACCGCCTTGAAACCAGGTCCGTAAGGACTGCCTTTGGACAGATCCGTATCGGGAATGAAACACAAAGAGTTGGTGTAATGCTTCAATATCTCAAACTGGTTCTCGTTCCAGGCTGTTCCGAGGGGTGGCCACCGTATTCTCCAATCCGATGGACTGCAGGCGCAGCACATCCGGCGCTCCTTCCACAATAATGAAGTTGGCCGCGTCACGCAGACGGAAAGCCCGGTCAATGCCGAACAAGGTTTCTCCCTTGGTATAGAGCAGGCTGGTGATGGAGTTGATGTATTTGGGCGCTTTGGGATGGGTGCCGATATACCGGGCCGTATAAGCGATGATGCGTCCCCATTTGTTCCGGATGGGAATCATGATACGTTCACGGAACATCGGATAGAGTCTGCCTTCCTCGTTTTTCTGGAGCATCCCCAGCTCAATCAAGAACTCCTCGTTCAGTGACTGCTGACGGCAATAGTCCATGAACGCAAGACTTTTCCCGTGGTGCATAACCGATACCTGCTTCTGCACAGAAGTTCTCCGGCCATCGGTTGTAGGCATACCCGGGCATGGCGGCTGTCGTCATTGACGGACACGCGCAGATGGTCTGTAAAGAAGGTCTGTACCTTTTCCAATACGGCATACAGGGAATCCTTGTGTGCCTGCTTTGCCTTGTCGGCATCCGAACGCTCTTCGTCGTATTCGTCCTCCATCAGGATGTTGAACTTCTCGGCCAGCAAGCGGACCGCCTGCTGGAAGTTCAGGTTCTCCTTTTTCCATAATAAAGGAGATGCCGTCACCGCCCCGGTTGCAGCCGAAGCAGTGATAGAGGTTCTTGTTTAGGTTGATGGAGAAGGAGGGCGTGTTTTCGCTATGGAACGGACAGAGCCCTTTCATGCTGGTACGTCCGTCCTTGGTCAGTTTGACGTACTGCCCCACAATGGTCTCGATGGGAAGTTCCCCTGACCTTGTCTATGGTGGACTCGCTGATCATAGCATGCGGAGTTTAAGCCAGCAGTCCAAAATGGACTGGCCGGAATATTTCAGACGGCGGGAAGTGACCGGATTGATGGGCTGTATGTAGCCGTTCATCCGATATTTACGCAATGTCTTGTAGCAGACACCCAGTTCCGCACAAGCTCTTTTTACTGAATAGACTCCCAAAGGATCTACTATTGGCTTTGATTCTATCATATCTTTCTACTTTTTGGATATACCAATGGCCTATGAGAATGGGGTACACCAGATTTGTGTGGTATTCTCATTACATATTCAAATTGATAAAATCCAGTTCCTACTATTATGGTTTGTCTCCCTATAATGAATTAAGTGGCTATACTCTGGGAGGATGACGAGGTTAAGTATAGTCGCTGTCGTTTTTAATCTAGTCTTTTTTATCTTGCTTACGTACTTGTCTAGTTCTTACTTGAACTTTTTTAAAGTAGTCTTGAGTGGTCCGCTGGAGAAGTCTAAGGTCTGCAGTTCTGTATTCTAACTTGCCTGGTCGTTTGCACGGTTCAACCTTTCCTTCTTTTTCGCCAGCGTTCAACATTACGTCTGCCAAATAATCTCCAGGCCTTGTTTTGACTGATGTATTCAGGGTCATCGTGGGTGGATTGAATCATATGTTGGCAATTCTAGCTGCTAGGTCATTGGCGAACTCTTCGTATGGAATCATTCGGTCCGAGAATTCTAGAACATTCATAGGACTCAGGTTTACTCTACGAAACTCGTGTAACCATAATCGTGTGGGTCTCCCCGATTTGTTCTGGTTTTTGAACTGTCGGTTGAGAATCATTCCCAGTTCGGAAGCTTGTGTTCGAACACTTTTCATCTTTTCGATGGGGAACTCCATGCTTTCGCCTACTTCAAGAGAAACGAGCGCAGGACGAATTTTTGTAGAAATTTCATTCATAAAACTTTGATGTTTGATGTTTAATGTTTAACTTTGCCCCATGGTTATGGGTTTGTACACCGCAAATTAAATGATTTATGTTTATATAACCAATAAATGTTTGATGTTTTTTTGAGCTTCAATTAAAAATTTCGTTCGGATGCTATGAGTATAGGAATAAAACATGTTCATATAGGCAGGGAGATTGATAAACGACGTCTAGAGCTAGGTATCAGTAAATCAGAGCTTGGGCGGCGTATTCATGTACCCCAGCAGCACATCAACCGCATTCTGGAGAAAGAAACCATCGACACAGGCAAACTTATAGATATAAGTGTAGCCTTGGAGAAGAATTTCTTTGATCTGTATGCTTCCGATACGCACAACGTATCTGCATATTTAGCAGCAGTGTCCATTCATGGAGATGCCAATAATATGATTGGCGAATCGGAAGTGGCGAGTGAGCTGTCCCAAACGAAAGTTGTTTTGGAGGAAAAAGACAAGACCATTCAAGTTCTAACTGACGAGATCAAACGTCTGGAGGAATCACTTGAGGATAAAACACTCATCATATCCTTCTATAAGGAGAAGGTGGGTGAACCCATAAAGAAATAACCATAGTATTAACCATAGTTGCCTAGTCTGGAGAGATTGGTAGAGCTTGTAGTGAGTACAAGATTTTAGTGAAGAAATTGATTTGAGTTGCAGAGTCAGATCTTGCCATCAAAGTGTGTAAGCATCTGATAGTTAAGCCAACTTGTCAACGATGCCTTTAAGCCATGATGGAAAATCCATCAAACTTTAAGCTTTAAATAAACATTCGCTTACACTCCGCTTACAACGATAGTGTTAGCAGTTGAATATCAAAAGCTATATTAGAGTGGCGCAGGCTGCTGTGGAAGATATGAAGTAAATTGAATATTTTCTGAATATAAAGGTGGGAGGTGCTTGGAATAAGTACCTCCTACTTTATTTTTATGGCATTTTTTTTTTCAATAAAAAACATAGTTTATACATTTGCCTGCAAGACAAAATCTATATTCATATGAAAAACAAATGCCTCTTAGTATTACTGTTAGCTTTGGGATGTTGCCATGTACAAGCACAAAAAGTCAAAAGGATCCTTTGTCCGAAGCACTCGTCCGGTTGAATCAAAAAGTGGATTCCGAATTGATTCCCGGAATAAAAAGGTTTCCCTTGATTGGAATTTCCACAGATATAAGTCCGAAAACGGACAGCCGTAAACACGGCATATGTACAGTCAGTCATTCTCTCTGGAGGAATTCCTTACATGACACCTGTAACGGATAATGTAGAAATACTGCGTCAAATTGTATCCCGACTGGACGGAATTGTCTTTACAGGTGGAGAAGACATCCAACCAATGTATTATGGCGACCTTCTTTATGAAAAAAAACTGGAAGAAGTAAGCCCCGCCCGGGATACCTTCGACTTGATGGTGCTGAAAATGGCCGCAGATCGGAATATTCCCATATTAGAATTTGCAGGGGGCTACAATTAATGAATGTAGCTTTTCGGTGGAACTTTATATCAAGATCTGCCCACGCAACATCCTTCAAGTGTCAACCATCGCCAAAAAGAATCCGGCACTACCCCCACCCATCCGATATCCATCATAAAGGAAAGCAAGTTGGCAGAAATTACAGGACAAGAAGTGCTGCAAGTCAATACATTCCATCATCAGGCTATCCGGGAATTGGCACCGGATTCAAAAATCACGGCTTGGGCACCCGACAGCATAGCGGAAGCTATAGAAGCTTATCCCATACGGCAAATGATAGGTGTGCAATTTCATCCGGAAATATTTACAGCTGCCGGAGATACCACCATGCATAAATTATTTAAATTCCTGGTGAACAAGGCTGATACATTCAACCTAGCTAAAAAAATTCACAGCCGCATTCTATCCATTGACACTCATACAGATACTCCTCTTTGGTTTAAAAACGGTTACAGCGTAGGCTTGAGAAAAGACAACATGGTCAGCATCCCCAAAATGGAGGAAGGCAAATTGGACGCACAGTTCCTAGCCGCATTTATATGGCAGGGGAAACGAGATGACGTATCTTCACAAAAAGCCGTAGAAAGCACCACCCTATTGATTCAATCCATTTATGACGAAGTAGCAAAATACAAAGATTTTTGCGGCATCGCCCTTACGGAAGAGGATTTGGTACGTTTAAAGAATGAAGGCAAGAAAGCTTTCTTATTTATAGGGATCGAGAATGGTTACGCCATCGGCAAGGACCTAAAGAATATAAAAAAATACAAACAGATGGGAGTTAATTATATAACTCTCTGCCATTCTTATGATAACGATATTTGCCATTCGTCCACTCATACGGAAGATGCGACTCAAGGATTGACACAGTTTGGTCGTGAGGTAGTGAAGGAAATGAACCGGTTAGGTATTATGATAGACATATCACATGCCAGTGAAGGTACTTTCTGGGATGTGATAAAATATAGTACACAACCTATCATCGCCTCTCATTCCTCGTCAAAGGCTTTATGCGACCATGACCGTAATCTGACAGACGAACAACTCCGTGCCTTAGCGAAAAATGGCGGAGTGGCACAGTTATGTCTCCTTGATGCCTATATCAATAAAAACCCAAAAGCCGCATCCGTTTGTGATGCTGCCGAACATTTGGACCACATGATTAAAGTAGCCGGCATAGACCATGTAGGAATAGGTACAGACTTTGATGGCGGTGGTGGTCTGCAAGGATGTAAAGGAGATAATGACTTAATTAATCTGACCATAAAAATGATTGAAAAAGGATATACAGAAGAAGACTTAAGGAAGATTTGGGGAGGTAATCTCTTGAGAGTAATGAAGCAAGTACAGGAAGCACCACTTCTTTCTTCAAAAAAACGCAGATAATACCCAAACAAGGATAATTAAAAATATATAGAAATATCCTATTATCATTTTTCGGAAATTATCAGGGCTGTCTCACCAATGGACAGCCTCTTTTTGTAACTTACAGTTTAATAGTAAAAGAAATAAGACAGACCTTATTCCCCTCTCCTCACCATAGGAATTTTCCTATTACAAATAGGGAAACTCTCCTTTACAAATAGGAATATTCCGTTTATTGTATCATTCCCTCCACTTATCTTTGTGACATAAGAAAAACAAATTTTAAAATTAACGGATATGAGAACAAAAATACTGAAATACTTCGGAATGGTAGTTGTACTGATAATAATGGTTAACCTAACCTCCTGTGAAGTATCCATAGAAAGTTGGTACGATGATGATGATTACAGCGAAATATATTACAGAACCACTCGGGAACTATGCAGCCGGACCTGGCAGGAAACTTGGGAACAAGACGGTGAATACTACACACAACGACTAGACTTTTACGAAAATAGAACAGGCACAGACATCATACAAATAGAACATCGAAACGGCTATGTAACCGAAGACAGATACAATTTTGAATGGAGATGGGATAACAGCGCACAGACATGTATCCGTATGGTTTACGGTCCCAGTGACATTTCATATTTTGAAAATATATGGTTGGCCGGAAACTTCTTAAAAGGCACATTGATGGTGTCAATGTAAATTTCACAGGAATCAGGTAAAAAGAAAAAAGCGGGATGATACCCAACACATATCATCCCGCTCTCCCTTTTTCCAAATACACTACTCAACTTTAATACTCTTTACCGGATTCTCATTAGCAATAGCGCCAAGCTCTAACAACGACACACACCACTATCAGAGCGATAATCACCAATGCTGTTCCGACAAAATACAACGCATTCATATCTATCGTTTCGGCAAATTGATCCAACCAAGCCTTTCCTGTAAAGTACGATACTACAATTCCCATCAAGACCGATGGGACAGCAACATATAATATATCACGGGACAGCAACCGAAGAATAGTCGAAGCTTCAGCACCATTCACCTTACGGATAGCTATTTCCTTACTGCGACGTTGTGTTTCATCATTCACGTAACCTATCAACCCCATAACAACAATAAGCAAAAAATAAAAGTAGAAGTAATCCATACAGAATTACGAAAACGATATACATTGCGATAGATTTCCTTCAGCATGGTATCTATCGGAATAAATTCCAATGCCTTAGTGGAATGCACCTGCTCCATGTATTCGTTCAGCTTTTTTCAAACTCTCATCGTATGGCTGTTTTAAACGTACATCAAAAAGTGTGACTGGTATTATGGACTATAAACCAAAGCCACGGGAAACTGCTTATAAAGAAAAGACGTATTGCGCACATTACGGAATACACCAACAATGGTTCCGGCTTTATCAAAATCATTCAACCGTTTGCCTACTGCCCCATCTGTCCATTTCATCAGCCGCACTACTTCTTCGTTGACCAATACATCTCCCTCATTCTGCATATCTTTCCCTTCAATAATAGTAATCCCCATGGTTTCAGCATAATTCTTATCACAAGGATTATACATCAAGGTTTCTATTCGCTTGCCACTATTATCAATCAGCCCACGAGTCCAATATTCTCCCAGAACACCATGCATAGAACGGGTGGCATTTTTCCACCATGGGTTGACGACGAAGATCGTTAACCATATTCTCTGCTTCTTCGGGTGACATCCATGTTTCCGCCTCCACCAATCCTGGAGTACGGATACCCATATCACTATTAATCAGATGATGATACTGCATCAAAGATACTAACAAAATCCCCATCACAAAAGATACCCCCATAAATTGTACAAATAAAAGAGAACGCTTCCACCCCTTTTTCCCATCTGTGTAACGACGAAAAACTTGAGTGACAGGAATGCGTGAAAACAATCTTCCCGGCAGCACTCCGGCTACTATGAACAGTACAAAAACAATGAGCATCGGAACCCATAAAGTTTCCAATGTAAAGAGTGAGGATAACTGCACCGAAAGTAAATCTTCTATCAGATCTTTGGTATTGAAAATAATAAAGAGGGCCACTATAACGGACATCAATACCACAATCCCCGTCTCAAAAAGGAACATACTGAAAATATTGATTGCACTGGCACCACTACACTTATGCACACCTATACTTTTTGCCCTGCGGCTCATGGTAGCAATAGCTACTAATACATAGTTCATGATTGCCACAAAAAATATGGCAAAGCCCAAAAAACCATAAATGTAAAGGCGAGTGCGGGTATTTGAGTCATCCAGATGAATTTCGGGCAATGGCTGTGCATCATAAAAATTTCTCCATTCATCATCAGCAGAATCAGGATAATATTTTTGCATAGCCTTGTATATCTGACGATTGATTTCTTCCCTGTCCACCCCATCGCGCAAACGGAGAATAGTATAATAAATGTCATTACGCCCCCATGTTCCACCCCCTATATAACCACCTCCGGCATAAATGGGAGCTACAAAATCAAAATGATAGGCCGTATTTTCCGGAGTATCCTGATAAACACCACGGACTGTCAGTTCATGCTGTTTATCCAAAGATAATTTTTGTCCCACAGGGTCCTGTCCACCAAAGACATCACGAACAAAAGTTTCAGAAACGAATATGCTCCCTGCCCTTTGCAATTCCTCAGGATTCCCTTTCAATACTTTGATGCCGAAAGTACGGAAATAGCAAGTATCTACATAAGCGTAGTTTACGTCTTTCAGCTTATGACCATCCTTGAATACATTTAATGTCTCAAAATTGAAAATGACTGTAGCATTTTCAATCCATTGTGACAAATCACTGCGGAATGCTTCTGCCATCGGAGCAAACAAGCTATCATCATATCCTTCTCCTTTCTCTCCAGTCTTTACATTCTCTCCTCCTCCACGTACCAACACCAATCGGTCGGCATCAGGGTAACATTTTTCATAATTGAGTTCAAATGCTATTTGTGAAAAAAGCAGAACACCAATAGTCAAGCCTAATGAAAGCGATATGACTTTTGTCACATTGCTTCCACGGCCGTGTAATGTCGATTGTATTGCATAATAGATTTGTTTCATTACAACCACCCTTTCATTATTATTCTTTAATGTTCGCCACTACACTACCGTCAAACAAATGAATGACACGATGAGCAAATCCGGCATCATGCTGAGAGTGAGTTACCATGACAATACTAGTCCCCCTCCTTGTTAAGTTCGGTCAATAGATTCATTACTTCAGCACCGTTCTTTGAGTCCAAATTACCGGTAGGCTCATCGGCGAGGATCAATTTAGGGTTAGTAACCACAGCACGGGCAATAGCCACACGCTGTTGTTGACCGCCGGAAAGCTGTTGCGGGAAATGCTTGGCACGATGACTCAAGTTCATTCGCTTTAAAATTTCCAGAACACGCTCCCTTACGTTCACTAGCCTTGATTCCAAGATAAGTCAACGGTAATTCCACATTTTCAAAAACATTCAGTTCGTCTATCAGATTAAAACTTTGAAATACAAAACCTATTACACCTTTACGCAGGCGGGTGCGTTCTTTTACTTTCAGATTGGCTACTTCGTTGCCCAGCAACTTGTAACTGCCTTCAGTAGGATTGTCCAGCAGACCAAGGATATTCAATAAGGTGGATTTTCCACAACCTGATGGTCCCATAATAGCTACAAACTCTCCTTCTTTCACCTCTATGTTTACATGATTCAACGCAATTGTTTCTACTTCTGAAGTACGAAATACCTTACTTAAATTTTCAATCTGTATCATAATAATAAATTTTAATTGTTTGTTCTATTGATCTTTATTCTGATTTAATACTCTTTACTGGATTCTCATTGGCAATGCGCCATGTTTTGGAAATGACACAACTGACAATCAATATCAAGACCACGATAGCTACACATACATAATAAGGAACAAGCGAACCTACAGTCACAGCAAACTGTTCCATCCATAAACCACCTACATACCATGCCCCTAGTGTACCTGCGACTACAGCCGGGAAAGAAATCCAAAGAACATCTTGCACCAACATTTCCAATATCGCAAATGACTCAGCTCCATTCACTTTACGAATAGCAATTTCTTTCGAACGTCGCTGTAATTCATCATTAATATAGCCTATCAGTCCCATCAAAGTAATAAACAAGATGGCAATTGCCGCCAATAAAGTCGCATTACGAAATACACGAACGGAATTATAACTATCCGCCATTTTTTGTTCCAAGCTTTCAAAGCCGACTGTTTGATTAGGAAAAAGCTTTCGGCAGCATCACGCTTCAGTTTCTGGAAGATTCTCACCAAAGGGTTCCTTCAGACGGAGATAAACAAGATCAGCCAAATCTTTGGGATGATGATGCAAGACAAACGGTTTCAGCTCTGAGTAGAATCCGCCAATATTAAAATCTTTAATCACACCTACTATTTTGACACGGCCTTCTTCTGTCTGTATACTCTTACCTAAAACATCTTTTCCCCAATGCATTCTCCGTACAAATTCCTCATTCACTGCCACCTCACCGGATTCACGAGGCACACGCCCTTGCTGTATGACCATTCCCATAAAAAAGCTACATAATTCTCCTGAGTAAAATCATAACGGCTGGAAAAAGACTCGTTCCTTTCTCATCCGGTATCATCTGCCCGCTATATCCATTAGACGGATAGCTAGTTGCCGAAGTCAATGCTTCCACGTATGGAAGCCCCTCATAAAAGTGACGGGCAGCAAGCCGGGCTTTAGCATCCGGTGCATTATTAACGCCAATCACTACCCGCTCAGGATTATAACCCGGATCTTTATTAATAACATAATGATACTGGAGCATCACTACACACATCAATCCACATATAAAAGCCACTCCTGCAAATTGGATAAACAATAACGGACGTTTCCATCCTTTCTTACCCTCTGTATAACGCCGGAAAACCTGTGTGACCGGTATCTTTGAAAAAATTCGTCCCGGCAGCACACCACCAATGAGGAATAAGACAGCAGTCACTCCAAAAGGCACCCAAATACGTTCCACCGCAAAAAGAGACTCCAGTTTAGCAGCTGTAGTATCTTCCACAAATTCCCGGAAATTAAACATTAAAAAAACCATCAAAAACAATGAAAGCAAAATAATAATACCGGTTTCCCACATAAACATACCAAAAACAGTACCCGTTCCCGCTCCGCTGCATTTATGAACACCAATACTTTTGGCACGCCGGCTCAATGAAGAAATAGAAATCAACACATAATTCAATGTCGTGATAAACAAAATAGATATACCTAAAAATAAGCATAATATTACGCATTCTTTTCACTTCATCATATCCACGGTACGTATCCCGAACAGGTTTTGCCATGACAGTGATTCCCAACTTATCACTTCTGGGAATATGTTGCTGTACTACCATATCAATACGCTTGTTCAATTCATCCAAATCAATATCCTGCTTCAACCGGATATATTCTTTCCAGCTGTCCCCACCGTCCCATGAATAATTTCCTATCCGGCGGCTCCAGATAGAAGGCAAGGAAATGACAGCCTTCGGTCGCATAGTACAATTCTCAGGTAAAAGCAGCATACGTTCCTTTGACTGTCAACTCAATTTCCTTATTGAAACTAATTATTTTACCAATCGGGTTCTCACCGCCAAACATTTTATCCGCCAAATCTTTACTCAGGAAAATTACATCTTTTTGCTGCAATTCACGTACCGGATCACCACTCAAGACCTCAATACCCATTGTCTGAAAAAACAATGAATCAGCAGCAACTTTAAAATCATCCAAAGCGGACACTCCGTTATAAATAGGTGCCGAAACCGGCCACGAGCCTGTACTTGCCGCCGATTCCACAATTTCCGGCATTGCATCCAGTATGCCTCCGGCAGCTGCACCGATAATGAACTCACTCGGAGGAAAAGGCTCTCCATTTACTGTCCATATATTCCACAACTGGTATAATTTATCATGATCCTTAAAACAAGTATCAAAACTCTGCTCATACACAACTCTTGAGAAAAAGCAGAATACTCATAGTCAGGCCCAAGCCTAACGAAACGACTTTTTTATAATATTAGCTCCACATCCATGTATCAAAGCCTGAATGACATAATAAATCTGTTTCATATTTCGTGTTTTTAATTATTATTATTTTAAAAAGAGAAGTCCCGTTTCACAACGTTACTTCCCATAAAGTGTATAAGAAACTAAAGTTTCTATAATTCGTTCTCTATAATATAAATGCCAAAAACCGTGCCACGCAAACAAACAACTGATTAACAACACATTTGCAAAATAACAAAAAGAAACAGTCTGTCTAATTATTAGACAATAATGTATGATAATTAGACAGACTATGAAAACAAACAAATAGTTCTACGCTTCAAACTTATTGGAATTTGCCTTATTTTACTATCTTTGCATTATCACCTATATAAAACAAATTATTATGAAACACATTCTTTTGGCAGCCTGTGCGGTTGCCATATTAAGCGGTTGCGGTTCGCAAGGGAAACAGGCAGCCCCTACCGAAAATCCATTCCTTTCAGAGTACACAACTCCCTTCCAGGTTCCTCCTTTCGACCAAATCAAGATGGAACATTACAAACCCGCCTTTTTGCAGGGCATGGAAGAACAACAGAAAGAGATTGACGCTATAGTAAACAACCCCGAACCCGCCACTTTCCAGAATACCATTGCAGCACTGGATCAAAGCGGGCGTTACTTCGTAAAGTCAGCACCGTATTCTACGGACTGAAAAGCGCCAATACCAATGATGAAATGGACGCATGACTGAGCCGTGAACTCTCTCCACTACAATCAAAACACAGCGATGACATCGCCTTAAATGAAAAACTTTTTGCACGTATTAAAGCTGTCTATGAAAATCCCGGCAATTTGGACAAAGAGCAAAAGAAGTTGTTGGAAGAAACCTATAAAGATTTTGTACGTGGAGGTGCCAACCTGGATGCCGACAGTCAAAAAAAACTGCGTGAATTAAATAGTGAGATTTCCATGTTACAGCTCACCTTCGGCCAAAATATGCAGAAGGAAACCAATGCTTTCCAATTGATCGTGGACAAAGAAGAAGACTTAGCCGGATTACCCCAAAACCTGATTGCCAGTGCTGCCGAAACAGCTAAAGAAGCAGGCATGGAAGGCAAATGGATTTTCACCCTGCATAATCCCAGCGTCATGCCTTTCCTGCAATATGCCGATAACCGAGACCTGCGTGAAAAGATATTCAAAGGATACATTAACAGAGGAAATAACGGAAATGAATACGACAAAGGAAGTGGTGCGCAAACTGCTCAAGGCCCGTCTGGAAAAAGCCAAGCTGATGGGATATGAAAACTATGCTTCCTTTGCACTGGAAGAACGTATGGCGAAAACACCGGATGCCGTATATAAATTATTAGATCAGATTTGGACACCTACTCTGTCCAAAGCCAAAGAAGAACTGGCAGATATCAATGCCGAAATAAAGAAAGACGGAAAAACCTTCACAGCCGAAGGTTGGGACTGGCGTTATTATGCAGACCGAGCCAAGAAAGCCAAATTCGACTTGGATGAAAATCAGGTACGTCCTTATCTGAAACTGGAAAACGTACGTGACGGTGTGTTCTATGTTGCCAACAAACTGTACGGTATCACTTTCACCCAGCTGGACAATCTTCCCCTCCCTCATCCCGATGCACAGGCATTCGAATGTAAGGACAAAGACGGTTCTCATCTAGGTGTACTCTATATGGACTTCTTTCCGCGTGCCAGCAAGAAAGGTGGCGCATGGTGCGGAAGCTATCGTTCACAGACCTACAAGGACGGCAAGAAAGTGGCTCCTGTAGTAACCGTGGTATGCAACTTTACCAAACCGGCAGCCGGACAACCCGCTTTGCTCAGTGCAGACGAAGCGAATACCTTGTTCCACGAATTCGGACACGCTTTACATAATCTTTTCAAAGATGTACATTATTATGGTGTGGCTAGTGTTCCGCGTGATTTTGTAGAACTGCCGTCACAGATAGATGAGCATTGGGCTTTTGAACCGGAGGTATTGAATGTATATGCCAAACATTATCAGACAGATGAAGTTATTCCTGCCGGACTGGTTGAAAAAATGGACAAGAGTGGCAAATACGGACAAGGCTTCGCTACGGCTGAATATTTAGCTGCTTCCCTGCTGGATATGGATTATCATGTATTAAAAGAAATTCCCGATGATATGGACGTTATGCAGTTCGAAGCAGAAACATTAGGTAAGCGCGGATTGCTGAAACAAATTCCGTCACGCTATCGCACCACTTATTTCAACCACACCATGGGTGGTGGATATACTGCCGGTTACTATAGTTATATTTGGGCAGAAGTGCTGGATTGTGACGCATACGAGGCATACAAGGAAACAGGCGATATCTTTAATCAAGAAGTAGCAGGAAAGTTCCGCAAATATATCCTCACTCCCGGCTGCATTGACGATGCAATGGACATGTATGTCAATTTCCGTGGCAAAGAACCTGGTATTGATCCCTTGTTGAAGAACAGAGGACTAAAATAACCCTCTAACCCTAAATAGAATTCCTCCCCCTGCAAAAGACAAATGATTGTGACTCTTGCAGGGGGAGGATTCTCATTTTGTAGTATGATTGCGGATAGTTCTTTTTATTTTTTGTTCCAAAGCAAGAAATAATCCTCAGAGAAAGCGTACCTTTATGCCTGTCAAATCAAAAATTAAATTATGAATCAACCTATTGCTATGAACACCACAAGAAAACATGTGGTATGGCTGGATGTCGTTCGTTTGGTAGCCATGTTCACCGTAGTTTGCTGCCATAGTACAGACCCGTTCAACTTTTACCCCGGCGAACCGCCAGCCAACATTGATGAAATCAAATTCTGGGGAGCCGCCTACGGAGCCTTTCTCCGTCCGTGTGTCCCACTGTTTGTCATGATTACAGGAGCATTGCTGCTCCCCGTACGTGGCGAAATATCCGCTTTCTACAAAAAAAGAATCAGCCGTGTATTCTGGCCGTTCCTTATCTGGAGTGTCATTTATAATTTATTTCCCTGGTTTACAGGATTGTTGGGACTTAATCCTGAAATAATCCTTGACTTTTTCCCTTATAGCGGTGAAGAAGCCGCCCGTCAGTCACTCAACGTATCATTGGGTTATATAGCAGAAATGCCTCTCAATTTCTCTTTATTAGACGTACATATGTGGTATATCTATCTGCTTATCGGATTATATCTATACCTTCCTATTTTCTCCGCATGGGTAGAAAAGGCCTCGGAGAAAGCCAAACTATGGTTTCTTGTCGCATGGGGAATAACCGGCTTGTTACCTTATTATTATCAGTTCGTATCCCCATACATTTGGGGAGGCTGTGCGTGGAACGT
>VOFK01004017.1_pt1 | contig 103621 bp, 117 predicted proteins | sample 5384121 | NCBI WGS metagenome assembly VOFK01 (sample SAMN12384730, study PRJNA508395) | human gut metagenome | isolation source: healthy gut J | host: Homo sapiens
CTGTTGTACTTCGTTCAGTTACGTATTGCTTCAGTACATACCAAAGCGCTGGGCCAGGAGCATATCTATCTGGATGGTGACAAATTTGTCCTCGCCGCGAACACATTCTTATACTGAATAACCAGCTTGGGGCCGTAGAAGGCGGCTTCATCGACAAACCTCGTACTTCACATCCAGGTCATCAGAATCTGGCCCATGACACGCGGGCCTCGTCCACTGCTCCTTGGTCCCCTCGTACTTATTATTGGGGTTGGCAGGATCCCACTGGGGGAAGCGGAAGGTACACTTATCCAGCATACCCGACGGTGCTCAGGAAATACTTGGCCAGCTCAGGCAGCCCTTGAACTCCTCCTCCAGCTGGTCAGGCCGCAGCACCAGGTGGCCCTCGGAAATGGTGAACTGGCGTACACGGATGAGGCCGTGCATCTCGCCGGAATCCTCGTTGCGGAACAGGGTGGAGGTTTCACCCAGGCGCATGGGCAGATCACGGTAGGAGCGCTGGCGGTTCAGATACACCTGGTACTGGAAGGGACAGGTCATGGGGCGCAGGGCAAAAGCACTCCCTTGGTCTCATCGTGGGGATCACCCATAACGAACATACCGTCCAGATAGTGGTCCCAGTGGCCGGAGATCTTATAAAGCTCCCGCTTTGGCCATGAGGGGGGTCTTGGTGAGCAGATAGCCGCGCTTTTGCTCTTCATCCTCCACCCAGCGCTGTAAAAGCTGAATGACCGGGCGCCCTTGGGCAGCAGAATGGGCAGGCCCTGTCCGATATAGTCCACGGTGGTGAAGTACCCAGATCCCGGCCCAGCTTATTGTGGTCGCGCTTGAGCGCCTCTTCCCGCTGCTTCAGATACTCGTCCAGCTCCTCCTTTTTTGGGAAAAGCCACGGCGTAGATACGCTGAAGCATCTTGCGGTTGCTGTCGCCGCGCCAATAGGCGCCGCAGCACTGGGTCAGCTTGATGGCATTACCCTTGATGCGGCCGGTGGAGTCCCAGGTGGGGGCCTGCGCACAGGTCTACGAACTCGCCCTGCTTATAAAACGAGATGTGTGCGTCGGCGGGCAGATCGTTAATAAGCTCCACCTTTGTAGGGCTCGTCCTTCTCCTGCATGAAGGCAATGGCCTCGGCCCGGGGCAGCTCGAAGCGCTCCAGCTTCAGCTTTTCCTTGCAGATCTTGCGCATCTCCGCCTCCAGGGCGTCCAGATGCTCCTGGGTAAAGATTGAAGGGGGCGTCAAAGTCGTAGTAAAAGCCGCCCTCGATGCTGGGACCAATGGCCAGCTTCACCTCCGGATACAGGCGCTTAACGGCCTGGGCCAGCACATGGGAGCAGGTGTGCCAATAGGTTTTGCGATACTCCGGGTTTTCAAAGGTATAGATGTTTTCTTCGCTCATGGGTCATATTCTCCTTTCTTGGGGTGACAAAAACCTCACCCCTGACAAAATTCAGGGGTGAGGTAAAAAGTTTTACTCCACGGTTTCCACCCTGCTTACGGAAATACTCCGTCGCTCGTGTCCTCTGTAACGGGAGGCCCCGTTCCGCTCCTCACGGACAGCTCGGGAGTGGTACCGATCTGTCTTCACCACGAAGCGCTTTCAGCCGGGGCGCTCCTCTCTTTGGCGGTGGGGTCAGATCTCTTCTCCGTCAACGCATTTTCTTGATTACAGCATATTATAAGCACCTTTTCCCGGCTTGTCAACGGACAATTTGCAAATTTTTCTCCTGCAAAATTTCCTCCGCCTTGTCTACCACGATGGCCCGGGGCGCTACGGCCAGCAGTTTCTCCCGGCCCCGGAAGCCCCAGCTCACACCGATATAGTTCATGCGGCAGTTCCATGCGGTCTGAATATCCACCTCGCTGTCGCCCACATAGATGGCGCTCTCCCGGGGGCAGTCCAGCACCGCCAGGGCGTGCAGCACCAGGTCAGGGGCGGGCTTGGCGGGCAGGTCGTCCCGCTGGCCGAAGGCAGGTACACCGGGGAAGAATTTCCTCGGCCAGGGCCTTGGTGGTGGGGTCGGGCTTATTGGAGACGATGGCCACCTGCACTCCGGATTTCCGGAGCTTATCCAGCAGCTCCGGAATCCCCGGATAAGGGCGGGTCTTGATGCAGTTGTGGGCCTGGTACCAGGCCTTATACTCTGTCAGCAGGGCCGCAAATTCCTCCTCCCCCCACCGTATCCGGCAGGGCCCGGCGCATGAGCTTTCCCGCGCCGTTTCCTACAAAGGCGCGCACCTCCTCCAGCGTCCTGGCCGGGTAGCCGTGGGCCATGAGCATGGTTCACGGAGTCCTGCATGTCCTCCAGGGTGTCCAGCAGCGTGCCGTCCATGTCAAACAGCACGGCCCGGGCCCGGGACTTTCTGTGCAGCCTCGGCAGGTACAGCAGTAGGCTGCTGCCCAGTATCAGCAACATGGCCACATAGTCCAGAGGCGCCGTCCGTTCCCGGAGAACTATCGCCCCGATGATCGTGGTGAAGACAGGGCTTAGCGTGCAAAACAGGCTGGCCCGGTCCGCACCGATATGACTCCGGGCTATGGGCTGCAGGGTATAGCCAAAGCCGGTACACACCACCGCCAGGGCGGCGATGATACCCCACTCCCCGCCGGTCTGAGGCAGCCGGGGCGACTCAAACAGGAAGGAAGCCAGCAGTGCATACAGGCCCAGAAAACCCATCCCCAGTACGCCCAGGACGGAGCCATCCGTCTTGTGGCTGATGTGCTCAGTGGTAATGATGGCCACAGCGCACAAAAAGCCGCCAGCAATGCGATGCATTCTCCCGCCCCCAGGCGGAAGCCCCCCCGTCCTTTGGGGCCAGTATAGCCACACCCCCACGGCGATAGCGGCGCACAGCAGGCCCACAGCCTTGGGCCGGATACGATGCAGAGCCGACTCCAGCAGCGGCACAAAGATGATAGCCAGATTCTCCAGCAGAGAAACCGTACCGGCGCGCGCCGTTTTGAGGGCCAGCATCTCGCAGCTCATCACTAGGAAAAAGAGGAAGCCCACCAGGGCTCCGCCCAAAATCGTGCAGCGGTCCAGCCTTCCCATCATCTTTTTGCCGAGCAGGGCAAACAGCAGCAGTATAAATGCCAGCAAAAACCGTGCCGCCAGGATATTGAAGGCGCCCATGGTGCTCAACCCCATTTTGCTGAACACAAAAGAGGTACTGCAGGCTATGATAGCCGCCGTCATCAGCACCTCTGCTTTTCTCTCAGACATTTTTATACCTCCTCGGTATCGGGACATTTTGCCCCCGTATTATATACCGCACCGCGGCGCAAAGTAAACCCCCATATTCCTCTTTTTTATCTTTTTTTACCCCCTTTTGTGCCAAAGTTCGCATTGCAAAGGTTCGCCTCCTGTGCTATACTGATGAAAAATTGCCGGGAGGTGCGGCATGGAACGGATCTTGGCCTATTTCGGCTCCTACAAGTTCATTTTCAGTGTCTGCATCGTGGCCGCAGCCCTGGTGTGCTGGCTTTTGCTGCGGCATCTGATTCACCGCTTCACGGAGAAAATCACTGCTGCCAGCGCCCTATCCGGCCGCCGCCAGACCTACCTGGCCCTGGCGCTGAACTCCGTGCGGGGACTGCTGGCGCTGCTGGCGCTGATCCTGGTCCTGCAGGTCCACGGGGTGAATGTCTCCTCCCTGATAGCAGGCCTGGGTATCATCGGCGCCATTGTGGGCCTGGCGCTGCAGGATATGCTGAAGGATGTTATCATGGGCACCAATATCCTCACCGGGGAGTATTTTTGCCGTGGGGGATGTGATTAAGTACGGCGACCTCACCGGCGAGGTGGTGCAGTTTTCCTGCGCTCCACCAAGATCCGGGAGCTGGCTACCAATAACATCGTCACCGTTTCCAACCGGAACATCTTTGAGGCCACGAGGGTCAGCAATGAGCTGTTTATCACTGTTCCCACCTCCTATGCCGACGATCCCAACACCATTGAGCCCTTTTTACAGCAGCTTGCACGGGGAGATTTCCGCCCTGCCGGATGTAGAGAGCTGCGACTTTCTGGGGCTGAGTAATTTGGGGAATATTCAGTGGATTACCTATGGGGTCTGCGGGCCAAGCCCGCCGTGCAAAGCGCTGTGCGCCGCCAGGCCCTGGGCCACATCCGCCACCGGTTTGCGGAAAATGGCTTTACCATCCCTTACCCGCAGATGGACGTACACACAGATTGAACACACAGCAAAAAGCAGGGGGGCCTGCTTTTTGCCGATGATAATGCCGGGCTGCAGGATTTTCTCCGTTCCGCCGCCCGGCATATATTTTATTATTTATTCCGCGGCAGCTTCCAGCATTGCAGCGGCGGCCTGTCCCACCGGCGGAAGGACTCCTCCGGCAGGAAAATCTCCATCCCTCTCCGGTTTTCGCAAGCTCCGCCCGGCAGGCATTTACCAGGCATTCGCCGCCGGCGCCGTCCACGACCCGGCCCAAAAAAGCAGCATTTTTCGCACCGCAAGCAATCGCCGATACCAGGGCAGGGTCTGCCCCAGCATGCGCCCCAAGGTAAAAATGCCTCCAATGCCCGGCCATCGCCGGCTTCCGCTCGATCCTGGATCCAGCGCAATCTCTGCGCCGGGGTGTCTCCCTCCGGAGCAAGGCCGCATTGGGCTGCCAAGCGGATCACGCCCTCCTGGGGAGAAATACCGGTCCCCCACGCCCGGTCCCCGACCAAGGATCCACAGGGGCGGCAGGATGCAGGTCCACCGGTAAAAAATGCCAGCTCATTGAGCCAGCCGGTAATGCGTCCGCCGCCGTCCACATAGCCCCCCGCCTGGCTGGTGCCCATGGCGATGCCCAGGAGCTTCCGCCGTCCCAGGCTCACGGCCCCGGCCAGAGCCGCCACATCGCCGTCGTTGCACACGACGCAGGGGAACATCCCTGCAGACCTTCCTGCACCGCCCGGCGCAGAAGCTCCCGGCCACAATGGTCAAGCTCCGCAGCCGGCACGCTCATAAACAGGCTGGACCCGGCGAATTTCGCCCTCCAGCACCACCCCGGCTGTGGAGATGCCCACGGCGTCCACCCCGGGCAGATGGGCCTTGGCTGCTCGCAGGGCTGCGGTGATGCCCTCATAGTGATAGCGCAGATCCCCGGCCGATTTGGGCTGCCAGACCACTTCCTCGGCATAAACGGTCTCTCCGTCCATCACCGCCGCAGTTTGCGGTCGCTGCCGCCAGGTCGATGCCGATGCGGCAGCCCACCGTACTGGCGGATATGGGATGCCAGCCTCCTGCACCGCCGGCAGCATCGGATGCAGCTCCACTCGAAAAGGCACCCCATAGATGCCGGACATAAAATCCCGGTCAAAGGCCCCTGACGCCGCCCGGGCCATAGGCCCCCCTGCAGCCAGCGGAAAACCGTTTCATCCGCTGTCACCGGTGTGCAGCCACCCTGGAGCCACAGGGCTGTTTTCACCAATAGTAAGGTGTATTTTTTCGTCCGCTGCCTGCTGCTCCTGCGCCCGGTGGTGCAGCCTTAGTGAAAGATGTGCATCCCCGGGGCGCAGCACCGCCACCGTGGCGGTGCGGTCTGCCGCGGTCTCATGGGCCCGCACAAAGGCACCTATGGGCCGGAAATCAATCTCCATCGGTGACGACGCCGGCCAGGTCCACGCTCTTGCCGTCCCGCCACAGGCGCTCCAGGCCGTAAAAACTCCCGGGCCTCGCCGCTGAACACATGCACGGCGATGCAGCCAGTCCAGCAGCACCCAGGTGCCGCCCCGATAGCCCTCCCGGTGCAGGGGCTCCTCGCCGGCCTGCTCCGTGGTACCTTTTCCACGTTGTCCACCAAGGCGTTGATCTGTGTGTTGGACGAGCCGGTACATAGCACAAAAATAATCCGCCAGCGTGGTCAGCTCCCCGATCTCCAGCACCTGGATCTCCCGGCCCTTCTTCTCCGACAGTGCCGGGCCGCCAGCAGCGCCAGTTCTCTGGGTGTTTTATTCATTCTATCGTTCCTCCGATCTCTCGTTGTATATAGCTTAGAGCCTCCTGCGTATTGGGATGCACCGGGCTGCCGTAGCCCTGCAGCTCCACGATGGAATCCGCCAAGGCCCGGCACAGGCCCCGGTCCAGGTTCTCATGCACCGCCGTGCGCAGCTCCTCCACCCCGGGAAAGCTGCGGCTGGGCTCAATATAGTCCGCTAGATAGATAATCTTCTCCAGCAGGGTCATGTCCGCCTTGCCGGTGGTGTGGTAGAAAATGGCGTTATAAATTTCGTCCGAAACGCCGAAGCGGTCCCGGGCCACCGCCGCGCCGGTCTTGGAATGGAGCAGCTTGAGATAGTTCCGCTCTATCTCGTCCAGCGGGATGGCGTAGTGTCGGCACAGGGACAGCTGCTGGGGGAAGATCCAGCTTCTTAGTGCAGTCGTGGAGCAGGGCCGCGATCCTGGCCGCCGTCACATCCGCGCCGTATTTTTTCCCGCCAGGAAGGCCGCCTCCTGCTCCGTCCCCAGCACATGGGGCATCCGCTTGGGCTTTAAATAGCTCAGGGCAATGGGCCGCAGCTCCTCCGGCGTCAGATGCTTCAGGTCCGTCGCCGTGCCATACAGCCCCTTGCGCAGAATATACCCGTACACCGGCTCGGTGAGATACGCCCGGCCCCGTCCCGGGCCAGCTCCTCCCGCAGCTGCGTGGAGGACACCTCGATGACCTCCGGGTTCATCACCACGGTCACCCGTGTTGAAAATGCCTTCTCCAGCTTTTCCTTCTGCCGGGCAAAGGCCGCCGCCTCGTCCGCCGTCCTGCGGCTGAACACCGCCAGGGTGGCCAGGCGGCAGATCTCCTCCGGCCGGCGCCAGGTCTCAAAGGAGAGAAACATGTCCGATCCCATGAGGAAAAACAGCTCATCCGCCGGATACTGCTCCCGCAGCGCCGCCAGGGTGTCGCAGCTGTAGCTGGCCCCCTGCCGCCGCAGCTCCAGGTCCGTCACCTCTGCCGGAACCGGCAGCTCCCCGGTACACAGCTGTACCATTTCCAGCCGATCCGCTGCATCGGCACTGCCCGCAGGCAGGGGGGCTTGTGGGGCGGGATGGCATCCGGCACCAGCAGGAGCTTATCCAGGCAAAGCTGCTTGGCCGCCGCTGCGGCCGCCGTCAGATGCCCCCGATGGATGGGATTGAAGGTACCGCCGTAAATTCCGATCCGCATGGTCACACGCTCCGGCGGGGCGCCTTCACCAGCTCGATCTTGCGCTTGGTTTTATCGTGCTGCATGCGGTACAGGACGAATTTGTTCCCGATGACCTGCACCACCTCACTGCGGGTGGCCACCTTCAGCTCCTCGGCAGCCTCCCGCGCGGTGAGCATAGAATTCTCCAGCACCTTGCCCTTAACCAGCTCCCGGGCCTCCAGGGCATCGTACGCCTGCTTCACCAGGTTGTCGCTGATGCCGTCCTTGCCTATATGAATGATGGTGTCCAGGGTAGAGGCCAGGCCCCGCAGCTGGGCACGCTGCTTGCTTGTCCAGTTCCATAATCAGTTCTTCTCCAAATACTCTTTTAATTCCACCGCAAAGGCCCGCAGGGCATTGCCCCGGTGGCTGATGGCGTTCTTCTCCTCAGCTGTCAGCTGGGCAAAGGTCTTGCGCAGGCCCGGCACAAAGAATACCGGGTCGTAGCCAAAGCCGCCGTCTCCCATAGGGGCGTAGGCAATGGTGCCCGGGCATTCGCCCTCCGCCGTCAGCTCTGTGCCGTCGGGGGGAATAGGCACACCACAGAGGTGTGGAAATGGGCCGCCCGGGTCATGGAGCCCCCGCATGTTCTGCAGCAGCAGGCGGCAGCGGGCCGCGTCGTCATCCAGCCCGCCGTACCGGGCGGAGTATACCCCCGGGGCGCCGTTTAGGGCGTCTACGCACAGGCCGCTGTCGTCGGCGATGGCCGGCAGACCGCTGGCCTCCATGACGGCCCGGGCCTTGATGCGGGCGTTTTCCGTGAAGGTTGCGCCGTCCTCCTCCGGCTCAAGGTCCAGACCCAGATCCGATTGGAGCACCACCTCTACGCCCAGCTCACCTAAGATTTTCTGCATTTCTGCCAGCTTTCCCTTGTTGTGGGATGCCAATATGAATTTCATAATGCCGTCTCCTTTACCGCTGCAAAATCTCCCGCTGCTTTTCCATCAGCTCCCGGATGCCCTTCGCGCACAGGCGCACCAGCTCCTGCTGCTCCGAGAGGGTAAAGCTCCGGCCCTCGCCGGTGCCCTGGAGCTCAATGAGTTCTCCTTTTTCGTTCATGACGCAGTTCAGGTCCACCTGGGCCCGGCTGTCCTCGCTGTAGGGCAGATCCAGCACAGGCACCTCGTCGATGATGCCCGCACTCACTGCCGCCACCTGGTGGATAATGGGGTCCCGCATTACCTTCCCCTCCGCCAGCAGCTTGCGGCAGGCCAGGGCCAGGGCCACAAAGCCGCCGGTAACGGAGGCGGTACGGGTGCCGCCGTCCCCCTGCAAAACATCGCAATCCACGGTGATAGTCCGCTCCCCCAGAGCCTCCCTGTCCACCGCCGAGCGGAGGCTGCGGCCGATGAGCCGCTGAATTTCCGCACTGCGGCCGGAGAGCTTCAGCTTGTCAATGTCCCGGCGGGAGCGCTCCCGGTTAGCCCGGGGCAGCATGGCGTATTCCGCCGTCACCCAGCCGTGTCCCTCCGGCACATGGGGCGGCGTTTTTCTCCTCCACCGAGGCGTTGCACAGCACCACCGTGTCGCCGCAGCGAATCAGGACGCTGCCCTCGGCGAATTTTATATAGTCCTTTGTCAGCTCCACGGGGCGAAGCTGGTCAAAGGCCCGTCCGTCTGCTCTGGTCATAGTCTCCCCCCCTGTTAAAACAGATCGTTTACAAATTCCTCCGGGTCAAAGGGCTTCAGATCGTCGATGCCCTCACCCACGCCTACAAATTTAACCGGCACGCCCAGCTCCCTTGCGATGGCGATAACGATACCACCCTTGGCCGTGCCGTCCAGCTTGGTGAGCACGATGCCCGTTAGGCCCGCCGTCTCCTTAAAGCTCCGGGCCTGGATAAGCCCGTTTTGCCCGGTGGTGGCGTCCAGCACCAGCAGCGTCTCCCGGCCCGCCTCCGGCAGCTCCCGGTCAATGATCTTGCGGAGCTTGGCCAGCTCGTTCATCAGGTTCTGCTTATTGTGCAGCCGCCCGGCGGTGTCGCACAGGACCACATCTATATTCCGGGCCTTGGCCGCCTGCAATGCATCAAACAGCACCGCTCCGGGGTCGGCCCCCTCATGCTGGCGCACAATAGGCACGTCCGCCCGCTTGGCCCATATCTCCAGCTGGTCGGCGGCAGCGGCCCGGAAGGTATCCGCCGCGCAGCAGCAGGACCTTCTTGCCCTCCGCCTTCAGGCGGTTGGCCAGCTTGCCGATGGAGGTAGTCTTTCCCACGCCGTTGACGCCGATGACCAGGATCACCGTGGGGCTCTTGGCGGTATCCAGAGCAGTTTCGCCCACGGACAGCTTCTGCAGCAATATCTTCCGCAGCTCCGCCTTCACCTGTTCCGGATCCTTCATGTCGTAGCTGAACACGGCGTTGCGCAGGGAGTTCACCGACTCAGCGGCGATGTTCACCCCCACATCCGCCAGGATCAGGGATTCCTCCAGGTTATCAAAAAAATCATCGTCCAGCTTTTCCCAGTTCACATCCCCGAACCAGGCCTGCTTGAGCTTGCTGAAAATACCCATATGCTGCCTCCTGTTGCAATAATCAAAATGTATCGTTCCACTTTCGGCGAGCCAATACCCGCCGGGCCGCTCCATGCCCTTTCATAGGGGCGCCCCTCACGGTCGCCCGCCACTCAAGCAGTGGGGCGTCGAGGACGCCGCCCCCTACGAAATTCTATCGAAAAACGGCATGCAGGGGTCGGCCTCCCGGATGACCCGAGCCACACTTGCACTGCATTTTCTGCAATATGTCCAATGTGTCATTGTGCGGCCAGTGCGCACACCGGCTGCGGCCATCCGTTTTCCCTCACTTGATTTTCATTTCCTTGCTCAGCTCATTGAGGTTGGCCGTGAGCACCGTGGAAACGCCCCGCTCCTGCATAGTGATGCCGTAGAGCACGTCCGCCTCCTCCATGGTGCCGCGCCGGTGGGTGATGACGATGAACTGAGTCTTGCCGGCAATGCGCCGCATATACCTGGCGTAGCGCACCACATTGGATTCATCCAGTGCCGCCTCGATCTCATCCATCACGCAGAACGGCGTGGGATGCACCTTCAAAATGGCGAAATACAGGGCGATGGCCACAAATGCCTTCTCCCCGCCTGAGAGCAGCGACAGGGTCTTCAGCTGCTTGCCCGGGGGCTGGGCCTTGATCTCAATGCCGCAGCGGAGGATGTCGTTTTCATCCTCTAATTCCAGGGTGGCCCGGCCGCCGCCGAACAGCTCCAGGAAGGTCTCCTGGAAGCTCTGCTTGAGTATCTCAAACTGGGTAGCGAAGATCTCCGTCATCTGCTTGGTGATCTCCTCGATGATGCCCAGCAGCTCCTCCTTGGCCTTCTCCACGTCGTTTCGCTGGTCGGAGAGATAGGTATAGCGGGTGTTCACCCGGTCAAACTCCTCAATGGCGCCGATGTTGATGGCTCCCAGGCCCTTGATCTCCCGATTCAGCTCGCCGATGCGCCGGGTGGCCTTGGGCACACTCTCCAGCTCGACACGCAGGGCCTGGGCATCGCTGTGGCTTAGCTCGTACCGCTCCCACAGCTTATCCAGAATTTGCTTTTCCTCCAAAGCGCTGCCGTTTAATTTGCCCTCCAGGCGAGTCACCTCTCGCTCGCAGTTGAGGAGTGTGTCATTGCAGGTGCGGCTGAGGCGGTCCGTCTGGCTGCGCCGGGTCTCCAGAGCCATCTTCTCCTCCGAGAGCCTCTGCAGTGCCTGTCGATGCTCCTCGATGCCGCCGCGCAGCTCCCGGGCCTCCTGCTGCTGCCGCTCCTCCTCGGCCCGAGCCTGGGCCATAGCCTGCTCCATTTGGGCGCGCAGACTCTCCCGGTCGGTGTGCTCGCCCTCCAGGCTCTCCCGCAATCGGGACAGATCCTCCATGCTGCGCCGGGCGCTTTCGCCCTCGGCGGAGAGCGCCGCCTGTTGGGCCTTTTTCTCCGTCAACCGGTCCGTCATTTCACCCAAGCCCTGCCGGGCAGTCTCCTGCCGGCGCTGCAGCATTTCTATTTCCTCCCGGGTCTCTTCCGCCCGGGCAGTAAAGTCCGCAATAGTCCGGCGGATAGTATCCATCCGTCCGGCGTCGTCGGTGCTGCGCTTTTGCAGGTTTTCCTTTTGGATGCGCAGGCTCTCTTGCTGCTGCTCCAGGCTCTCTATGAGCATGTCATAGTGATTTTTACGCCCCTCCAGGGTCAGCACCCGGTCATTGGCCTGGCGCTGCTGGTCCCGGGCCACCTCCAGCTCGTACTGGGCCTTCTGCAGCTCCCGGTTGGCACTTTCGGCCAGGAGGGTGGCGTCCTGAAGCTGAGATTGGATCTTTTTCAGCTTTTTGTGCAGCTGCTCCAGCTCCCCGGATCGGGACAGGATACCCGCATTGCGGCTGACGCTGCCGCCGGTCATGGAGCCGCCGGCGTTGATGACCTGGCCGTCCAGAGTGACGATGCGGAAGCGGTTGTCGTGGCGCTTGGCCATTTGTATGCCGCAATCCAGATCCTCCACCACCACGGTGGCACCCAGCAAATTCTCAATGACGCTGCCATAGCGCCCGTCACAGCGCACCAGTTCCGAGGCGATGCCCACGAAGCCGTATTCGTTTTCCAGCCCGTTTTCCCGGAGGCTCCTGCCCCGGATGGTGTCCAGCGGCAGGAAGGTGGCCCGGCCGCCGTCCCGCTGTTTTAATAGGCCGATGGCGTTTTTTCCGTCGTTTTTTGTGTCCACCACAATGTGCTGCAGGGCGCCGCCCAAGGCGATCTCAATGGCCACGCTGCAATCCTTATCGGTGTGGATGAGGTTGCCCACCGGGCCGTGGATGCCCGAGAGTGTCCGGGCCTCGGCGGCCCGCATGACGATCTTCACCGCCTTGGAAAAGCCTTCATACTCCTTCTCCATCTCGCTGAGCAGGCGGATCCGGTCGGAGATAGTCTTTTCCTGTAGGGAGAGCTGATTTTTCTGCTCTATGCTCTCCTTGGCTCGGCGCTGGCGGCCCTCCATTTTCAGGCTGTGTCCGCCGATGATGTTGGCGGCAGCCTGCTCCTCCTCCCGGGCGGACAGCAGCTCCTTTTCGTTCTGTGCGGCCTCCCGGCGGGTCTGCGTCAGCTTTTCCTCGCTCTGTATCAGTTCCTCCGTCAGCTCCGCCGTGCGCTGGGCGATCTCGTCCGACCCGGCAGTAATAGCAGACAGCTCTGCCTGGGCCTGGGCCGCCCCGGCCACCTCCTGGGCCTCCCGGCGGCGCAGCTGCTCCAGTTGGGCCGCCGCCGCCGCTGCCGCGTCGCTACTGCCGCGCATTTCCTCGCAGAGGGCTGCTATCTCGTTTTCCAGGGTCCGGGCGGAGGCGTCTATTTCCTCCATGCGCCGGGCCATGACCTGCATCTGCTCGTGCAGGGACTCCGTGCGGCTGCGGCTCTCGCTCATCTCCCGATCCATGCGCTCGATGGTCTCGGCGTGGTGCTGAGCCGTGGTCCGAGCCACGGCGGCGGCGGATTCATGCTCGCCGATGGCGCTCTCCAGGGCTGAGATCCTTCCTCGCTTTTCCTCGGCAGCGCAGTCGTTTTCATGGAGCAGGCGGGAGCATTCCTCCGCCTGGGCATATACCCGGTCCAGCTCGTCCTGGGCCTTTTTCTGGTCGGCCTGGGCCGTCTCAAAATCCGCTTGCAGCTTCAGCCGGTCCGCCTTCAGCTTCTGCAGGTTCTCCAGCCAGACGCTGATCTCCAGAGTCCGCAGCTCATCCCGGAGCACCAGGTATTTCTTGGCCGTCTCCGCCTGCTTGCGCAGGGGCTCCACCTGCAGCTCCAGCTCTGTGATCTTATCGTTGATGCGCACCAGGTTCTCCTCTGTGCGCTGGAGCTTCCGCTCGGACTCCTCCTTGCGGTGGCGGTACTTGCTGATGCCCGCCGCCTCCTCGAATACCTCCCGCCTGTCGTCGCTGCGGACGGAGAGGATCTCATCGATCTTGCCCTGGCCAATGATGGAATAGCCCTCCCGGCCCATGCCGGTGTCCATGAACAGCTCATTCACGTCCTTGAGCCGCACGGATTGGCGGTTGATATAATACTCAGACTCCCCGCTGCGGTAATAGCGGCGGGTCACCGCCACCTCCGCCTCATCGCGGTTAAATATATGCTCGGTATTGTCAATGACCAGCGTCACCTGGGCAAAGCCCATGGCCCGGCGCTTTTCGGTGCCGCCGAAGATTACATCCTCCATCTTGGCGCCGCGAAGCTGGCGGCTGTTTTGCTCGCCCATGACCCAGCGGATGGCATCGGATATATTGGACTTTCCGGACCCATTGGGGCCCACGATGGCGGTGATGTCCTCGCCAAAGTTTAGCACCGTTTTGTCCGGAAAGGACTTGAAGCCTTGAATTTCCAAAGCCTTTAAGTACACGCAGTTCACCTCGATTCAAAATACTGCCCTTTTCACTCGATGGCATACTTTAACTAAGTAATTGTAGCAGAAAGCGCCGCTGTTTTCAAGGCTAAAATAAATGTCCCAAGCCCAGCGTTTGTAGGACTACAACACATGCCTTCCCAAGTTCGTGAAAAAAATATCTTGCATTTCACTGTCTTATGGGGTACAATGCCTTCGGCGTATACCAAACACACGCCAAAAATATGCGCTGCATCCGGATTCGCCGGAGCGGCAGCAGGAGGTTTGAAAAGTGAATCAGAAAACAAAGAACTTGGTGGGCGCAGGTGTGTTCACCGCCATTGTGTTGGTGCTGCAATTTTTAGGCGGTACCTTCCAAATCGGAGGGCTAAACATCAATGTATCCCTGGTACCCATTGTGGTGGGCGCTGCGGTATACGGATGGAAGGTAGGCGCCTGGCTGGGCCTCATGTCCGGCGGAGTGATCCTCGTTGCCGGGCAGGCAGCGGCTTTCCTGCCTATCAATCCCTTGGGCACGATCGTAACGGTTTTGGTGAAAGGTACGCTGTGCGGCCTTATCGCCGGTCTTGTGTACACAGCCCTAAGCAAGAAGAATCAGTGGCTGGCCATTATCATGGCGGCCATTATCTGCCCCGTAGTGAACACGGGTGTGTTTCTGCTGGGCTGCCTGGTGTTCTTCATGGACACTCTCAACGGCTGGGCTGCCGCTCTGGGCTATGAAAGCGCCGGAGCGTACATGGTTTTGGGTCTGGCAGGCGGCAACTTCTTACTGGAGATCGGCGTGAATGTGGTGCTGGCTCCGGTGATCTCCCGGCTTATCGCCATCGGTAAGAAGAAGTAAGGCGGTGGACGGAATGCTGCTGACCGTTGACATAGGTAACTCCAATATCGTTTTCGGCCTGCCGGAGGGCGATGGCCGGTCGCGCAAGCTCTACCGCCTGGGCACCGTAGCAGATCGCCCGGCGGAGGAATACTTCGCCCTGGCAGATAGTCTCTTTGCCCGGGAGGGTGTGGATTTTTCTCAGGTAGACGGGGCGGTCATCTGCTCTGTGGTGCCGGTTTTGGTGCCGGTTTTGTCCCAAGTGGTACAGCACCTGACGGGAATCGTGCCCTACGTCATTACCCCTCGCTCCGAAAGTGGCTTGACCCTGGCCATCCCGGAAGCGGATACTCTGGGAAATGATATTTTGGCAGGCGATGCCGCTGCTGCGGCAGAATATCCCCTGCCTGCCATCATCTTTGATATGGGCACTGCCACCACCGTAACGGTAGTGGATCAGGACCGGCGGTACATCGGTGGGGCTATCCTGGCCGGGGTGCGGCTGGGTATCCAGGCCCTGTTTGCTGGCACGGCGCAGCTGCCGTCGGTTCCTATCCAGGCACCGAAGCAGGCCATCTGCGGCACGGCGCTGGAATCCATCCAAAGCGGCGCTGTGTTCGGCGCCGCAGCCATGATGGACGGTCTGGCAGATCGATTTGAGGCAGAGCTGGGGCAGAAATGTACGCTCCTGGCCACCGGCGGCCTGGCGGGCTGCATTGTCCCCTACTGCCGCAAGGATTTCATCTACGACGAGAGCCTGCTGCTGCGGGGCATGGAGCGGATCTATCGGCTAAACTGCAAGCAATAGGTCCCAAAACGCATTGCCAAGTGCCCCCCCAAAAAAAGCCTGGCAAATACTTTGTAATGAAATTTATTTAAGCCGACAAAGGGGCTTGCCATCTGTAATTTACAGACGGCAAGCCCCTTCAGCTTTGCCTTGATCCCGCAATTGCTGCAGCACTCCGGCGGTGACCATATTCAGTACCAGCCGATCCGAGATAGTATAGCTGCATGGAATGCTGCGGCGGCTTCTGTGCTCAACGCCAAAGGCTTCCGCGCGGTTTCAATTGCGGGTTTCCTCAGCTCCGCCGCATACTCCTTGTTTGGCATACCTTATGCTATAAAAAACGCTCTCTTTCTTAGTTCAAGTACTATACCATTCTTATCTAACAAATGGGGTGCGGTTCATTCCTTGCGGCGTTCTGTTTTCCTATAGCATTTTTCATTACGGAGCCAGTATACACTGGCTCCGTACAGCGTATCAAAAAAGCCTCGCAGAGTTTGCCGCCCGCAGGCGGCAAAGAAATAAAATCATTTTCTCTCGCGACATGTGCGTGAGAGAAAATACCGCTCAGGCTGCCAGTGTGGAATTTGTCCGTCTGCGGCGGACAAATTATGCGCGCAGCAGACTGCAAATCCTTTTGTCGGAAAAACCCGGAGGGTTTTTCGGCAGTCTCTACGGAGCCAGTATACACTGGCTCCGTAATCCGTTCTCCCTGCCGCTGCGTTAACATTATATACACAGCGGACTATTGCCTCTTTGTGGGAAACCATTGGTTTTTCCCACAAGCTCTTATTTTCGGCACTCCTCCGTGATGCGCTGCTTCAGCTCCCGCATCTGTGGCTCGTCCACATCCCGGGGGTAGGCGTTGTCTGCCAAGCTGCACTCCCACAGGCTGCTGTCCGAGTGCATCACCACAATCTTCTGTGCAAGCAAAATCGCCTCGTCCAGCTGGTGGGTCACCAGCACAATAGTCCGGGGCATCCGAGCCTGGATCTGCAAAAGCTGGCTCTGCAGCTCTGCCCGGGTAAGAAAATCCAGGGCCGCAAAGGGCTCGTCCATTAAGAGCAGCTCCGCCTGACCGGCCAGCACCCGCGCCAAACCCAGCCGCTGCTTCATGCCTGTGGATAGCTCCGCCGGGGTCAGGTCCGCATAGTCTGTTAGGCCCACCATCTCCACAAAATCCTCTGATAGCTGCAGCCGCTCCTCCGGGGTGCGGCCCACGCCGCAGGCCATGGCTACATTGCGCAGGACGCTGGTCCAGGTGATGACATAGGGATCGGGACTGAGTACGGCACTGTGCCAGCCCTCCGGAATTTCAATCTCCCCGGAATCGGGCTGATCCTGCCCGGAAAGCAGGCGCAGCAGCGTGCTTTTTCCGCACCCGCTGCGGCCCACCAGGACGGTGAGCTTTCCCAGCGGAAAGGTCACATTCACGTCCCGCAGCACTTGCCGTGTGCGGGTAGGAGGTTGCGCATGGTCGATCATAATATCCGTGGATTGGGTGGTATAGGACTTGCACACATGGCGCAGAGTGATGTCGTTCATGGATCTTGCTGCCTCGCTTTTATCATTCGTCTATCTTGCCCCGGGCATGGAGCACGTCGTCCGGTAGAATCTGCATCAGGTCATCCCGGGTCACGTTCTCCATTTTCGCCAGGCGGTTATTCTGAGCCACCAGGATATGCTCAAAGAGATTGCGCACACCCCGGGCGTTGCCAAAGGAATCGTCGGCACTCTCCTCGGCGATGAAGTCCCGTACCAGCTCCTCGGTGCCCTGGGCCAGCACATAGCAGCCCTTCTTGCACTGCATCTTGAATATAGCTACCATCTGCTCCGGAGTATAATCCTCAAACATCAAAAAGCGGTTAAAGCGAGACTCCAGGCCGGGGTTAGAGTGGATAAACCGGTCCATCAGCTCCGTGTAGCCCGCCACGATGACCACCAAATCATCCCGGTGATCCTCCATAGCCTTTAGGATCGTGTCAATGGCCTCCTGGCCAAAGTCGTTTTCGCTCTTGCCGTTGAGAGCGTAGGCCTCGTCGATAAACAGCACGCCGCCCATGGCCTTTTCAATGACTTTTTGGGTCTTTAGGGCCGTCTGGCCCACATAGCCGGCCACCAGACCGCTGCGGTCCACCTCCACCAGCTGGCCCTTGGAGAGGATATCCAGGCTGTGATAGATGCGGGACATAATGCGGGCCACGGTGGTCTTGCCGGTGCCGGGGTTGCCGGAAAAAACCATGTGCAGTGACATATCTGTGGTGGGGAGGTCATGCTCGGCGCAGCTTATAGACCTGGACCATGTTGATGAGGCTGCGCACCTCGGTCTTGATGGCGTCCATGCCCACATAGCTATCCAGCTCCGCCAGCAGGTCCTCGATTTTCTCCTTAGGGGGAATTTCTTCCTTTTCCTCGGGCTTTGCCGCCTGGGTCTGGGAGGCCGGTTTCTCGGATTTTTCCGATATTGGGGACTGGTTCGTCCTTTTTTTCCATCAAGGGCGTGCCCCAAAAATCCGTGTCCATGCTACGGAGGTTCCGCTCGGTCATGGAGCGGATCAGATCCATTTGCTGCAAAATGATCTCGTCTTTTCTGTCCATATTTGCTCTCCTCACCAGATATAATTTGTCATTGCGAAGCCGGTGCGCACGCCGACTTCGCGATCCGTATCTCCTAAAAGATGAAAGAACGGATTCCCGCGATCGCTTCGCCCCCCCGGAATAACGGGGGATTACCGGGCAAAATGTATGTTTTTCATAGCTCGGAACAGAAGGCTTGCCACAAAGCCTGTCAGCGCCCCCGTAAGCAGGGACACTCCCAGCAGCACCGGCAGATACCCCAGCACTGCCGTGCCGCCCAATACGATCATGGCGGCGCCGATCTGCCCGATATTATGGGCCGCCGCTCCGGCGATGGACACACCGTAAACGGACAACCCCCGCACCCGGCGCAGAGCTATCATCACAAGCATAGCTCCTACGCCGCCCATAAGGGAAAACAGTAAGGCCGAGGCGTTTCCCGCGAACAGGGAACCCAGCAGGCACCGGGCCACCAGAATCCCCAATGCCGGGGCGGCCCCCCAGCTGGTACAAGGCAAACACCGTGACGATGTTGGCAAGGCCCAGCTTGATGCCCGGCAGAGGCACCACCAGGGACACGGGAAACAGGTTTTCCAGCGTGCTGAGACCCAGAGCAAGGGCCGTTAAAACGGCGCAGAGGGCCAATTTTTTTGTTGTCAGCTTCATCCGTCCGCCTCCTATCCCAGGATCACGTCCGCCGAGGGGGTTTTCCCCTCCAAGGTGACAACGACCTGCTCCGGCAGGCACACGATGCTCTGTCCTGCCCGGGTAATGCGCCCGGTATGGACGCAATCCCGTCCGGGGCAATCGCTGTCCGTGACGGCAGCACCGGTTTTATCCAGGATAACGGTCAGATGGTAGGTGCCGTCTACAGCGATGGTTTTTTCCCCCGGCAGAGACGAAAGCTCCACCTGGGCCACCACCTGGCCCCGATGCTTCACTGTGGCAGTGAGGGAGCCCTCCCCCTTGCCGCCATAGGCCAACAGAGCCGTGCCCACAGCCAGCAGCACCACCGCCAGCACCACCACCGCATCCAGCGGCTTCGGTTTTAATTCAGGCTGAGACCTCTTGGAAGTCATAGTCTGCCCCCTTTTGGGAAATGGAATCGGCCAGGCCGGGGGTGTAAAGCACCCGTCCGTCTGCCGTAATGAGCACCAGGTCAAAGGCCCCGCCGCTGTGCCGCCAAAAATCACAGGCAGCCTGCTCCCCCATGACATAGAGGGCCGTGGAATAGGCATCGGCCATAGTCCCGTTTTGTCCGATAACCGTCACCGACAGCAGGTCCGTCTGAGCAGGGCGGCCGGTGCGGGGATCTAAAATATGCTGGTAAACGGTTCCGTCCGAGTCGGTAAAATACCGCTGGTAGCCCCCCGAGGTCACGGCGTATACATCCGTCAGCTCCAGGGTCATAGCGTAGGCACCGGTGTCTTTCGGGTCCTGCACCGCCACGCTCCAGGCGCTGCCGTCGCTCTTTTGACCGCAGACATAAACGTTACCTCCCAAGGATACGGCGGCCCCAGTGACGGCATACTGCCGCAGCACCTGCGCCACCCGGTCGCTGGCGTAGCCCTTGGCAATGCCGCCCAGGTCCACGGCGCAGCCACTGTCCAGGGTCACGGCATTGCCATCCATATGGATATGACCACTCCCAACCAAAGGCAGCAGCGCATCAATTTCACTTTGGGATGGGACCCGGGGACTGTCCGTGGTGATGCCCCACAGGGACACCAGGGGCGCCACCGTCACATCGAACAGGCCGCCTGTCGCGGCGCTGTAGGTCATGGCGTTTTGGAGCAGCGCCGCCGTTTCCTCGCTGACCACGGCGCTGCCGCTGTCATTCAATTTGTAAATATCGCTGGCAGAAACCGTCCGGGAAAGCTCCTGCTCCAGGCGGTTTATTTCTCTGGCTGCGGCCGCCAATGCCTCCCGGGCTCCGTCCCCGTAGGCCGCCAGACTCATATAGGTGTCCATGGCAAAAATGTCCTGCCGCTCCGGCTCCTCGGTCTTGCCGCAGGCGGTGAGGCTGCAAAGCAGCAGCGCCGCAAGGGCCGCGCACATCCATTTTTTCACAGCTCTCGCCGCCCTTCCAGGGCCCGCATGAGCGTGGCGTCATCGGCAAATTCCAGATGTCCGCCCACGGGGATGCCGTAGGCCAGCCGGGTGACCTTCACCCCGAAGGGCTTTAGCAGCCTTGATAGATACATGGCCGTGGCCTCCCCCTCGGTGTCGGGATTGGTGGCCATGATGACCTCCCGGATGCCACCGGCGGCCACCCGCTCCACCAGAGATTTGATCTGCAGGTCGTCAGGCCCCACATGATTCATGGGCGAAAGCACCCCATGGAGCACATGGTAGCGGCCATTGTATTCCCGGCTGCGCTCAATGGCCAGCACGTCCCGGGGGTCGGCCACCACGCAGATGGTGCTCTCGTCCCGCTTGGGGGAGGCGCACACGGAGCAAAGGCCTCCGGCGGTGAGATTTTGGCACACGGGGCAGAGGGTGACGCTCTTTTTCGCATCCACAATGGCGTCGGCAAAGGCCTGGGCCTCCTCCATAGGCAGACCCAGCACAAAAAACGCCAGCCGCTGGGCGGACTTGCGGCCCACGCCCGGGAGTCTCGCAAACTGCTCCGTCAGTTTTTCCAGAGGTGCGGGAAAGTACTCCATAGACTCACCCTCTCAGGGCCCGGATGCGGGCAGGAATATTCTCGGCCTTGTATACCGCGGAACCCGCCACCAGCACATTGGCGCCGGAGGCGATGCAGATTTTGCAGGTGTCGGGGTCCACCCCTCCATCCACCTCCAGCTCGCAAAGAGGATTCATGGCGTCGATATAGCTGCGGATCTGCTGCACCTTGGGCATCATGTCGGCCATAAATTTCTGCCCGCCGAAGCCCGGCTCCACGGTCATCACCAAAATCAGCTCCACCTCGCTTATAAACGGCAGCACTGCCGAGGCAGGGGTCTTGGGCTTTACCACCACGCCGGCCTTTTTTCCCTTGGCGTGGATCTTTTTCAGCGCCAGATGGATATTCTCCTTGGTGTCCGCCTCCACATGGCAGGTGACAATGTCGGCACCGGCGTCGCAGAATTGCTCCACATAGCGCTCCGGACGCTCAATCATCAGGTGTACGTCCAGGGGCAATGCCGTCACCGGACGGATGGACTTCACCACCGGGATACCGATGGAGATATTGGGCACAAACAGGCCGTCCATCACATCCACATGGACATAGTCGGCAGAGTCAATGCGTTGGATATCCCGGCCGAGATTAGCAAAGTCGGCAGAAAGAATGGAGGGGGCGATTTTGATCATGGTGAAAGAATCCTTTCTCATTGGGTTTGACACCGGGCCGGGCCGGGGTGCATAGGATGGTGCAAGCGGCGCGAGGCGAAGTTTATCCGGGTAATGCCTGCGCAGCTTGCCCGTCCCACCGGCTCTCGCCCGCCGCTTTCAGATAGGGGGCCGGCGGCCCTGGTCGCCGGCTCCCAGTGGGCATATTTTAACTTGTATATTATACCGCAACGGAAAGCATAATGCAACGGAGAAAATGCAAACCCTCTGCCGGTGGGCAGAGGGTTTGTCGGCTATCAAATGGCGAAATTCCCGTTTGTAAAAATGGGAACCTCCCGCCCATCCCGGGTGGTGCCCACAATGGAGAGATCTGCGGTCCCCACCATAAAATCCACATGGGTGACAGAATCGTTTAGGCCATGGGCCTTCAGCTGCTCCTTATCCATGTCTCGTCCCCCCTCAATGCAGGGGTAGGCCTCGCCAAAGGCGATGTGGCAGGCAGCATTTTCATCGAACAAGGTGTTATAAAACAGCAGCTTTTGGTTGGAGATAGGACTATCGTAGGGAACCAAAGCCACCTCACCGAAATAGGACGCGCCCTCATCCACGGAGATGGCCGCCTCCAGCACCGCCTGTCCCTGCTTGGCAGAGACGGACGTGATCCTGCCGTTTTCCACGGTCATGCGGAAACCATCGATGATGTTGCCATCGTGGACCAGGGGCATGGAGGCCACCACCGTGCCGTTGGCCCCGGTGCGCAGGGGCGCGGTGAACAGCTCCTCCGTGGGCATATTGGCCACAAAGGGCTGGCCTGCGGAGGTGCAGTCGTCCCCGGCCTCCCAGATGTGATCCGCTGGCAGCTCCACGGTCAGGTCGGTGCCAAGGGAGTTGGTGTAGCGCAGGGACTTCAGGCGCAGGGCGTTGAGCTTTTCCTTGCGCCGGGAAAGGCTTTCCAAATGCTCCTGCCAGTGACGAACGCTTTGTCCGTCCCCGGTGATACGCACAGCCTTGAATATGGCGTTCCACAGGCTCTCCATGGCCTGCTCCTCGGTTAGGCTGGGGAACACCCGCCCGGCCCAGGAGGGGATGGGAATAGACGCAATACACCAGGGAAAGCCGCTGCTCATCTGCAGTCGGTAAAAATCCTTCAACGCCTTGCCGCTCACCCGCAGGGAGCGCACCCGGCGGTCCGGATCCACCCCCTTGAGATGCTCCGGGTCCTCAGCGTCAATGGCCAGATATGCCGCCCCCTCGTTTGCGTAGTCGTTAAAAAAATGCTGCCGCCACTGGGGCACCTGGTCAAACACGGCATCCTCCGCCCGGAGGAACTTCTCCCGGGCCAGGTAGTCGTCATGCCAGTTCATCACCACCTCACGGCAGCCCACATCGTAGGCCGCTGTGGCGCACAGCCGGGCGAAATAGGCACATTCCACCGGGCTGGAAATTACCAGGGTCTGCCCCTTCTGCACATGCAGACCCACCTCAATGAGGAGCTTTGCGTATTCCTGGAGCTTTTCATTTTTCATATCCATAAATGCACTTCCTACATATAATTATTGTGTCCGTTATCCCAGTATGTCCATCAGGTCATCGGTGCCCGTGGTCTTTGTGACCACCACCACATGATCCCCCTCATGGATGCAGGTGTTGCCGTCGGGGATAACAATCTCCTTATCCCGGGCAATGGCTCCCACCAGGACTCCCTGCTTCAGGGGCAGGTCCTTCATGGGTCTGTCCAGCAGCTGGCGGCACTCCGGCCCGGCGGTGAACTCCAGCGCCTCCACCTGCCGCCCATCATCTTATACAGGCTCTCCACAAAGCTGCCCTCGGAATTGGCCAGAGCCCGGACATAGCGGGTGATCTGATTGGCTACCAGATCCTTGGGGCTAATGATGCTGCTGATATGGGTATCCCGGACCAGGTCCATATAGTTGGGGCGGGTCATCTTGGCCAGCACCTTGCCCACGCCAGCCCGCTGGGCGCTGAGGGCCATGAGCAGGTTCTCCTCGTCCCGGTCTGTCAGGGACACAAAGGCGTCTGCCGCGAATACGCCCTCCTCCCGCAGGAGGTCGTTGTCCGTGCCGTCCCCCTCGATTATGAGAGTATCCGGCAGCTCTGCCGAGAGGGTGATGCACTTTTTGTGGTTCATCTCCACGATCTGAGACTTGATGCCCCGCTTTTTAAGCTCCCACACCAGGTACATAGCCGTGCGGCTGCCGCCTAAAATAGACACGGCCCTCACCTTCTGCTGGGAGTGCCCCAGGCTGTGGAGTGTGTCCTGCAGCTGTCCCTTGGCGCCGATCATATAGAGCTTATCCCCGATCTGCGGCACAAACGCGCCGTTGGGAATCACCGTTTCGCCGCCATGGACCGCCACACAGAACAGCACCTTGGCCGAGGTGTGGCTGCTGAACTCACTGAGGGAGCGCCCTGCCACGATGGTCTGGTCGGTGACGTCAAAGCCGATCATGTCGATGCGGCCTCCCGCAAAGGGCTCCACCGAGAAGGCCGACGGCGTGGAGACGATCCGGGCGATCTCCTGCGCCGCCGCCAGATCAGGATTTATAACCATGTCCAGGCCGATCTCTTTTTCAGCATGTCCGCATCCCGGCGGTACTCCGGGCTGCGCACCCGGGCGATGGTGTGACCCGCGCCCAGCTTCTTGGCAATAAAGCAGCACAAAAGGTTCGTATCGTCCAGGTTCGTTACGGCGATGACCAGATCCGCGCTTTGAGCGCCGGCCTCCTTCAAGACCCGGATGGATGCGCCGTTGCCCTCGATGCACATAACGTCCAGAGCATTTTCCGCCCTCTGCAGCGCGACGGCGTTGTCGTCTACCATAACAATATCGTGATGCTCGCCTGCCAACTGGCTGGCAATGGCATAGCCCACCTTTCCGTTTCCCACAATAATGATCTTCATTTTGTTCCTTTCTCCCCTTCCGGCGGGTGAATGGTTTTGTTTTCTCTATACGCAAGGCGTGAGCCGTTGTACTCTGCGCCCATAATGAGCACCTGTCCGGTCATATATAGCCACAGCAGCACCACCACAATGGTGGCAATGGAGCCGTACAGCTCCGTATAATGGGCCACCTTTTCCACATAGTAGGAAAAGGCTACGCTTAGCGCCAGCCAAGCCAGCATGCTCAGCAATACCCGGCACTACCTCCCGCAGCGGGCATCTTCGGCCCCTGGCCAGCATATTCAGCGGCACCAGCACCAGCAGCATGATGACCCCCAGCACTGCAAAGCGCAAGGTCTCCCACACGTTGATAAACTGGTCCGGAATGTGAATCAGCCCCGAGACAAATTGCAGCGCCCGGCGGCCCACGGTGGTGAGCACGATGCTGGCAGCAATGGTGACGATGAGCCAAAGGGTAAAAATCAAATTACGCAGTGTACCGCCAATCATGCTGGGCGGCTGAGGCACACCATAGGCCTTGCGCACGGAGTGCATCAGGCAGCTGGTGGCCCGCAAGGGAAACCACACCGAGAAGATCAAGCTGAACACCAGCAGCTGGCGGCTGGGGCTGGTAGACACATACTCCAGATAGCTGCCCACGATGCCCAGTACCTGCTCGGGCAAAATGCGGCTCATGGCAGTAAGGGTCTCCTCAATGTCCAGATCCATCAAGCCCACCAGGGTGCTGACGAACACCAGCAGCGGGAAAATGGCAAAGAGCAAATAATAGGTCAAAGCTGCACCGTCCCGGGCGACGTCGTGGGCATAGTACCGGTCAATAAGATCCCGGATGAAGGCCAGCGGCTTGCCGCGTTTTTCGTTTTTGTTTCCTTTGATGCCGCTCTCCCCCTTCGGCCCGGATACACCCGGGCGTTCTGCGCCGCCTGTGTCGCAGCAGCTTTTTGGTTATTATACCATGCCGCGACGCGGAATGGTATAATGCTGCCATATTTTTCGGCTCCCGGCGAAGCCGGGGAAAAATGGCATAAAATATAATGGCCGTATTGCGGTCATTATACCATAGAAATACCGCGAAATAAACCTTTTCTTCCAGTGTAGTCGCTTATCAGTGTAAATCCATCCGTGTCGGACAAGTGTCCGTCAAAATCTCTAAAAATACTTCTTATTTTTGGAAAATAATTCCTATTGCTTTTTTCCATTATTATGCTATGATTGAGAAAAGTAATTTGTCATATTAAAAGAGGTGCAATTATGGATAATCTAACGAAAATCGTGCGCACGGAGATCACCCGTCAGTACAAGAGTGTGCGTCAGTTTGCCTTCGCAGTGGATATACCTCTGTCCACCATCAACAGTGCCCTGCACAACGGCATCGGCGGTTCCTCCTTTGACACCGTAGTGCATATCTGCAAGACCCTTGGTATCAAAGCCCTATCAGACGATTCCGCCTTCTACTTGACGGACGACACGCAGGATTTGCTGACCCAGTATGCCCAGTTGGATAGCTATGGCCGGCATACCGTAGCCACCGTTCTGAAGGTGGAGGCTGATCGCTGCAAGAAAGCCGCCGACGCTTTTACCGGCGAGGCCGCTGCCTTTGGCGGCAGCTTTACCAGTGTGAATATGCCCGCAGGCGATGCCGCAGACGCTGTCAATGCTCTGCGCAGCCTGAAAAATAAGGAGTAAGAGGGGACCGTCTCATGACACCTGTGCAGCGCGAGGCGCGCACATTTTTGTCGCAGTTTCACCGCCGGCCTTTTACGGTTTCAGATCTTGAAAAAGCCCTGCAGGAGCAGGGCTTTTCCTTGGTTGAGTACAGCCGCATTTCCAACGGCAAGGAGGTCACCACTCTGCTCACCTCCCTGCGTCTGTTTGATTATGCCGCCAGGCAATCCGCCTTCACCTATCAGGATCCCCACCTGCGGATCGTTTTTATGCAGGAAAACCTATCTCAGCAGGAGCAAATAATCCTGCTGAGCCATGAGCTGGGGCACATTCTGTGCCGGCATTTGGAACGGTCCCCCGCTACCGGCCCCGGCAGCAGCGTCCTCCAGGAGCAGGAGGCCAATGAGTTTGCCTCTATCCTTCTGCGATATAACCGCCGCTGCAGGCCCAGGCGCATTGCCCTGTGGGGCGGCATCGGTATAGCCGTCGCCGCGGCGCTGGTGGTGCTGATCTTGTGCATTTTCCCGGCCAGCTCCAGCCAGACGGTTTACTTAACGGAATCCGGTCGGTGCTACCACAAGCGGGATTGCCAGTATGTCATCGGCAAGGATAATACCGTCACCGTAACGGAACAGCAGGCCAAGGATTCCGGTTACGACGCCTGCACCTGGTGCTTCGGCCACAGCGGCTCATAAACAGCGTATTGAAATGCTCTTTTTGCTTTGCTGCCTTCTTCATCCTGCTGACCGCATATTAGCTGCAGCCGGACGCGCCATCGGCGCTCGAAAGGATTGCTAAGGTCGGTGATAAGGATGGTGTACGCTGTAAAATAGTGCGCAGAAAAAGACGAGTAAGCTTCCCGGAAGGGGCTGCCTACTCGTCTTTGCTTTATGACTCCGGCGGAGCGCATCTCAATTTCAGAGGCGCAGTGGAAATTCCACCGCGCCTCTGCTGTTTGGATTTGGTTGCAGCCGATGGGCTTACGCCTCCCGCTCCTTACGCTTCAGCACGAAGGCTGCGGTGAGAAGCGCCACGGGCAGGGCGATGACCCACACCAGCACGCCGGTGTCGCCGGTGGCGGGGGTGTCAGTGCCGGGATTCGTGGGATCGGTCTTACCGGGATCGCTGGGATCGGTCTTGCCGGGATCACTGGGATCCGTCTTGCCGGGATCATCGGGATTGCCAGGCGTATGGCCACCGGTCTGGATGGTCACATCGCTCATATTATACAGGCTGGTCTGGCCATTCAGGAAGCGGTAGTACGCCGCCAGGGCGTAGTAGCCCTGCTCGGTGGCCATACCGTTCCGCTCGCCGTCAGCAGTGTGCTTAAATCCGCCGCCGTCCACATAGAATCCGGACAGGGCGCCCAAAACAGTGGAGCCGTTCTTCACAAAGCGGCTGTCTGTGGCGGGGTCGATGCCCAGGGCCGTCAGGGCCACGATAACTTGGGCGCAGGACTCGCTGTTCACGGTGCCCCAGCTGCCAAAGCCGCCGTCGCTGCGCTGCAGGGCGGAAAGGGCCTCCAGGGCCTTATCCACAGCGGCCTTCACGGTCTCATTGGTCTTATAGTAGGGGGCCAGGGCCTGAATGGCCATAGCGGTCATATCGGTGTCGGCGTTCTCGCCGCTGAGGTTCCAGCCGCCGTCGGAAAGCTGGGCGTCCAGGATCACCTGAATCAGCTTCTCCCGGGTCACATCGCCCATGGTGGGATAATTGTGGCTATCTAGGGCAATAAGGGTGAAAATGGGGCCGTTGATGCCCTGCTTCTGCACATAGGCCATGTTGTCCATGCCCTTGAGCAGGTTGTGGCCGCCCACATTGGTCACGTCCTTGCCGATGGCCGTGAGGGCCAGGATAATGCGGGCGTTGTCCGTGACCTTGGCCCGGTGCAGCCGCTCATTGGCGTCGGCGTTGGCCTTGACATACTCCACCACATTGTCATAGTACCCGGCGGGCACGGTGCGGCCGCTGCGGGCCAGGCCGATGACCATCCACTCGCCGCCGGTGGAGCCGACGCCGGGGGTGCCCAGGGCGGCGATATAGTCGCCGGTAGTCTTGTAAATCTTCTCCAGACGCTCGCTCTGCTCGGCCAGCAGCCGGGCGTAAGCCGCTTCGGCGGCGGTGAGCTTGTCATAGTTCTTGACCTCAGCCTGCTGGGCCTCCGTCAAATTGTCATAGGCAGTCCGGGCAGCGGCGATGGCGCTCTCGGACCCCAGGGTCACCTCTCCGATGGCGTCGATAAGCTTCTCCACAGGCTTGGCGGGCTTCAGAACCGCCAGGCGAGCCTCGGCGGCGGTGAGCTTGTCATAGCTCTTGACCTCGGCCTGCTGGGCCTCCGTCAGTGCCTCATAGGCAGCCCGGGCGGCGTCAATGGCGTTCTCGGACTCCAGGGTCACCTCTCCGATGGCGTCGATCATATCGTCCACGGCCTTGGCAGCCTTCAGATCGGCCAGGCGAGCCTCGGCGGCGGTGAGCTTGTCATAGCTCTTGACCTCGGCCTTCTGAGCCTCCGTCAGTGCCTCATAGGCAGCCCGAGCGGCAGCAATGGCATCTTCGGACTCCAGGGTCACCTCTCCGATGGCATCGATCATGTCGTCCACAGGCTTGGCGGCCTTCAGATCGGCCAGGCGGGCCTCGGCGGCGGTGAGCTTGTCATAGCTCTTGACCTCGGCCTTCTGAGCCTCCGTCAGTGCCTCATAGGCAGCCCGGGCAGCGGCGATGGCCTCCTCGGACTCCAGGGTCACCTCGCCAATAGCATCGATCATATCGTCCACGGCCTTGGCGGCCTTCAGATCGGCCAGGCGGGCCTCGGCGGCGGTGAGCTTGTCATAGTTGGTAACCTCGGCCTTCTGAGCCTCCGTCAGTGCCTCATAGGCAGCCCGGGCGGCGGCGATGGCCTCCTCGGATGCCAGGGTCACCTCGCCGATGGCGTCGATCTTCTCTATAACGTCGTTTACATGCCAGCCCTCCAGCTTCAGGGACAGGGCGGGCAGCTGGGAAACTATAGCAGCAGCACTTGTGCCATACGGATTGTCGATACCGTCACCATAGGATAGGATGCGGTGAGTGGGGACTTTTGCAAAGCCGCCCACCTTGATAGCGCCGGTCAGGTCGAAGCTCAGACCATCCCAATCCTCGGGGATGGTGATCTCAAGCTTCTGGCGGACAGGATTGCCGCTGAAGTCATACACACCACCCCAGCCGCCGGGATTGGACTTATAATATTTGCCGTCAGCACCCTTGTAATACAGGGTGAAGTTAAAGTTATAGGCGCCGGAAATCTTCTCCTTGGGGCTAATGAGGCCATGGAACTGAACGGTCACCTTGTCCCCGGCCTTGAACTCGGTGCCTGCGGGGAGGACATTGCCGTCGGCATCCACCAGGTCATAGGTGACGCCCTGGGCTGTAACCACCTGATAGGTCTTGAGACCGTCCTTCTCCACGCAGATGATGTGGCGGCCGGTGGTGAGACCCGTGACGGTAACCGTGCCGTTCTCGGCCACGGAAACCCCCTGAGAGGTAAAGCCGCTGAAGGTCAGCTTACTGTCCACGGTGGAGCGGGCCACGGTGACGGTGCAGCCGTCTTCGGGCTTAAAGCTGTAGGATGCGCCGGCATCGCCCAGGTAGAACAGGATGTCGTGCTCGGCATCCAAAGCTTTCTGTGCATCGCTGCTTATGGTGGCATCCATCCGGTCCATGGTCATGTTGGTGGCAATGGAGGAGCCGTCCGCCCCCACGGACACCACGAACACGCCGGTGCACTCCGGCCAGATGGCGGAGAAGCCGTGGTTTTCCTTGTTGCTGGTCTGGCCCTGCATATGGGTCATGGCGTCATAGGTCACCAGGACGATGGCCGTGCCGGCCTTATTGGCCTTCATATACGCCAGGGAGCTGTTATTCTCGTCGGGCGTAATGGTCACCACATCGCTGGGCTGACCGTTCAGGTCCACCACGGTGTAGTGTACATCCGGGAGAGCGATCTGCGCATTCATGAAGCCCTCAATAGCCTGCCAGCTGCGGAAAACATCCAGCTCCCGGGTCTGGCCCTGCTCCAGGTTCAGATAGCCCTTCTGATTGATATTCAGGTATACATTACCCAGATCATAAACATTCTTATTGAAGCGGTTCACGGTGTCCTTGGTGAAGGACTCGTCTCCGATGTGCAGGTCGTCCTTGGTCACATTGAAGGTAGCACCGGCCTTGTACTTGCCGAAGGTCCAGTAGGTCACGCCGTCCGGGTGCTGCACACGGAGGAAGTGGTTCACGCTGGTCTCCGACAGGCGGAAAGTGACGGTCATGGTGTCGCCCTCGGTCTTGGTAGACAGAGGCTTGGCGAAGTCATAGACATAGTAGTTGCCGAACTCGCCCATGCTGACAGTGGAGCCGGCGGGGGCAGTGACCGTGATGGGCACAGCCGCGGGGATCTTTGTGCTGACATCGGCCGTGCTGTCTGTCTTTACCGAAACAGTAATGGGATTATAATCCGCCGCCTTATCCCCCACCGGGGTCAAGGTGACCTTTGCATTGTCGCCCTTGACAAAAATGCCGGAGGTGCGGGTATTGCCCCAGTTGGTGGAGGTACCCGTCTCGGCCTTGCGGTTCATGCCGTCGGGGCTGACCACCTGGTAGTCGATGGTGTAGTCGGTGTCCTGGACCCAGCCGCTGTTGGTGGCATAGATCTCATAGACCCGCTGGAAAGTAATCTCCTTGGTGTCCGCCGCCACGGTGACGACGATGCCGCCGTTATACTCCCCGGCAGCGTTGTAGCCCTCTACCCAGTAGTTGCCGGCAGGCAGCTTCACATTGGCATAGTGCCCGGCGCCGTAGTCGTCGGTAGCTTCCACAGCCTTGCCGGCCAGCAGGTCCACATCGCCCTTGACGCCGTCGGTATAGGTATACAGCTTCAGGGAGTTCAGCTGCATTTCGTGCAGGCCCTTGAGATCCAGGGTGACCATGGGGATCTCCTTGACCTTGGCCGTGGGATTCATCAGGGCATAGACTTCCTCGTCGTCGTTGCTCACGGCGGTGAGGTAGCCGGTGAAGCTGTCGGCCACGGTGAAGGTGGCCTGGCCGTTCTTATCGGTGACAGCGCCTTCAATAACGGTCACAGCGCCGGTCTCGGGATCCACCCAGGCCAGCTTGGCCCCCTCCAGGGCCTTGGCCGCGGCCTTCAGCTCGGCAGGGGTCTTGTGCAGGTAGGCACTGGAAGCGTAGAAGCCTGTAACGGTGGCCGTGACCTCTTGGCCCACATGCATTTCGGCGGGAGCGTCCACCCAGGTGTAATAGTCAGACCAGTAGCTAACGTCAGAATACGTGAAAAAGTCCACCACGTCGCCGCTCAGGAGCGGGGTATTGGTGACCATGGTGCCGTTGTAGCCGCCAAAGGAGGAGGGGGTACCATCATTGGGATAGCCCTGGTTTACAAAGAAACCGCAGGCGTTGGTCTTCTCTCCGAACAGCTTGGTGATCCAGCCGCCGTCGCCCACAGCCAGGTACTCTCCGGCTGTTTCCTTGGTAAAGGCTTCACCAAAGACCAGCTCATGGGCCTTGACCAGGGCGTCCAGGGCGGTCACGCCCTCCAGCGCATCGGTAAAGCCGTATTTCTCGGCTTCAAGGGCGGAAACCTCCACCTCCTGAGGCGCATGGAGATAGCCGCCCGCCATCTGGGAGCGGAGCGTCACCTTCACGGCGGCAGGGGCCTCCTGGGAAACGGTGATCTTATACTCGTGGGCCTCAGCCCCTTTGTTCATGCTGGGCCAGGAGGGATCGCCGCACTTCACGGTGATGACCGTTCCGTCGGCCACAGGGATCTTAGCCGTGCGCTTGTACTCCGTGCCGTCCACGCTGGTGCGGACCTGGAAGTTCTTGTTGGTGGCGGTGGGAGTGACCTGAACGCTGCTGACCTTGGAGGACAGCTTCAGGGTATAGCTGTCGGTGTCCTTGTGAAAGGTGGGGGACAGCTGGCCATCGCTGAAGGTCAGGGCCTTGACGGTGGTGTCATTGTTATTCCAGCTGCCGCCCAGGTCGTCGCCAAGGCTGCAGGTGTACATGACGCGGATCTCGTCGCCGCTCTCCAGCTTGCCGTTCGCCACGGTAAATGCGCCGAGGCCTGCGTTGGTAAACCAGTCGTTGAGGGTTCCCATCCAGCCGGACTGGCCTCCGCCGTCAAACGCAGCTAGGCCGTTGATCCCGCTGATGTAGCCGCTTTCAGCGCCGGTCTGGGTATAGCCCCTGTCCTTCAGCGCCTCCACAACGCAGCTCATCATGGTGGAATCCTTGGTGAGCTTCACCCAGTCGTCCACCAGGGTGCCGGTCCAGGCAGGAGCTTTACCATCCACAGGTTTTGTGAAGGTAGTGTTTTCCACGATGACATGGGCCTTGCCCAGGTCAACGGGCGCTGCCAGCACGGAGGTAGGCACCAGAGACAGGGCCATCACCAATGCCAGCAGCAGGGATAAAATCTTTTTCTTCATCTCTTATTTCCTTTCTTTCGAATTTTATGCAAACGCCTCTATGGCGAATTTGCCGAGGAATCGGGGGCGGAGCGGCTTAAACTCCGGCCCCCCTATGGAAAGATGCGGCTGCTGCGCCGCTTCGGCTTGGCAAAAAGAAACGCCCGGCTGCCTATGGCAGCCGGGCGCAATAATCCCTTGCATTTTGCGCTTCGACCCCGGTGATGGCAGCGGTCTGGGAGCAGCGCCTTGCGTATCTGACTTATCCTGCTCGCGGCAGGCTTCACAGTGACCGTCTCGCGGGGCTTTTCACCCCATTCCGCCGCCGGGATAATACCCGGCTCACGCTGTCCCATTATTCGGTTGTCTCCACTTTAACACACCCTGCGGCAAAATACAAGCCCCTTTTCGCCATTTTTTTCGGGGCAGCGCAGACTACTTCAGCCGCAGCGGCAGGCCGCAGAAAATCCGGGTGACGGAGTCCGCCTGTCGGGCCAGAGCGCACACGGCCCGGCCCACCTCCTCCCGCCATAGGCGCTGGGTCTTATCCATGGGCACCACCCCGCAGGACACGTCCGTGCAAAGCACCACGGCATCCGGCCGCAGGTTGGGCAGCACAAAGGTCTCCCCGGCGGCTACGGCGGCGTATACCGCCTGCTCTAAATAGCAGATGCAGCGGCGGGAGGTGTCAAAGCCGCCATCATAGCGGGCCAGATCCTCCTGCGTCAGGTGAAAATGCTCCATAGCGTAGGCCAGTTTCCCCTGATAGGCCCCACCGATGATGAGATCCATAGTCCTTCCTCCTTATAACAGCAGCAGCGCGGCACAGCCGGCCATTTCACCCAAAGTGATAGCAGCACCGGAGATATCCCCGCACATGCCGCCCAAATTCCGCCGCAGGGAAAAGGCCGTGACGGCAGCCACAAAAATACCCATCGCCGGGGGTAAAAAGCCCCACCCGGAAACCAGCACACCCAGCCCCACGGACACAGCCCCCAAAGCCCATGCGGTGGCGGCGGCCCCCCGGCTCTGCCCCATGGCATGGTAGCCGCTGGTCTCCAATGGTTTAAGGCCCAGCACCGCCCCGGCGCTGACACACCGGGCCCCGGCGCACACCAGGGGCAGCGCCCATAGTCTGTCCGCCTCCCCCGGGCAAAGCCACACGCTGTACCCGGCCATAGCCAGCAGCACCAGGCAGATAACGGCAAAGGAGCCCACGTGGGAGTCCTTGAGGATCTCCCGGCGGCGGGCCTGCTCCCGGCGGGAGAGCACCGCGTCACAGCAATCCATAAACCCGTCCAGGTGGATAAAGCCTGTGAGACACCAGGGCGCTGCCGTCATGCACAGGGCAAAAATGGGGCCCGGCGCAGAAATGCGCAGCAGCAAAAGGCCGATCCCCGTCCAGATAAGCCCTAAAGCGCCGCCTAAAAAGGCAGGCACAGGAGCATCTGCCGGTAGCAGCCGCTGTCCCAACGGCGGATGGGGTTGGGAATGGCACAAAACATCCCCCAACACATAGAAAAGCCGGTGAACCATTTTTTCATACAGGCAGTTCTCCTTTGTAAACGATGCGGCCCCCGAAGCTCACCTCTGCTACAGCGTCACACACGGCGGCCAGGCTCCGGTCGATATGGGCCAGGCCCCGGCGATACTGCTCCGTGAGGTCGCCGTAAATCATGGCGTCGGAATAGATATAGTCGCTGACGAACACCATGCTCATTCGCCGGGCCAAGGCTGTCAGCTCCCGGGCCACCCGCTCCGGGGCGGTGAGATCTATCGAGCCGTCCGGGCGGAACATCTCATTGGAAAGCAGGGCGGTGACGCTATCCAAAAGGTAGGCGCCCTCCACATCAGCATCCTGCAGTGCCGCCTCCAGCCCCAGGCCGCACTCAATGGTCTGAAAGCCCAGGCCCGAGCGGCTGGCCACATGGCGGGCAATGCGGCTGCGGTCCTCCTCATCGTGGGGGATCATGGTGGCCAGATAATACAGCTGCCCCGGCCGGCTCAAGTACACGGCGGTCTGCTCGGCCAGTGTGGATTTTCCGTTTTTACAGCCGCCGGAGAGAAACACGGTCATATCAGAAGCAATCCTTTCCCCGGATGTCATCCAGATAGCTGTCGTCGATGGCAGCGCCGGCAAAGGTGGCCATGCCCTCGGCGGCGGCGCAGGCCGCCTCCATCACCCGAAAAAGCGATGGGGCAGCCGCTGCCCTCTCCCAGGCGCATGCCCAGGTGCAGCCATGGCTCCAGGCCCAACTCCTTTACAGCGGCGGCATAGCCCACCTCGTGGGAGGCGTGAGAGGCGAAGAAATAGTCCTCTGCCGCCGGGCACAGCCGCCCGGCGCACAGGGCCGCCACCACGGAGATGAACCCATCGATGACCACCGGCAGCCGCTGCCGGGCCGCCCCCAGGAACACGCCGCACATGGCGGCTATGTCCAATCCGCCCACCTTGCTCAAAACGTCCAGCACATCGTTTTTGTCCGGCCGGTGCAGGTCCAGTGCATCGGTGATGACCTGCTTTTTTCGCAGGAAGCCTGCGTCGGTCATGCCGCCGCCTCGGCCGGTAACAGCCTCCACCGGCAGGCCCGTCAGGGCTGCCAGCACCGCTGCGGAGGTGGTGGTGTTGCCAATGCCCATCTCCCCGGCGCCTAATATGGCCACGCCCTCATCCTTCGCCTGGCGGGCCAGCTCCAGACCCGTCCAGACGGACCGGGCCGCCTCCTGCCGGGTCATAGCGGGCTCCCGCGCTAAATTGCGGGTACCGGGCAGGATCCTTCGGTTCAGGATAGCCGGGCAATCGTATTCATCGGCGATGCCCACATCCACCACCTGTATCTCATCTCCAAAGTGATGAGCCATAGCGCTCATACCGGTGCAATAGCTTGTCATGTTCACCGCCTGGGCCGCCGTGACGCTCCGGGGCGTCACGGACACGCCCTCCTCCACCACGCCGTTATCCGCACAGAGGACGATAATGCGGCAGGGGCTATAGGCCGGGCGCAGCTTCCCGCTGATGCCGCACAGGCGGATATAGATATTCTCCAGCGCCCCCAGGCTGCCCGGGGGCTTGGCCAGGGTGCCCTGGTATACCGCCGCCCGGGCCATGGCATCGGCATCGGCGGGCGTGATATGGGGCAGCTCCTTTAGGAGCCGTTCTTCGTAATTCATAGCGTTAAAATCCTTTTTCCAGCAGCCAGCGGACGTTCTCCTCCGCCTGTAATGTCTCCAATGTATAGGTTAGGTGTTCTTCCCGGGCCAGTGCGTGCAGCACCTGCTCCACGGGGATGGTGCCCCGCTTCAGGGGGTCGTGAAGGTCCCCGCCGCCGGCATTGTTGTGCAGGTGCAGATGCCGCAGGTAGGGCCTGCACACCTCCACCCACTCCATGACCGGGGTGCGGGACAGCTCCGCATTGGCGTGGCCCACATCCAGGCACAGCCGCAGCCGGGGATCGTCCACCTGGCGGATGATGTCCACAGGAATCTGCGGCGACGGCTCCATGACGTTTTCCAGGCACAGGACCATGCCCTCCGGCACCTGCGGCAGAAACTCCCGCCAAAACTCCACGGATTTCTCCACGAACCACTCCGGATAGTATACCCACGGGATAAATCCCGTGTGAACCACCAGCAGCCGGCAACCCCAATCCTGGGCGGCGGCCAGGGCCTGGGCGTAGCGATGCCGGGCCAGGCTGACAGCCAGGGGGTCGATGGCGGCGGGACACAGCTCATTGAACGGCGCATGGAACACAAACCGTTTCGCCGCCTGCCGGTGACACTGTGCGGCTGTCACCACCTCCGGAATGGGTGCATCCAGATTCGCGGCGGTGCAGTATTCGGCAATCTCCCAGGCCCAGGCCGTACCGGGCGGCGGTCTCATCGCACCCGGCGGAAACGGTAGAAATATAGAGCTGGCTGCAGTCCATGACGCTTCTCCTTTTTCTTTTATGCGGGAAAAGTATACCACGGCAGCCCGCCCTTGTAAAGCGCGCGGGAGCCGTTCATCCCCGTCTCAAGGGCACAAAAGTGCCTCCCGCTGCCGGGAGGCACTTCCTGAATTGTTTCTCCGCTGCGTCTTACGCCTCTGTCAGGCCGTTTTCCGCCATGACCTTTTGCAGGATCGCCTCCGGGTCATTGCCCTGGATGTCCAGCCCCTCCGCCAGGAGCAGCCGGGTAGCTGGGATGCCGAAATAGTCCTCTGCCAGCGCCTTCACATACCCATAGCCAAAGCGCCCGTCAAAGGGGCCGCCCGACGTTGTGACATAGATCAGCTCCTCCGCCCGGCACATGCCCTCCGGACGGCCGTCGGCGCCATACCGCGTCACGATGCCCGTGGCGTAGATGTTCTCGATATAGATCTTCAGCTGAGCCGGGAAGGACAGGTCCCAGTAGGGCGCCGCTATCACGATCCGGTCCGCCGCGGCGAACTGATGGGAATAGCGGAATATCTCGCCGTCCAGCTCGCCCCGGTCCAGCAGCTCCTCCCGACGGGGCAGCCGCTGGGGGGTCCATAGCCCGGATGGGCTCATCGTATAGTCGCAGCTCCTCGTACTCCCCCAGCTTTTTCAGCAGTGCCCGGGCCAGACGGTCCGTGCGGGAGTTCATCCGGGGGCAGCAGTTAATGTATAGGGTCATGGGGTATACCTCCTCATAAAGATATCTTTTTACGCCTTTTCTATCTGCCGGGCAAAATCTGCCGCCCGCCGTTCGATACCCGGCAGGCGCACAAGGCTCCCCCGCTCGTTGGCTGTTTCCAGCAGGCAGAAATGAGGCGGCAGGAAAAAGGACTTGTTCATATTCAGGGCCGAAATCAGCTGCCGGGCCAGTAAGTCACCCCCGGAAGTAGCCGGAAACCACCAGGCCAAACAGGCGCTTGTCGTAAAACCGCTGCTGGCGAAACAGGGCCGTCAGGCGATTGACGCAGGCGGTGAGATTGGCAGACAGGGCATCATTATAGTTGGCGCAGAGCATCACCAGCGCATCGCATCGGCGCACAGCAGGATAGACCTCCTGTACCATGGGCCCGCTTCCGTAAAAGCAGCTGCCCTGCTCACCGAAATGCAGGCATGCGGTGTAGCTGCAGCCGTTGCAATCGGGCACGGTGCCGTTGCGCAGGCCGATTTCCTCCACCTCCATCTCCGGCGGCAGCGCTCGGCGCACCAGCTCCCAAAAGGCCAGAGTGTTGGAGGTGCTGCGCTGGAGGCATGCAGGGCTAGTATATGGCGGATGGGCCCGGGCTTTTCCCAGGCTGCCAGCCTTTCTATCAGCTCCGAAATCGACGCCCGGAAGGCCGTCTCCTCATTCACGCCGCCTATCTGGGCCTGGACACGGAAATTGCGCAATGATCCGGTAGCCTCCACCAGGGGCCGGCCCAAAAAAGCGCAGCCCGCCTGATTGGCAGCAAACACCATGTCCCGGGCCACATCCTTGGTGTAAAACTCCCCCACGCCTGTGACAATCACCCCGGCCACGCAGCCGGTAAGCAAGCTCACATCCCGCCGAAGCCGGGAGAGCATGTGATAGTACGCTTCATTGCAGCCTCCCTCGTCCAGAGCCACAGCAAACAGGAGGCGCCGGCCCTGCAAGCCCTCCAGCTCTCTTTCCGGGTCGGCGAATACGCTGCCCAGGGGCAGCAGGGGCGTGAGCATTTCCTCCAGGGTAGAGCTATATGCATTTTTCGGTAAAAGAACGGTCAGCGGCATTTTTACCCCTTCTTTCATGGAGGCTGTCGAAAAGCCCTGTCATTGCGAAGCCAGTGCTGCGCACTGGCTTCGCTATCCGCTTTGGAAATTCGGATTTTAGGGTTTTCTTTGCAAATCTCAGGTGCTGAAGCCACGGGTTCCCACGTCGCTTCGCCCCTTGGAATGACAAAACGGAATTTTCGACAGTCTATTGTATAGCCTTTAATTTTTCCTCTGTCTCTTTCAGGCGGTCAAGAAGCGCCCTCGGTAACGGCAGGCGCTCAAATTCCACGCCCCCCGGCGTCATGCGGTTGCGCCCGCCCATGAAAACGCCTCCTAAGTAGGCCGATGAGCAGTGCCACTGCCCCCGCAGGCACAGCAGCAGGCTCAGCGCCCCCGATGACAGGGCCGGAGCCACAAAGGGCTTAAAGCCTATTCGCCGCATCTGAAGGTTAGCATGGGCGGCCAGATCCGTCAGTTCCCGGGAGAGGGCATCGTCATAGTGCGAGATGGAGTTGGCGATGACCAGGTCCTCTCCATGGGGGCCGAAGCTGCGGCCGTCCGTGAGGAACTCCGCAAAACGGGAATCCCTTGGCATAGTAGGCCGCCCGAGCGTTCATCACCCCCAGGCCGAAGCCCTTCACCTGGTGGGGAAACAAGCCTCCGCCATCCAGGATTCCATTTTCATCCCGGTTGCTCTCCAGCAGCACCGCCCGGCACAGGGGATCCACCGGATCGCTGACCACGCAAAACAGGCCCTTATACCGGGCCGCCCGGGCCTTTTTCGCATACAGCGCCGCCAGGTCCCGGTTCAGCTCGTACTGAGCCATGCGCACGTCTCCGTTTTTCACCGCCGTGTCCGGCACGAACCGGGATGCGCAGAACAGGAATACATCTCCATCAAACAGCTCCTCCGGCCCGATGATCTCCACCGGCGGCAGAGCGTCATATGCCCAGGGCAGGCCGATCTGATTCAGCTCAAATTCCCACCGCTGGGGCACGTTTTCCCGCAGGTCGCAGATGCCAATAGAGGCGATGATATCCCCGCCCAGCAGCCGCAGGCCCTGGAGCAGCGTGCTGCCCACATCCCCCAGTCCCAGGAGGTTCACCCGGTATTTTCCCCTCCGGGATGGGAGGGAGAGCAGCTCCTGCCAGCGGGGGTGCAGCCGGTTCACGGCTCGCACCCGTCCCGTCCGGATGGCCTCCTCCAGCTCCGCCGGGATGGCCGGGCCCGGGGCGGAGGCGTCCAGGGTCTCCACGCCCTCCTTCTCCGTCAGCAGGGCCGCATCCGTCACGGGAAAGGTCTCCCGACCCGCGAGCATTTCCCGGGCAAAGAGGAAAATGATCTCTCCCTCCCCCGGCAGGGCGCCTATTCTTTCATAGGGCAGCGCCTCCCAGGCGCAGAGGGTGTGTCCCTCATAGCGATAGTAGTTCATACCTTCGCCTCCTTTGTCATAGCGCATCCGCTTGAGCAGCTCGATGTCATCGTCCAGGTAGGTGGAGGCCCCCCGGCTCAGATCATAGGTCATGCTGCTTCCCTTGTCGGGGCACAGGGGCAGGATCACCGCCTCACTCAGGCGGCTGAGCGTCAGGTTCCGCGCAAAGATCCGCCGGTACTCCGTCTCCAGGGCCAGCAGGATGTTCCGGGCATTTTCCAGGCAGCACAGGCTCAGGGCCCAGGCGGTCTCCGGATCCAGCGGCCCGAACTCCGGGGAAGCATAGGGCAGGATCCGGTTCACAGACGGCTGCAGGCCGCCCTCCATCCGCTCACTGCGGCGGATGGTATCTCCGCCGATGAAGGGATACAGCGTAGACTCCACAAAGCGCATCCGCAGATTGGGCAGGTAATATACGCCCTCGGCGTCATAGCCCAGGCTCTCCATCAGATCCCGGCCGGTGCCGGTGAGATAGCCCACCAGCACCTTTTTTACCCGGGTACCGGTCTTTCGCAGCAGTGGTGCCAGGCGGCGGATACGCTTGCCGTCGTGGAGCACATCGTCCACTAAGATAGCGGGCCGGTCAAAGGCCCGAATGGTACGCACCTGATCCTCCAGCGGGGAGTAATCCGGATATGCCTCAATGGAGTACGAGGATAGATCAGGCTCATACACCTTGTCTGTGCGCAGCGTCTTGGTGACGGTATTGGGCACGATGACGCCGCGCATGAGCTTGCCATAGGGCACGCAGATGTCCGGTCCCAGCTGCCGGGGCTGCATAGGCTCCTCAGGTACGCCGTTGCACTCGGTGATGCGCCGCAGAAGCCTATGGTAAATCACCCCGGCGGACAGGCTCAGTACCAGCCCGCCCGGCTGGAGAAGTGTCATGGTCTCCTGTAGCCGCCGATGCGCCGCTGCCACGGCAGCCACCACCATGGGGGCCGTAGACAAGGGGGGCTTTATGGTGGTGCCCACGTTGTTGCTGAGGATAATGGGCTGGCGCATGTCCACCGCCAGAGCGATGCGGGAGCAGCTGCCCGGCACAGGCACAAAGCCCTGCAGCCGCAGCAGATCCCGCGCCCAGGCATCCGCAAAGCCCTCCAGGGGCATATAAATAGCATAGGTGTACTCGCGGCCCAAGGCCAGGGTCAGCACCTCCGTCAAAAGCAGCTGACCCAGCTCATTCTGCTGGGAGGTCTGCGGCACAAAAAGGCCGCTTACCAGCAGCGTCCGCCCGCCGGCGTTCTGCCGCACAAAGGCCGCCAGCTCTGCGCTCCCCAGCCGGGAGAACAGGTGCTGGGAATCCATGCAGCAATAGGTGGCCGCCCCCAGCACCGTCTTGTTCTCCCCGTTGGTCAGCAGCACATCATCGCCGCTTTGGCGCAGCGCCCGCAGCACCGTCTCTGCGGTGGAGGCAGGCAGAGTCCGGCGCAGCATTGCGTTCAGGCGCTCCTCCTCCGGTCCGCAGGGGATAAATTCCAGATCCTCCGTCCGCAGCACGGGCTTATCCAGCGGCTCCCGCAGATACAGGCTGTGGCGGTAGATAAATTCCTGGGCCATGGGGTCAATAAGATGGGAGATATCCCGGTTAGCGTCCACCGCCTCCCGGATGCGGGTGGAGCTGATCTCCTCCAGCTCCTCTGGCAGGGTCAGCTCCAGCACCTTGCCGCTGATACAGCCGTAATCCCCGACCATATCGGCGCCGGCCCGGCGGAATATCACATGGTTGAAGCTATGGATGGAATCCGGCTCCGTGGGCTTGCGATACGAGGAGGCGTGGGCCACCACGTCGCTGCCCACCACAATGGATACCTCCCGTCCCGGGAACGCCCGGCGCAGTCGGCGCAGATTTTCCGGGTTGGCAATATTCACCGGGAAATCCTCCGGGAAGATATGCACATAAAATTCATCCGCCACAGACATGGCCGCAATCTCCCGCCGGACGCGGTAGGGCTGGGTGCGCTTAGACCAGGAAAACTCGTCGATGGCCAGCAGCACCTCGAAGCCCCGGTCCCGGATGGCCCGGACAATGCCCTTGTGGGACAGGGTAAAGGGGTCAAAGGTGCCGGGAAAGAAGGCCACAGGCCGAGGCGGTGAAAAGGATACGCCCCCGCACAGCAGCTCCTGCTCCACCAAAAGCCGGTAGAGCCTGCCCAGCATGGCAGCCCGATAGTAAAAGTGCAGACCGCTCTCGCTCTCCGCCTGACATATGGCCAGGATGCGCCGGGCCGTCAGCTGCAGGGACCGGCATTTCTCCTCCCGGTCCAGCACCGGCGAGCCGAACACATGTCTCCCCAGCAGATACATAGCCTCCTGCCGGGTACCCATGTCGATGCCCGCCGTGCCCTTCATCAGCATGCCCAGCAGCCGCTGGGCCCGGCCACGCCGAGTCCCCTCGTCCTCCGGAAAGCGCTCCCGATACACGGTGTAGGTCTCCAGGATCTCTGCAGCGGTATCCAGGGCTGAGGCCACGATATGCCCCTCTGAGGAGGAGAGGGAGGCAGCCAGGCCCGCCAGAAGCTCATCCAGCTGCTCCGGCGGCAGCCACAGGGCAAAGCGTCCCAGATACTCCGGGATATACTTGGTGAATTCCTGCTGTCCCAGCTCCAGGCCCCGGCACAGCTCCACGGCGATCTCGTTGCGCTGATCCACGCTCAGCAGCGGTGCCAGCTCCAGCAGCGCGCCGCCGGCGCTGTGACGCACGGTGACCCGGTCGCTGACCTTGATGAGGTTGGAGAAATGGGCGGCAATATGCAGCACCTGACCGCCGCCGATCTTGGCGTGCTCTGTCAGCAGGAGTATGTTCATTCTGCGGATAACCCACGGAGTGGCGGTTTTCAGGTTATCTAAGAAAATCTCCGAGATGGTCTCGTCCGGCAGGCGCACCACTTTTCCCTCCAGCAATCGGCTGCGCAGGATAGACAGGGAGGTGCTGTCGCCGCAATGCATCTTTCTAAGCGCATTTTGGAGCCGCGGCTCTCCGGGCAGGGCCGCCAGCAGCGCCCGCAGCAGCAGTGCGGCAGACGTGCGCACCGTCAACTCCCGGGACCGGGCTGAAACCTCCGCAAAGCGCAGCAGCGTTTCCCGCTGCGCCGGGGTGCAGCGGTCCAGGGGCAGCGCCGCAAAGGTATCCAGCAGCCGGAATGCCACGTCCGGCTCCATTCGCCCACCGCTGCGGCAATAGACCAGCAGGCAATCCAAAAAGCCCTCCTCCCGGCCCGGGCAATGCTGCAGCAGGGAGTTTACCGCAAATTTCAGGGTATATCCGATCCAACTGCGGTACTGGGGCATCAGCTTATGGTCCGGAAAGATGATTTTTTTTCCAAATACAGCTTCCACTGACCCAGGTCGGTGATATTGCCCAGGGGCTTGCTGTCCCGGGGGCGTTCCTTCACATAGCCCGCGTGGAAATCGGCGATGATGGCGCCCATCAGTGCCGCCGCCTGGCGGCGGATGTCACCCTCCCGGTGCATCAACAGCTCATAGAGGAACGCCAGCGTCTCCATCTTCTGCGGCAGGCGCAGATACAGGGAGTAGGATTCGATAACCCCCAGATAGGCTCGCAGCCGCCGCCAATCCGTCTCGCCCCGGGCCTGCTCCAGCAGCTGGGCAAAGCTCCGTAGTCCCGTGAGCCGATCCATCAGCCGAATATTATGCTCCACGCATACCAGGCGCAGCACGTCCAGGGCCTCCTCGTCCGTCATCAGTGCCGCCGGCTTTTTCCCTCCGGGGCGGCACATTGCGGCTCTGTAGTGAGGTATCCACCCCACGCTCGCTCAAAAAGCGCTCAAAATCCCGCAGCCGGGTGTATACCCGGCGGTAGCGCTGCTTTTTCTGCTCATCCACTCCGTCCAGCTTGGACAAGATCACGTCAAATGCCTCGGACAGGGTGGAGATGCAGGTAATCTCCTCCCCATGGGCTCCCCATGTCTGCTTCACCCGGAAATCCGCATAGATCAGCAGCAGTGACTCCACAGACAGATAGTCCGGCTCTAAGTCCCACACAGAGTGGTTGGCGGCCACATGTCCGATATCCGAGAGCTTATGCCGCCGGAACCAGAGATCCGTGTAGTAGTAGTGCAGGTACGGCACCCGCTCCCCCGGCCGGCAGCCGAATTTGCCGATGTCGTGCCCGGCGGCACTGCCGGACACCAGGGCCAGGTCCACGGGGATCCCGGTCTCTCGCAATCCCCGGCCCATGGTCACGGCGATGTGATGCACCCCCGCAATATGCTCCAGCGCCCGGAACGGCGTGACCTCCAGGCCCAGACGCATCATCTCATACACATACTCCCGCTTCCATAGCCGCAGCATCTGTCCATAGCCCGCCGCACAAGGGCTGCCCTCCCGCTCTTCCTCTTGTAAAAAGGCAAAATCCCACATGGGGTCAAAGGGCTGCAGCTCACGCTCTGCACCAAACAGCACCTGCAGCACCGACAGCAGGAAGGCCGCACCGGCTCCGCAGGAAAGGTCCCTCCCCTGCTCCGGGAAAAGCTGCTGCCTGGCATAATCAAAGGTATAGAGCAGCCAGCCCTCTCGAGGCGTCTGGGGGCACAGCTGCTCCAGCTCACCCCGGCACAGCTCCAGCACCTGTGCGCACTGCACCCGCCCGCCATCCAGCAGCGGTGCAAAGCGCTGCATATAGTTCTCCCGCTCCAATCCCTGTAAAAGCTCCTTCTGCCGGGCGAAATAGTCTCCCGCGGGCCGTTTTTGCAGCCTGCGCAGCAGCAGTACGTTCATCTGCCGTATCTTCTTTTTATTCATGGCGGCGCCCCCTGTTTCGGTGGTTTTCTTTTCTATTATGCTACCACAGCCGCCGCCTGATGTAAACAGCGCAGATGCTCGGTTTTCTCAAGTTTTTTGGTCATAAAATGTCCCCTGCACAGCCTTGTGCAGGGGGCATTTGTTCATCGTCCGTTCTCATCGGAGCCATTTGCCTGTTATCCTTTATACATGGGATACCGCTCCGTCAGTTCCCTTACAGCATCCAGAATAAACGCCCGATCCGCCGGGTCATTGCGGCAAGCCAGATGAATACACCGGGCAATAGTCTCCATGTCGGCGGAGCCAAAGCCCCGGGTGGTGACACAGGGAGTGCCTATGCGCACGCCGCTGGTGACCATGGGCTTTTCCGGGTCGCCGGGAATGGCGTTTTTGTTCAGGGTAATGTGCAGCCCGTCCAGCCGCTCCTGCAAATCCCGGCCGGTAATGCCATGGCTGCGCAAATCCACCAGCATCAGGTGGTTGTCCGTGCCGCCGGACACCAGGTCGAAGCCGCTGTCCCGCAGGGCATTCGCCAGGGCAGCGGCGTTTTCCACCGTCCGCCGGGCGTAATCCCGGAATGCCGGCTCCATAGCCTCTCGAAAGCACACGGCCTTCCCTGCGATGATATGCAGCAGCGGGCCGCCCTGCATACCGGGGAACACGGCGCTGTCAATTCTCTTGGCCCACTCCGCTTTGGCCAGGATCACACCGCCCCGGGGGCCCCGGAGAGTCTTGTGGGTGGTAGTGGTCACCACGTCGGCATAGGGCACGGGGCTCTCATGCTGTCCGCCGGCCACCAGCCCGGCAATGTGGGCCATGTCCACCATCAGCAGCGCCCCGTAGCGGTGGGCAATGTCCGCAAATGCCTTAAAATCCAGCGCCCGGGGATAGGCCGAGGCTCCGGCCACCAGCAGCTTGGGTCGGGCCTCTTTCACGATGTCCTCCACCCGGTCATAGTCGATGCGCCCGGTCCGGGGATCCACCCCATAGCTGACAGCCCGATATAGCTTCCCCGATTGGTTCACCGACGCCCCATGGGTCAGATGTCCCCCGCCGGAGAGGTCCATGCCCACAAGGGTGTCCCCCGGCTGCAGCAGGGCCGCATAGGCCGCCAAATTTGCCTGGGCTCCGGAATGGGGCTGCACATTGGCGTGCTCTGCGCCGAAAAGCGCCTTGGCCCGGTCAATGGCCAGCCGCTCAATCTCGTCCACATATTCGCATCCGCCGTAATACCGCCGCCCGGGATAGCCCTCGGCGTACTTGTTGGTCAGGCAACTGCCCATGGCGGCCATCACCGCCGGGGAGGTGATGTTTTCCGAGGCGATGAGCTCAATATTCTCCTGCTGCCGCTGATACTCCCGCCGCAGCCACGTGGACACCTCCCCATCCTCCCGGGCCAGATAGTCCATGCTTTCCTTCAAAAAATTCTCCATGGTGTTGTCTCTCCCATACCGTCTCCCGTTCAATATTTTGCTGCAAGCCCCCCTGCCGGAAAACCAAAGGTTTTCCGGCAATGTTCATTCCATATGCGGCCGCTCATCACCCATGAAGAACACCGCCACGGTGCCCTTGCCTGCGTGAGAGCCGATGATGGTGCCGATGTCGCACTGAACGATTTTGCCCCTTAGGTTGGGAAACTTCTCCCCGATGGCGTCCGTCAGCAGTTTGGCGTCCTCCGGGCAATCAGAGTTGCAGATATAGCACCGTCCGGCGTAATCTGCGCCGTTTTGGGCGTGCTGCAGCATGTTTTCCACCGTCACGGCCACGGCCTTTTTCTTGCCCCGGACCTTGTCGTAGGCGATGATGCGCCCCTCGTCGTTCAGGCGCATGATGGGGCAGATATTCAGCACCGTGGCCACCATGGCCGCCGCGCCGGATACCCGGCCCGTCCGCCGGAACTGGGTCATGTCGGAGGAGAAGAACTGATGGTGTACCTTGTTGCGGTTCGCCAGCACCCACTGGGCGGTCTCCTCCAGGGATCTCCCCGCGTCCCGCAGGTCCGCTGCCTCGTCCACCAGCAGGCCATAGCCCGAGGAGGAGCACAGGGAGTCGATGACCTGGATCTTCCGCTCCGGATACTTCTCCCGCAGCGTCTCGGCGGCGATGTAGGCGTTGTTCACCGAGCCGGACTGACCGGAGGTGAAGGCAATGTGCAGCAGGTCGCCCTTTTGCAGCTGCTGCTCGAAAAACTCCACATAGGTAGCCATGTTGACCTGGGAGGTCTGGGGGAGCTTCCCCTCCTGTAAAAACCGGTAAAACCGGGGCAGGGCCTCCGGATCCCGGCCCATGTCGTCCACATATTCCTGCCCGTCCACTACATAGGTGTAAAACAGAACCGGAACCTGCCGCTGCACCAGATGCGCATAAGGGAGGTCTACCGTGGTGGAGCAGCAGGAAAGCGTAAACTGGCTGTTCATTTCCCTCCATCTCCTTTTTTCATTAATGATATTCTATATTATGTAAATAAATTTATTATACCAAAATCTGCCGCATTGTCAATAAAAACCGCCGCCTGCATAGGCGGCGGTTTTTCGGGTCAGGTCGTTTCACTCCGCCTCGTAGATAGCCTTGCAGCCCTTATAGGTCATATAGCAGTCCAGCTTGGCCACGGTCTCAAAGGGGGCGTGCATGCTCAGCACAGGGACGCCCGCGTCCAGGGTGGCTATATTGCGGTTAGCCATATACATGGCCACGGTGCCGCCGCCGCCGGCATCCACCTTGCCCAGCTCCGAAATGTGCCAGAGAACATCCGCCTCGTCCAGCACCCGGCGGACATAGGCCACCGTCTCCGCCGAAGCATCGGAGGCACCGGACTTGCCCCGGGCGCCGGTATACTTGCACAGGCCGATGCCGTAGTTGACAAAGGCGGCGTTGCGCTTTTCAAAGACCTCCGGGAAGTTGGGGTCGTAGGCCGCCGTCACATCGCAGGAGAGGCAGAAGGAGTTTTCATAACAGGCCCGCAGGGGCACACCCTGCCCGTCGCACAGGTCGTGCATAAAGGTATCAAAGGCGGCGGATTGCATACCCGTAACGCCCATAGAACCGATCTCCTCCTTGTCCGCCAGCATACACACGGCGGTCTTGGCGGGGCTGGTGAGCTCCAGTATGGCCTGCAGGCCGGCGTAGCCGCACACCCGGTCATCGTGGCCGTAGGCGCCGATGAGGCTGGCGTCCAGGCCGATATCCGTGGGCTGGGCCGCAGGGACGGCCTCCAGCTCGGCGGAGGTGAAATCGTCCTCGGTGATGCCGTACTTCTCATAGAGCTTTTCCAGAATATGCATCTTCACCCGGTCCTTCTCGTCCTCCTCGCCGGAGGGGCAGGAGCCCAGGAGAATATTCAGGCTCTCGCCGGGTACAGCCTCGTTGAGAGGCTTTTTCCCCTGCTCACCGCCCAAATGGGGCAGCAGATCGGTGATGACAAACTTGGCCTCGTCCCCCTCACCCAGCCTCACGGGCACCACGGTGCCGTCCTTCTTGGCCACCACGCCGTGGAGCTCCAGGGGGATGGTCACCCACTGATACTTGCGGATGCCGCCGTAGTAATGGGTCTTGAAGAAGGCCAGCTCGCTGTCCTCATACAGGGGATTAGGCTTCAGATCCAGCCGGGGAGAGTCGATATGGGCGGCCACGATGTGTGCGCCCTGGGCCAGGCTCTCCCGGCCTATCACCGCCAGCATGACGCTCTTGTCCCGATTCACCCGATAGATTTTATCCCCGGCGGCCAGGGCCGTGCCGCTCATAGGGCTTGAAGCCCGCCTTTTCCGCCAGCTCCACGGCCACCCGGGCGCACTCGCGCTCGGTTTTGCCCTGCTGCAGGAAGGTCTTATACAGGCCGCAGTAGCGCTCCATGGCCTGCAGCTCCTCCGCCTTGATGCGGTCATAGCCGTTCTTCCGCGGAGAAAGCAGCTTTTCCCGCAGGGCCTCTCTTTCCTCACTCATGGTCAAATACCTCCCAAATCAATTTTCTGAAAAATGTCCGTGCCTGGGCCTCAAATTCTCCGGCGCTATCCGCCCGGTTATACAGCAGCCGCCCACAGCGGCTTTCATAGTACTCCTCCGGTCGCTGGGCGCCGATGCGCAGCCGGGCATAGTCCTCAGATATGCCGTCCCGGAGCATGATACGCTGCACCCGCTGCTCTCTGGGTGCCAGCACCGCCACCGTCTCCCGGCAGTAGGCCGCCAGCCCGCTCTCAAACAGGTTGATGGCGTCCAGCCCCACAATCAGCTGCCCCTCTGCCTCCCGGCGGATCACCGGCAGCAGGTGGAAATTCACGATATCGTTGAGTCTCTGCAGGGCGTCCGGGTCGGAGAAAACGATGCCGCCCAGCTTCTGCCGGTCCAGCTTCTCCCCGTCGAACACCTCGCCGAAGGCCCGGGTAATATCCCGGCGCAGGGCGGAATTCGCAGCCAGCTCCCGGTGATACACGGCGTCGCAATCGATGATCCGTCCCCCCAGGGTCTCCAGCGCATGCAGGGCGCTGGTCTTACCGCTGCCGGTGCCGCCGGTGATGCCGATGACAAGCTCCGGCAGACGGTCCGCGTCCACAATGTGAAAGCCCGCCGCCTTCTTCAGCCGGTTGCCCACCGCCAGGCCCAGGCCGGTATCATCCGGACACTGGGCATAGATATGCGTAACATCCGTGCTGTCAAACCGGCGCAGGGCGTCAAAGACCCGGTGGGCCTGCTGGGTGGTATCCTCCGCCGCTCCCAGGGATTGCAGCGCCCGGCCGGCAAACCGCTGCCGGAACTCCTCAAAGCAGATGACACCCTCCCCCTCCTGCAGCGCAGCCTGTATAAATGCAGCGCTGCGTTCGGGCCGGCCGGTAACCACCGTCACCGGGGCGTGGGGTGCATAGTGGCGATACTTCATACCCGGAGCCCGGGGCGGCTCGCTGCCCGTTACCTTCTGTGTAACGGCCTTGTCCACGGCCACCTCGCCCAGAATACGGCGCAGGTCCTCCAGCGGCAGGCCGCCGGGACGCAGGAGTCGGGGCGGGCTGACGGTGAGGTCGATAATGGTGGATTCCACCCCCACCCGGCAAGGCCCGCCGTCCACGATGCCGTCTATCTTGCCGTCCATATCCTCCAGCATGTCGGCGGCGCTGGTAGGGCTGGGCCGGCCGGAGGTATTGCCGCTGGGGGCGGCCACAGGCACTCCCGCCGCCCGGATAATAGCCCGTGTAACGGCGTGATCCGGGCAGCGGACGCCCACGGTCTCTAAGCCCCCGGTGGTGCGCAGGGGCACGATGGCTTTGCGGGGCAGGATCATGGTCAGAGGCCCCGGCCAAAACTCCCGGGCCAGGCGGTAGGCCGTATCCGGCACAACTGCGCAGAACCGCTCCAGCCAGCCGACCTCCGGCACATGGAGGATCAGGGGGATTATCCTGGGGACGACCCTTGGCCTGGAATATGTGCCCCACCGCATCCTCATTCAAGGCGTTGGCGCCCAAGCCGTAGACCGTTTCCGTGGGGATGCCCAAGAGCCCCCCCTCCCGGAGGATCTGTGCGGCTTCCTTGATTTCATTTTCCCCATTTTCTGGGTGAAATACCCTTGTTTTCAAACTGAATTTCCTCTTTATAATATACCATTAACAAATAAAGCTTCTCGTAAAAATCCTCGCAGTGTCTGCGTCCGTAGGCGCAAGCTCCGCAGCAATTCCCGCCTGCTGTTACAGGCCCAGACCCTCGCCCACCAGAACCACCTTGATGCGCTTGGCCGGCCGGCACAGGCGGGTATGTACAAAGTGGCAGCAGCAGCTGTCAGGGCTCATGCAATCGGCGCACAAGCCCGTGACATTACAGGGGGTCTTGGCCGCCGGGAAGCGCTGCACCACGCCGGGGGCGGTGTAGCCGCGCACACGGCTGTAAGCCGCGTCCATGTCCGGCACTACCTTGTTCATGCCCGCCACCACAATGACCTGCTTGGGGCCATAGCAGAAGGCGGCTACACGATTTCCGTTGCCGTCAATGTTGAAAAGCTGACCATCGGCGGTAACAGCATTGGAGGAGGTCAGGAAGGTATCTGCCAAGAGGCCCTGGCGCATCAGCTCCACCCGTTCCTCATTGGATTGGGCGGAGTCCCGGTCGATAAGTCTCTGACCCCGGGCCCGAAGAAGGTCCTTGATCCCCAGCTCGTCCACCGTAAGGGTGCCGCCCCAGGAGACCGTATCGTCTGCGGAGATCAGCTCCAGCACCTTTTGCACAGCGGTGTCTCGGTCAGGGCAGTAATATGCCTCAAAATACCGCTTGTTCAAAGCCTCGGCCACCTTGGGTCCAGCCTTATCATACTGCATTTTTCTGGGTTTCAACATCATCGTTTCCTCCTTATCTGATTAGTTGTTGGCCTGCTGTAGTAATTTCTCAGCCTGCTGCTGGGCAGTGAGGGCGTCAATAATCCCGTCCAGATTCCCATCCAGCACCGGGCCAAGGGGAAAGCTTTTGCTTTCGCCGGACAGACGGTGATCCACCACAATCTTCTCATGGAACCGGTAGGTTCGGATCCTCTCGGCCCGTTCGGCCCCGCCGATCTGACTTCTGCGCAGGGCCGCCTGGGCGGCGTCCTCCTCCGCCCGCTGCCGGGCGTAGAGGCGGGAGCGCAGGATTTTCATAGCCCTGTCCTTGTTTTTATACTGGCTGCGCTCGTCCTGACACTCTGCCACCAGACCCGTGGGCAGGTGCGTAATGCGGATGGCGCTCTCGGTTTTATTCACATGCTGGCCTCCGGCGCCGCCGGAGCGGTAGGTGTCTATGCGCAGGTCCTCCGGGGCGATGTAAAGCTCCGTCTCCTCCGCCTCAGGCAGCACCGCCACAGTGGCGGTGGAGGTGTGGATTCGCCCGGCGCTCTCCGTCTCCGGAACACGCTTGACACAGTGGGTACCTCCCTCAAACTTCAGCCGGGCATAGACCCCGGCCCCCTCTACGGTGAGAGTGGCCTCCTTCACACCGCTTAGCTCCGTGTCGCTGCGGTGGACTACATCAGCCTGCCAGCCGCAGCTATCGGCATAAAGCAGGTACATGCGAAGAAGGTCGGCGGCAAACAGGGCCCCCTCCTCGCCGCCGACCCCGGCCCGCAGCTCCAAAATCACGCTGCGTCCGTCGTCGGGATCCTTGGGCAAAAGCAGCAGCTTCAGCTCCTGTGTGAGCCGATTCTGCCGCTCCCGGGCCTCCAGCAGTTCCTCCCGGGCCAGGTCCCGCAGCTCCGGGTCGGCAAGCATCCCCTCCGCCTCCCGCTGCATAATCCGGGCCGCTTCCAGCTCCCGAAAGGCAATCACCACCGGTTCAAGCTCCTTCTGCTCTCTTGTCAGATCCCGCAGACGGGCAGGGTCGGCATACACCTCCGGCTGGGACAGGAGCAGCTCCACCTCCTGCAGGCGCAAGGCCGCCCGCTTCAGCTTTTCCTCCATGCTCACAGCCCCAGGGCGTTTTTGGTGTCCTGGATGAACTTATCCCGCCAGAACTCGTAGCCCGCATCGTCCGGCCGCAGAGACACATCCGTCAGACGCATACGCTTTAGGAAGGTGGCCATATGGGCCAGCACATCATCGCAGCGGTCGGCGCCGCCGCGGGTGACCACGCAGGAAACCTGGGGCAGCTTCTCGGCATTTTGGGCCAAAAAGCTCTTGACGGGGCTGGCGCACCGGCCCGCCCAGGCAGGAGTGCCGATGATGACCAGGCGATATTCCTGGAGCGGCCGCTCCGTCTGCACGGGGGCAATGGGGCATAGCTTTTTGCTCATAGCCTCCAGGCCTGAGCGCAGATAGCCCCGAAGCTTGCTGCGATCCTGGCCATCCTCAATTTTCACCAGCTCCGCACCCAGAGCCTGGGCGATCTCGCCCATAGCCTTCTCCGTTCTCCCGGTGCGGGAATAATATACACACAAATGTCGCTCACTGCTGTGCGCTCCTTTCTGTCATCCTTCGTTATCTTGTTTACTCCTCCAGCTGCAGGCTCAGCTCCTCCCAGCGGGCCATCTGCTCCTGCAGGGTGTTTTCCGTTTCCATTTTTTTTGCGTAGACCTCCGCCAGCTTATCCGGATCCCGTCCCACCTGCTGCATCTGGCCGTCCAGGTCGGCAATCTCCGTCTCTAATTTAGATATGGTATTCTCGCAGATGGTCAGCTGCCGCCGGGCTGCCTGCTGGGAGCGGTTTCCCTTGGCAGGGCGGGTGTCTCCCTTCTTTTCCCGGACGGGCACAGGCGTACGCTCCTGCTTTTCCTGGGCCTTCACGGCCTGATACTGGGTAAAGCCCATAGGATAGTCCGTAATAGTGCCATCGGCCAGCTCCCAGATGCGGGTGGCAAAGCGGTTTATAAAGTATCGGTCATGGCTGACAAACAGCAATGTGCCGTCAAAGGCCTCCACTGCCTCCTCCACCCACTCCCGGGCTTCAATGTCCAGATGGTTGGTGGGCTCGTCCAAAATGAGAAAGCTGGTCTGCTCATCCATGAGCATACACAACCGCAGGCGAGCAAGCTCGCCGCCGGAGAGGGCGGAAACACTCTTGAACACGTCCTCCCCCTGAAACTGGTACTGGGCCAGGCGGTTGCGGGCGCTCTGAGCGGTCATGCCCTTTTTCTCGTAGAGCATGGTGTCCAGGAGGCTCCGCTCCGGGTGGGCAAAGCGAATGATCTGTGGCAGGTATGCCGTGACCACTGCAGGCCCAAGGCGGATGGAGCCGCTGTCCGGCCGCTCCTGGCCCACGATCATATTCAGCAGTGTGGTTTTCCCGGTGCCGTTTTCACCCAAGAGGGCAATGCGCTCCCCCGGCTCCACCCGGAGATAGACATCCGAAAGCAGTGTTCTGTCCCCAAAGGACTTGGTAAGGCCCCTGAGCTGCAGCACCTCGTCGCCCCGAAACTCCCGGCTGGCAAACTGGGCATTCATCTTCTTGGCCTTGGTGGGCTTTTCCGTAGTGCGCATACGCTCAATACGCTTTTCCATGGAGAAGGCCCGCTTATGAAGGGCATCGTTACCCATGAAGGCCCACAGGTGCATCTGATCGGCGGCCTTTTCCAGCTGCCGGATCTTGGCCTGCTCCTTGAGATACTGCTTCATGCGCTCCTGGTAGCGCCGCTCCTTTTCCACGGCGTAGAAGCTGTAATTCCCGCTGTAAAACGCCGCCTTGCCGTCGGCAATTTCTATGATGCGGGTAACGGTGCGGTCTAAAAAATAGCGATCGTGAGAGATGGTGAGGACGGTGCCCCGAAACTTGGAAATATACTCCTCCAGCCACATAGTAGCCTGAAGGTCCAGGTGGTTGGTGGGCTCATCCAGCAGGAGGATATCCGTATCCTCCAGGATCAGGCGGCCCAGGTTCACCCGGGTCTTTTCGCCGCCGGAAAGCTCAGAGAAAAGCCGGCTGCGCATGGAGTCATCGATGGTAAGGCCATTTGCCACCTTGCTGACGGCGGTATCGGTGTCCCAGCCTCCCAATCCCTCGAACCGGGCAGAGAGAGATCGCCGTAGCGCTTTAAGGTAGCGGCGCTGCTGTCCCCAGCGGCCATTTTTTCCGCCAAGGCATCCATCTCCCCTTTCAGCCGCTCCATCCGGGAAAAGGCCGTGCGCAGCACATCCTCCACAGTGTATTCCGCCGGGTAGACGGGGATCTGAGAGATGAGGCCCAGGCGCTTACCGGGAGCAATGAACACCTCGCCCTCGTCATAGTCCAGCTCTCCGGTGAGGATCTTAAAAAAGGGTGGTCTTCCCCGCCCCATTGCGGCCCAAAATGCCCACCCGCTCACCGGTATCGATCTGAAAGGTGAGGCCGTCCAATATTTTCTTTTCCAGGTCGAAGGACTTCACAAGTCCCGTGACGCCAATGTCGATCATGCTTTTTCCAGTTCCTCAACGATTTTTTCGAAATGCATGGCATGAGAGGCCTTCACCAGCACTGCGGTGCCGGGGGTGAACTCCCGGTGGAGCGTCTCACAGGCCTGCTCCACAGTGTCAAAGTGATATACATTCCCCCGGGCCGTCTCTGTCAGATACTTCATCCACTGGCCGATAGCTACCACGCACTCCAGCTTCAGCTCATTTAGCAGCAGCCCGATCTGCTCATGGGCCTCGGCCGCTAAATCGCCCAAGTCAAACATATCCCCCAGTACGGCCATGCGCCGGGGCCGGCGGGTGCCCGCCAGCAGCCGCAGGGTCTCGGCCATAGCCTGGGGATTGGCGTTGTAACAATCGTCAATGATGATCCGCTCCCCGGAACAGTGGATCAGCCGCATCCGGGACCCGGTGGGGGTGTAGGCCGCCACGCCACGGATAATTTCCTCCTTGCTAAGGCCCAGGTATTCCCCAATGGCCACGCCCATGGCGGCGGAATAGATCATAAACCGTCCCGGTGAGGGAATGCGCAGCGAATAGCTGTCTTTTTCCGTAGTCACAGTGCAGCTTAGGCCCTCAATGCCGCGCTCACAGATGTTCGTCACCCGGACATCGCAGTTTTCACTCTCGCCGCAGCGCAGGGTCTTAAAGGGTAAATGCAGGGTGCTTAGCAGGGGGTCGTCCCCGTTGAGCACGGCGAGGCCTCCCGCCTGCAAATTCTCGAAGATCTCGCTCTTGGCCCGGAGGACGCCCTGACGGGTGCCGTCCAGGTTGCCGATATGGGCGTCGCCTATGTTGGTGATGACGGCGATGGTAGGCCGCACCATGGCGCCCATGCGGCGAATTTCGCCGAAGTGGTCCATGCCCGTCTCGATGACCGCCGCCTGATGCTCTTTTTCCAGCCGCAGGAGGGTCTGTGGCGTGCCCACGAAGTTATTGAAGTTTGCCAGGGTCTTGAGGGTATGAAAGTGCTGGCTCAGCACCGCCGCCAGCATCTCCTTGGTGGTGGTTTTGCCCGCAGAGCCGGTGACCTGCACCATGGGGATGTCAAACTTGCCCCGATACCAGGCCGCAAGTCTTCCCAGCGCCGCCTCGGTGTCATCCACGGCGATGTAGAATTTTCCGGGCAGCAGTACCTCAGGCATTTGGGCGCACAGGCAGCCCGCCGCGCCCTTCTGAAGGGCCATGTCTATGTAGGCGTGGCCGTCGAACCGCTCGCCCACCAGGGGCACGAACAGGTCCCCGGTCAGGATATCCCGGCTATCGGTGCTGACGCGCCGGGCGGTATCGCCGTCCTGCAGGAGCTTTCCGCCTACGGCAGCGGCAATCTCCCGGGCCGTACAGGGGATCCTCATAGCCGCTCCGCCTTTCTCACGCGCAGAGACTCCTCCGCGATCTTTTCACACAGGGTGTCGTAGTCCATGCCTGCGGCTGCCGCCTCCTGAGGCACCAGGCTGGTGGGGGTCATGCCCGGGAGGGTGTTCACCTCCAGGCACCAGGCCCGGCCCTCCTCGTCCAGAATAAAGTCTGTCCGGGAGTAGACGGAAAGGCCCAGGGCCTTGTGCAGCTTCAGCGCAGCCTGGCCCACCTGCTTCCACTCGTCGTCCGTGATAGGAGCGGGGCAAATTTCCACGGCGCCGCCCTTCTGATACTTGGATTCATAGTCGAAATACGCATTCTTGGGGATAATCTCCACAGCAGGAAGATAGTCATCACCCAAAACAGCCACCTGGATCTCCCGGCCCTTGATTTTCTTTTCCACCACCACATGGTCGCCATATTGGAGCATACGGCGCAGGGCACCCGCCAGCTCCTCCTTGGTGTCCGGCAGCTCCACGCCGATGGAGCTGCCGCCGTTGACGATCTTCACGGCGCAGGGCGTCTCCAGCTTCTCCACCAAAGCGGGGATATCCGCCTCGGTGTAGCGCACGTCGTGCCAGGGAGCGGTGCGGATGCCCTCGGCGTCCATAAAGCGCTTGGTGATGGCCTTGTCCATAGCCATGCCGCTGGAGACATAGTTGCTGCCGGTGTAGGGCACGCCCAGCAGGTCCAATGTGGCCTGGATACGCCCATCCTCGCCGCAGGAGCCATGGAGGGCCAGGAACACCAGGTCCGCCATGGCGCACACCTGCAAAACGCCCTGGCCCAGCATGGAGGGGCTCTGATCCCTCCGGGAGCGGCGCACCGCCTCCAGATCCGGGGCGTCGGAGGACACGCTGTGGTCGGCGCACAGGCCGTCCGGTGCGTCAAAAATATCCTCTATTTTCCCGGTATAGCTCTCCAGACCCAGAAACATATCCACCAGCACCGCCCGGTGTCCCCGGCGGCGCAGGGCGCGGCAGATGCCGGTGCCGCTGGTGAGCGCCACATTGCGCTCGGTGCTGAGACCTCCTGCCAAAACAATGATCTTCATAAAGCAAACCTCGATTCTGCCAACCGGCAAGATAATATACCAATAGTCAATTAATATACCAATAGATAGTATAGTATAGCATATCCGGCCGCAGATTACAACGGATATACAGGAAGATGATGGGTACAAAAGCCGGGTGCAGTCTTACTCCGCACCCGGCCTACTCTCTCTTTTTTTATTTTATTCTCACCGCAGCCACTCGGGTCGGGTGCGCTTCTGTATGCCGGAGGCCATTCCCATGGCAGCAAACAGCGTGACGATGGAGGTGCCGCCGTAGCTGACGAACGGCAGGGTCAGGCCAATGACGGGCATTACAAACAGGCACATGCCGATGTTGCAAATCACCTGAAAGATCAGCATCGCCGCCACTCCTACACAGATATACATATCCATTTTCTGCTGGGTATGGCGCGCGATGAGCACGCAGCGGAAGATGATGGCTGCCAAAAGCGCAATGGTAAACAGGCACCCCAGCATACCCAACTCCTCGCCGATGACGGAAAAAATAAAGTCCGTGTGCCGGGCCGGCAGGCTCCAGGCGTCCTTGGCCTGGGTCTGGGTGCCGTGGAACAGGCCCTGGCCCGTGAGCTTGCCGCCGCCCAGAGCCAGGAGGCTGCGGGTCTGCTGCCAGCCCACGCCCCTAATATCCAGATCGTGGTCAAAGAGGGTCATGAACCGCTCCTTCATATAGGGGTTGATCTTATCTGTCTCCCACAGGACATAAAAGGCGAAGCTGCCGCCCAGAATACCGATAACAAACCACCGCTTGGCCACGCCCGCCACAAAGCACATGCAGGCGAAGACAAAAACAAACACCAGGGCGCTGCCCATGTCGCCGGACACCGCGGCATAGACCCCAACTATGAGGATCAGGTGTCCACCCAGCATGGCGATGGAAGGAACGGACTTGAGATCACGGTTTTCCTGCAGATATACAAGCTGTCGGGCCAGCAGAAGGATGAAGGTGATTTTCACGATCTCCGCCGGCTGCAGGCTCACCGGGATGCCCTCCACGCCCAACCAGGCTCGGTTACCGCCGGATTCCATGCCCAAGGGGGTCTTCAGCAGCAGAATCAGGACCAGACTACCGCCCAGGAGCCATTTCCAGTACTTGCTGATCTCTGCCAGGTCCAGCATGCTCATGAGCACATAGGCTACAATGCCCAGGCACAGAGCTGCCAGCTGGACAACGACATTTTTATAAGAGCCCGTATAGTGGGTGGCGCTGGCAATCATCAGGCAGCCGAAAAGGGTTGTGCCCGTGCAGAGGGCAAGCAGCACCAGGTCTACCTGGCGGAAGCAGCCGACAAAAATTTCCCATATTTTGCGCAGCATATGGCCGGCCTCCTTTCGTGGGGAGAGAGCATACAAAAGAAAAAAGTGAAAGCTTTTTTGAAAACGGGGTTTACGGATTGCCACAACCAGTCTGCGGGCCGGTCTGGCAATGACACAGTATAGGAAATGCGGTGGGACGGAACGATGTGGGCATCGTCCCCTACGAAGTGTTTACCGATAGGATTTCGTAGGGCGGCGTGCCCTCACGCCGCCGTGGTGCGGTGGTTATCGGGCGGCGGGCTGAGGGCAGCCCGCCCTACGGGTGGGTTACAAGAGGTGCGGTGGGGCGGTGATACACGCGCGTGCCACCCTACAAGAACTTTTGTAGGGCAGGGCCCGTGTGCCCTGCCGTGGGTGCGGGAAAGGAATCCCCCAGTCTCGGCTTTGCCGTGCCAGCCCCCTTTAGGCAAGGGGGCCTTGGGGACGGGGGTGCGGATTGCCACAACCAGTGACATGGGTTTTTGCAAGAGGTGCAGTTTTGTCCGCAGAAAATACCACGACAGTATATAGTTTACCACAAGAAGTTTTTCTGTAAACGCCTCCTCCGCTCTTTTCTTTTGTTTTTTGTCGTGCTATAATAAACTGATTGCAGGCAAAGAGGGTGAGAAGCATGGTCTATCGGACGGAGAGTGCGGCGCAGACGGAGGCCTTAGGCCGGGAATTAGGTGCGAGGCTGCGTCCGGGCAGTGTAGTGGCCTTTCGGGGCGGCCTGGGCATGGGCAAGACCGCTTTTACCCGGGGTCTGGCTCAGGGCCTGGGCTGCACAGGCCGGGTCACAAGCCCTACCTTTACCATAGTCAACGAATACCGGGGGAATATTCCCCTGTTTCACTTCGATATGTACCGGCTGGACAGCTCCGATGCCCTCTTTGACATCGGCTGGGAGGACTATCTGGATCGGGGTGGCGTGTGCGCTGTGGAATGGAGCGAGAACGTAGCCGATGCCATGCCTGACGGCACGGTGTATGTGACCATCCAGCGCTCTCCGGAGGGCGAAAATACCCGAAAAATTACCATTACAGGAGGCGACGCACTGTGAAAACCCTGGCGCTGGAGACCTCGGCCAAGAGCGTGTCCGTGGCCGTGACGGAGGACGGCAGGGTGCTGGCCTCCTCCTACCAAAATATCGGTCTGACCCACAGTGTGACATTGATGCCGCTGCTGGACGGGATGCTGCAAAACGCGGGGCTGGCTCTTTCAGACATGGATCTTTTAGCCGTGGCGGCAGGGCCGGGCAGCTTTACAGGCCTGCGCATCGGCGTTTCGGCTCTGAAGGGCCTGGCCTGGGCAGAGGATAAGCCCTGCTGCGGCGTGTCCACCCTGGAGGCCATGGCCCAGAACGGGCGGCTGTTTGAGGGCACCGTCATCTGTGCCATGGACGCCCGGCGCAGCCAGGTATATAACGCCCTGTTCCGCTGTGAGGGCGGCCAATTGACCCGCCTGTGCCCGGATCGGGCTATCGGCCTGGAGGAACTGGCGCAGGAGCTGAAGGAGGACGAAAATCCCAAGCTGGCCGTGGGCGACGGCGCCCACCTGTGCCGGGACTACCTCAATAGCCACGGTATCCCCTGTCGCCTGGCGCCGGAGAATGGACTATACCAATCCGCTGTGGGGGTGGCCCTGGTGGCAGAGGACATGGCCCGCCGGGGCGAGACCGTCAGCGGCCGGGATCTGGCGCCCACCTATCTGCGCCTTTCTCAGGCGGAGCGGGAGAGGCTTGAAAAGGGCTTGAAGATCACATTGGATTGACAGGCCCTATCATTTCGTTTTTAATTTTTTTATATACGGAGGATACTTCTATGAGCACAAAATTCCCCACCCTGCACATTGTAAACCACCCCCTGGTGCAGCACAAGCTTTCAGTGATGCGCGACAAGAACACCAGCGTAAAGGATTTCCGCACCCTGGTGGGTGAGATCGCCATGCTGCTGACCTATGAGGCCACCCGGGATCTGCCCATGACCACTAAGACCATTGAGACCCCCCTGTGCTCTTATGAAGCCCCCGTGCTGGCCGGCAAAAAAATGGCCATCGTGCCCATTCTGCGGGCGGGCCTTGGCTTTGAGGACGGTATTCTGACACTGGTGCCCTCCGCCCGTGTGGCCCACATCGGCATGTACCGGGACGAGGAGACTCTGGTGCCTCACTTCTACTTTTTGAAGTACCCCAAGGATATTACGGACCGGGATGTGCTCATCGTTGACCCCATGCTGGCCACCGGCGGCAGCGCTGACATGGCCATCACCAAAATGAAGGAGCTGGGCTGCAAGAGCATCAAGCTCATGATTTTGGTAGCCGCTCCCGAGGGCGTACAGTACATCTATGACCGCCACCCCGACGTGGAGATTTACTGCGCCGCTCTGGACGATCATTTGGACAAGAACGGCTACATCGTCCCCGGCCTGGGTGACGCCGGTGACCGCATCTTCGGCACCAAGTGATCCCGGCGAAGGGGCTGGCTGCAGTGCGCATATTTTTGTGTGCTACGCAATAATTCCATGCCGGCAGCCTGAGAGAAAATTTCCCTGCTCCTGTGGGTGCGAAAAATGCTCCCCCATTCTTCGCACCCACAGGCGGCAACTCCCATTAAGCTATCACAAAAGGGCGAGAAGCTGTGCTTCCCGCCCTTTTGCCTGTTTTGTTAGGATTTTACGGCTTTTTCTGCTGCTTGCACCAGATGTTCATGATCATGCGCACCGGCAGCAGCTTTACCAGGCGCACCTGCATCCGCACGGGAAATCCCAGGATGGACACGGTCCTACCCTTGCGCAGATCCCTCATAGCTTTTTCCACCACATCCTCGGATTCATACCACCGGTCGAAGAAGGAGACTGTGCTGTCATGAACGGCCCGGTCCATGAACTCCGTTTTCACCCACCCGGGGCATACGCACAGCACCTGGATATCCCGCCCCTTCAGCTCCCGGCCCAGGGCCCGGGAGAAGCTGAGCACATAGGCCTTGCTGGCGCCGTACACGCTCATATAGGGCACCGGCTGCCAGGCGGAGTTGGAGCCCAGGTTGATGATCTTACTGCCCGGATGCATGTAGGGCAGGCTCATGTGGCACATAGCGGTGAGGGCCCGGTCGTTCAGCTCCACAATGCCCAGCTGAGAGGCCATGTCCATCTCCGCAAAGGAAGTGAACTTGCCGTACCCGGCGGCGTTTACCAGGGCCACGATCTCCGGCTGCTCCCGCTCCAGGGCCTCCTGATAGCGGCGGAAGGCTTCGTCCCGGGACAGGTCCATGGCAAAGGGGACAATGGCGGAGCGCACCTGCTTCTGCAGGGCCAGGAGCCTGTCCTCCCGCCGGGCGATGACCCAGATCTCCTGGGGACTGAATTCCCGATCCACGGCCTGCACAAAGTCCCGGCCCATACCGGAGGATGCTCCGGTAACCACAGCGATTTTTTTCATAGTATAGGATCCTCCTGACAGCATAATTTGTCGGTGCTAAGGTGTAATCAGTGCATGGGGCAGCCATGGGTCTGCATGCCCGTCCGCTCCCGGCGCAGGGCCCGCTCATAGATCATCTCCCCGGCTATAGACACGGCAATCTCTGCCGGAGTCACGGCCTTGATGGCCACACCCACGGGGGCGTGGATGGAGGAGATGGCCTCCTGGCTGACGCCGGCAGCCCGAAGCCGCTGGTTTACCGAGGCCGTCTTGGTCCGAGAGCCGATAACGCCTACATAGGCAGTGGGCTGCCGCAGAATCTGCTCCTGCACGGTGAAGTCGTGGGCGTGGCCGTTGGTCATAACCACCGCATAGTCCTCCGGCTCCACCGTGATATAGCGGCTGATGGAGGCAAAGTCTCCACAGATAAGCCGCTCCGCATCCGGAAACCGTTCCGCCGTCACCAGATCAGCCCGGTCGTCAAACACCGTCACCCGGAAGCCGATGGATTTGAGTACCGGGCACAGGGCCAGCGAGCAGTGCCCCGCCCCGAAGAGAATGGCCCGCTCCCCCCACGGCAATGGGCAGGGCAAATACCTCCGCCGCCTGCGGCCGCTCCTTTGTGAGATATCCCTTCGTCCCGGACAGAGGAAGCGCTAGGTAGCCCGGCTGATATTTGGCGATGCAATCCAGAAGCGTGGCGGCCAGGACGTGCCACAGCCGATCCTCTGCGGGAATGTAGGTGAACAGCACCCGCACATCGCCGCCGCAGACCATGCCGATGTCGTCCGTGTCGCTGCGGTGGAGGGCTTGTAGTCCCGGATGTCGCCGTGACCGGCTTTCAGAAGCTCCCGGGCGTGAAGGATGGAAAGATTTTCCACATTGCCGCCGCCGATGGTGCCCGCCTGGGGCCCCTGGGCATCCACCAGCATCTGTGCGCCGGCACCCCGGGGAGCGGAGCCGGATTCCCAAACGATGGTCGTCAAAACGGTGTCACGGCCCTTTTCCATTTCATACAGCAATTTTGCAAAGATCGTCTGCATGCAGATCACCCCTTTTGTTTGTGCATAGCTGGCACTTATTCTACACTGTTTTCGGAAAAGAAACAACACAATTTGTTCGGCCAAGCCGAATTATTGCTCCATCGAGCGGACTTTTTTGTTGCGCGGAAGCCAGGGGTATGATAGGATGGATAAAGAAGGAGTGAGCGCCGTAGCTATGGAACGAATCAGCTTTCAAAAACCGGATCTGCACATGCACTCCGTATATTCCGACGGGACGGACACCCCGGAGAGCCTGCTGCAAACGTCCGCGCCGCCGGGCTGGACCTGTTCGCCCTCACCGACCATGACACCGCCGAGGGCTGTGCCGCCGTAAGAGCTCTGCTGCGGCCCGGGGACCCGGCGTTTATCGGCGGGGGTGGAGTTCTCCTGCCGGGATGGGCGGGGCAAGTACCATGTGCTGGGCTACGGCTTCGACGCGGACCGGCCTGCCATCCGGGAGACGGTGGCCTATGCCCACCACAGCCGCATCCTGAAAATGCAAAATCGCTTCGGCTATCTGCGGCAGCAGTACGGGTTTACCTTTACGCCGGAGGAGCAGGCAGAGCTCATGGGCCTAAAAAACCCCGGCAAGCCGCACTTTGCGGCCATGATGTTAAAAAAAGGGTATGTGAAAACCAAGAATGAGGGATTCGAGGTATTTGCAAACTATCGGGACACGGAGCCGGCCCTCCCGCCGGAGGACGCCATAAGTGCCATTCTTCGCTCCGGGGGCATCCCGGTGCTGGCCCACGGCATCCTGGCCGACGGGTCGGGGGCGCTGACGGAGGAGGAGATCACGGCCCGGGTGGAACGGTTCCGGGCGGCCGGGCTCCTGGGGCTGGAGTGCTATTACTCCGCCTTTACGCCCCGGCAGAGAGAGATTATGCTAAACCTGGCGGAGAAGTTTTCTCTACTGGTCACCGCCGGCAGTGACTATCACGGCACCAACAAGGCCGTGCATCTTGGACAGACCGGCGGGCCCGATCCCCGGCGTCTGCAGGGCTTTTACGACGCCATTGCGGACCGCATTACCATCGGTTAACAAGGGCAAACACGGTTTTGCCGGGCAAAAATGCGCCCATGCCGCGTCACGCCCCTTGGAAATACGGCAAGTATTCCCTGCAGGTCCTTCCTTGCCTGGACACATTTCTGCGCAGTAAAACTGCTTCGCACCTGCCAGCGATGGATTTCCGAGGGATTTTTGGCTTTTGAGCCGCAGGCGGGCTGGCGCCCGCCAAGGCAAGAAGGACAAAAAGCGCCGCAAAGGCGCGCTGGCAGGCGTGTTTGCCCTTGTTAACCGATGGTTAAAGTGAAAGAGCAGAGCTCTGTTTCCGGATCACCGGGAATGGGGCTCTGCTGCACTTGGAGCTATATTTTGGTGGAAATGAAGGGATTCACAAAGGCTGAGAAGTGTGGTATACTTGCTATGATTTTTGATTTGGCATGCGCAAGGAGGAAATACTATGATCCAATGCTTTGATAAGGGCGTTTTTCTGAATAAGGGTCAGCTGTCCGCGACCGCCGCACTTTCGGCGGAGCAGGCCCGGGAAAACACCATGGCCTGGCAGATCCTGCAGGCCCACAATATTAGCGGTGATCCGGAGCGGCTACAGGTGCGCTTTGACGCCATGGTGTCTCACGACATCACCTATGTGGGCATCATCCAGCAGGCGAAGGCCTCGGGTATGAAGGAATTTCCCCTCCCCTATGCCCTGACCAACTGCCACAACAGCCTGTGCGCCGTGGGTGGCACCATCAACGAGGATGACCACATGTTCGGCCTGTCCGCCGCCAAAAAATATGGCGGCATCTATGTGCCCGCCAACCAGAGCGTCATCCACTCCTACGCCCGGGAGGAGCTGGCCGGGTGCGGCAAGATGATCCTGGGCTCCGACTCCCACACCCGCTACGGCGCCCTGGGCACCATGGCCGTGGGTGAGGGCGGCCCGGAGCTTGCCAAGCAGCTCTTGAGGAACACCTGGGATGTACCCATGCCCAAGGTGGTGCTGGTGTATCTCACCGGAAAGCCCAAAAAGGGCGTGGGCCCCCACGATGTGGCCATCGCCCTGGTGAAGGCCACCTTTGAGACGGGATTTGTGAACAACTGCGTGCTGGAGTTCTGCGGCCCGGGCATCAAAGATCTGCCCATTGACTACCGCAACGGCATTGACGTGATGACCACTGAGACCACCTGCCTCTCCTCCATTTGGGAGACGGATGAGGTGACGGAGGGCTTCTTCAAGACCCACGGCCGGGCGGAGGATTATAAGCCCCTGCACCCGGGCGAGGTTGCCTGGTATGACAAGTACATTACCATTGAGCTGGACAAGGTGGAGCCTATGATCGCCCTGCCCTTCCATCCTTCTAATGCCTACACTATTAAAGAATTTTTGGAGAATGCCGAGGAAATTCTCAAGGGCGTGGAGGAAGACGCCCGGCGGCGCTTCCCCAAGGCGGATCCCCATCTGACGGATAAGATCCACGACGGCGGCGTGTGGGCCGACCAGGGCGTCATCGCCGGCTGCGCAGGGGGTCTATTTGACAATATTGCAGAGGCGGCGGACATCCTCCGGGGCAAGTTTACCGGGTCCGGAGCCTTCAGCTTCGATGTGTATCCCACCTCGGTGCCGGTTTCCCTGGAGCTGATGAAGCTCGGCGCCACGGCGGACCTGCTGGAGTCCGGGGCCATTATCAAGCCCAGCTTCTGCGGCCCCTGCTTCGGTGCGGGAGATGTACCCGCCAACAACGGCCTGTCTCTGCGCCACACTACCCGGAACTTCCCCCCAACCGGGAGGGCAGCAAGCCCGGAGAGGGGCAGTTTGCCGGCGTGTGCCTGATGGATGCCCGGTCCATTGCCGCCACCGCCGCAAACGGCGGCCGCATCACTCCGGCCACGGACCTGGACTACACCCCCGTACACCACGAATATCATTTTGATGGCACGGTATATAAAAACCGCGTATACTACGGCTTTGGCAAGGCGGCCCCCTCTGTGGAGCTGCAGATGGGCCCCAATATCACCGACTGGCCCAAGATGTACAATCTCACCGAGAACCTGCTGGTGGAGCTGGCGGCGGTGATCCACGACCCGGTGACCACCACCGACGAGCTGATTCCCTCCGGAGAGACCTCCTCCTACCGCAGCAATCCCCTGCGTCTGGCCGAGTTCACCCTCAGCCGCCGGGTGCCGGAGTATGTGGAGCGGTCAAAGGCTGTGGCACAGCAGGAAAAGGCCCGGCGGGAGGGCGCCGTCAGCGACCGCCTGCGCCAGGTGCTTTCCCGGGTGGGTGACGCCGACCAGCTGGCGGGAAGCACCCAGTTCGGCTCTGCCGTGTTTGCCAACAAGCCCGGCGACGGCTCCGCCCGGGAGCAGGCAGCCTCCTGCCAAAAGGTGCTGGGCGGCTTTGCCAATATCTGCTATCAGTTCGCCACCAAGCGCTACCGCAGCAACTGCATCAACTGGGGCATCCTGCCCTTCACTCTGGACGAGGGCACGCCCTTCGACTATGAAAGCGGCGACTGCGTGTTCGTGCCCCACATCCGCCAGGCGGTGGAGCAGGGCCGGGAGGACATTCCCGCCAAGGTTATCTGCCAAGACGGCAGTGTACACGACCTTCTGCTGCATGTAAAGGGCCTGACGGCGGACGAAAAGGAAATCTTGCTGCGCGGCTGCCTGATGAACTACTACGCCGCCCGGAATAAGGAGTGAGACCATGGAGAAAATCAAAATGACCACCCCCCCTGGTGGAGATGGACGGCGATGAGATGACCCGCATCCTGTGGGGGATGATCAAAGAGCAGCTGATCCTGCCCTTTGTGGACCTGAAGACCGAGTACTATGACCTGGGCCTGCTGCACCGGAACGAGACGGAGGACCGGGTGACGGTGGAAGCGGCCAACGCCACCCGCCGCCTGGGCGTGGCCGTGAAGTGCGCCACCATCACCCCCAACAAGCAGCGCATGGAGGAATATCCCCAGCTGACCCAGATGTGGAAAAGCCCCAACGGCACCATCCGCTCCATTCTGGACGGCACCGTGTTCCGGCCCCATCCTCATCGACACCATTCACCCTGTGGTGAAGAACTGGAAAAAGCCCATCACCATCGCCCGGCACGCCTACGGGGATGTGTATAAGAGCGTGGATCTGTATACCACCGAGCCCGGCGAGTGTACCATGACCTTTAAGGGTCAGAGCGGCGCGGAGCAGACCATCACCGTGCAGCAGGTGGACGGCCCCGCCGTGTGGCAGGGCCAGCACAACAAGGAGTCGAGCATCCGCTCCTTTGCCCGGGCCTGCTTTCAGTACGCCATCGACACCCGGCAGGACCTGTGGTTTTCCACCAAGGACACCATCGCCAAGGTCTATGACGGCGAGTTTAAGCGGGTGTTTGAGGAGGAATTTGAAAACTATAAGGCGGAGTTTAAAAAGCTGGGCATCACCTACTTTTACACCCTCATCGATGACGCTGTGGCCCGGGTCATCCGCTCTGAGGGCGGGTTCATCTGGGCCTGCAAGAACTACGACGGCGACGTTATGAGCGACATGGTCTCCACCGCCTTCGGAAGCCTTGCCATGATGACCTCCGTGCTGGTGGCCCCGGACGGCACCACGGAATATGAGGCCGCCCACGGCACTGTCACCAAGCACTACTACAAGTATCTGAAGGGGGAAAAGACCTCCACCAACCCCATGGCTACCATCTTTGCCTGGACCGGCGCATTGCGTAAGCGGGGCCAGCTGGACGGGCTTAATGACCTGGAGAATTTCGCCGGGCAGCTGGAGGGGGCCTGCTTTGACACCCTGAACCGGGGCACTATGACCAAGGATCTGGTGGGCCTGGTGGATGAGGGTGCGCCTGCCCACGCCGTCACCAGCGAGGAGTTTATTGCCGCCATCCGGGAGAACTTGGAAAAGCGTCTGTAAAACAGAAAGGGCTTGCCATCTTTTGTTTGAGAGATGGCAAGCCTTTTGAGATTGCCGGAAAGCTCTGCGGTTTTTCCCGACAAAAGGTCTATTCACTTTACATTGGGAACCACGCCCAGGATCACCATGGGTTCGGCGCCGGTATTCACCACGCTGTGGCTATGGCCCGGGGGACAGTAGTGGGTCATACCGGGGCGGACGGCCACGGCTTCGCCGTCGTCGGTGCATACGCCCTCCCCGGAGAGAAAGTGCATCACCTCAAAGCTATCCTCATGGACGTGATGGCCGATGGTGCTGCCTGCGGGCAGGGTCAGAATCAGAATTTTCCCCTGCTCGTCTTCAAATTTGCGCACCAGCGCCTGTCCCTGGCCGCCCTTGAAATGGGACACGGCCACTTCGGGGATGGAAGAAAAATCTAAAAACATAGCAAATTCTCCTTTGCAGTATTTTTGACCAGTATAACAGAGGAAGAGCCGTTTGGCAACGGCTGTGGCGGAAGAGAAAGGAAGGACCGACCATGAAGGACAGAAACACCGAGATTCGAGAAGCCATTGAGGCCGGGAACCGGGCGCTGGACGCCCTGGATGAGGCCATGGGCCATCTGAAGACCGCCCGGGGCCTGGGCGTGTGGGACATGCTGGGAGGCGGCTTTCTCAGCAGCCTGCTGAAGCACTCCAAAATGGACGATGCTCAGCAGGCCATGCAGTACGCCCAGCAGGAGCTGCAGGATTTCAGCCGGGAGCTGGCGGATGTGCAGATGTATGTGGATGTCCAGGTGAATTTTGACGGGCTGACACGCTTCGTGGACATGTTCTGCGACAGCTTTTTCGTGGATTGGATGGTACAGGATCAGATCGTCCGAGCCCAGGAGAACGTGGCCGAGGCCCGCAGCCGGGTGTGGGAGGCGGTGCAGCAGCTGCGGTTTTTGATTGGGGCGTGAGATACAAATGAGCACATCCGCCAGCGCAGCCGGCGGATGTGCTCATTTAGTTACAGGCTCTGCCGGTGGTGGGCGGCGGCAGCGCCGGAGAAGTAGACCATCAGCCCCATCAGCACCAGGTACACCGCGCAGCACAGCCCCAGGACAGCACACACAATCCGGAGGACCCTGCGCTTTTTGCAACTCACGAACACTACAATGCAGACGAGCAGAATCACGGCGGCCGCGATCATGGTACCCTCGCTGAGGAGAAGGGAGAGAAGAAATTCGGAAAGACCGAGTCCGGTGGACATGGCGGCACCTCCTTGGTTTCAGAATTTGGCCAGGGGGGAAAGCTTAGCTTATTATAGCATAGAGCGGAGATGTTGAAAAGGCTTTCGGCATACCGCAAAAAAGGAGAGAGCCGCCCGGCTCTCTCCTTTTTTGATTTGGGGTTTAACCGAACAGGTAGCTGTACTTGTCACGGAGGGTGACGATCAGCTTCTCCAGGTCTGCGGGCAGGTCGTTGGACTTGGACAGGTCATAGTCCTTAGGCTCGCCGAAGGTGCGCACGCGAACCATGTCGCCGCCCAGGAACAGCACACCGGCGTTCTTGGAGTCCACCATATCCTCCGCGGTCTGGAACAGGGTGAACTTGTCGTGGCAGGGCTCGGAGGCGTAGGGGCAGAACTGGGTGCAGTTGCCGCACTCGTTGCACATCTTGTCCACATGGACGATCTGGTGGCTTCCGTCGGCCATGGCGATAGCGACATTGGCCCGGTTGGGGCAGGAGTCCACGCAGTTTTCGCAGACGGTATGGCACTGCAGGCAGCGCTTGCCCTCGCAGCAGGCGTCCTTGCTCATGAGCAGGGTGCCCTTCTTGGCGATGGCATCGGCCTTGGTCACATAGGCCGCAGCGGGGATCTCATAGGTGTGAGCCGCGCCGATGACCTCCTCTGCAAACCGGGCAGCGTCGGCAATGCCCTCGACCACGGTAGCGGGGCCCCGGGTGGCATCACCGGCGGCGTACACGCCGGCCACATTGGTCTTAAAGGCGGGACGGCCCTTCTTATCCAGCTCAATACCGTTGGCGCTCATGAGAGCGTCGTCCACCTGCTCACCCACAGCGGAGATGACCAGGTCGCAGGGCACGGTGAAGAATTCGCCGGTGCCCACAGGGCTGCGGCGGCCGGAGGCATCAGCCTCGCCCAGCTTCATCTGCTCGCACTTGAGCACGCCGTCCGCTTGGGCCACGGGGGCGGCCAGCTCGGCGAAGGCTACGCCATCTTGAAGGGCCAGGGCCAGCTCATGCTCGTCGGCAGGCATATACTTCTTGGTGCGGCGATACACCAGGGTCACGTTCTTGGCGCCGCTGCGCTTGGCGAGGCGGGCCGCGTCCATGGCGGTATTGCCGCCGCCCACCACCACCACATTGCCGCCTACGGCGATGTGGCCGGCCTTTACGCCCTTCATCCACTGGATGGCACCGGCCACATCGCCGGGGATGTCCAGCTTGCCGGGCTTCCACGCGCCTACAGCGAAGAGGATATGGGTGTAGCCCATCTTCTTAAGCTCGTCCACAGAGGGGGCGGGGGCGCCGCACTTAACCTCCACATCGTACTTCTGCATCAGGGCAATGTCCTTCTCGATGGTCTCGTTGGCGATGCGGAAGGAGGGGATTACATGCCGGGGCACACCGCCGAGGCACCGCTCGCGCTCAAAGATAGTGGTCTCGATACCGGCCCGGCCCAGGAAATAGGCCGCGGCGATACCGGTGGGGCCGCCGCCGATAATTGCGGCCTTCTTGCCGGAAACCTTAGCAGGCTTCTTGATGGAGGCCATGAGAGCATCGTAGCCATGGTAGGCCGCCACCAGCTTGGTGTCACGGATCTGCACGGACTCCTCATAGAAGTTGCGGGTACATTTATTCTGGCAGCGGTGTGCGCAGATGGTGCCTGTGAGGAAGGGCAGAGGGTTCTTCTCAGTGATAAGCTTCAGGGCCGGGCCGTACAGCTCCTTGCGGCACAGCTCCACATACTCGGGAATGTCCTGCTCGATGGGGCAGCCGCCCTTGCAAGGGGCAGTGAAGCAGTCCATCCAGGGCACATTCTTTTCGCTCTTGCGCTTGGGCAGGGGCTTGATGGGCTTGACATGGTGATAGTCTGTGTGAGAAGCGGCGGACATCTCACAAATGGCCTCGGTGCAGGTGCCGTCAAAGGCCTTGTAGGGCATGGGCTCCACCTTTTCCACCATCTGCAGCAGGCGGTTGTATCCACCGGGCTTGAGGATGGTGGTGGCCACGGTGATGGGCCAGATACCGGCGGCAAAGAGCTTGTCGCAGTTGAAGTATTCTGCGCCGCCGGCGAAGGAAATGCGCATCTTTCCCTTGAACTGGCGGGAAATCCGATGGCACATCTCAATGGTCAGGGGGAACAGGCTGCGGCCGGACATATACATCTCGTCATTGGGCAGCTCGCCCCGGGTGGTGTCCACAGGGAAGGTGTTGGAGAGCTTCAGACCAAACTCCAGGCCGTTTTTATCGGCCAGTGCCTGCAGGCGCTCAAACATAGGCACGGCGTCGGCCCACTGGAGGTCTTCCCGGAAGTGGTGGTCGTCAAACACGATATAGTCATAGCCCATACCGTCCAGAATGGTCCGGGCGGTCTCGTAGCCCAGGATGGTGGGGTTGCACTTCACGAAGGTGTGCAGATGCTTTTCGGAGATGAGGTAGGAGGCAATGCGCTCGATCTCATCCGGGGGGCAGCCGTGGAGGGTGGACACGGTGACGCTGCGGGAGACGCGGGGGGAGATGGCGTCAATGTAGTCGCTCTCCTGGGGGAACAGCTCCTTGAGCACTGCCTTGCACTCGCCGAAAATGGCGGTCCTGGTGGCGTCCATCATGCCGTTGAGGTAGGTGTCCACCTTCTCGCCCTTGATGCCCTCCAGGTCATAGCCCACGGACATATTGAACACGAAGCCGTTGGGGTCGCCCAGGCCGTAGACCTTGCTGAGGACCTTCAGGGCGCACCAGGCCTTAATGTATTCGTCCATAGCCTGGGGCACGGTCAGCTCCGTGGACCACTCCTGGTTGTAGCCCTCGTCATTGGCCAGGATGCAGGGGCGGGGCACGCAGGCGGCCAGGTCGGCGCCGTCCATCTTCTGCACGGTCTTTACCTCAAAGAAGCGGGCCCCGGCGAAGTAGGCGGCGATGATGTTCTGGGCCAGCTGGCTGTTGGGACCGGCGGCAGGCCCGAAGGGAGTCTCGATGCGTTCGCCGAAAATGGGCAGGCTCTTGCCGCTGGCCTTGTAGGCCTTGTGCACGCCGAAGATCTCGCCGCTCATGGCGTACTCGGTGACCACCCAGTTCATAAGAGACTTAAAAGGAATGGGATACATTTTTTCAGACATAGGGCTTCCTCCTATATTTATTCAAAATAATACTCGTCCTCCGTCCACCGGACGGGGTTTTCATCCATATATTGCCAATTGCGGAGATAATCCGACTCGTTGCGGATCACATGGTCGTAATAGCCCCGCTGCCAAAGTTTTTGTCCAACCGCTTTCGTTGAAAGGGTTTTGAAAGAACGCACCAGACTTCCCAATGCTTGCGTAGGGGCCGATGCCCACATCGGCCCGCCCTCCGCGGCAATGGATACGACGAAATGCACATGATTTGGCATAACAACATATGTGTCTATGCCGGGAATGCGCTTGAGATACATCTCTGCGACAGAGCCTATATTTGAAAGTGCCACATGCGGGGCGATGTGGGCATCGCCCCCTACGACAGTACCAAGACTGGAGCGCTTATCCTTTGTACATATGGTTACAAAATACCAACCACAGGCGTAATCGTGGTTAGGCAATCGCAGGCTCTTACGCTTCGGTAACATCAATACACCCGGTGATTCAAATCTCCCCAAAGCTTCTTGGCGGCCTCCAGGATATGGGCGTTCTCGGCCTCCTCATCGATACCCACCAGCACGCGATCCTGCATAAGGACCTTGCCGTTTGCGATGGTGGTCTGGCACTGGCGGCCGGTCATGCCGAAGATCATGTGGCCGTCAATATTCTCGTCGGAGAAGGGGGTGAAGGGCTTGTAGTCCATGACGATGATGTCAGCGGCGGCGCCGGATTTCAGCACGCCCAAGGTGGCGGGGAAATACTTCTCGCCGATCTTGGCGTTGTTTTTGAACAGCATATCCGTGACCTCGCACCAGCCCACGTTGGGCAGGCAGTTCTGGCTGCGCTGGGAGCACAGGGCCACCTTCAGGGACTCCAGCATGTCGTTGGTATAGGCATCGGTGCCCATGCCCAGAAGGATGCCGCGCTTGTGCAGCTGCAAAACCGGGCAGATGCCGATGGCGTTGCCCATATTGCTCTCGGGGTTATTCACCACCATGGTGCCGGTCTCCTTGATGATCTCCATTTCGGCGGTGTTTACATGGATGCAGTGGCCCAGGATGGTTTTTTCTCCCAGAATGCCGTGGTCCTGCAGGCGCTGCACGGGGCGGCGGCCATAGTTCTGCAGGGAGTCATACACATCGTTCATGCCCTCGGACACATGGATGTGATAGCCGGTGCGGCCATTGTTGGCCGCCACCATGCGATCAAAGGTCTTGTCGGAGATGGTAAACAGGGCGTGTCCGCCGAACATGGCGGCCAGCATGGGGTCCTTGCTCCTCTCGCACTCGGTGATGAAGTCGGCATTCTCCTGAATGGCCTGGAGGCACTTTTCCTCGCCGTCCCGGTCGGAGACCTCGTAGCACAGGCAGGAGCGCAGGCCCAGACGCTTCGACTCCTGGGCGATGGTGTGCAGGGTGCCGGGGATCTCGCCGTAGGAGGCATGGTGGTCAAAGATGGTGGTGACGCCCTGCTTAATGGAGTCCATGTAGAGGGCGGTGGCGCTGGCGCGGGTGCCGTCCATCATCAGGTGGCGGTCGATAGCCCACCAGGTACCGTCCAGCACCTCGTAGAAATTGGTGGGGTTGTTGCCTACAATGGACAGGCCCCTTGCCAATGCGGAGTAGATGTGGGTGTGGGCGTTGATGAAGGCGGGCATGATGACGCCGCCCTTGGCATCGATGATCTGGGCGTCCGCATACTTGGCGCGCAGGGCGCTTTCCTCGCCCACCTCCACGATCCGGCTGCCCTCGTAGGCCACAGCGCCGTGCTCATAGTACCCCTTTCCATCGGGGTCACGGGTGATGAGTCTGCCATTGGTGACTAAATACATTCTTTTTTCCTCCTTGCTGTTTTCTCGCTGTTACGGTTTTGAGTCAAGACCTTTCTCCCTATATTCGACACTGCCGCATATAATGAAAAATGTTCCAAACCCTCCCGAGAGGATCTGAAACACTCAAGCGCAGCGCCGAGTGATAGTTGCAGCCCGTGCGCGAAGCACTTCCTTACAGCTACCAATTCTGATTGCTTTTTCTATTTTACACGAATACTGCGCAAAACGCAACAGAAAATTATACAATTTTATCTATGAAAGCTGAAAACTGTTTCCATCAGACCGGTACGCAAACTGCATGAAAACAGAACAGTGAAATTTTTGTGTTGTATCGGTCATCAATATAATAAAGAAATACGATAACGACAAGAAAATGGTGTGCGCGGAAAAATCAAGGAAGGTGTCCCGGGCCATTAAACCCAATGGATATTAGAGTGTTCCAAGCTTCCATATCCTAACCATCGTGGCAAAAGCCTTTTTCAATGCGCAAAGCACCACAGGCACAGAGGTGCCTGTGGTGCTTTTGAGACTTAGGCTGGGGACTATCATCACGCATCGCGCATCCGGTGCGCACACCAGCTTTGGCAAGCCGCCCTACTCCTTAGCCAAGGGTGCGGGTTTTTGCAGCTGCTCCACCCCTTCAAAATGACAGAATCCGGTTTTCCACCGACCATTTCAGCTCCAGAGTGAGCATACCAGGTCTGTATACCCGGATGGATCCGCCAGGGGCAGGCCCGCAATAAGCAGCGCCTGGTTATACAGCACCTCTGCGTACTTCTTCGCAAGCTCCGGATCGGTAGCCCGGACGCTCTCCAGCTTCAGGAATGCCGGGTGGGCCACATTCACCTCCAAAATGCGCTTGGCCTTCATGGATAGCTCCGGCTGCACGGCCCGGAAATACTTCTCCATTTCAAAGGTCAGGCCCTCGCCGCTGGTCATGCACACCGGGTGGCTCTTGAGCTTTTGGGACGCCTTCACCTCGTCCACCCGGTCTCCCAGGGTCTCCTTGATAAAGGCCAAGCATTCCTTGTCACTCTCGCTCTCCTGAGGCTTGGGCTCGTCCTCCAGCCCCAGGTCGCCGTCCACGGCGGAGCGGAACTCCTTGCCATCGTAGGTGCGCAGGCTGTCCGCCAGGAACTCATCCGCCCGGTCGGTGCAGTAGATGATCTCCATGCCCCGTTCCTTCAAAAGCTCCGTCTGGGGCAGGCTGTCGATGGATGCCACAGTGTCCCCGGCGGCGTAATAAATATACTTTTGGCTCTCGGGCATACGGTCCGCATACTCCCGAAGGGTCACCAGCTTTTTCTCCGTGGAGGAGTAGAACAGCAGCAGCTCCTGGAGGCTCTCCCGCTTTTCGCCGAACTGGTTCAGCACGCCCACCTTCAGGGCCCGACCGAAGTTCTCATAGAACTTTTCATAGCCCGCCCGGTCGTCCGTGAGCATCTTCTTCAGCTCAGCGATGATCTTCTTTTCCAGGTTGGAGGAGATGATTTTCAGTTGTCTATCGTGCTGTAAAAGCTCCCGGGAGATATTCAGGCTCAGATCTGGAGAGTCTACCACGCCCCGGACGAAGCTGAAATACTCCGGCAGCAGCTCCTGGCAGTGGTCCATGATCATGACCCCTGCGGAATACAGCAGGCCCGGCTTAAAGTCCTGGGTGTAGTACAGATTCGGCACCTTGGAGGGGATGAACAGCAGGGCCTTATAGGTCACCGCCCCCTCGGCGGACACGGAGATGACGCTCTGGGGCGGAGCCATCTCGCCGAAGCGCTGCTGATAAAATTCGTCGTACTCCTCCTTGGTGACCTCGCTCTTTTTCCGCTGCCATAGGGGCACCATGCTGTTGAGGGTCTCCCATTCGTACACCGTGTCATACTCGGGCTTATCGTCGGGGCTGTCGGGCTTTTTCACCGAGTGGGGCAGGAGCATTTTGATGGGGAAGCGGATGTAGTCAGAGTATTTTTTCACCAGAGACTTAATGGTCCAATCCTCCAAATACCGGCTGAACTCGCCCGGCTCCTCACCGTCGGGCTTGATGTGCATGATGATGTCCGTGCCCACAGCGTCCCGCTCCGCCTCGGTAACGGTGTAGCCCTCCGCGCCGGAGGACTCCCATTTCCAGGCCTGGGTCTCGCCGTACTTCCGGGTCACCACGGTGATGTGGTCAGCCACCATGAAGGCCGAGTAAAAGCCCACGCCGAACTGGCCGATGATGTCAGTATCTCCGGCGGCCTCCTCCCCCTGCTCCTGGCGGAACTTAAAGCTGCCGCTGGAGGCGATGACACCCAGGTTATTCTCCAGCTCATCCGCGCTCATACCGATGCCGTTGTCGCTGACGGTGAGGGTACGGGCGTCCTTGTCGATGGAAATGGTAATGGCAAAGTCACCCCGGTTCAGCCCCACCTTGTCGTCTGTCAGGGACAGATAGCAGAGCTTGTCAATGGCGTCTGAGGCGTTGGAAATGATCTCCCGCAGGAAGATCTCCTTATGGGTGTAGATGGAGTTCACCATCAGGTCCAGCAGCCGCTTGGACTCGGCCTTGAATTGCTTTTTACGCATGAAAAACGCTCCCTTCGTGTAAAAAAAGATGCCCACGCATCCCAATTGACCATTATTGACCATATTGTAGCACCGGGCGGCAAATGTAAATCCCCGCCGTGTAAACAATCTTTTAACTTATTTACAAAATCCGGCGGCGGTGCTACAATGGCACCATGCAAAACACCATGTCATTGCGAAGCCAGTGCGCACACTGGCTTCGCAATCCGTACCCCCTCTTTCAAATTCATCGCACACCAAGGAGACAAATATGAGCTTATTCAGCAAATTCAAAAGAGAAAAAGCCTCTGTCGATTGGTCGCAGGCCTATGCGGCAGAGCCGAAGTTTTATAGAGGGCCCGACGGTGTGCCCTTCGGCGCCATCGCTTTGACCGAGGGCACAGAAACCATCCTGCCCATGGCCCCGCAAGGGGGGCATACGCCGTGGACGGGAAACCGGTATCCCGGTGGCGCATGATGCTTATCAGCACCACGAAGGACGCGGTCCTGGGGGACTGTGAGTATTCCCTGGCACTGAAAAAGCTGGCGCCGTACATTTTGGACACTAAGGATGACAGTGTCCTTGTCAAGGGGCTATCCCTGTCCCAGCTTGAATCTATCCCGGAGTAAGACCCGGCTGAACTATTTATGAAGTAAGGAGACCATTATGCTGACTATAAAAGACCTGTTTGACCTGGACCACACCATCGCCAAGGACTATCTCTCCCAATTCACCTACCCCTGGGAGGCCCTGGCAGGCATAAAGGACTTCATCCTCTCCGTAGGCCCCACTCTGGAGGGCTACGACGAGGTTTCCCCCCAGGTCTGGGTGCATAAAACCGCCACCGTGGCCCCCACTGCCTACCTGGGCAGCCCCTGCATCATCGGCCCGGAGACGGAGGTGCGCCACTGCGCCTTCATCCGGGGCAGCGCCCTGGTGGGCGCCGGCTGCGTGGTGGGCAACTCCGTGGAACTGAAAAACGTCATCCTCTTTGACGGCGTGCAGACCCCCCACTATAACTACGTAGGCGATTCCATCCTGGGCTATAAGTCCCACATGGGCGCCGGGTCCATTACCTCCAATGTGAAAAGCGACAAGCTGCCGGTGGTGGTCCGCTGCGGCCAGGAGCGCATGGACACCGTCCGCAAAAAGGTGGGCGCCATGCTGGGCGACTTTGTGGAGGTAGGCTGCAACAGCGTCCTGAACCCCGGCACCGTTATCGGGCGCCACAGCATCATCTATCCCACCTCCTGCGTCCGGGGTGTGCTGGCCGAAAACAGCATTCACAAAAACGACGGCACGGTTATTACACGGAAGTAAGCATACCTCCCGGGATAAACCCCTCGTCCACCCCTACACGCGGTTTCATAACCCATCCGTAGGGCGATCCGCCCTCAGCCCACCGCCCGACAACCGCCACACCATCACGGCGGCGTGAGGGTACGCCGCCCTACGCGCAACAGGAAGCTGCGGTGGGGCGGGACGATGTGGGGAGCAAACTGAGCGCTGCCAGTGGCAGAAGAAGCGAAGTGAGCGAGTGGCCGCGGTCAAAATTGGGGGCGTCCGCCGCAAGGCAGCGCGGAAATTGGGCACCGCAGCAGGGGCATCGTCCCCTACGGCAATGCAACAAGAGCTGCGGTGAAACGGGGCGTCGAGGACGCCGCCCCCTACACGAAGTATTTATTATGTCAGATTGCAGAGGGCTGTGTTCTTCCCCGCCCTCTGCAATATCATCCCCGCAACATTTTCTCCCCCATTCTTCCCGCAAAAGGGGTTGACAGCGGCATTTTTTTGGCATACTATAAACATACTAAAAAGACTTGTCGGAAAAACAAGAAATTTTTCGACAGTTTTTTGTAAAAGCTCCGGTAGGTAAGGCTACCGCAGGGATACGGACTGCTGCCGCGAAGTGGTGGAGACACCATAAGATGGTTTGAACAGGCGATATCGAAACCAAGGTATCATCTAACGCAGTTTCATTGCCCCGCGATGCTAAAGCTTGTTACGGTGGACAATAGCCCGCGTCGCACTCTGTATGGCGCGCACTTTTCCGCAGCGGCCCGCCACACCCGGAGCCCGGCTGCGGCTTTTATTTTTTGCAGAAAAGGAGGAGCTAACCATGTTTGACCGTGAAGAAGAAATGGACCGCTATTTGGACGAAATTAAGGACATGCTGCGACGAAAGCAGTACGCCGCCGTCCGAGACCTGCTCCTCCCTCTGGAGCCGCCGGATATCGCCATGCTTTTGGAGGAATCCGGTGAGGAGTTCATGCCCCTGCTGTATCGGCTGCTGCCCAAGGAGCTGGCGGCGGAGGTATTCGTGGAGCTGGAGTCCGACAGCCAGGAAATGCTCATCAACGGCTTCTCCAACACGGAGCTGAAGGAAGTGCTGGACGAGCTGTATCTGGACGATGCCGTGGACATTGTGGAGGAGATGCCCGCCAGCGTTGTCATCCGTATTCTGGACAAGGCTACCCCGGAAATGCGCAAGTCCATCAACGAAATGCTGCAGTATCCCGAGGACTCTGCCGGCTCCATTATGAATGTGGAGTACCTGAGCCTGAAAAAGGATATGACCGTAGCGGACGCCTTCAAGCGCATCCGCCGAATCGGCGGCGAGCTGGAGACCATCAACATCCTGTATGTCACCGATCCCACCCGCCACCTGCAGGGCGTGCTGTCCGTCCGGGATCTGCTTCTGGCCGACGAGGATGACCGCATTGAGGACATCATGGACCCCAACGTGGTGTCTGTAATGACTCTGGACGATAAGGAAGACGTGGCCCAGGCTATGAGCAAGTACGACTATCTTGCCATGCCCGTGGTGGACCAGGAAAACCGCCTCATCGGTATCGTCACCGTGGACGATGCTATGGATGTTATGGAGGAAGAGGCCACCGAGGATATGGAGAAGATGGCCGCCATCACCCCTACGGATAAGCCCTATCTGAAAACCAGCGTGCGCAGCACCTTCCAGGCCCGTATCCCCTGGCTGCTTCTGCTGATGGTCTCCGCCACCTTCACAGGCCTTATCATCACCAGCTTCGAGAACTCCCTGGCGGTTTTGCCGGTGCTGACCGCCTACATCCCCATGCTGATGGACACCGGTGGAAACTGCGGCTCCCAGTCCAGCGTTACCGTGATCCGCGCCCTCTCCCTGTCTGAGGTCAATTTCTCGGACACCTTCCAAATCATTTGGAAGGAACTTCGTGTGGCTGCTGTGCGGCGTGTGCCTGGCTGTGGCCAATTTTGTGAAGATGCTGCTGGTGGATCGGCTGCTGCTGGGCAATACCGCCCTTCTCCCCTCTGATAGCCGCCGTAGTCTGCGGGACCTTGGTCTGCACCGTTTTGTGCGCTAAATTCGTTGGCTGCACCCTGCCGCTTCTGGCGAAAAAAATCGGCCTTGACCCTGCGGTGATGGCCTCGCCCTTTATCACCACCATCGTGGACGCCCTGTCCCTTCTCATTTATTTTGCTTTTTCCAAATCGCTTTTGGGCGTATAATCCAAGCATTGCCGCGCAAAATAAGCTCAGGCCTGTGGCCTGAGTTTATTTTTTATGGAGGAAGAAATCTATGCCTAATTGTACCAACGATGGGTGCGCCTGCACCCCCAACTCCGCCATCAAGTGTACCGTCACCAGCTGCGCCCATCACTGCAGTGAGGTGAATAACTGCGGCCTGAGCTCCATTCAAATCGGTACCCATGAGAGCCATCCCTCCATGGATCAGTGCACCGATTGTAAGAGCTTCCGCAAGATCTGACGAAAGGCCCCTTCTGCCGAAGGGGCTACATAGGGAGGTGCGGTCATGAACGTCAAGTGGAAATATCGCATAAGCGGGGCGGCAGCGGGGCTGGTAAGCGGCCTGTTCGGCGGAGGCGGCGGCACAGTGCTGGTGCCGCTGCTGACTGCCTGGTGCAAGATAGGCCAGAAGCGGGCCATGGCCAACTGCGTGGCCGTAATTTTGCCCCTGTGTGCCCTGTCTGCTGTTATCTACCTGCTGCGCTCAGGATTGCACCTGCTGACAGCCCTGCCATATCTAATGGGCGGCCTGGCGGGAGGGCTCTTGGGCGGCAAGCTGTTTCGCAGGGTGCCCGGGCCTTGGCTGCGGCGGATTTTCGGCGTATTCTTGGTATACGGCGGGGTGCGATACCTGCTGTGAGGGAGTACGTGCTTCCGGCACTGGCCGGGTTTTTTACGGGAATCCTATCTGCCTGGGGCATCGGCGGCGGAACGCTGCTGCTGTTGGTGATGTCCCTGTTTTTGGGGGTAGATCAGATTACCGCTCAGGGCATCAACCTGCTGTACTTCCTCCCTACAGCGGCTATGGCTCTGGTGCAGCACCGGAAAAACGGGCTGCTGGATGCGCCGGTCTTGGGCGGCGCTATCCCCTGGGGGCTGCCGGCGGCGGCGCTGGGGCGCTCTTGGCTACAGCGGCGGATGTGGCGGCGCTAAAAAAGCCCTTTGGGGTGTTTCTTTTGGTTGCCGGGCTTTACACTGTTTTCAGCAAGATTCCCGGGGAAGATTAGGTGCGGGGGAGCCCTAATTATCACGCCGGTCTGGCGGCGGCAGCGGTTACAAGAAATGCGGCACCGGACCGGTGCGGCGGGAATTTTGGCAAGCGAAAAGGACGGGCCCCGGGTCCGTCCTTTTCGCTTATAATCATTATACTTTTTGCCTTACATGGTCGCCGTCAGGGTCACATAGCAGTGGATCTCCTGTCCATCCCGGAGGATGGTCAGATCCACAGTATCCCCCACATGGACCGTACGGCGGAAATCCAGCAGCTCCCAATTGTCGCGGATGGGCTGGCCGTCCGCCGCCAGGATTACATCCCCGGGCTCCACGCCGGCCTCCGCCGCTCCCGTATTCTCCTCCACGGAGCGAACCGTCAACCGGCTGCTGCCATCCTCGCCATACACCGTTTCGATGGTAAAGCCGAAGGTCGGGATGCCATGGAATTCTCCATGGGCCAAGATGTCATTGACTACATAGGCCACCTGAGAGGTAGGCAGGGCAAAGCCCAGGCCCTCTACCGTAGCCTCGGCCCGGCTTTCGTTTTGGCTCATTTTCATGGTGACGATGCCGATGACCTGGCCGTAGGCGTTGATGAGCGGGCCGCCGGAGTTGCCGTTATTCACGGCGGCGTTTGTCTGGAGCATGGTCAGCGTCTTGCCATCCAGCTCCATCTCCCGCTCCAGGCCGGAGAGGATGCCGTTGGTAAAGGTCCCCCGGAGATTCAGATTCAAGGGATTGCCGATAACGTACACCGTCTCCCCTACCATACAATAATCGGAGTCGCAGAACTCTGCTGGGGTCAGTCCCTCAGCGTCCACCGCCTTGAGCACGGCGATATCCCGGCCGGGTGCGTAGCCCACCAGCTCCGCCTCATAGGTCCGGCCGGTATCCAGCGCCACAACGCTGCTGCTGGCCTCGGAGACCACATGGGCGTTGGTGACGATGTACCCATCCGCCGTCAGCAGGACGCCGGTGCCCATGGAGGTGTTGCCCCGGTCATCGGTGGCCAGGACGGTCACGGTGGAGGCGCTCATCTTCTGATAAACCTCCGCCGGGGTCAGCTCCGTGTCTGCCGGGGCCAGCAGCTCCATCTGCTGGCCATCCGCCGTCGGCGCCTTGGGAATATAGCATTCCTCATTGCCGGAAATATCCACAATGCTGCCGGCATTGCCGTCGTCAGGCGTAGATGAATCCCCATCGTCGGTCAGCGACACCACTAAGGCGGTCACACCAACGATGGCCGCCAGCACCGCCGCCAGGATCACAAAAATGATCCAGCCGCGCTTTTTCCCCCGCTGCGGTGCCATCTGCGGCGGCTGGGGCCGCACACCCTGGGGCAGCGGCTGGGGCTGTACATAGCAGCGCACCACCTCGTTCCCCCGCTCCGGCGGCACATACCAGGAGATGACCTCCCGGCCGTCCCCCGATGGCTGCGGCGTGATATTCTTCTCGTCTGTCATTGCTGCTCCTCCCCGTAATTGCGAGCGCCGTCTGCCATCTGCACGGTAAAGCTGAAGGCCGTTACGCCGTTTTCACTGGTGACGGTGATTTTTTCCTTATGCTGGTTGAGAATGGTCTTTACTACATATAAGCCCAGACCGTAGCCATCCTTATCCACGCTGCGGGATTTATCCGACTTGTGGAACCGCTCGAAAAGCAGAGGGATCTCCTGGGCGGGAATGGTATTGCCGGTGTTGCGCACAGTAACAATGGCTTTCTCCCCCTGACAGGTAAGGCCCAGGTACAGCGTGGACTTATCTGCGGCAAATTTTGTGGCGTTCTCCAGCAGATTATACACCACCTGTATGATGAGCTCATTGTCCCCTCGGACCATGACAGAATCCTCCGGAATGTCCGCCTCCACATCCAGGCCACGCTGGTTGATCTTCTGCTCCATGCTCAGCAGGGCGATACGCATACTCTCGCACAGGTCAAAATCCTCCTTATGCATCTCCTGGGATTGGATCTGTGAGATGTCCAGCATCCGCCGCACCAGACGGCTGAGCCGGTGGCTTTCGTCAGAGATAATTTGCAGATATTTGCGCTCGTCCTTTTGGGGGATAGTTCCGTCCAGAATTCCATCGGTATAGCCGGCAATGGACGTCATGGGCGTTTTCAGCTCATGGGAGATATTGGCGATAAAGTCTCGGCGCTGGCGCTCCGTCTCCAGCAGTGAGTCGGCCATCATATTGAACGACCGAGCCAGCTCACCGATCTCATCGGAGCGGCCCTCGTCCTCAATGCGCATGTCAAAGTTCCCGGCGGCATAGGCCCGGGTTCCCTTGAGCATCTCCTTGATAGGCTGAATCTGCCGCATGGACATGAAGGAGCTGGCCACGAAGGCGATGAGCAGCACAATGGCCGAAATCATAAAAAACAATCCCGTGAAGGACCGCCACAGCCGCATGAGCTGGCTGCCGTCGATCATGGCCAAAACCATGCCGGCCACCTGCCCATCCGACGTTTTCACCGGTAATCCTACGGCAAACTGGCGCAGCTTATACAGGCCCGACAGGGTAGTATATCCCTCGAAGCCATCGGCGCTATTGAGAATCTTATCGGTTATCTCCCCCGGCAGGCGGATGCTCCTGCCGGCCAGGGTGTCATCGGTGGTGAGCAGGGCCTGTCCGTTTTCATCGCAGATGAGGAAGTTCACCTCCGTCATCATGCTGGCCACCCCGGCCATGCGGCTGAGACCGCTGTTCTGGGCCTCGTCCTCCCCGTTCGCCATAATATAGTCCGACGTCAGCTGCACGATGAGCTGGGCGCGCATCTTCATCTCATCCCGTTTTTCACCCACCAGGTAGTTATAGCTCAGGGCGTAAAACGACGCACCCAGCAGCAGCAGCGTCAGCAGCACCACGCCTGCGATAAGGCTGAACTGCTGCCAGTAGATGCTGCTGAAGCGAGTTTTGGTTTCCTTCTTCATCACTTCACTTCAAACTTATAGCCAACGCCCCACACGGTCTTCAGGGCCCACTGGTCGGACACGTTCTCCACCTTTTCCCGCAGGCGCTTGATATGCACGTCCACGGTGCGGCTGTCGCCGAAGTAGTCAAAGCCCCACACCTCGTCCAGCAGCTGGTTGCGGGTGTAGACACGATTGGGGGTGGAGGCCAGGTGATACAGCAGCTCCAGCTCCTTGGGGGGCGTGTCCACCTTCTTGCCGTCCACAATGAGCTCATAGCTGTCCAGGTTGATGATAAGCTTGTCAAACACCAGCTTTTTCTTGGTGTCATCGGGAATCTCGCTGCGGCGGAGCACGGCGTTGATGCGGGCCATAAGCTCCTTCATCTCAAAGGGCTTGACAATATAGTCATCCGCCCCCATCTCCAGACCCGTGATGCGGTCGTTCACCTCGCCCTTGGCGGTGAGCATGATGATGGGCACCTTGCTGGTCTCCCGGATCTTGCGGCACACAGCCCAGCCGTCCATCACAGGCAGCATGATATCCAGCAGCACCAGATCCGGCGCCTGCTTTTCAAACTCCTCGATGGCCTTGCCGCCGTCATAGGCGCTGCGCACCTCAAAGCCCTCCTTTTCCATATACATACGGATCAGATCCGATATGTTACGGTCATCCTCTACCACCAAAATGTTGCGTGCCATGAAGGCTCCTCCTTTGCTTCCGCCGGGGCGGTCTTTTTTTGAGACTGTCGAAAAAACCTCCGGTTTTTTTCCGGCAAAAGGTTTACAGTCTGCTGCGCGCATAATTTTGAGCTTTTGGCTCAAAATTCCACTACTTCTCGCCTGAGCGGTATTTTCTCTCACGCACATGTCGCGAGAGAAAATGATCTCAATGCTTTGCCGCCTGCGGGCGGCAAACTCTGCGAGGCTTTTTCGACAGGCCATTTTCTATTATATTATACCGTGAAAGTGTCCCTTTTCCTAAACATTTTGTGAACTCAGGTATTATATCATGTTTTTTCCCAGGATTCAATAGATACGCCCCGGTAATACCACTGCAGAATCTCCCGCCAGGTCTTGCCCTCCCGGGCCAGGGCATTGGCCCCGTACTGGCTCATGCCTACTCCGTGGCCATAGCCGGTCACATGGAAGGTAATGCCCTCGGCCCTGCACTCCACCGTGAAGCAGGCTGAGCGCAGACCCAGGATGCTGCGCACCTCCGTACCCCGGAGGGACACGCCGCCGACGGTGACGGATTCCACCCGGTTGGAGCTGTTGGTCTGCAGGTCCGTGACCCAGCCCTCCGGAGAGCCCTCCAGCACGGCGGTGGGCTCCGCCGCCAGGATCTTCTCCCGGAATTCCTCCGGAGTGAAGGTGTTCACGCTGTAATAGTTTGGGACACTGTCCCCATTCTCGGGGCTCTCCACACTGACCAGGTAGGGCCGGTCCGACACCCAGGCATCGCTGCTCTTGGCGGTGACCCCCGCCGAGGAGGAGTGAAAGGCCGCCAGAATGGGTTTGCCCTCATAGAGCATGACCTGGCCGTCCGTTTCCTCTACAGATCGTTGTATTTTTCGATCATATTCCTCATAGTTATCGCCCCAGTTGCTTTTTGCCTGCTCCCGGGACACCCAGGCATTGCAGCAGCGGTAGTCCATGCACACGTCGGCATCGGGGTGCGCCGCCTTGCGCCCGCCCAGCATGTGGTAATAAATGAAGGTACGCTCTGCCACCGCCTGGGCCTTTAGGGCCTCGGGCTCAAAGGAGGCGGGCATCTCCCCCCGCACCACCCCGGGCAGATACTCCGCCATGGTCATGGACACGGTCTTTTTTCCCCGTCATAGACCTGCAGCACCGATCGGCTGTCCATGCTGTCCGCCTGCTCCGTCTGCCGGATAGGTGTATCTGTTTTTTCCGGCTCCGCTGCCCCCGGCCGGGGTGCCAGTATCCACGCACCGCCAAACAGCAAAAGTACCCATAGTATCCCCGCCGTCAAGGCTTGTTTCATCTGTACCATCTCCTTTGGCGTATCTCTATGCGCCGGGAGGAGAAAAAATGTCTGCGGCACCCCGGCAGCAGTTGCCCTCCTTGTAGTCCACCCGTGGGGGGCGGCGTCTCCGACGCCCCGGGCCGAATCTGCGCAAACCCTCTCGCTAAGCGTAGGGCGGGGTAAGGGTACCCGACCTACGGGGATTTTTATAGGGAAGCCGTCCGCATCCCCCTGCGTTTCGCCCCCACAAAAAACCAAAAGGCAGGGGACCTGCAAACGAAGTCCTCTGCCTTATTTGGTAGGAAGATTAATGAAAAAGTTCTTTTGACAGTACCCAGTATAGCCGCCGGTTATTAAAAAAGTTCAGGATAGATTGTTAAAAAAGTATTAAATCCTCCGCAGCTGCCGAAAAAAATCCGTCAGCACGGCCCGGCACTCCTCCGCCAGCACGCCTCCCACCAGGGCCGGGTGCTGGGGGAAATCCTCCATGAACAGATTCAGCACGCCGCCGCAGGCGCCCATCTCTCGGTCCCGGGCGCCGTAATACACCCGGGGGATCCGGGCATTGAGAATGGCCCCGGCGCACATGGGGCATGGCTCCAAGGTCACATACAGGGTGCAATCGTCCAGCCGCCAGGTGCCCAGGGCTTCATTTGCCTGGCAGATGGCCTCCATCTCCGCATGGGAGCCGGTGTGCTGCTTCTCCTCCCGGCGGTTGCGGCCCCGGCCTATTACCTGCCCATCCCGCACGATGACGCAGCCCACGGGCACCTCGCCGCACTCCGCCGCCTCCCGGGCCAGAGCCAGGGCCTGGCGCATATAGCCTTCGTGATCCATACAGGTTCTCCTTCTTTAAAAAAATTACGCCGCGCCGACTAAACCCCGGCATAAATGGCCAAACTGACAGTAAACTGAAACAAAGGCTTGTGCCGGGAGGATCGCTATGAAAAAACAAACTGCCACCACAAATTCCGATATGCGTATGCTGGAGCTGCGGCAAGAGCTGTGGGACACCGCCCGGGAGCTGCGCTATGCCTATGCCCGGTTCAACTTTATCACGGATACGGGGCTCATTGACGCAGGGATCTATGACATCAATGCCCTGAAATCCCGGTACGACTTCCTGCTGCGCAAGATGAAGGCCCTGCAGGGCCGCCCCCTGGAGCAGCGCAAATCATCCCCGTTGCCGGCGGAGCCCGCCTGCATGCCCGCGGGGAGCATGAATGGGGGAAAGTCATGTCTGTCGTAGAAAAAATCGCCCTGGGGCTGACGCTGCTGTTTTTGGTGGTGGTGTGCCTGCGGCTGTTCGCCGCGCCGCTGAAGCTGGCGCTGAAGGTAGCGTTCAACTCCGCCCTGGGCTTCGGGGCGGTGTGGCTGCTGAATCTGACCACCTCCGTCACGGGGCTATCTCTGGGGCTGAGCTGGTTCAATGCCATCGTCATCGGCATCCTGGGGGTTCCGGGCTTCGGCCTGCTGCTGTTGGTGCAGTGGGTGCTTACATAAAAAATGTATATAACAGTGTCATCCTCCCTTCCCCCAAGGGAGGATTTTTCGTAGGGGACGATGCCCACATCGTCCCGCCCTACCGCGCTACTTGTAACTTCTCCGTAGGGGCCGATGCCCACATCGGCCCGCACGCAGGCGCTTCTCGTAATGTATTATTGCGAGGGCGCTCCGCGGCCGTGTCAATCCGCATTCTCTTTTTAAATCCGCCGCTTACTTCTCCATCTCCTCCAGATTCCACCCATACAGCGGATAGCGCTGCATGGCGCCGAAGATCTTCTGCCGCAGGTTGGGGTACCGCTCCTCCAACTGGAGGAGCAGCCCCTTCACCTCCTGCCGCCGGGTGGAGCCATTGGCAGGGCAGGGATTCTGCACCACCGGCAGCCTGAGCTTTGCCGCCGCCCGGCGCACCTCGTCCTCGTGGCAGTAGAGCAGGGGCCGTATCTGGGTGATGCCGCTGCGGTCCAGGTACGTCACCGGCTGAAAGCACCCGATGCGCCCCTCAAAGAGCAGGTTCATCAGCATGGTCTCCACCGCGTCGTCGAAGTGGTGGCCCAGGGCAATTTTTGAGATGCCCAAATCTTTAAGGGCGGTGTTTAAGCTCCCTCGGCGGAGCTTGGCGCACAGAGAGCAGGGGTTTTTTTCCTTCCGCTCCTCAAAAACGATCTGGTACACCGGTACGGAGATGCGGGTGTAGGGCACCTCCAGGTCCCGGCACAGGTCCGCCACGGCGTCAAAGCTCATACCCGGGGTGCCAGTTTCCAGGGTGATGGCGTGGACGTTAAAAGGCACCGGGTAAAACCGCCGCAGCTGTGCCAGGGCTGCAAGGGTCAGAAGACTATCCTTGCCGCCGGACACGCCCACGGCCACGGTCTCCCCGGGGTCGATCATGTGATAGTCCTCCACGCAACGGCGCACCAGGCCCAGAATATGCTGCATAGGGTCATCCCTCCAAAAATGTAAAATGCAATGCGAGAAAACAGAAGATAATTGAAGAAACAAGAGATAATCGCAGATGTTGTTGCCGTAAATCAATTTCGTGTTGACAAGCAACGGATAAAGTGCTATAAATATTCTTGCGCGTTAAGCGCATTGGTTTCTGTTTTCTCTCTCCCGATTTTACCAAGGGAGCACGAAAAAGTAAAGCAATACATTATTATACTGGAGGAAAAACACCATGTCCACTTTTATGGCAAACAAGGGCAATATCGTCCGCAAGTGGTACGTCGTTGATGCCGCCGGCAAGCCCCTGGGCAAGACCGCCGTCATCGTGGCTGACCTGCTGCGCGGCAAGGGCAAGCCCACCTATACTCCCCACGCTGACTGCGGCGACAACGTCATCGTCATCAACGCCGGCAAGGCCATCCTCACCGGCAACAAAATGGAGCAGAAGTACTATCGCACCCACTCCGGCTGGGTGGGCGGCCTGAAGGAGACCAAGTACCGCATCCTCATGCAGGAAAAGCCCGAGGTAGCCGTCCGTGTGGCCGTGCGCGGCATGATGCCCCGCAACATCGTCACCAAGGACTCCCTGAAGCGTCTTCACATTTATGCCGGTGAGCAGCATGAGCATCAGGCTCAGAAGCCCGAGCTGGTCAAGTAAGGAGGAAAAGAAGAATGTATCAGTCCAAGAATCCCTATAAGTACGGTACTGGCCGTCGTAAGTCCTCCGTGGCCCGCGTCCACCTGTTTGAGAACGGCACCGGCGCCATCACCATCAATGGCCGCGACATCAACGATTATTTCGGCCTGGAGACCCTGAAGATGGTCGTCCGTCAGCCCCTGAACTCCACCGATACCCTGGACAAGGTGGACATCGTTGCCACCGTCGAGGGCGGCGGCGTATCCGGCCAAGCCGGCGCTCTGCGCCACGGCATCTCCCGGGCCCTGCTGCAGGTGAACCCCGAGTTCCGTCCCATCCTGAAGAAGGCCGGCTTCCTGACCCGCGATCCTCGCATGAAGGAGCGCAAGAAATACGGTCTCAAAGCAGCTCGTCGCGCTCCGCAGTTCAGCAAGCGATAATCGACTGCTCAGACTATATCAAAATGGTTCAAAAACCCCGGAAAATCAAGGTTTTCCGGGGTTTTCTTATACCTAAACGGGCTGATATAGTTTGACTTGATTTGACCAAACGAGAGCCGTTTTCACCCAATTTTTAGTGGTTAAATATAGGACAACCGGCAAAAATGGGGTCCAAAAAACGGCCTTAGTGGTTAAAAAAAATAGGACAACCAGAGAGCAATTTCGGGGGGTATTTTTTGAGGGTGATTTGGCACTCTCAGACACCGGATTTTTTCGCTGGAGGGTTTGGCATAATCTGACCAAATCTGAACAATTAAATACGATTCTAATGCAGGCACTCAGTAACAAATAACTGGGTGCCTTTTTTTGTTTCAGAGATTCCGGCATTAGAAAGGGCCGTCACCTTTATGATTTTGAAGTGGCGGCTTTTTCTATTTCCAGAAACAACAGCAACAATCAGAAATGAGGTGAAGTCATGAACACACAAATCATCGCCATCGCAAACCAGAAAGGCGGCGTTGGCAAAAAAACAACAACCTGTGCGAACTTGGGAATAGGTTTGGCACAGGCCGGAAAGAAAGTGCTTCTGATCGACGGGGACCCACAAGGAAGCCTGACAATCAGCTTGGGAAATCCGCAACCGGACAAGCTGCCAGTTACACTGTCGGATGCAATGGGCAAAATTCTGATGGATCAGCCTATACGCCCCGGAGAAGGTATTCTGCATCATGCAGAAGGCGTTGACCTGATGCCTGCGGATATTCAGCTTTCCGGTATGGAGGTTTCTCTGGTAAACGCCATGAGCCGTGAAACGATTTTACGGCAATACCTGGACACACTGAAGGGGCAATACTCCCATATCCTGATTGACTGTCAGCCCTCGTTGGGGATGCTTACGGTCAATGCGCTGGCGGCTGCGAACAGGATCATAATTCCCGTGCAGGCAGAGTATCTGCCCGCCAAAGGACTGGAACAGCTTCTATCTACGGTCAGTAAGGTGAAACGGCAGATCAATCCAAAGCTCCAGATTGACGGTATCCTGCTGACGATGGTGGATAACCGCACCAACTTTGCAAAAGAGATTGCTGCTTTGCTGCGGGACACCTATGGAAGTAAAATCAAAGTCTTTGGAACGGAGATTCCACACTCTGTCCGTGCAAAGGAAATCAGCGCAGAGGGAAAAAGTATTTTCGCCCATGACCCTGGCGGCAAGGTGGCAGAGGGGTATCGAAATCTGACGAAGGAGGTGTTGAAACTTGAAAAGCAGCGCGAAAAAAGTAGAGCTGGCATCGGTAGATGATCTGTTTTCTACGGAGGAGAGCCGTGCCGATGCTCAGAGAGAAAAAGTAGTAGAAATCCCGCTGTCGGAACTGCACCCGTTCAAAAGGCATCCATTCAAAGTCAAGGATGACGAAGCAATGATGGAAACCGCAGACAGTATCAAGCAGTATGGTGTGCTGGTTCCTGCGATTGCCCGCCCTGACCCGGAGGGTGGTTATGAACTGGTGGCCGGACACAGACGGCACAGAGCAAGTGAACTGGCAGAAAAAGAGACCATGCCGGTAATTGTCCGTGATCTGGACGATGACGCTGCCACAATTATTATGGTTGACAGCAACCTGCAACGAGAAAGCCTGCTTCCAAGTGAGAGGGCCTTTGCCTATAAAATGAAGTTGGAGGCTATAAAACATCAGGGAGAACGCTCAGATTTAACTTCTCGCCAAGTTGGCGAGAAGTCGCAGACATCAATTCAGCTGGTTGCAAATCAAGCAGGAGAAAGTCAAAGGCAGGTTCAGAGATTTATTCGCTTGACTGAGCTGATTCCCGAACTGCTGGATATGGTGGATGAAAAGAAAATCGCCTTCAATCCGGCCTATGAGCTGTCTTTCCTCAAAAAAGAGGAACAGGTAGACTTGCTGGACGCGATGGACAGCGAACAGGCTACCCCTTCTCTTTCTCAAGCCCAGCGGCTCAAGAAATACAGTCAGGAGGGGCATCTGACCCTCGATATGATGCGTGTCATCATGGGAGAGGAAAGAAAAGCGATCTGGATCGAGTGACATTTACCTCTGACACCTTGCGGAAGTATTTCCCTAAAAGCTATACGCCCCAGCGGATGCAGGAAACCATCATCAAGCTGCTGGAGGCATGGCAGAAAAAGCGTCAGAGAGACCAGGAACGATGAAAGGAGCCGCCTATGAGGGATATTTCAGCCCGTGAGCTGAAAGGACACAAAATTCTCGCCGTAGAGAGGTTTTGGGATAACACCCGCTGGATGATTGAGTTTTCCGTCCTGCGTCCCAGCACAGCTTACGGCAGCCCCGGAGAGGAAATGCGGCTGTTTTTGACCGAGGACGGGTATCAGGCTGCCCTGCAAAGCCAGCAGCGTCGGGAGATTAAGATCAAGCGTTACGCTCGTGTGATTGAGGGACATATCCTCGATTTCAAACCGGGAAAACGCCGCCGCTCATAAACCCATACAACGAAAGGAAAGGAATGACTATGTGTACGGTAAAGGAAATTCAAGAAGCAATCCGGGAAGATTGCAAATCTCAGCATGACATGGAATCAACGGATATTGACCGAGTGATGCAAACACTTCCTTTCGCCCAGGAGGAGCCATTTACAGAGGCGCGTCCTCGAAAGCCGCTGTTTTGGTTCTATGCAAGAAAATTTGAAAAGTGTTGAACACCGCAATTCTTTGGAATGAGGATTGCGGTTTTTTTGTACCAAAAATTCGGAAGGAGTGAGGTCGATGGCCGTTTTTCGCATTGAACGGACCCGTGATTATACCGTGATGAGCAATCATCATTTACGAAATGCAAACCTGTCGTTAAAAGCCAAGGGACTGCTTTCCATGATGTTATCTTTGCCAGAGGACTGGAATTACACCACCCGTGGTCTTGCAAAGATCTGTAAGGAGGGCGTGGATGCCATAGGCGCTGCGTTGCGGGAATTGGAGGCTGCCGGTTACATTGTGCGGCACAAGCTGCGTGACCGGCAGGGACGCATCAGCGATACAGAGTATGTCATATACGAGCAGCCACAGCTTAGAAAAACCGGATACGGATTCACCAGATACGGAAAACCCGTATATGGATAAACCCGGATACGGAAAAGCCCGCAGAATTAAATATAGAGAAATCAAATACTCAAAAACAAAATATTTATGGATCAAGTACCGATTCCATTCCCTTCCGGGATTGCGCGGCAGATTGTCTGCCGGAACGGAAAGGAAGGGATGCGATGTCACTCACAGAGATAGAGAGTTATCGGGAATTGATTCAGGAGAATATCGGGTATGAATACCTGTGTCAGCAGTATGAAACTTATCGGGAGGATTTGGATGAGATTGTGGAGCTGATCGTGGAAACGGTCTGTGCAAAGCGAAAGACCACCCGTATTGCAGGAAGCGATTTTCCGCATGAAATCGTTCGTTCCAGGTTCTTGAAGCTGGATAACTCGCACATTGAGTTTGTCATGGACTGTTTACAGAAGAACACCACGGAAATTCGTAACATGAAGCAGTATCTTCTGACCGTTCTGTTCAATGCACCGACCACGATAAGCAATCATTACACCTCACAAGTAAATCACGATCTGTATGGCGGCTGGTAAATGGTCGCTTTTTTATTGCCCGGAACTGCCGGGAGAAAGGAGCAAGCATGATGTCTGAGGGAAAGACCATAGGGCAGCTGATGGAAGAAATGCGGGCAAAGGCAGGAGCGCAGAATTATCACGGTCATGGATATATGGACCTCCAGCGTTTTGCGGAGGACACCCGGCACATGATTATTTTTGATGTGCTGACGAACGATTCCCCTGTTGGCTGGAAAGGCGAACGAACCCGCCTGTTCCTGTCGGATACCGGTTATGAAAAAGCACTGGATAGTCAGGAAAAGGGGCAGATTAAGATTTTGAGCCACGCAAAGGTACGTCAGGGCAATCTGCACTATGACCGTTCTGACCAGTTACGCTAAGGAGGGCGGTATGAAGCGTTATCTTCTGCGGCGGCTGGTGGTTCCGCCTTAGCAAAAAAAGAGATTCCCTGCAAACTTCGTGGAAAGGAGGCGAGAAAATGCAGGAAGAAGTGGAAAACAGAACTTTGACGCTGGTTGTCAGTGGAACAAAGTTTACCGGCAGAATGTTTAAGGCTGCCATAAGCAAGTACATGGCACATCGAAAGGAAAAGAAGCTGGAAAAACAGAGAAGCCGTGATGCGCCGGTTGTTCCGCATGGAAAACAGACTGTGAAGCAGCTTGTCGGGCAGAATCAGGGAATATCCAACATTGAGATCACAGACCCCTCTATCAAGGAGTTTGAGAAAATCGCCCGGAAATATGGTGTGGATTATGCGGTGAAAAAGGATCGCAGCAGTTCTCCGCCAAAGTACCTGATTTTCTTCAAGGGTCGTGATGCAGATGCTCTGACAGCAGCTTTTACAGAGTACACCAACAAAAAAAGTCAAAAAAGGCAACGAAAACAGAGCGCTCGTCCGTACTGGCAAAACTTAACCAGTTCAAAGAGATGGTTAAAAATGCTGTGGTGGATCGCACCAAGCGAAAGGAGCTGGAACGATGAAAAAGACATTGGACATCAAAAAGCTCATTTTGCTGAATATGCCGTATATCCTGCTGGGGCTGTTTGCTACCAATTTTGGAGAGGCATGGCGAATGGCACAAGGGGCGGATGCTTCAGAAAAGTTTCTTTCGCTGGTTGCGGTTCTGCCTGGGGCGTTGCAAAGTTTCTGGCCAAGCCTGCATCCATTGGACTTGTTGGTAGGGCTGTGCTGCGGTGTTGGTCTGAGGCTGGCGGTGTATCTTAAAAGCAAGAACGCCAAGAAATATCGACATGGTTTGGAATATGGTTCGGCCCGCTGGGGAACCCGTGAGGATATTGCACCTTACGTTGATCCTGTATTTCAGAACAATGTGATTCTGACGAAAACCGAGAGCCTGACCATGAACAGCCGCCCCAAAGACCCCAAGACTGCCAGAAACAAAAATGTGCTGGTGATTGGCGGCTCCGGTTCCGGTAAAACCCGATTCTGGCTGAAACCCAACCTGATGCAGATGCACAGTTCCTATGTTGTGACGGGACCCGAAGGGAACAATTCTGGTGGAGTGCGGAAAAATGCTCCAAAGGGGTGCGCCCAAGCTGGGGAAGGACGGGAAGCCAGTAAAAGATAAAAATGGCAAAGTCATTTATGAACCGTATCGTATCAAAGTGTTGAACACCATCAATTTCAAAAAATCCATGCACTATAATCCATTTGCGTATATTCACAGCGAAAAGGATATTTTGAAGCTGGTGACAACGCTGATCGCCAATACCAAAGGCGAGGGAAAAGCCGGGGACGATTTCTGGGTCAAGGCAGAAACGCTTCTGTATTGCGCCCTTATCGGATATATCCATTATGAGGCTCCGGTGGAGGAGCAAACTTCTCCACCCTCATTGAGTTCATCAACGCCATGGAAGTCCGTGAGGATGACGAGGAGTTCAAAAACCCCGTAGACCTGATGTTTGATGCACTGGAAGCCGAGAAGCCAAACCACTTTGCGGTGCGTCAGTATAAGAAATATAAGCTGGCCGCCGGTGTTGTATGCTCTAAAAGACTTCTTAATCAAGCGGTTGGGAAGTCTCTTAGAACACACAACCTAAAGCCGAAGAAAGGAGCGCAAGTTATGAAAAAAAACGAGAAAATCACAGCTCTGTACGAACGACTGAGCCGTGATGACTTTGGCAAAGATGATGACCAGCAGCGTGAGAGCAACTCCATATCCAATCAAAAGGCAATGTTGGAGGAGTTCGCCGCACGGCAGGGCTTTACAAACATTGTCCATTTCACGGACGATGGCATTAGTGGTACTTGCTTTGACCGTCCCGGATTTTTAGCAATGATGAAAGAAGTGGAAGCCGGGAATGTGGAGTACCTGTGTATCAAGGACATGAGCCGCATGGGTCGTGACTATCTGAAAGTCGGTCAGATTATGGAAATCTTGCGTCAGCGTGGCGTTCGCCTTATCGCCATCAATGACGGCGTGGACAGTGCCAGAGGGGACGATGATTTTACCCCTTTCCGCAACATTATGAACGAGTATTACGCCAGAGACACCAGCGTAAAAAATCCGTTCCACTTTCCAGTCAAAAAAGGCAAGTCCGGCAAGCACCTTACAGGTACGGTCATTTACGGCTATCTCTGGAACGAAGCCAGAGACCAATGGTTGGTTGACCCCGAAGCCGCTGATGTGGTCAAGCGTATCTTTTCCATGACGATTGACGGCTACGGTCCGTATCAGATCGCCAGCAAACTGAAATCGGAAAAGGTGCTTATTCCGTCTGCTTACCTTGCCCAGCACGGCGAGGGTGTGAACAAGAATAAGACTTTCAAAGATGTGTACGGCTGGGGTTCTTCCACCATCTGCAACATTCTTGAAAAGCGTGAATATCTGGGACACACCATCAATTTCAAGACCCGAAAGCACTTCAAGGACAAGAAAAGCCATTATGTCCCGGAGGACGAATGGACGATTTTTGAGAATACGCACGAGCCATTATTGACCAGCAGACCTTTGACCTTGTGCAGAAAATCCGTGGGAATGTCAGACGCTACCCGGACGGCTGGGGCGAAGCAGCTCCCCTCACAGGCTTGCTCTATTGTGCCGATTGCGGCGGCAAGATGTATGTCCACCGTACCAACAACGGCAAGCGTATTTCTCAATATACCTGTTCCCAATACAGCAAAGTCCCAGTTGGAAAGCTCTGCACGACACAGCACCGTATCAATGAAGATGTGGTACTGTCCCTTGTTTCTCCGAACTGCTCAAAGCCATTGCCGAGTATGCGAAGCATGACCGAGCCGAGTTTGTCCGAGTGGTACAAGAAGCGCAGTCCAGCCAGCAGACGGCAGAGGTCAGGAAACAGCGGACACGCCTTTGCCACCGCAAAGCAGAGAGTTTCCGAGCTGGAAGTCCTGCTCTGTAAAATCTATGAGGACAACATTTTGGGAAAGCTGTCCGACAGCAGATACGCCACTCTGGACGCTCAATACGAAAAAGGAACAGTCCGAGCTGACCGCCGAAATCTCTGCTCTGGAGAAAAGGCTGTCAAGAGCTATGAGAAGCAGGAAAAGAACGCAGACCGATTTATCGCTCTGATTGACAAGTACGAGAACTTCGACAAGCTGACCATTGCCATGCTCAATGAGTTTATCGAGAAAATTCTTGTGCATGAGCGTGACCGCAAAGGAAGTATACAGACCACACAGGAGGTTGAGATTTACTTCAATTTTGTCGGGCGTTTCGTTCCCCCGGCGTTTGGAGAAGTGGAGCTGACCCCGGAGGCATTAGAAGAAATCCGCAAGCGAGAGGAACGCAAGGACAGACTTCATCAGAACTACTTGAAGCGTAAAGCCAGCGGAGCGCAGAAGCGATACGAGGACAAAATCAAGCGGAGAAAAAAGGCAGAAATCGAAGCCAAGAAAGCCGCCATTCGTGCAGAGGACATTGCAAAGGGCGTGTTCGTCCCTGTCAGCAGCTTACCGCAGAGAGAGCCAATGAAAGGAGTACAATTTGCATGAACATCACTTACACACGAAGAACGGCGATTATCTTATCCCAAACATCATTATTCGCAAGACCAAGCCCCTCGGACACTACGGCAGACTTCGCAAGGCGTATCTGGAAATGCACCGTCCGATACTGTTCAATGAGCTGGTGCTATCCGACAAGCTCTTTTTGAGCATTGCGCCGAGATTGCCGAAGCGGCACGAAACCGCATGGAGCTGATCGTGCGGTCACTGGCAAGAGCAAAACGGTGTGACTGAGCAACTGAAAGCCGAAAACCAAATGGAATGGGTGCGGCAGATGAACGCTTGCAAGGCACAGGCAGAGGAGATTGTGAAAGTGGAATTGATTTATGATTGAGCGAGGAAGTCCGGGCAGAAAACTGTTCGGACTTTTCTCATGTAGTCCAAAGTTGCGGTAGAATTGTTCACGAGTTTTATGGTACAATTTATGCGAATAAAGAAAACGGAAAATTAGAATCTAACAAGAGAATGTGGTTGTATGAAAAAATCCATATTAGTATTTTGGGCAATCGTGTGTCTGTTACCTATTCAAAGGAGGTTTAAGAATTTCAAATGAAACATATAAGAAATATATTGCTGTTGATTACGATTATTTTTGCTTTTTGTTATGCAAGCTGGAGTATATCAAAATATGCTCTGGAACTTTAATGGTGCTTATTATTTATCGTCCAGATACACAACTACTAATGACGATATGGATTCATTTTTAGCCAATGCAGAAGATACAGCTGAGAAGCATGGTGTTCATATTTTTTCGACTTTTAATCAGAGAGTTTCTAATTATCAGACAAGACTTTATATTTATGGTGATGATACCGTTGTTCGGGATAGTCTTAAAAGCACAATGGATATTGAGGAAAAAACATATACGGCTTTGATAGGTGGAATCACCGTAATAGAATTTGAAGATTTTAGAGAAGCAAAAAACACAGGCAATGGACAGGAAATAATGGTCAGCTATATCGGTGACGATGATGACATTATTGCCACATATCAAGATTTGGCAAAAGAATATTCTATATCGCAGCCAGAGTTTTGGCAATCAACCGAAACTGATATGATGTTCATTGTTTGGGGCCTGGTTGCCATATTGATGATTGTACTTAATATGATTGAGGTGATACGCAGGCAAAAGGAAGTAGTTGTACGAGCTTCTCTGGGCGAAAATGCTGCTGTGATTGCTCTAAAAGCTGTAGTGGCTGATATGATTTCATATGCTGCATTATTCGTCTTAGCAAAGTTGCTTGTTTCTCAATTTATATCGGGAGCGTATGAAGATCATCTCATTTTGGCAGTGTATTGTGCCGGAGCAGTTCTTTCCGTAATTCCTTATGCTGCTTTTGTCCGCTTTGATGTAAAAAAAGCCTTTGCCAATGCTTCAGATAAAAAAGGTATGTTTTATCTTCTGAACGGTCTTAAAGTATTTGCTACTGCTATGACAATTTTTACAATAACTACAAATCTCAGTAGCATTCAAGGTAATTTACTTACAAACACTACTCTTTTAGAAAATCATTATAATGATTATTATTTTGGAGTTATGCAGATTGAACCTCCTTTTGAAGAAAATGAGGAGGAATCCAAAGAGAGCAAATTTTGGAATGACCTTTACGAAAATGAATACAACACGATAAATCCGGTGGTCTGCATAGGCAGCCGGATAAGCGATACGGATAATTATATTTTTGTAAATCATAATGCCAGAGATATGCTACAAGGGTTTTCTGATATGCTTACTGAAGATGATGAAAAAGAGGATATCGTGGTCTTCGTGCCAAAGGGAAAAAATGCGGAATCATACAAAGATATCGCAAAAGAGGAAATTGGCTCTCTTACCCAAAATGCAGAAGAACTGCGTGTTGTTTATAAAGAATATTCTGGCAGAGAGCAATTTTATTATCTCAATTCGAACAGAGAAGAGGCTATTGACGGATTGTCAAGAGCAACAAATCCGATTGTTATTTATCAGGCAAATGAGGCTGTTGCTTTGAATGGAAGTTATATCGAAACAGGAACATATAATGGTGAGGTAATCTACGGATGCGATGAAAGCACAATTCGTAATGCTGCGAAAAAATATTCAGAACAGCTTGGTTCACACTATTTTATGCTGACGAATGTCGGAGAGGATTACATTTATAGTCATAGTTTCCTCGTGAAACTGATTGGCTTTATAAGCTCTCTTTGCGTATTAGTATTGCTGTTAGATATCGCTATCATCATATCTGAAGTGAAAATGGAATTTAGACTTAATGCGATGGAAATCTCCCTCAAAAAGGTTTTGGGCTATCGCTTTTATGAAAGGCACAAAAGATTTATTTCCGTTAATCTCTTAGAAAATATAGCCGTTGTGATATTGATTTGCATTGTTTCAATTTTTATATCTAACGCAAGTGTCGGGATTGCTTTACTGATTGGAGCGTTGCTCACCATTATTGAAATGGCAATCATTTTCACAAATATTATGTGGGTTGAAAAAACAAATATCTCAAAGTCATTGAAGGGAGGATGTTTATGATTATAATTCGTGGCTTAAATAAAGCATTTGAGAGAAAAATAATTTTCTCCAACTTTAATTTGGAAATTCCGGATGGAAGTTTTGTAGTAATCAGCGGGGATAGCGGCAGTGGAAAAAGCACTTTACTCAATATGATTGGTGGTATCGAAAAACCGGATAGCGGCAGTATCATAATCGAAGGGCTGAATATTACCCGGCTTAAAAATAAAAACAGTTTTTTTTTTGCGGATACAGTGGGGTTTCTTTTTCAGAATTTTGCACTGCTTGAAAATAAGACAGTTAAAGAAAATTTAAGTTTGATTAAAAAATCAAGCCGAACTAAAGTATCACTGAAAGAAGCTCTTAATCGTGTGGGGTTATCAAAGGAAGTTAACAAAAAAGTTTATCAGCTTTCCGGTGGTGAACAACAGAGAGTTGCTTTTAGCTCGTCTTATGATGAAAAAATGTTCTGTTGTTTTGGCAGATGAACCTACTGGCTCACTTTGACAAGAAAAATAGAGATATTGTTATGAGGTTATTGCACGAACTCAATGAAGAAGGTAAAACGGTTATCATTGTTACCCACGATCAGGGTATTATTGAAGATGAACCTTATGTTGTGAAAATCTGAGAGTACCTCTTAGAAATGTCTTGATCTACATTTTATGTAATTTGGGTCAGAAGAAAATCCCTTTAGGAACTAAAGGGCGCACTTCTATACTCTCCTGTCGAGAGTATCGTGCGTCCTGCGGAGCTTCATTCCTCGGTCAGCAGAAGAAAACTGCTCGACCGAGAATGTTGCGTCACTTCGTTCCGTCAAGGTGGCTACACCCCCTTGCGCCGCTAAAGCGGCTATCCCTTGTGGACTTGCCGTCCGCAAACAGCATAAATGCTGTTCGCCGCCAGCAAGTTTGAAAAACCGAATACCGAAAATCAGACCGTTGACTGGTCGCAATGTGCGAAAAGTTGACGGTCTTTTTTATCCCCAAAATCAAAAAAGGAGGTCAATCACAATGACAAAACCGAAAACCCCTCGACCAGCTTCGAGCCGAAAAAGGAGCAAGCCGAGACGCAGCTTGCACAGGAACAGCACAAGCTTGAGCGTCTGGAGAACAGAAAGAAATATCTGGAGAAAGGCGAACGCACCAAGCGCACCCACCGCCTTTGCAATCTGGGCGGCACGATTGAGAGCCTTGCCCCGGAGGTCAAAGATCTCACACGCACCGAAATGACAGAGCTGATGGAATACATCTTTTCCCTGGCAGAAGTCCAGCGAGCCGTCCGTCACATGGCGATTACTCACACCAACCAAGCGAACAGAGAAAAGGAGTTGAAAGCCGATGGCACTATTTCATCTGAGCGTCACGCAGACTAAGCGAAGCGCAGGACAGTCCGCTATTGCTTCTGCCGCCTACCGTGCCGGGGAGCGATTGTATAGCGAGTATTACGGCGAATACAGCGACTACACCCGCAAGGGCGGCGTGATCTGCTCCGACATTCTCCTGCCGTCCCATGCACCGCCCGAATACGCAGACCGCCAGACGCTATGGAACGCCGTGGAAAAAGCCGAGCGTGGAAAGAACGCCCAGCTTGCATACAGCTTTGACATTGCCTTGCAGAATGAATTTTCCCTTGAGGAAAACATCGCTCTTGCAAGGCAATTTTTATTGGAGAACTTTGTGAGCCGTGGCATGGTGGTTGACTTCGCCGTACACCAGCCAGACCGGGAGGACGGCGGCATACCAAATCCGCATTTTCATGTGCTTTGCCCCATCCGTCCCATTGAGCAGAACGGCAAATGGGGGCTAAAGCAACGCCGGGTGTATGAGCTGGACGAGGACGGCAACCGCATCCTGGACGCAGACGGAAAGTTTGTGTTCAACGCCGTTCCCACTACCGACTGGGGCAGTCCCGAAACGCTGGAATACTGGCGGCAGACATGGGCGGAGCTATGCAACGCCAAGTTTGCGGAAAAGGGGTTTGACGTTCGTATCGACCACCGGAGCTATGAGCGTCAGGGCGTGGAGCTTCTTCCCACCGTCCACGAGGGCGCAACCGTCCGGGCAATGGAGAAGAAAGGCATACGCACCGAGAAAGGCGAGTTCAACCGCTGGATCAAAGCCACCAATGCCGTTATCCGTAACATCAAGAAGAAAATCGCTCTCCTGTTCGATTGGATTGCCGAAGCAAAAGCGGAGCTTGCCAAGCCGCAGGCACCCGACCTTGTTTCTCTGCTGAACGCCTATTACACCAGCCGCAGAGCCGGGGCATATTCGCAGAAAGGCAAGGTCAGCAACCTAAAAGAGATGAACGAGACTTTCAATTATCTCCGGGCAAACGGCATTTACACCCTTGAAGATTTGGAACGCCGTGTCAGCGAACACAGTGCTGCCACAGAGAGCTTGAAGAAAACGCTGGACGAACAGACCGCCCGAATGAAAGCAATTAAGCAGCTCTATGACAGCTCCGCTGCTTTCCAGAGCTTGCACAGCAGAGCTGCTCCGCTACTTTCCAGAACTTGAAGCCTGTCTATGACGGCTTGCAGAAAATCAAGTTTGAGAAGCCCAGAGCCAAGTACAAGGCAGAGCATGAAGCGGAACTGAAACAGTTCTACGCCGCCAGACGCAAGCTGACCGGGGAGTTCCCAGACGGCAAGGTGGATATGAAAAAGCTGTCCGACGAGTATGACGAGCTGGAACAGGCGCACAACACCACCTATGGCGAGTTTAAGACCGTCAGAGACGATTTACATCGCCTTTGGAAGGTTAAGTCATGCGTAGGTACTGCCGCCCGATTTAACGAGCGCACAGAGGAACAAAAGCTCCAAAATCGACCCCAAACACGACAAAAAGGAGGAACTATCCCGATGAATTACACCCAAGCACAGATTGACCGGGCAAACGCCGTCAGTCTGGAAGATTTTCTCCGCACACAGGGAGAGACGCTTATCAAAAGCGGACGGGAATACCGCTGGAAAGAACATGACAGCCTGACCGTCCGGGGAAACAAGTGGTTTCGCCACAGCCAGAGCAAGGGCGGCTATCCCATTGATTTTGTCATGGAGTTTTACGGCAAGTCCTTTCCCGAAGCCGTCCAGCTCTTAACAGGCGAAAGCGCTGAGGGACAGAGCGAAGCCACCACAGCACCGCCCACAGCGTTCCACTTGCCCTTGCACAACAGAACAGCCGACAGAGCAATTCAATATCTTTGCGAAAGCCGAGGTCTCAACAAAACGCTGGTTGAGGCTTTTCTTCTTTCCGGGGATATTTACGAGGACGCAAAGCGGCACAATGTTGTGTTTGTCGGCAGAGACCGAAACGGCACACCGAGATACGCCCATGTGCGAGGAACGGCAGACCCATTCAGACAGGACATTGCCGGGTCTGACAAAGTCCTATCCGTTCCACTATGAGGGAAACGGCAACCAGCTCTTTGTCTTTGAAGCACCGATAGACCTTTTTTATCCTTTATCTGCCTTTATATCCGCAGGACTGGCAGACAAGAAGCTACCTTGCCCTGGGCGGCGTTTCGGGCAAAGCCCTTGACCGTTTCCTTTCTGAACGCAAGGACACCCGAAAAGTGTTCCTCTGCCTTGACAGCGACACCGCAGGAAGCGAAGCCTGTACCCGACTGGCACAGTCCATTCCCGGCGAGATCGCCGTCATTCGCCTTGTCCCGGCAAGGAAAGACTGGAACGATGTTCTCCGTCAGCAAGGGGACATTCCCAGCCGCAAATTCATAGCCGAGACAATCACGCTGCGAGAGCTGCCCACCGCCCAGCCTGTTCCCATGCTCCGCATGGCAGATGTGGAGCTGACGAGCGTGGATTGGCTATGGTTTCCCTATATCCCCTTTGGAAAGCTGACGATTATACAGGGCAACCCCGGCGAGGGCAAGACCTACTTTGCCATGCGTCTTGCGGCGGCTTGTACCAACCGAAAGCCTTTACCCGGTATGGAGACCCTTGAGCCTTTCTAACATCATCTACCAGACCGCAGAGGACGGTCTGGGCGATACTGTCAAGCCCCGACTGATGGAAGCGGAAGCAGACCTTGAAAGAGTGCTTGTCATTGACGATAGGGACACACCGCTGACCCTTGCCGATGAGCGCATAGCAAGGGCAATCCGGGAAAACAACGCAAGGCTTGTTATCATTGACCCGGTGCAGGCGTTTCTGGGCGCAGATGTGGACATGAACAGGGCAAACGAGGTGCGTCCGATATTCCGCAGTCTGGGAGACATTGCACAGGCTACCGGGTGCGCTATCGTGCTGATCGGACACCTGAACAAAGCCGCAGGAACGCAAAGCACCTATCGGGGATTGGGGTCTATCGACATTACGGCGGCAGTCCGCAGTCTGCTTTTTATCGGCAAGCTGAAGGACAGCCCCACAACAAGGGTGCTTATCCATGAGAAAAGCTCCCTGCGCCGCCCGGACAGTCCCTTGCCTTTTCTCTGGGAGACGAGAAAGGCTTTGAATGGATAGGAGCTTATGACATTACCGCTGACGAGCTTCTTGCCGGGGCAGACAACACCAAGACCGAGAGCAAGACCGCACAAGCGCAAATGCTCATTCTGGAACTGCTTGCAGACGGAAAGCGTATGCCGAGCGCAGAGCTGGAAAAGACGGTCAATGAGCGTGGGATTTCCTCACGCACCATGAGAACGGCAAAGAGCCGTATCGGGGACAGACTTGTGACCGAGAAAGACGGCACAGCATGGGTCTGCTATCTCCGAGACTGACAACAGGAACACGGCAAGCGTGGCAAAGACGGCAAGGTTTTTATAGATACCTTAATGTTGCCGCCTTGCCTTGTTCCCTCATACCGACACCGCCCGATGATGAATAGTCACCGGGCACTTTTTCATTTACAGGAGGATTTTGAATGAACAATACCGCAACCAACACCGCCAACAACAGCCCTTGCCCGACTGTCAGAAAGCAGATCGGTAAGACCACCTATATTGTCCGTGTCCATTTCAGCGAGACCGCCAAAGAGACGATGGAGGACAA